>Ga0067045_1028520_pt1 | contig 31883 bp, 25 predicted proteins | sample TerdegcTABiofilm_FD_59184 | JGI IMG/M metagenome (GOLD analysis project Ga0067045, IMG submission 59184) | Combined Assembly of (Gp0054472, Gp0054536) Wastewater bioreactor microbial communities from Singapore -Terephthalate degrading...
GAGCCGCTCTCGTTTGTGGTGGCGGAGGCGCAGCCTCCCGACCCGACAAAAACTGAGTGAGCACGCTTTGAGCCGTGGGCGGTGAGCAGTGAGTAGTAAGCGGTGAGCAAGAAACAGGAACTGCTACCGGCTGCTCTCTGCTCACTCCTTAACTGGCTTCTATCTTTCAGAGGAGGTATTCATCTATGACTCAAGTTCAAAACTCTGTCAGGATCGCCGTCATCGGCGGATCGGGCCTTTACCAAATGGAAGGATTGACCAACGTGCGCGAGCTCCAGGTGACCACACCGTTTGGAGCCCCCAGCGATGCGCTGATTGTAGGCGAGCTGGCCGGCGTGCCGGTCGCTTTTCTGCCGCGCCACGGCCGCGGTCACATCCACACCCCCAGCGAGGTCCCCTACCGCGCCAACCTCTACGCGCTCAAAATGCTTGGGGTGGAGCAGATCATTTCCGTCTCCGCCTGCGGCTCCCTGCGCGAGGAGCTGCGCCCGGGCGATGTGGTCATCCCGCACCAGCTCTTTGACTTCACCAAAGGGCGCGCCCGCTCCTTCTTCGGCGAGGGGCTGGTGGCGCATATCTCGTCCGCCGAGCCGTTCTGCCCGGCACTCTCCGCCGCCCTGGCCGACGCCACCGCCGCGGCCGGCGGGACGGTCCATCGCGGCGGGACTTTCATCACCATTGAGGGGCCGCGTTTCAGCACCAAGGCCGAAAGCCTCGTCTTCCGCGCCTGGGGGATGGACATCATCGGCATGACTACCAGCCCGGAAGCGTTCCTGGCCCGCGAGGCCGGCATCTGCTACGCCGCGATGGCCCACGTCACCGATTACGACGTCTGGCACGAGAGCGAGGACCCGGTCACGGTGGAGATGGTGATCCAGCGGCTCAACGCCAACGTCGGGCTGGCGCAGCGGGCGATTGCCACCCTGGTGCCGCAGCTGGCCGCGGGCGAACGCTCCTGCCCCTGCGCGGCGGCACTCCAGGATGCGCTGATCACCGCCCGCGACCGGATCCCGGCCGCCACGCGGGACAAGCTCCGGGTCATCACCGGGCCGTACCTGTGACCACCGTTCGGCTCGGTCGCAATGAGTGCAGAATAGACCACAGACCACGGACGACCGACCACGATTCAGATCAGGTACCCTCACCATGACGTCCGATTCCCGTAGCCACGCGCTGCTCTGGCTGCTCGCCGCGCTCTTCGTGGGCGTCGGCGCAGTCACGCTTTACCTGGCCGCCCCCACCCCCGCGCTGACACCGCGTCACCTGCTGGCATTAGTCGGCGGCTGGGGGCTGATCTGGGGCAGCGCGGCGTGGCTCCTGCACCGCCGCCTCCCCGAAGGCGATCTACTCTTCCTGCCGCCCGTCGCGCTGCTGACCGGCTGGGGGCTGCTGCTGCTGGTCCGCACGGCCCCGGGCTTCCTCTCCCGCCAGCTGCTCTGGCTCTTCCTTGGCGTGGGCGTGCTCTGCACCGTGGCCCTGCTCCCCACCCTGCCCCGCCTGCTGCGCCGCTACCGTTACACGCTGCTGGCAGTGGGGCTGGGACTGCTGGCGCTGACGCTGGTCCTGGGCGTCAACCCCTCCGGGGCCGGCGCGCGGCTCTGGCTTAACCTGGCCGGTTTTTATTTCCAGCCTTCGGAACTGCTCAAACTGATTCTGGTGGTCTACCTGGCCGCCTACCTCTCCGACCGGCGTGAGCTGTTGGAACAGCGGGTGCACGGCCGCCCGCTCTGGCTGGCGGTGCTGGGACCGATGACGGCGATGGTCGGACTGGCCCTCATTTTGCTGGCCTGGCAGGAAGATCTGGGCGCGGCGCTGCTGTTCTACCTGACCTTTCTCGCCATGCTCTACCTGGCCTGGGGGCGGCCGCTCACCGTCGTGGCCGGCCTGCTGCTCTTTGGACCGGTGATGGCCGGCGGGGCACTGCTCTCCAGCCGGGTCGCGCTGCGCGTCAGCATCTGGCTGGACCCCTGGGCGCCGGAACAGGCCGACCGGGCCTTCCAAATCCTCCAATCGCTCTTCGCCCTGGCCGCCGGCGGACTGCCAGGGGAAGGTCTCGGCCAGGGATTGCCCACGCTCATCCCGGCCGTCCACACCGATTTCGTCTACGCCGCGCTGGTGGAGGAATTCGGCGCAATGGGGGCGGTGGCACTCATCGCCCTGTTAGCATTTCTTGTCGGGCGGAGCCTCCGCCTGGCCCAGCGGGCCACCACCCCCTTTGAAGCGCTCCTGGCCGGTGGGATTGCCGCGCTCCTGGGTATCCAGACCTGGGTGATCGCGGCCGGCAACATCAAACTGATCCCCATCACCGGCGTGACGTTGCCGCTGCTCAGTTACGGCGGCTCGTCACTGGTCACCACCCTGGCGGCAGTGGGGCTGCTGCTCAATCTCTCGGCGCCCCATCCGGCCCCCTTAACCCTAACGCTGCCGGCCGACCAGGCACCGCCGCTCTCCAAGACTACGGCCTGGCTGGGCCTGGCGCTGCTTTTCCTGCTGACCACCACCGCATTAGGGACCGGCTACTGGGCCATCACCGAAGCCGACCTCCTGCGCGCCTATCCCACCAATCCACGCCGCATCCTGGCCGAGAGCCGCATCCAGCGGGGCACGATTGTGGACCGGCGGGGCGAGCTGCTGGCGGCCATCAACGTAGATGAGCGAGGGTTCGTAGAACGCACCTACCCCGTCCCAGAAGCTGCCCCGGTCGTCGGCTACGCCACGTTGCAATACAGCACCGCCGAAATAGAGCGCACTTGCGATACCCGCCTGCGCGGGGAGGTGGGCCTGACGCCCTGGGACGAGCTGCAAGACCGGTTGCTGCATCGCACCCGGCAGGGACAGCCGGTCGCCCTGACCTTAGATGCCCGGCTGCAACGGCTGGCCCAACAACAGCTGGCCGGCCGCCGGGGCGCGGCGGTGCTAGTAGATGCCCACACCGGCGAAATCCTGGTCCTGGCCTCCGCGCCCACCTATGATCCGGCCACGGTAACCGAGCAATGGGAAACGCTGCGCGACGACCCGGCCGCGCCGTTGCTGAACCGCGCCACACAGGGTCTGGTCCAACCCGGCACGGCCTTAGAGAGCATCGTGCTGGGGATCGCGCTGCAACAAGGGGCGCTGCCCGCCCCCACGCTGCCGTTGACCGCGTCCCTGCCGCTCAACGGCCCCCAGGGGCAGAGCATCACCTTGACCTGTACTGCCATCCCCACCGCCACCACCTGGGCTGCCGCGTTGGCCGCGGCCTGCCCGGCCCCCTTTGCCGCGCTCGGCGAGCAGCTGGGGATCATCAACCTGGCCGGCGGGCTGGAGGTCTGGGGGCTGCGCACGGCGCCCACGTTAGAGCTCCCCACCGTGGCGGCGCCCTGGCAGCTCCAGCAAGCCGTTCCGGCCTTAGAAGCGGTGGGACAGGGCGAGCTGCTGGTCACGCCCCTGCAAATGGCCGGCGTCGTGGCCGCCCTGGGCAACGACGGTGTCCGCCCGCCCCTGCACCTGCTGCTGGAATCCCAGGCCGGTTGTACAGCACCGGCGACCACCCTGGCGGCCCGGCTGGTCCGTCCCGACGTCGCTGCCGCCGTGCGCGCGCTGTGGCCCACCTGGGCCGGCGGGTTCAGCGGCCATCTGGGCAGTGCCCTGGCCGGGCCGGAACGGACGCTCAGCTGGTTCCTGGGCCTCAACTCCGCCGCCGCGCCGCGCTATGCCGTCGTCGTCCTGCTGGAAAATCCCACCACGCCCAACGCAACCGTTGAGATTGGCAGCCGGCTGTTGCAAGCGGCCGTGGCTCCCTGAACAAGCCTGATCCGATCACTTCTGGACCGCTTTTGCCCAGGAATTCTGTTGCATCTTTTCTAACCTTGTGATACAATATTATCGTAAACAAACCGGATTGACTTGGTGTGGACTCCCGCGCCAAGATTAGTCGTACAACATCCTGCTCGACCCTGGCATGGTCAAGGAGTTAAAAAAGACCCATGAATGAGACGATTCTGCTGATTGAAGACGACGATGCCCTGGCCCAACTGATCCAGCTGCTGCTGGAGCGCGCTGGCTATAAAATCATGGCGGCCAATAAAGGAGAAGCCGGCCTGACCCTGGCGCAGCAAAGCCCGCCGGACCTGGTCCTGCTGGATATCCTGATGCCGGATATGGATGGCTGGCACGTCTACGAAGCGCTGCGACGCATCACCGACGCCCCGATCCTCTTCCTGACGGCCCTCGGCGACGAACACAACATCACCTACGGGCTGGGGCTGGGTGCCGATGACTACATCACCAAGCCCTTCGGCTACAAAGAGCTGGTCACCCGTGTCAAGGCAGCGCTGGCGCGCGCCCGCCGGGCCCGCGGCGAACAGACCATCTTCCAGACCGGCGACCTCTGGGTCAATTTAGACACCCACGAAGTCAAAGTGGAAAATCGGCTCGTCTCGCTCACCCCCACCGAGTTTTCTTTGCTCTCTTCCCTGATCCAGGATGCCGGGCGTACCGTTACCCACGACACGCTGCTGCGCCGGGTCTGGGGGGCGGACTACGTTAACCGGCGGGATTATCTCAAACTTTATATCTGGTACCTGCGACAAAAGATAGAAGCCGACCCCCGGCGACCCAAGTACATCGTCAGCGAACGGGGACAAGGGTACCGTCTGATTACGGAGGCTCAGGGGCCGGTTCCGACCAACGTGGAGTAGCTGTGATAGGGATGGCATTGCTCCAACGGAGCAGCTGGCATTTTGACCTGCGCTCCGCACTGATTGGCGCCATCCTGGCCTGGCTGCTGGCTTTTCTGGCCTACCGCCAACGCGAAGCGATCGGACGGCTGGCGCACCAGCTCTGGGCGCCCGTCATCAACTGGCGGCGCCAGTTGCAGGCCAGCGGGGAGGAGAAGTATTTCACGGCGCTGCGTGATCAGCTCCGCCAACTCCTGTTGTTTGCGCCCAAAGATCCGCCGGCCACCTTCATTCCCCCCACTTTCCAGGCCCCCGCCCCACTGCCGCATATGGCTTCCAGCAGCGGCGATCTGCCACCGCCGCTGACCGTCGCCTTTGCCCACCTGCTGGAGGGACACTCGCGGCTGCTGATCACGGGCACACAGGCCGCCGGGCGAACGATGACGCTGGCGCTCTCCGTCTGGTCAGTCGCGGAAACCTCCCCCCACGGCAAGGGCGCCCACCCCTACCGGCGTTTCCCCCTCTGGGGCGATCTCAGCCAGTGGAGCACCGTACCGGCGGAGGTCACTGCCCCCCAGGAACGCCTGGCTTACCTGGCGCAACAATCGCTGCCGGAGCTGATGCCCAAATGGCTCCTGACCCAGCTGCACAACCAGCCGGCGCTGATCCTGTTGGATAACTGGGAAGCCGTGCCGGTAGCCGAACGAGAAACCGTCGCCCAATGGATTGAGGAAACCGCGCGCCAGCTGCCCAACAGCACCTGGCTGATCGCTACCGGGCCGGGAGGTTATGGGGTGCTGGTGGAGCAGGGCTTTGTGCCGCTGGAAATAGCGCCCTTACAGGTCAGCGACGAATTCATCACCCGCTTCTACACGGCATGGGCCGGGCTACCGGGGCAGGATGAGAAAGAGGTGCCCGAAGAGGTGCGCCGGGCGCTGCGCCGGGCGCTGGAAACCGGCGCTTCATTCCCGGAACTGACTCTACGCACCGCGCTTTATCTGCGGACCGGCCAGCTGCCCGAGCGGCTGACCTCGGTGCTGGAAGCGCTGCTGGCGGGGCAGCTCTATCTGTCAGACCTCAACGCCGAGCCGCCGGAGTTGGGAAGCCAGGTGCAAACGCTGGCCTTCACACTGCTGACCCATCTCGCCCGCGAGAGCCGGATTGAGGGACACAGCTTCAGCCAGCAGGAATTCAACGAACGGGTACTCGCCCTGCTGCCACCGGAGGCCGAACGCTCCCCCAAGTTGGAAGGACTGGTGAAAAAAGTTCTCAGCAAGTCGGGGCTGCTGCGCCGCCAGGGCAAGCAAATCCGGCTGGCCCATTATGTCTGGGAGGAATATCTGACGGCCCGGGCGCTGACCAGCGATCCCGATGCGATTCCGCTGCTGTTAGAGCACCTGCACGACCCGGCCTGGCGCTTGTTGATAGAATGTTTTGTCGGACTGGGTGAGGCAACCCCCCTGGTGCGCGAGCTGATCCAGACGGCTACCAAGCCCGGCTCGGAAAAGTTGCTCCTGCAGGCTGCGCGTTGGGCCGCGCTGGCCCTGCCCGAGGTCGCCTGGCGTAAACCGGTGATGGTGGCGCTGGCCCGGGGCTTCATGGATCCCAGCAAAGATAACGCGCTGCGGCTGGAACTGGGCCGCGCGCTGGCGCTGGTCGGCGGCGACGGAGCCCGGCTGTTCTTCATCCAGGCGCTTCAGACCAAAATCCCGGCCCTGCGCGGGCCGGCGTTGCGCGGGCTGGGCTGGACCGGCACGCCCCAGGAGACCGCCATCATGGCCGGGGCGCTGCGCGATCCGTCGCCGGAGATCCGCCAGAGTGCTGTGCTGGCCCTGGGCGACCTGGGGACCCCGGGAGCGCTGCGCCTGCTCCGCCAGGCACTCTCTCAGGGCGACGAGATGCTGATGCTGACCATCGCGGAGGTCATGGCCAAGACCCCGGATGGGTGGGAGTTCCTGAAAGAAGCCGCCGAGCAGGGGGATTTATTGATGCGGCGGGCCGGGGCTCACGGATTGGGGCTGATCCGCCGCCCCTGGGCCACAGAGCTGCTACAGCGGCTGGCGTTGGAAGACACGCAATGGTTGGTCCGTTCCGCTGCCGATGCAGCCCTGGCCGCCAGCAAAGAGGGACAGGAATCCACCGTGACCGTCCCGCCCCCCCCGGTGGTGGATAAAACCGAATGGCTGATGGCCTGGGCAGCGCGGCAGGGGTCAGGGTTGGGCCTGGGGGAAGCGGCGATGGGGACGTTGCTGCGCGCGCTGGCGGAAGGCGATGCCGAAACGCAGGTGCTGGCCGCCCAAACGCTGGCTTACGTGGGCCGGCAGCAACATTTAGAACCGCTGAAAGCGTTGCTGACCGACGATCAGCCCGCCGTGCAGCGGGCCGCCGCCGAAGCAATCCGCAGGATTGAACAACGGTACGCCAGCTGAGGAGATCAGGGGCTGGGTAAAAAGCCTTCCTCCCCTGAAAATAACGCTCTGCGTTTGTAGTCAGGCGCTTCAGCGCCGTCCAACGCGCTAAAGCGCGTTACTACGAGCCAATTTTCATCCCACCGCTGGGTGAATGCCTCTGAAAACAGCGGCCGGCACGTTTGAGCGTGCCGGCCCTTGTTTTTTTACTCTTCTGCCACCTGGGGTGGACTCCAATCCACCGGATGCCCGTCACCGCGCAAGAGTTCCCAGGCCAGCACGCGATAGGCCAGTGCCCCGCGGGCACGAGGGGTATAAAAGACCGCCGGCTCCCCATAGCTGGGAGCCTCGCTCAACTGCACGCTGCGAGGGATCAAAATGTGGAAAACTTGCTGCGGGAAATGGCGGCGCACCTCTTCCACTACTTGCCGCGAAAGCGTGGTGCGCCGGTCGTACATCGTCAGCACCACCCCACGCACCCCCAGTCCCGGATTCAACCCCCGCTGCACCAGCCTGACGGTGTGCATCAGCTGCGAAAGTCCCTCCAACGCCAGATACTCACACTGCACCGGGATGATGACGCCCTGGGCCGCCGTCAAAGCGTTGACGGTCAGCACGCCCAGGCTGGGCGGTGAATCCACCAACACGTAATCGTACCCATCCACCGTCTGCAAGGCCTGCTGCAAAAAGCCGGCCCGCTCGCGAGGATCGGCGAGCACGTTGAGCTCTACGGTCGCACCGGCCAACGCCTGTGCGCTCGGCAGGAGAGCCAGGCGCTCCCAACGGGTGGGCCGAATGACCTCAGCCGCCTGGCGTTCACCCACCAGAACGTCGTAAATAGAAGGCGACAGGGCATGGGGATTGAAACCCAGACTGGTCGTGGCATTCCCTTGCGGATCCATATCCACCACCAGCACCCGCAAGCCCCAATCGGCCAGGCAAGCGGCCAGGTTTACCACGGTGGTGGTTTTCCCCACGCCCCCCTTCTGATTGGCAAAAGCATAGATGCGCGTCATAGCGTTACGCTTTCCAACTGGCGTATGCAGGCAGCGAGGTCCGCAGCAGTGGGCACACCAGCCAGGCCCGGGCGGGTGACGGAACGGGAGGCCAGACAGGTCGCCAAAGCGATGGCCTGTTCAGGGACCGTTCCGCCGGCTAAAGCGATAAAAAATGCCGTGGCAAAGATGTCGCCGGCCCCGGTGGGATCCACCTCAGCGACCGCCGGCGCCGGGAAGTGCCGGGCCTGCCCCCGCGTGAACAGGGTGCTGCCGTCACGGCCCTGGGTCACGACCAGCAACGCCGTCTGGCGGGCGAAGGCTTCGGCCAGGGCCCAATCGCCCCCCACATCCTCCAGGCTGAGGACCACCGCCGAGGCCAGAGGCAACAGCCGGGCCGCGGCGGCCCAGGCCGTCTGCCGGACCCGGCCACCACCATCCACCTGGCGCATCCACCCCTGGGGCGTCAGGCCGAGAAAGGCCCGCCCCGCCCACTGCTCTCCCCAGGCCGGATCACACTCTCCGGCCACCGGTCCTAAGTGGATCAACGGGGTGCCCGTCCAGGCCGCCGGCAACATGTCCGGTGTCAGGGTCGCCGCCACCGCATGGAGATATTGGCAGCGCTGCCCGTCGTGATAGCGGTTCTCAAACGTGGTCGTCGCCGGGGCCGGAACACTGAACTGGCTCACAGTCGGCAGCAGGCCAGGGGGGGGCCACTCTGGACCGGTGCTGGTCAGGATGCCGGTACGCCGTCCCAACGCAACAGCCGTCAACGCAGCATACGCCGCCGTCCCGCCTACCGCGCTTTGCCCGGCGGGCAACAAATCACGGGTAATATGCCCGACGACCAGATAGTCTATCGGCGATAGGGAGTCGGGCATGGCCACCTCAAGATGATTTAGCGTTCTTTGGAGCGCGGGATAATGGTGACGGCCCGGTCGTGCCCCGTACCGATACTCTCTGTCTGCACGCGGGGGTCGGCCTGTAACGTCATGTGGATCAGACGCCGCTCGCTTGCGGGCATGGAGCGCAGCCGCACCGTCCGCCCGGACTGGACGGCCCGGTCGGCCGCCTTACGCGCCATGGCCTCCAGGTTGCTCCGCCGCCGCTCCCGATACCCATCCGCATCCACCACCAGGTTGTAATTCCCGTCGGCCAGCCGGTGGACCAGCAACCGCACCAGATATTGGAGTTCGTCCAGAGTGCGAGCCCCCGGTCCAACCAGCTCCTCAGCATCGCCGCCACGCAGCGAGAGCCACAGCGTGGGGCGCTCTTCCTGCCGCCAATTGAGGACAAAATGCAGGCGCAGGCTACCAAAGAGCTGCTGGGCCACTTCCAATGTGACCCGTTCAATCAGCGCCCTGTCCAGACCGCTTAAATCGGGAACCGGCTCTTGAGGCTCCGCCCGGGTCGGCGGTGGGGTCGTTTCCAGCTTGGGGCGCGGTTTCCGCTGCCCCGGCCGGGCAGCCGGGTGGGGACGCGGGGCTGAAGGGCGCGCCGCCACCGGAGCAGCAGCCGGCTGAGAGGGCGCCTGAGGAGGTGGCGTGACCGGCGAGGCCACGGGCATGACCGGCGGCGCGACCGGTTCCGGCACGGGAACAACCGGCGCCGGTGGCACAGGCAAAGACGGCACCGGGGCCGGCGACACTGAGGGTGGCACCGGGGTCTCCGACGCCGGCGCAGCCGGACGTAAAATCAACCGCACCTGAGCCTCGCGCGCTCCCAAACCCAAAAACCCGCGACTCCCTGCATCCAATACCTGGATCTCTACTTCGTCTCGGGTGGCTCCCAACCGGGCCAGCCCCAGAATAATGGCTTCTTCCACGGTAGGAGCTGCGCTATCTACACGCTCCTCGGTCTCCATCAAACCCTCCCTAAATACAGTCTTTAAAGATGTGTGAACAGAGATCAGGTATTCCACCCAGATCGTGGTGGCCTCAATATTACCGGCTGTTCACAGTTTTCATGGCTGACGCCGCGCCAGCCACGGTAGGCCATAGCACCCCGATGACATACTGCGCAGTCCAAACAAGGTGAATCATCCAGGAAAGTAGGGCGGATGGCACTCCGCCCTACCAGACAACCCGACTCTCCGCCACCCGCCGTGCTGGCTCACCGTTTGTCCGACAGTTTGGGCCGGGCCACCCTGGCCCCTGGCACCATTTCCGAAGCGCCGCTTTGTTTTGCCGGTTTGGGCTTGGGCGCCGGCTCCGCTGCACGCGGCTTTTCGACTGGTTCCGGCTGAGCAGACGGCTGCGCCGCCGGCACAGGGGCCGTATTATAGTGGCTGCGGAACAGGAAGAATTGCAAAATGGTAACCAGGTTAGAGATGATAAAGTAGATGGAAAGCCCCGCCGCATACTGGAGTGAAATCATGCCCAGGAAAAGGGGCATGGTCAACAACATCGTCTGGCTCATAGACTGGCTCTGCGGGTCAGCGCTCGGCGGCGTCATGATTTTCTGGCTGTACCAGGTCGTCAACCCCACCAGCAACGGGAGTGAGTAAGAGAAGAGGGTACCGGCATTGGGGGGCAACGCCAGGTCCAGGCCCAGAAAGGTGCTCTGGAGCGGGACCAACAGGCTCAAGTTGAGGCCCGGAATCCAGCGATAAATATGCACCGGCAGGTTGAGCAGCTCCAAGGGGGTGGCTGCCAAAGCGCGGATGATCGCCTGGTACAGTGCAATCATCAGCGGGAACTGAATCAGCGACGGCAGACACCCGCCCAGCGGGTTGACACCCGCCTCGCGGAAGAGCTTCTGCTGCTCAACGGCCAGCCGTTGCTGGTCGTTCTTGTACTTTTCGCGGAGCTGCGTCATCTGCGGCTGGAGCTCTTGCTGTTTGCGCGCGCTCTTCTGCTGCGAAAGCGTCAACGGGGTCAACAGCAACCGCACCACTAAGGTCAGCAGCGCGACGGCTAACATCGTCTGCCCTCCCAGCAGCTTGTAGAACACCAGCAACACGTTCGTTAGCGGGTCAACAAAAATCAAATCCCACACGGCATCCCCCTACTCATCCAAAACTAAAAGCACAAGCCGGGGCTACTTCTGTTCAGGCACCGGATAATTCCAGAGCAACGTCCCGTCGGTCAGGTCAAATGCCTGCACCCGCTCCTGGATCATGATCGGCATAGCGTAAAGGCGCTCCCCATCAGACGCCAGATCGCCCGGCAAACGTCCGGGATTGGTCGGCTTGACTCCCCAGTTCCGTAGCTGCCCGGTCTGGACGTCCAGCGCGTAGATCATGCCCTTTTCGTGACCGGGGATCAGGAGCAGCCGGCCGTCAGGGCTGAGCACAGCCTCCCCGCGCACCACGTCGTTCACGTCCGTTTCCCACAACGTTGACTGAGGGTTGCGGGTGTCCAGCGCGTAGACATGTCCACCCACATCGGCCACAAACAACGTCGTGCCACTCACCACCGGCGTCGCCCAGAACCAGTTTTTGCCTTTGAAGGTTTGTTGCACGGTGCCGGTTTGCAGGTCCACCTGGCTGAGCGTGTCGCCAAAATCACCGACCCACAGACTGTCCTCCACCACCACCGGGGTGCTGGAGATCGCGCCATTCATCTGTTGGTGCCAACGTTCCGTGCCATCGCTCAAGTTAACCGCGTAGAGGAAATGATCCAACGAGGCGATGTAAACGGTCTGGTCCACCACTACCGGCGTGGCCCAAACCCGGTCCTGCGTCTTGAAACTCCAGACCAGTGTGCCGTCGGTCAGCCGGAGGGCATAGACGTTACCGTCACCGTTGCCAATCAGGAACAGCTCACCGGCTATCGTGCCGCTGCCGACATACTGACCTTTAGCGCCAGCGAACGTCCAGGCTATCCCCGGGACGGTGGTCGTGGCGTCCGACAGCTGCAGCGCGTAAAGCTGGCGGTCACCCAGGCCCGCCACCAGTAACAAATGCGGTTCTTGGGCGACGACCGGTTTAGAATAAAAGCCCAGCTTGGCGTTACCTTTTTCCGGGAAGCTCCAGAGCAACTTACCGCTGGCGGCCTCCAAAGCAATCACCTGATCCACATTGGCCGCGTAGACCACGCCATTTTCCACCACTAACCCCGGCCAGCTCGCCTGGCGCACGCCGCCGGAGCAACCAGTCAGCAGCAGGGAGAGCAACAACAAAAGTCCCAAGGGGACTCCCCAACGTCTCATGTCTCCTCCTAAACTCACTCAGGGAACGGGATCATAGCCACCCGGATGGAAAGGATGGCAGCGGGCCAGACGTCTGACGGAGAGCCAGCCCCCCTTTAAAACACCGTAGCGGGAGATGGCTTCAAAACTGTATTGGGAGCAGGTCGGCATAAAGCGGCAAGCAGGAGGAAACAACGGAGAGATGAACCGCTGATAAAAGCGGATCAGCCACAACACGATTACCTTCATTCAGCCCCTTCGTTCCTCGTGTTCATGTCCGCCACCCAAAGGTGAGCACGCTGCAACAGAAGCGTTAACGCCGCCGCCACGGCAGGGGTCTTAACCTCAGCCATAGAGGCGCGGGCTACCAGAACCAGATCCCAGCCCGGCACAATATGAGGATAGAGCTGCCGGGTGGCCTCGCGCAGCAAACGACGGGCACGATTGCGGGTCACGGCATCGCCCACCTTGCGGCTGGCGGTAATCCCGACGCGCACAGTGGCCAGCGTATTGGGTACAGCCCGTAGAATCAACAAAGGATGCGCCCACGACCGCCCCGCGTCCCAAACGTGCCGGAACTCGGCCGGACGTCGCAGGCGCATATCCTTGTGCCAAACCCAACGCTCCGTCAACGGGATTAAGCACGGCGACGCGGTCGCTGGGCGCTTTCCTTCCAGTTGATCCGTTTGGCGCCGCCCAGGCTGACCGTCACCAGCTTGTGGCGGCCCTTCGCCCGCCGCCGCTTGAGCGTCAAACGCCCGCCCCGGGTGGCCATCCGGGTGATGAAGCCGTGCGTCCGCATCCGGGCACGTTTCTTCGGTTGATAAGTGCGCTTTGGCATGATCCTCTCCTTCTTGCAACATCTTGATTCACCTGCCGCGGCTGGCGGCCGGGAAGTGATCGGTGCCTGACATAGAAAACCGCGCGGTTACCCGCAGCGGTTTTTTGCTCCAGGGCAACGGATATTATACCGTGATGATACGTTTCGTCAAATGGGAAGCGCACCTTGGAGGCTCCTCCAAACAAGGCGACCATTGCCTGGCCCAATACAAGGGGTGAAAGTCCCTTGTTTCTTTAGCCCACCTATGGTAAACTGAGTCTGGTTTGACCGGAGGGGCCATGAATCGCGAATGAGTGCAATGGAAGAAGGGATGGTCATCAAAGCCCAAAGCGGCTTTTTCACCGTGCTCACACCTGCCGGGAGGGCAGTGGTCACGCAGCTGCGCGGGCGTTTGAAGAAGCGATGGTTGGATACCGACATTGTGGCGGTGGGCGATCGGGTGCAATTTACCCTGCTGGCAGACGGTCACGGCGTGTTGGAGGCGGTGCTGCCCCGGCAGCGCGCCCTCACCCGCTTAGAGCCGATCGCGCACGGGCGTGGCTCGCGGCGCTGGGACAAACAGGGGTTCCGCCGCGAGCGGGAAGAAATCATCATCGCCAACCCCGATCAGGTCGTGTTTGTCCTGGCCTGTGCCCAACCGGAGCCCCGCTTGCGGATGTTAGACCGGCTGCTGGTAGGCGCAGACCGGCAAGGCATCCCGGCCCTCATCTGCGCCAACAAGCTGGATCTGGTGACGCCCCGCGCCGCTCGCCAACGGTTCTCCGTCTACGAGCAGATCGGCTACCCGGTGCTCTACACCAGTGCCATGACCGGCGAGGGGGTGCCGGCCCTGAACGCGGCTCTGGCAGGCCGGCTCTCGGCGCTGATCGGGCCCTCCGGCGTGGGGAAAACCAGCCTGCTCAACCGGCTCCAGCCCGGCCTGGGCCACCGGGTGCAGGAAATCAGTCACGCCACCGGCAAAGGCCGCCATACCACCAATGTGACCGAACTCGTGCCCCTGGCGGTCGGCGGTTGGGTCGCCGATACGCCCGGTATTCGGGCGCTGGCGCTCTTCGACCTGGAGCCGGAGGAAATTGATGCTCACTTTCCCGACATCGCCCCCTACGTCCCGCACTGCGATTTCTCGGATTGCAGCCACACCGTCGAGCCGGGTTGCGCTGTGATCGCGGCGCTGGAGGCCGGCCAGATTGACGACCACCGCTACGAAAGCTATGTCCGGCTCCACCTGGAACATCGCAAGCTGGCCGACATGTATTGGTGGGGGATAGAGGAAAGCGCAGGGGGCCAGGAGACCATAGACGACCAGGAATGACGACAGACCACCAATGAGATAAAACCGTAGTCAGTGGCCGGTAGTCTGAGGTCAATGTTTGCCACTTGATTGCTCATTATGGAGGTTAAAGTTACCCATGAACCATGGTGCTAAATCCCTTTTACTGGGGCTGACGGTGCTGCTTTTGCTCAGCACAGCGTTGCCCGTCTACGCAGCCGGGCGCCCACAAGCGTTACCGCCGCTGCCGGAATGGCCGATCATCGGGCCGCTGCTCCGCTGGCTAGGGCTGGTGCCGGCGGCGCCCACCCCCACGCCCACCCCGGCCCCCACTCCCACGCCGGCCGTCCCTGAATACCGGATCACCAACCTGCGCGATCTGCTGGCGCTGGCTAAAACCTTGCGGGCCGGCGAACGGGTCCGTATAGTCGCTACAGCGGAAGAGCTCCAAGAGGCCCTCAATGCTTACATCAGCACCACGGGGCAACGTCAGGGGCTCCGCAGCGCCACGGTGACGCTGGACCAGGAGACCTTCAAAGCCCAGGCGACGATAGACCGGACTGCCCTGGAGAAAATGGGAATGGCGGTCCCCCTCTCCAGCGACACCCTTCAGCTGGACGCCAGTGGAACGTTGGGCGCTGCCGATTGTTACCTGACGGTGACCCTCCAGGAGGTGCGGGTGAACGGCGAGACGTTTCCGCTCCTCAGTCTTGGCAACCGGCTGATCAACGACATGTTGGTAAACCAGTGGCCGCCTGAGGCCTGCGTGGAGCAGGTCTCTATTACACCGGCCCAGGTAGCAGTGGAAGGCTACCGCCGGTAGGCAGCCACGGGAGAAGCCAGACAACCCACCAATGCCACGAGGAAACAAAGCCTATGTCTAACCATCCCTTGGAGCAATTTCATCGTCAATCCTACCTGAATCTGGAGACCTTTCGCAAAACCGGGGAGGGTGTCCAAACGCCGGTCTGGTTCGTGGAAAACGGCGGCCTCCTCTACGTGGAGACTTTTGCCCGGGCCGGGAAGGTCAAGCGCATCCGGCGCAATCCGCGCGTGCGCGTGGTCCCCTGTACCGCCAGTGGCAGCCCGCGGGGCACGTGGGTGGAAGGCGAGGCCCGGCTGGTATCGGACGCGGCTGAATCCGAGCAGACGATCCGGCGGCTGAATCGCAAATATGGCTTGATCAAAGTAATCTTTGAGTGGGTGACTCGCTTACGCAGCAAACGAGAGGATTCTATAATCATCGCCATCCAACTGAAACCGACAGGACAGGCCTGATATGACCGACTCACACCGTTTCTCCGCCGTGCTCTTTGACTTAGACGGCACGTTGTTGGACCACGACATGCTGGGGGAGTTCGTGCACCGCTACTTTGAGGCGTTGACTGCCCGCGTCGCCCACCTCGTGCCGCCGCCGCTGCTGGTCAAGGCGATCTGGCAGGCGACCGATGCCATCGTCGCCAACGAAGATGGTCAGCGCACCAACGCGGAAGTTTTCGCGGCCCATTTCTACCCGCTGGTAGGCCAACCCCCAGCGGTTCTGGAACCGCTCTTTGACGCCTTCTACGCCGAAGATTTCCCGGCGCTGCGCCAGTATACCCGCCAGCGGCCGGAGGCTCGCCGGGTAGTACAGACCGCTTTTGATTTGGGCTACCAGGTCGTCGTCGCCACCAACCCGCTTTTTCCGGCCACCGCCATTTATCAGCGATTGACCTGGGCCGGCGTGGCCGATTTCCCTTACCGCAAAGTGACCACCTATGAGAACAGCCACGCCGCCAAGCCCAATCTGCGCTACTACCAGGAGCTGCTGGACGAGCTCGGTTTGCCGGCCGAGGAGGTGCTGATGGTCGGCGATGAGGCCATGGACCTGGTCGCCGCTCAGCTGGAGATCGCGACCTATCTGGTCCCCGGCCCGGCCACCAAGTTGGAGCCCACCACCCCACCCCCCACCTACCAGGGTTCGTTCGCCGCAGTGGAGACGGTGTTAAGGTCGTCAGCAAAGAAGGCGAACTAAAATCCACGTTATTGCCGCGACTGCCAGGTGACATGGGCTGACGACTGAGTGACTATTTGCAGAGAGGAGGTTCCCATGTCTGAAAGTGTCAGCGCCGAAAAAGTCAAAACCCCCTTGCCGGCCTGGATCAAAGCCACCAAAGCTTACGAGCAGGCAGACACCCGAAAAGCGCTCTGGCAGCTGGTCAATACCCTGGTCCCCTACGCCTTGCTTTGGTATCTGATGATTCGCACGATCCAGTTGGGATACTCGTATTGGCTGACGCTGGCTTTAGCGGTGCCGGCCGGCGGGCTGTTGGTGCGGATCTTCATTTTCTTCCACGATGCGGGACATGGGTCCTTTTTCACCTCCCGCACAGCTAACACGCTGGTTGGCTATCTCACCGGCATTCTTACCTTTTCGGCTTACGAGGAATGGCGGCACAATCACGGCGTCCACCATGCCACCGCGGGGAACCTGGATCGTCGTGGGGTAGGCGATGTCTGGACCATGACAGTCGCCGAATACCAGAGTGCGCCCTGGCAGACCCGCCTGGCCTATCGCTGCTTGCGTCACCCGGCCGTCCTGTTGATTTTGGGGCCCTTGTTCAGTTTCCTGATCAAACCACGCTTCCCCGGGAAGAACAGTGGCCCGCGCCAGCGGCTCAGCATCTATCTCACCGACCTGGCCGTTGCAGCTATCCTGGTATTGGCCGGATTAACCATCGGCCTGCGGACTTATGTCCTGGTCCAGCTGCCCATCCTGATGATCGGCGGAGCTGCCGGCGTCTGGCTTTTTTACGTCCAGCACCAGTTCCAGGGGGTTTACTGGGCCCGGCAGGCAGAATGGGACCCCCTGCAAGCCGCGCTGAGAGGGAGTTCGTACTACCGGCTGCCCAAGGTGTTGCAATGGTTCTCCGGCAACATCGGCCTGCACCATCTGCACCACATCCGGCCCCGGATTCCCAATTACCACCTGCAAGCCTGCTACGACGCGATTCCGGAGCTACAAGCGGTCACACCGCTCACCCTTCGGACCAGTCTCCAATCGCTCTGGCTGAATTTGTATGACGAGCAGCAGCAAAGGATGGTCAGTTTCCGGGCCGCCAGGGCTCAGAGCTAACCCCCAGGGCCGGAACGGCGGACAAGTACAACGAGGGGCGGGCTACGATAGCCCGCCCCTCCTCAACAACAGCGCTGTTCGTCACCGGCGCATCAATCGCCACCCAGATAGGCCTCGCGCACCTGGGGGTTCTGCGCCAGTTCTTTCGCCGGCCCTTCCAACTGGATGGCGCCGGTCTCCAGTACATACGCGCGGTTGGCGACCGAGAGCGCCATCAGCGCGTTCTGCTCCACCAACAGGATGGTCACACCCAATTGGTTGATTTCCTGGATGATGTTGAAAATCTCCTCTACCAGGACGGGCGCCAGCCCCATGGAAGGCTCGTCCATCAACAACATCTTCGGCTTGGCCATCAACGCACGCGCCACAGCCAGCATCTGCTGCTCGCCGCCGGAAAGTGTGCCGCCGGCCTGTTCCAGCCGTTCCTTTAACCGCGGGAAGAGCTTGAAGACCCGCTCCAGGCTGGCTTCAATCTCCTGCTTATCTTTGCGCGAGTAGGCCCCCATCTCCAGGTTCTCGCGGACGGTCAGCGGCGCAAAGATGCGCCGCCCCTCGGGCACCTGGATCAGGCCCAGGCGCACAATGGCGTCCGCATCCACCCGGTTAAGGACTTTCTCGTCGTAGATAATCTCACCCTTATCCGGGCGGAGCAAACCCGAAATGGTGCGCAGTGTGGTGGATTTCCCCGCGCCGTTAGCACCGATCAGGGTCACGATCTCCCCCTGATCCACGTGGAAAGAGATGCCGTGCAAGGCGCGAATGGCTCCATACGAAACATGTAAGTTTTTAATCTCCAGTAACGCCATGGCACCCCTCCTAGCGCAAGATGGCGGCTTGCCGCCCCAGGTAAGCTTCAATCACCTGCGGGTTGTTGCGCACTTCTTCCGGCTTGCCCCGGGCGATGATCTCACCAAAGTCCATCACGGTGATCCACTCGCAGATATTCATCACCAACCGCATCCGGTGCTCCACCAGCAGGATGGTCAGATCAAACCGGTCGCGGATGAAGTGAATCAGCTCCATCAGTTCGTCAATTTCCTGCGGGTTCATGCCGGCGGCCGGTTCGTCCAGGATGAGTAGTTGAGGTCGGGTCGCCAGGGCACGGGCGATCTCCAGCCGCCGCTGCAGGCCATACGGCAAACTGCCCGCCACGTCGGCCTGCCGCTCCTCCAGGCCAAAGATCGCCAGGAACTCCTGCGCCTGTTCGGTCATCTCCGCTTCTTTGGCGCGGTAGCGAGGCGTGTGGAAAACGGCATCGGCCAGACTATATCCGGCATGGGGATGATAAGCAATCCGGACGTTATCCAAAACCGTAAGATTAGAGAAGAGCCGGATGTTCTGGAACGTGCGCGCAATCCCCATTTGGATGATCTCGTGCGAGGGCAAGCCCACCAGCTCCGCCCCGTGGAAGCGGATGTTGCCCTCGGTGGCCCGGTAGACGCCGGTCACCAGATTAAAGACGGTCGTCTTGCCGGCCCCGTTCGGGCCAATCAGGCCCGCCAGTTCCCCATGGCGCAACACCAAATCAAAGGCATAAACGGCCCGCAGGTTGCCGAAAAAGTGCGTAACATTTTCCAGTTCCAACACGACCGGGCGCGCTTCTACTTCAGGGGCCAGGTTTTCGGGTCGCCCTTTCATGCTGTCACCTCCTCGGCCGCCGGTTGTTTCTTACGCAACGGGGGCAAGACCTGCCGCAGGAACGGGATTTCGTATTTACCAAAGAGCCCTTCCGGCCGCAACAGCATCATCAACAGCAAGGCCAGCGGATAGACCACGAAACGCCAGGTCTCAAACCCCTGAGGTAACACCAGCCGCAGGATCCCTTCCAGTAAGAAGATCCAGATAAAGCCGGTCAGAATGGTGCCGGTCATACTCCCTAACCCGCCAAAGACCACGATGATCAACGGGTTGAAAGATTGGATGAAGTTGAACGATTGAGGGTGCAGGAAGGCCAAGTCGTGTGCGCGGATCCCGCCGGCCAGCCCGGCAAAGAAACTGCCGACCACGAAAGCCAGGAGTTTAGCGGAGGCCACGTCAATACCCACCAACGTAGCCGCCCGCTCATCTTCACGCACCGAGACCACTGTGCGGCCATAGGTAGAATGGAGCAGGTTGCGCATGATCAGGATCACGAACAGCAGCGACAAGAAGACCCACGGCCAGGTGGTCCACTCGGGGATTCCTACCATCCCACGCGCGCCTTTCATTTCAGGGAAGGGCAGGAGGGTGTCTGTATTATCCAGCAACACTTTGACAATGATGGTGAACCCTAAGGTAGCGATACCAAAATAGTCAGAGCCCAGTTCCAACACGGGGATACCGAACAAGAAACTGATAATCCCCGCAAACGCCGCTCCTCCCAACAGCGCCAGGAAGAAAACGATCTGCTGGCTCACAACCGCCGGCAACGCGCCCAAAACGCTCCACAAAACCGGCCCCAGCACCGGATTCAACACCCGGAGCGCGATGAAGAAAGCCAGAATGGTGACCAACAGATAAGCCGTGAATTTGGTCATCGCGGTGACACCGTAGAAGCGACGCAGGAAGGCCGAGACCAGCGCAAAGAGGAGCAGCGCCAGGATACAGCCGGTGACCAGCACTACCGCACCGGCCGGGTCGCCATTGGTCCAGCGATAGGTGACGTCGGCCGAAGCATAAGCCCCAATGGCATAAAAACCGTATTGGCCCAGTGAGAACTGGCCATTATAGCCATAAATCAGGTTCAGCCCCAGGCTCACCATTGTGATGGCCGCGCCCCAGTAGATAATGCCGCGCCAGAAATTATTGAGAATGTGGAAACCAATCAGGATCTGGAAAACGACAAAGATAAGCAGGGCGCCGCCAAAAAAGAGCAGGTTAGGTCCACGAAGTCGTTTCAGCATGGCTCTGACTCCTTATACTTTCTCACCCGGTGGCTCGCCGAAGATGCCCTGCGGCCAGACCAGGAGCACAATGATCAAGAGGGAAAAAGCAACCGCATCCCGCATCGGCGTGGAGATAAAACCGGCGCTCAACACTTCAGTCTGCCCCATAATCAACGCCCCCAGGAACGCACCGGGAATGCTGCCGATACCGCCAACCACCGCCGCCACAAAGGCCTTCAGGCCGGGGGTGATCCCCATCAGATATTGCACTTGCTTGAAAGCGGTGGCATATAACACCCCGGCTGCCCCCGCCAACCCGCCGGCCAGCGCGAAAGTGGAGGCGATCACCATGTCCACGTTGATCCCCATCAAGCGGGCGGCCGGCTTATCGTAGGCCGTCGCCCGCATCGCTTTACCCAGGCGGGTTTCCTTCACGATGTATTGGAGGATAACCTGCAGGATGATGGAAGTCCCCATGATCACCAGCATAATGTTAGAGGCCGAGAGGTCCCACACCTTACCCCCCGTCTCAAGCCGGACGCCGGTCAGGGTTAACACCACCGCCAGAAAACCGCCGAACTGCAGCCCAAATTGCAGCAGGGGGTGGTTCTGCCACGCCTGAGCCGTAATATCCCCTCGACGCGCCCGCCAGCGCAGAAAACCATAGGCCGCCAGTGAAATCACAAAGAGCGCCCACATCGCTCCTATCACTACCGGCGAAACAGTCCCCGCCGAAAAGACCGCAATTTCAAAGGGCCGGGGGTAAGTGATGAAGTTGCTGGTGTAGGCAAAGGGCAAGGCCCCGAAATACTCCAGGAAGAACGAGACCCCAATGGCCGTGATCAGGGCCGCAATGCGAGGTTTGGTGCGCAATGGCCGGTAAGCAAAACGCTCCATCGTCACCGCTAACATCCCACTGAGGAGCATAGAGACCAAAATCACGCTGATCGTGCCGATCAGGGTTGCCACCCCTTCAGGCAATCCCGGCCAGACCTTGACGGGCCAGCGATGCAGCTCCAACGTGGAAATCGTGAAAAAACTGGTAAAAGCCCCCACCATGAACACATCGCCATGGGCAAAATTGATCAACTTCACGATGCCGTATACCATCGTGTAGCCCAACGCAATCAACGCGTAAATAAAGCCAAGTTGCAGACCATTCAGCACCTGCTGGACAAAGACACCGGGATTTTGCCAGAAACCTTTGCCCAGCACATAGAGGACTACCAATCCCAAAAGAGCGAACAGCCCTTGGCTGAGGCGATTCAGGATCTCACCATTACGACGATTGAGGATCCCCCCATTCCGCTGGCCGGATTGGCCAGAACTCTGACTTGGTCCAGGTCCCATCGGGTTGTTAGTCATACCTGCCTCCAGAAAATAGGATAGAGCCGGAGCACACCGGAGTGGCCCCGGCTCCCAAACAACTCAGAGCGGGGAAAACGACATTACCTTTATGGGGCAACCGTCGTCACGAACTTATCGGCACCGCCGGTGACCTGGAGGATGGCGGCAGCCTTTACCGGGTTGTGATACTGGTCAAACTTGATGTCACCCGAAACAGCCTTGAAAGAGCCGGAGGCCATCGTCTGGGCCACCTTGGTCGGGTCGGTGGACTTGGCCTGCTCAATGCCCTGGAAGAGGACGTTAGCTGCATCGTAGGCCAGCGTCGCCAGCGCGTCGGGCACGGAATTGTACTTGGCCTTGTACTTGGCCACCCAGTCCTGCACCTCGGGCCGCGGGTCCTCAGGCGAGTAGTGGTTGGTGTAATACCCACCGTCCACCGCCTTGCGATCCAGTTGCGAGGAATCCCAACCATCGCCGCCCATCATGGGAGCAGTAATGCCCTTCTCGCGGGCCTGGGCCGCAATCAGGTTGACTTTGGAGTAATAGTCAGGCAGGTAGAGGACGTCAGGATTGGCATCCTTCACTTTGGTCAGGATGGCGGAGAAGTCCTGATCCTCGCCGGTGTAGGTTTCCCAGACCACCACCTTGCCACCGCCCTTTTCAAAGGCATCGCGGAAGAATTCGGCCAAACCGCGGACATAGTCATTGCCCTGATCCAGCAGCACCGCGGCGGTCTTGGCGTTCAAATTCTTCAGGGCAAACGTGGCGCCCACCGTGCCCTGGAAGGGGTCAATGAAGCAAGCGCGGAAAATAGTGGCCTTCGTATTTCCATTGTTATCCACGGTGACCTGTGGGTTGGTGGACGTGGGGCTAATCTGAAGCACACCCTTCTGCACAGCCACTTCGGAGATAGGAATGGAAGCCTTGGAGCAAACCTCGCCAACGATGAACTTAACGCCGTCCTGGTCAATGACCTTCGTGGCAGCACTGCGCGCCGGCTCGGCCTCACACTGGCTGTCTTCCACAATGGCCTCAATCTTCTGCCCATTGATACCGCCCTTGGCATTCCACTCCTCAACAGCCAGCAAAGCACCATCGCGGGTCGAGGCCCCAAAAGTGGCATTCGCACCACTCAGCGGGGCCAGGATGGCGACCTTGATCGTGCCACCCCCACCCCCGCAAGCGGTCAGGGCAACCATTGCCACGATAACGGGCAAAATCCAAAGAGCTCGCGTACGCATGATTTTCTCCTCCTTGAAAAATTTGAATCAACACGGTTGGCTTATCCAGCAGCGAACTCAAAGTTGTTCTCCCGTTTCACCTCCTTGCCCAAATAGGTTACCCGGTAGGAACAAAAAGGGGAAGTGCGCTCCTACACTTATATGATTGTAATCAATAGAGCTAAGATGTCAACCGGCAATTTGACATTTCAGGCAAGTCTATGCATCCTGGCGAAATCGCTCCTCTCCGGCGTGCAAGGGGATAGAAAATGGCATTCGGACGCGCCAACCCGGCCGTCTATGGGTTGACGTATGTAAAATAATGCTATAATAATAAAGTCATCCCAACGAAGGAGAGTTTCATTTATGGCTAATCCACGCTGGTCGTTACTCGGAATTCTCGTTTTGCAAGTGATTGCTCTTATCATTTATCCGCCTACCTTTTTCACTACCGCGCCCCAAGCCGCTGTGCTCCCGCCGGCCCTGCTCCTGCTCATGGTGCTGGCCCTTGTTGGCATGAATACCGGTATCCTCACCCCCCTCCTGGGGCGGACCTCGCTGACCTTTGTGCAGGGTATCAATGTCGTAGTCCGCCTGATGATGCTCCTTCCCAACTCTATCACGGCCGGCGGCAACGTGCATTGGCTTTTCCTGATCCTGCAGCTGTTGGGGATTGGGCTTTCGTGGTTCACCATTACCCAAATGGAGAAACGCCCCCTGGCCACCCTGCTGCTGGTCAAAAGGGATTAACAGTCAAAAGCAGTATGCTCTATGGCATTGCAAGGGGTTGCGGCCATCAGCCATCCGCAACCCCTTTTTTATTTTTTAAGGAGGGCACAATGCCGGGCAATGGAATCGCTTCACGCAAAGACGATCACATTCGGATCAATCTCCAGGAAGACGTGTCTTTTGATCAATTGACGACCGGGCTGGAACGGTACCGCTTCATCCACCAGGCCCTGCCGGAGTTGAACCTGGAAGACGTGGAGACCACCACCACCTTCCTGGGACACCGGCTCGCCTTCCCCCTGCTCATCGCTTCCATGACCGGCGGCACCCCCACCGCCGGCCGGCTCAACCAGGTGCTGGCCGAAGGCGCACAAGCCGCCGGCATCGGGATGGGATTGGGTTCCATGCGGGCGGCGCTGGCCCACCCGGAGGTGGCCCCCACCTTCCAGGTGCGCCGCTACGCGCCGGACATTTTGTTGCTGGCCAACCTGGGCGCGATCCAGCTCAACTACGGCTACGGGCCCGACGAGTGCCGCCGGGCCGTGGAGCTGGTGGAGGCCGATGGGTTGATCCTGCACTTGAACGCGCTGCAGGAAGCGTTGCAACCGGAGGGCCAGGGGCGGTTTGCCGGCCTGCTACAACGCATTGAGGCCGTCTGCCGGGCGCTGACCGTGCCGGTCATCGTCAAAGAGGTGGGCTGGGGGCTATCGGAGCGGGTAGCCCGGCAACTGGCAGCTGCCGGCGTGGCCGCCCTGGACGTGGCCGGCGCCGGCGGCACCTCCTGGAGCCAGGTGGAGATGTATCGCGCCACCGATCCGGTGCAGCGGGAAGTCGCGGCCGCGTTCCGCGATTGGGGCATTCCCACCGCCGAGGCGATCCGGCAGGTGCGCCAGGCCACCCCCACCCTGCCGGTCATTGCCAGCGGGGGACTACACGATGGGGTGGAGCTCGCCACCGCGTTAGCGTTGGGCGCAGACGTCGGCTCCATGGCCGGACCGCTGCTGCGCGCCGCCGCCGAGTCGCCGGAAGCGCTGCGCGACCGGCTGGAGATCATCCGCCGCCAGTTCCGCGTGACGATGTTTGCCGCCGGCGCTGGAGACATCATGACGTTGCACCGGACTCCCCTGGTGCAGGTTTAAACATTCTACCAAAGCGAGCCATGAACAGTTAACAAGTGAGCAGTCAATGGTGAGCGTAGCCAGCAACCTAACGCCCTGCTCACCGCTCCCTGCTCACCCACCATTACAGCATGACTATTACAGCATGAAGGAGAGACATGGACCCCTTTGCACGCTACCTGCCGGCTCTGGAAGCCACTTTACAAGCAGTCGTGGCGCGGCCGCCGGCAGGCCCCACGCTCCTCTACGGGATGCTCCGCTACCATTTGGGTTGGGCCGACGCCGATTTCCAACCGGTGCAGGTAGAGACCGGCAAGCGACTGCGTCCCATTTTTCTGCTGCTGGCCTGCGAGGCGCAGGGTGGGGCCTGGCAACCGGCACTGCCGGCCGCGGCCGCGGTGGAGCTGCTGCACAACTTCTCCCTCATCCACGATGATATTGAAGACCGCGATACCAGCCGGCGTGGGCGCCCCACGCTCTGGGCGCTGTGGGGCGAAGCACAGGCCATTAACGCCGGGGATGCCCTGTTCGCGCTGGGGTACCAGGCCCTGTTTGGGCTATGGGAGGCCGGTGTGCCGCCAGAACGGATACGCAGCGTCCAAACCCGCTACAACGAAACCGTGTTGCGGCTGACAGAAGGCCAATGCCGGGACATCGCCTTTGAATCGCAGAGTACTGTGGACGAGGCCACCTACGTGCAAATGGTAGAAGGCAAAACGGCGGCGCTGTTAGGGCTGTCGTGCGAGCTCGGCGGCCTGATCGCCGGAGCGCCGGCCGGACAGACCACCGCCTTGCGGGAGTTTGGGGAGGCCCTGGGGCTGGCCTTTCAGATGGAAGATGATCATTTGGGGCTGTGGGGAGACCCGGCCCGCACAGGGAAGGCCGCGGGCGCGGACCTGCTCCGCCGCAAGAAAACGCTACCTATCCTGCACGGGTTAGCCCACAGCGCCGAGTTCCGCGCGTTGCTGGCCCGCCCCACCCTGGACGAACACGACGTCGCCACCGCCCTGGCCCTGCTGGAAGCGACAGGGAGTCGCACCCACACGTTAGAGCGGGCGGCCACCTATCACGCTCAGGCGTTGACGGCGCTCACGCGCGCCGGGGGGAGCGGCGAGGCCCAAACTGCGCTGGTAGCCCTGGCCCGGCAACTCTTGAACCGGGATAAGTAGGAAACGGAGCCAGGGACCAGGGAAAAGGGACCAGGATTGCCTCAGCGAGCTGGCCGGCTTTCCTGATCCCTGCTCCCTGCTCCTGATTTCCTACCTCTCAATCCATCACATCCGATAGCTTCAGCAAGTGGGGACTAAGCGGCTTCTGGCTGCCCACGGCTTCTTGCAAGGGGACCAGTGCCAGATTACTGCCCTGGAGGCCGACCATTTTGCCTGATTCGCCGTCCAGGAGACTACTGGCGGCAAAAGCCCCCATGCGGGTGGCCAGCACCCGGTCAAAAACGGTGGGACGACCGCCCCGCTGGACGTGCCCCAGGACCGTTACCCGCACATCAAACCCCAATTCCTCCGTGCGGGCTTCCAGGTACTCGGAGACAGCCTGCGTGCCGGGCTTCCACCCTTCAGCGATGACCAGGATGCAATGCCCCTTGCCGCGGACGTAGGCATCGGCCACCGTTTGCGCGATCTTCTCCAGCGTCGGCCCCTCGCGTTCCGGCACCAGAATGAGCTCGGCCCCGCCGGCCAACCCGGCCGCCAGCGCCAGATAGCCGCTGTTGCGGCCCATCGTCTCAATCAAGAAAGCCCGTTGATGCGAGGAGGCTGTATCCTTGATTTTATCAATGGCATCCACAATGGTATTCAGGGCGGTATCCACCCCGACCGCCATGTCGGTGCCATTGATGTCATTATCAATGGAGTTGGGGACGCCGATAACCGGGAACCCCATCTCGTGCAGGGCCAGAGCGCCGGATAGCGAGCCGTTGCCCCCCATGATCACCAACCCTTCAATCCCGCGCTGGTTCAAATGGCGCAACGCCGTCCGGCGCACCTTGACGTCGGAGAACTCCGGACAGCGGGCCGTCCCCAGGAACGTCCCGCCCTTGCCCAAAATTCCGCCCACGTCGCGGGCCGTCAGCGGGATCATATCGTCTCTGATGAGGCCAGCATATCCCCAACGGACTCCGAATACAGTCGCCCCCAATTTGATGGCCTGCCGGGTCACGGCTCGGATACAGGCATTCCGTCCTGGCGCATCGCCGCCGCTGGTCAGCACCCCGATCGTTTTCATAAGTCCCCTCCTCCTTGAGAAGAAAATAGTCAGACAATCATTTTCACAATTGCTACCTGTGGGTGGCTACCGGCCCCTGGCCTTTTAACCCCAGCGCCGGATAGCAACCTGGACTCTAATAGAGGAACATCGGTTTGCCATGCACGTGGCGGATCTTGGGGCGGTACGATTCAACGTCGTACAGCTGATCCACATCCACCCGCTTCTGGCCCAGGATCGGCATGTCGGCCGACACGCTGACGTACTGCCCGTCGCGCAATGCCACCATCCGCCCGAAGATCCGCTCCTGGATCAGGTCCATCGCCATGTTGGCATAGTTGACTGCCACCATCAAATCCAGCGAATCGGGGGAGCCGGAACGCATCAGATAGCCAAGTTGCTGGTAGATAATGTTCTCGCCAGTGTAATGCTTGAGCTGATCGCTCACCAACATGCCCACGCCCCCCAGTTTGCGGTGACCGTAGGCATCCGGTTCGCCCCACTCCACCACGTCGCCCCCCAACGGTTTCGTGCCCTCGGAAACTGCCACAATCGCATAATTGCTGGGATTGGCCCGCTTGTCCTCCATAACCCATCGGGCCAGTTTTGCAGGATCATAGGGGACTTCACAGATCAGAGCGCGGTCGGCCCCCGCCAGATAGGCCGAAATCAACGCCGTCTCGCCCGAATGGCGACCAAAGAGCTCAATCACACCAATGCGCTCGTGGGAGCCAATGGAGGTCCGCAGCTGGTGGATGAAGCTAACGCTGCGGGTGATCGCCGTGGAAAAGCCAATGCAGAAATCAGTCCCGAAGACATCATTATCCATGGTCTTGGGGATACTGACCACCGGGAACCGTTCGCGGTGAATACGGGCTCCATACCCCAGGGTATCCTCACCGCCAATCGGGACCACCACATCCACCTTGAGGGCCTCCAGAACGCGCAAAATGTGAGGAGTCACGTCCACCACTTCGCTCTCGGCTTTCCCTTCCAGGGAGGATTTCAAGAAGCCAGGAAGGTCCTTCACCCGGATCTCGCTGGGGTTGGTGCGCGAGGTATGGAGAAAAGTGCCGCCTTCGCGATCAATGCGCCGGGTGTTGATCTTGTCCAGAGCAATGAACCATTGACCTTGCGCTTCTTCCAGGGCCTCTGGATTCACGTTCAACGGGCCGGCCCACCCGCGCCGGAAACCAATGACCTCATGCCCTTCGTCAATCGCCCGGTAAGTCAGGGCCTTAATGGCGGGGTTCAGGCCGGGAACATCCCCGCCGCCGGTCAAAACTGCGATTCTCATGGTAGTATCTATCTGCCTCCTTTCGTCAATTCACTATCAATCTTTTGCAAGGAAACGCTAACCAGGTCGCCTCCTGCTCAACCCGTATTCTACACGGGTTTTCCAGAGCTGACAAGAAAAAGCCCCAGCGATTCCCGCCGGGGCTTTTCTCAACCCCAAAGTGGTGCTTATGGCCGGGGTGGCAAATGACTACCGGTCACCATCGTGAGTGTGCCCTCCTCGCCCACCGGTATCCCTGCGGCCACGCCCGTCACGGTAGTGGCCACGACCGGGCCGGTGATATTGTTGTACGGCCCGCCCACCATTTCATGGGTCTCCCACACTGCGCCGTAGGACGTATTGGCATTCGCCGAATCTACCTGCGCGTAGACCACCGTCCCCACCGGCAGCGGCCAGGTGACCCGGCTTTCATCGGGACGGTAGTAAGGCCCGCCAGAGGTCAGCGTCAACACACCACCGGGGACCAGCGCCGGTAACGCCTCCACCGTCACGCCCCAGACCAACCCCTGCGACGCCACATGTTGCCACGTCTGATTGACCGCCGTCGGCGCCGGGTTCGGGTTGAGGTAGACATCCACCCAGAACTCGTGCTCCTCATCCACCGGCACCGGCAAATTCCCCTGATTCTTGATGACCACCTGGATGCCGGTCGCTGTAGCCGTGATGTGCGTCACCACCAGATCCGGCCCTGTGACCTGCGTGCGCAACACCAGCGGCAGGTAGACTCTATATTGGGGAGGCACCGCCTGGATCACCGAGACGGTGACCATGGCAGGCGCGCTGATCAGCCCCATGGCATCGGTCACGACCAGTGAGAAGGAAAGGGATGCCGGTTCGGCCGGCGCTGTAAAGGCAGGCTGCGGGTCGGCAGGATCGCTCAGCGTTACCGCCGGGCCGCCGGTCTGCTCCCAGTGGTAGGTGAGCGGCAGATGACCGTCGGGATCGTAGCTGGCACTGCCGTCCAGCGTTACCGCCGCGCCGGTGAAGACCACCTGATCGGCGCCGGCGTTGGCCACCGGGGGCGCATTGGTGATGAGCACTGCGGTTGTCGTGGTCAGCAAACTGGCACCATTGGTAGCCGTGACCACCGCCGTGTAGGTGCCCGCCGCCGGATAGATGTGCGTCGGTGTGGCCCCATTCCCCGCCGTACCATCCCCAAAGTCCCAGCTGAAGCTCACGTTAAAGCCGCTGGAGACCGTGGCCGTGAAGGCAGTCGGCTGCCCCAGGACGGTTGGGCTGCTGTTGGTGGCCGTCAGCCCGGTGATCGGAGCATCGCCCACTGTGACCGTGATGGTGGCCGTCGCCAGGCCGCCCTGACCGTCGCCGATGGTATACGTGAAGACCTCCATCCCGACAAAACCGTTCGTCGGGGTATAGACGACCGTTGTGCCATCGGTTGTCGCCGCCCCGTTGACCGGCACCCCGACGGCCACCACGGTCAACGGATCCTGCTCCACATCGGTATCATTGAGCAAAACGGCGATGGAGACCGGCGCTCCGGCTGTGGCAGCCTCATCGTCTTGCGCCACCGGCGGGTCGTTGACCGGCTGCACCGTCAGCGTGAAGGCGGTTTGAGCGCTCAGATTGCCGTCGGAGACCGTCAGCGTCACCACTGCCGTTCCAAAGGCATTCGCTGCCGGGGTCAAGGTCACGGTGCGATCGGCGCCGCTGCCGCCGAGGGCGATGCCGCTGACGGGAAGCAGCGTCGGGTTGGAGGAGGCCGCCGTCACGGTCAGGTCGGCGGCGGGGGTCTCCACATCGCCGACGGTAAAGGCCAGCGGCCCCACCGGCGTGTCCTCATCCGTCACCTGATCGGCGAGCGGCGAAATGGTCGGCGGGTCGTTGACCGGCTGCACGGTGAGCGTAAAGGCGGTTTGGGCGCTCAGGTCGCCGTCGGAGACCGTCAGCGTCACCACCGTCGTCCCGAACTGGTCGGGTGCCGGGGTCAAAGTCACGGTGCGACCGGCGCCGCTGCCGCCGAGGGTGATGCCGCTGACGGGGAGCAGCGCCGGGTTGGACGAGGCCGCCGTCACGGTGAGGTCGGCGGCGGGGGTCTCCACGTCGCCGACGGTAAAGGCCAGCGGGCCGACCGGCGTGTCCTCATCCGTCACCTGATCGGCAAGCGGCGAGATGGTCGGCGCGTCGTTGATGCCGTTCACGGTAACGGTGACTGTGGCCGTGCCGGTGAACACGCCGTCGGTGATGGTGTAGCGGAAGGTATCGGTGGCGCTTTCACCCGCGCCCAGATATTGGAAAGCCAGACCGGGATTGTACGTCACATAGTTGACGTTGTTGGTCACGCTGCCTGACGTGCCCACCGTCTCCATTCCGATGATGACCAGCGGGTCGCCGTCCGGGTCGCCGTCGTTGGTCAGCACTGCGATCTGGATAACGGTCTCCTCATCGGTGACGGCCGTATCGTCCGCCGCCACCGGCGCAAAGTTGATGTCCAGGCTGTGCGTGGCCGTGGCCGTGATAGCCTCGCCCTCAGGGTCGAGGCCGCTTGCGGTTGCCGTGTTGACCAGCGGATCGGGGTCGGTGACCTGGAGCGTATGGGCTGCCGTCCAGAGCCAGGTTTCGCCGCTTTCCAGAAGGCTGTCACCGTCGTCACCGCTCAGGTAGGTGGCAGGGCCGGCGATGTCGTCTATTACGCTCACGCCGCTTATTGCCGAGCCGTCGCTGCCCGAAGCGTGGGCGACCGTAAAGGTAAAGGTCACCGTCTCGCCGACATTGGCTTTGGCCGGGCCGCTCTTGGTCAGGGCCAGCAGCGGGTTGTAAACCACGTTCAAGGTGTGCGTGTCGCTATCGGTAACGACCGCATCGGCGGCGTCGGTTGCCGTGACGGTGACGGTGTTGGTGATCAGGTTGGGGGCGGTGGGCAGGATGATATAGGCGGCGGTGTAGACCCAGGTTTCGTTCAAGTCCAGCCAGCCGTTGCCGTCGTCGCCGCCCAGGTAGGTGGCCGCGCCGGTCAGGTCGTCCCACACGGTCAGGTTGTGCAGGCGGGTGTCGCCGGCGTTGCTCACGCTGAACGTATAAACTGCCGTGCTGCCCACGTTGGCCGTCGCCGGGCCTTGCTTGATCACCCGCACCTGCGGCGTGGCGACCACCATATCGGACACGACGGCGCTGACAGGACTTGTTACCTGATCGCTGCGGGCCGAGGCGGTATTGATGATCAGATCGCCGGTGTCCAGCGGCCGATCCACCGTCACGGCAAAGGTGACGGTGACGACCGAGTCGGCGGCGACGGTGAGATTGCTCACCAGCACCGGCTGGACGCCGGGTGTGCCGCCTGCCGAGGGCGGTTGGACCGTCAGGCTGCCAGGGACGAAGGTTGTGTGCGCCGGAACGGCGTCGGTGATGACGACGCCGGTGTTGTCCAGCGGCGACTCGTTGATCAGCCGCAGGGTGTAGGTGATGCGTTCGCCGGGGCGCAGCGGATCGCCGCCTTCGTTGGCGCTGCTCTTGGTCAGGGCAAGGGTGGCCGTGGCCTCCACCGCGCCGATGTCACATTGAGCGCCTTGCGGGCGGGCCACGCCGCGCTGGTCTATGCCGTTGACCGGCGCCGCCGCGCAGGTGGCCGCGTTGCCGGTGTTCAACGCCGGGTTGCCGGGCCGGAGCAGATGCGTCCAGGTGGGGCCGCCGTTATCGGCCAGCGGGCCGAGGCGGG
>Ga0067045_1003337_pt1 | contig 31882 bp, 22 predicted proteins | sample TerdegcTABiofilm_FD_59184 | JGI IMG/M metagenome (GOLD analysis project Ga0067045, IMG submission 59184) | Combined Assembly of (Gp0054472, Gp0054536) Wastewater bioreactor microbial communities from Singapore -Terephthalate degrading...
GGGGGGGGGGGGGAATAATTTCCGCCCAGACCTACGACTCAGCCCGCCTGTGGATTGATGCCGCCATGGCACCCGGCGCCGACTTTTATGAAATCACCTCTGTCATGGATGCCTATTTCAAGCGCCATGAAGATGCCCGCCTGCACAGTGGTTATTACAAATCGTATAACCGCTGGGCCGATTTCTGGCGCACCCGCCTGGTAGGACACCCTGACCACAAGGGCGACATCGCCAAAGCCAACGAATTGTATGCCCAGGCACTGGAGCAACTACCTGCTGCCGATGGCAACTCTTCTCTTTATTCTGCCGACTGGAGCTATGCCGGCCCGGGAGAATTCAACAACAGACAGATTAAAGGACTGGTTGAAAGCCTGGCCATCGACGAATCGGACCCTACGCTGCAAACCATCTATGCCGGAACCAATGCCTCGGGCATCTGGAAAACTACCGACGGCGGAAAATACTGGCAGTGCATTACCGACCGGAATGGTTTTAGTAATGTAGGAGTACAGGACATCCTTATCGACCCCAACAATCCCAAAATCCTCTATGCAGCCACAGGCATTTCTACTTACGGACGCTCGTATGGTGTGGGCATCATTAAAAGTGTAAATGCAGGGGCCAGCTGGAGCCGACTTGGTTTCCCCGAAAACGATGCCGCCATTCGCAGGCTAGTACTCCAGCCAGGCAGCAGCACACACATGGTGGCTCTCTGCAGCCAGGGAAGAGATTATTCCTCTAAAACAAACAAAATCTATGTATCCCCGAATGCAGGAGCAAGCTGGCAAAGGATTTTTACACGTAAAGCAGGCGAGACCATCAAAATTTTTACCGATATTGAATTTGACCCTTTGAATCTCAACACCATCTATCTTGCCTCAACCGGAATTTACAAAAACGGTGTTTATTATAATAGTGAAATCTGGAAAATCACCAACATCTTTTGTGGCGACACCTTGCAGATGCAACAAAGCCGGCTCGACATCCTGCCCGGATATCCCTCGCTCTATGCAGAAAGATTATCGCTTGCGGTTGACCCCCAAAACGGAGACCTTTACGTTTCAGGCAATTTCAGCGATATCTCTACAACCCCAGAAATACATTATTTCAAACTTTTAAAATTCAACGCCGCTGGCAACAACTGGCAAACCATTTATACCCACAGTAATGTAATCCATTCTTATGATCAAATTTTTTCAGGTATTGGTATCTGGCGAAACGAGCTTGAACTCTCCCGTAAATTCAGCAATGTATTCTATATAGGTGGTTTTACCCTGGATGTGGTGGATGCCCGAACCAACCCCATAGCTGCCTATCATTATTATCCCCCGCAAAGCTCAATTTTTGGTCCTAATTATCATGTGGACACCCGGGCCCTTAAAATAGCGCTCGACGGACAGGGCAATGAGTATATATTTGCAGGAAACGATGGGGGCGTTTCCAGAGGAGTATTAAAAGGTACGGAAGGAAATCCTGTCCTCAGTTTTAAAAATATCAATGGATTAGGGTTAAACATTACTCAGTTATACGGCATTGGAAGCCCTTCCGGCGATCTCTTTGCATTCGGAGGGGGAGCCCAGGATAACTCAGGTTTTGTACGTGACTCCAATGGTAAAAAATGGTATCATTCTGCCTTTGGTGATGCCTACGATATTGTATATCATCCGCTTAACAAGAGTGTGGCCTACTTAACTGTAAATGCTGGAGACCCTATAATACTTAAAACCACCGACGGAGGTAATTTCTGGAATAATTTATCGACCACTGCTAGCATGCCTAATCAAATAGTGAACCAACCCACCCTCAACGACAGGCCTATGCTGATAAACCCCGATCAGCCTAATTATCTTTATGTGGGTTATCATGACTTATGGCGCGGAACCATCGGATCAAATTATGCCATTAATATTGATGCATGGCAAAATTTAACCAACTTCGATACCTCACTTTTACAAGAAGGCCAGAAAATGGCTGCTCTTGCCATAGCCCCCTCCAATAGCAACATCATGTTTATAGGCTACAGTGAGCCTCATTGGTTCAAAGATGGACCAAAAACCTATAGAAAGGTTTGGAAAAGCAGCGATGGGGGTTCTACCTGGAACGATCTGGTGCTAACCACAGCCTACCCCGATTCAGTTTTGATTAAGAGCCTGGCATACAACCCCCTTACCGATATAACCATTCATCCCGACAATGCGCTGAAGGTATGGATATCTATAGGATGTTTTTCGGAGCCAGGGAGTGAGAACCATCGCATTATTTATACCAACGATGGAGGCAGCACCTGGCATTATTTCTCCTGCGCAGGTTTGCCCAACCTCCCTATCAATACCCTGATAGCGGTAAAAAACAGCCAGACGGGTATTGTTTCTCTCTTTCTGGGCAACGATGCAGGCGTATGGATTTACGAAAATGCTGATATCCCCCAGCAATACTGGATTCAGTTCAGCAACGGACTGCCCCGGTGCATTGTTACCGATCTGGAATATAATCCTACAGCCCGAAAACTGCGGGCTGCTACTTTCGGAAGGGGTTTTTGGGAAACTTCCCTCGATTGCTTTAATGCCAGTGATGAAATAATAGCGGCTGGCTCAACCGTCGAATGGAAAATCAATTCGGCCGGCTTGCCTGTCATAAAGGTTGTAAAGGGCCATGTAATAGTAAAAGGCACCCTGATTATAGGCGGCTTCAACGACCAGACCTATTACAGGATTGAGATGATGAAAGACAAAGGAATATTTGTGGAAAAAGGGGGTAAGCTTATCATCCAGCCTTATTCCCAGATCACCAATCATTGCGGAGATCGCTGGCTTGGCATCCGCGTAAAAGGTAATCCCAATGCTTCTTTCAGCGATCTTAGCCAACATGGGGTAGTTGAAATAAATGGATACAACAGCAACTTTAAGACAAGCATCGAAAATGCACACACTGCTATTGCCACAGTTTTGGATGATTATGTGCCTGATGGCAGCGCAGGTGCTCAGTATTCTGTACCTACAGGTTATACGGGTGGCATTATCAAGGCCAGCTATGCAGTATTCGAAAACAATTACATCGACCTTAATATAGGGCCTTCCAGGCAAAGACGAAAAGATATCTTCATGGCATGCACCTTTAAAACCTCAGGCTTGCTCAAAGGTACGCCTGTTTACCCTTATGCCCACATTCTTTTAAATGACAACGAGGGGGTTAAATTCTACAGAAATATTTTCATCTCCGATACTACGGTTTTCGCCTGGCCCTTATCTACCGGAATTCTGGCCAATCATGCCCAATTCACGGTGAAAGATACCTTGGACTTGAAAAATACCTTCTATAATCTTAAATACGGCATCAGAGCAACCGCCATAGCTGCCAACCGTGCTGTTTTCGTGAATAAAGCCTTATTCAGAAAGTGTCTGACAGGGATTTATCTCTCAGGCATGACCCACCCCAAAATCTGGCGTTCATATTTCTATGTTAACCCTACTGATACAATTACCATCAAACCCTTTGCGGGCATTTATCTCGACCATTGCACCGACTATTCTGTAACTGAGAATATTTTTAAAAACGATACGATGCAATTCAATCCATTAAATCAGCCGGCTGTTACAATCGGGCTGGTCGTAAATAACTCTGGTACAGAAAACAACCTCATTTACAACAATACTTTTAAAAATCTAAGCATAGGTATTTTGGCTCAAAACCGCAACCGTAGCAGCGATGGCAGCAAAGGACTATTCATTCAATGTAATGAATTTATGGGTGGGAAAAACGATATTGCTATTACCTCTGTAACTTCAGAGGATGATCAGGGAATTAAAGCAAATCAGGGAAGCAACCTAAACTGCCTGTTGCTGGGCAATAACATTTTTACTGGGTCTCCTGTTGCAAACAAATCTATTGGATTCTTTTTTGGTAATAAAGTTGCTAAAGCCGTTACGTATTTTCATGCCAAGATACCCGACATTATCTACGGTGATCGGTTGCGCCCCAGCACAAATGCCCCGGCATTGTTAACCTATCAGGAGACTAACTTTAGTTTTAACCGGCAAACTTGTTGTCCTTCGATTATACCTTCCGGCAGCGACAATGTGGAAGAATTAAAAGATACGTTTTACGCAATCACCGATAGTGTCGCCCTCAGCCGTCAGCAATTAGCCCAACTAACAGATGGGGGTGATACTCCGGGTACCGTGTTAAACATTGTAACAGGGGGACCGGCACAGACTCCTCTTGTATATCAGGATTTATTGAATAAAAGCCCTTACCTTTCGGATACTGCGCTCAAAGAAAGCGTTTTGAATGAGACATTGCTCCCCAATGCTGCCCTCAGAGACATTCTGGTGGCTAATCCGCAAAGTGCCAAACTGCCCGAAATAGCCGATGCTCTTGATTTACGCTGGATGCCCTTCCCCGATGAAATGAAAGAAGAAGTAATGAACAATAAAGATGTTCTGGGGCCCAAAGAACTCCTTGAAATGAAACTTTCAGATAAAGAACATAAACAAGGGCAGCTATTTTCATCTATCCTCGATTCCTATCTGAATGCCTCTGATACAATCCTCTCCGATAGCTTACAGAGCTTCCTCCAAAAGCAAACCCTCCCATCGGGTAAATTCCTTCTGGCTTCAAAGCTTCTCAGCGAAGGTCATGCCCAGCAAAGTCTGCAGGTTATTCAGCAGGTGCCTTCCCTGCCCGAAACGGACGGTTTCCTGCAAAGTGAGGCTGAAGCTCAGTATCAGCTTTTTACCCTGCTCAAAAACCGGGCTGAAAGCGGTGCCCCCTGGATCAGCACTGATTCCAGCTCTACCCAGATGCTTTGGCAAATAACTGGAGCCGAAGGTACCCGGGCAGCTATGCAGGCTCTCAACATTTTGGTGGCCAATCAGCTGGCCGATTACGAAGAACCCTATATTTTGCCTCAACCCTCGCTAAAAAAAGGCAAAAAACTAAATTCTCTCGCCAAAGCCTTCCCATCGCTTAAAAACTCCGCAGAAATTTATCCAAATCCGGCGCATCATTATTTAATCTTAAAATACAGTTTTGACTCTCAGGAATTTCCGGCTCAGTTAATTATTTTCTCCTCTGACGCAAAGCCTGTTTTACGCAGAACACTCCATACTCAGGCTGACGAACTCTTTTTGCTGCTGCCGGTCCTCAATCCGGGTTCCTACACCCTTACTCTCTCAGGACGTCGTTCGCTGTTGTTTTCTAAACCAATTGTTATTTATTAACCCTTTTAAATCCTTACTCCCATGAAGCGCTTATTTTCCAATCATTTTCTCAGGGGGGCTTTCTTTCTGCTTACGCTGTTCTCCCTCCGGGCCCCCGCCCAGCCCTCCTATATCAACAGGGTTTACCCTTATTTAGATTTTTTTAGACGTATAATCGTTCATGATTCAAGTTATATCGTTTCAACAAATGAAAAATTGATTAAGTTAAGCTTTGCCGGCGACACCCTTCGCACCCGGCCCATTACCTTTCCAAGACCGTTCAACCATTCCTTTAAAATCTTTAAAACCCTGGATAATTATATCCTGTTTGTTGGTAACAGTATAAATTACAATAATTATTTAGTACCATTTATTGCAAAATTTAATCTAAATTTTGACAGCCTATGGTTCAAATATTTTGATAATATAATTATCGCTCCTGATACATATTTCGCCAGTACAACCTATTCCGACACGGTCATCATAGCTTATGCGCGAACTAAAGATTCCCTACAAGTATTAACCCTTGATACCCTCGGCAACATTATCGATCACCGGGTTCACCCTAAACCTTCATCGTCAACAAGTTTGGTCTCAATTAAAGGAATTAATTCTATAGATGATGTTGCATCTGTTAATTCTAAAGAATACCTGATTGTTTGTGAAGTTCGTTGGTTAGACTGGTATCAACAAGCTTACATCTCTCCATATATATATTTAAGTAAACCTAATGGGTACCAAATAATAGATCTTTTTAGGTCTTTTCGCGAATATTCTTGCGGTATTTTTTATTATATATTTTATGATTCTATTAGTCAACACATTAAACTTTTTGAAAGATACAACGACACTGAAAATGCTCTCACTTTATTTCAGTATGACCTCAGCGGCGTTGAAATAGGTAAAAAAGGCATATATTATGACCAAGCAGAAACTACTGCTGAAGCCTGGAGGACAAGAAGGATAATTATGCTCAATGATGGAAATTTTGTAATAGGGGGAAGGTATGAATCACCTTATTATAACCCGAACACTTATGGTGCTTTTATGTTGCATTGTGGGCCCAACGGCGAGTGGCACTGGTTCAGAAAATACATGGAAGGTTCTTCCCCAGCTTCCATTTCAGGCATAGCTGAAACCCCCAACCACTTTCTGGCTATTGCAGGCCAGGCAGTAAATGCCTGGCTGATGGTAGTGGACAGCCTGGGCTGTGAGGCTCCCAACCTCTGCTGGGTAGGCCAGAAGGAAGATACCCCTTCAGCGCCCGGAGAATACCTTACCCTCTGGCCCAACCCCGCCCAGGGCGAGCTTTTCATACATACTGCCCAGCCTCCTGCCTCCCTCGAAATTTACTCGGTGCAGGGGCAATGTATGTATGCAGTCCATGCCCCGGGCGATACCCGGCTCCACATCAACCTCAGCTCCTGGCCCGCCGGCCTTTATCTGCTAAAAGCCACCGATAAAAACGGGACGGTAACCACACGCAAATTCATCAAAACAGGTTTGCCCTGAGCAATATAGCTTCAGAGGCAGATTTTTGCAGTTGCTGCGCTACGCGCTTTTCTCAGCCGCGGATTTTCGCGGATGCTGCGCAGCGTGGATAACCACGGATTTTAAAGGTCTATAAAGAATTTCCTTATAAAAATCCGCGCTAATCCGTACTCATCCGTGTTATCCGCGGCTACAGATAAGCGTCCGGTATTTTTAGCCACGGATTTTCGCGGATGCTGCGCAGCGCGGATGACCGCGGATTTAAAAGGTTTAAAAAAATAATCCGCGTAAATCCGTACTCATCCGTTTTATCCGCGGCTAAACTTAAGCGTCCGGTATTTTCAGCCGCGGATTTCCACGGATTTTAATTTTTTAAAAGAAAAGAATCCGCGCTCATCCGTTTTCATCCGTGCTATCCGCGGCTACATGTCCTGACTTGTCCCTTTTAGTGCGGTCATTTTAATTTTGCAATAAGCTCTTTCATTTTTGGAGTAGGTTGTGCTTTTATGGTTACTATTTTTTGGGTGATTTGATTCAATATTTCTCCATCAACAACTTTCTTAGATTCGTCTATAAATTTTCTAATGGAAATGCCTGTTTTTAGTTCGATATGCTTTGATATGACAAGTGCCATAAAGCAAATCAGTATATGTAGTTTTATTGGTTGTTCTTTAAAATGAAAGATTGGCCTTGTTTGTAGGTCATTTTTCGATATTCTGAAGGCTTGCTCTATTTTATAAAGTTCGTGGTATCGCTCTATTATAGTTTTATTGTCTGCAACCGATGCTCCTAAATTGGTATAGTATCCTTTTATGCCCAACAGTTTCCGGGTTTTCTCAATCAGGGCATCATTAAGTTCTACTTTCATGTTTTTAGTTTGTGTGAATTTTAGTTTTTTACTCTTCGAAGGGTTTGCAATTACAAGTTTTGCTTTTTCAATTTGCTTGTCCATTTCGTATTTATCCTTGCGGTATCTTACAGACGAATAACTGCAAATCAAATAACCGTTGTCGGTTTTCAGCCGTATGCTTTTGCCGTCTTCCCGGCAGATGTTTTTGTCAATAATTTCAATCAATGCTGCGGGGATATTCCCAAGCCTTGCCCCCACGATGTAATTGATGTTGTTTTGTGTCAATTGTTGTATGTTTTCTGCACTAATCATCGCAGCATCAGCCACTACGGTAAAGTCTTTCACTTCATTTTTCTTAATGAAATCTTTAATAACCGGGATTATGGTATGTCCTTCAAAGGTATTGCCCGAAAACACCTCATATCCAACGGGGAAGCCCTCTTTACTGACCATCAGGGCAATGAGTATTTGTGGTTGTTGGGATTTGTTGTCTTTTGAAAAACCATTCTTGCGCAACTCGTCTTCTTCAAATGTCTCAAAATAAAGTGTCGTTACATCGTAGAACAGAATGTCGAAATTGAATGAGTAATGAAGTTTAGCAAAGCTAACAACCTTTTTTTCAACGGTTTTCTTTAGTTTAATATAGTCAGGAGCAATCTTGTAGTATGTCTTGCGGCTATGACAGATGCCAAAGAACTGTTCCATCAGCTCAAGAGAACGAAGTTTGGAGGCGGGTTCAAATATCCTTATCGTTACCAAATCATTTAACAAAGCTGGCAAACCATCCAGCTTGATGATTTCTTGTATTGCTCGTATTTGCTCGTAAAAGAAATGGTATTTAACGCCAATAAACATGCTGTGGTTAAGGTGCAAAAGCATGTTGGGGCTTTCATCGGGGAAAATTGAGAGTTGGCGGCTGTAATCCTTGATCCATTCTGATGCTAATATCATTAAATCGTTTAGTGCTTCTTCGGTATGGGCAGAACCGATATGCTGCAAAATAATCCTCTTGTTGTTTTGGTAGCGGACAACCTGTACCGCCTTTGCATTTGAGGCGGTTTTGACAACCCTGATTTTCATACTAAAATACCTTAGTGCGGTAAATTTAGTGTTTTTTGAAATACAAGCATTGATTATGAACTACTTATGACCGCACTAATTCTTGAAGGGACAAGCNNATTNNAAAGGTTTAAAAAAATAATCCGCGTAAATCCGTACTCATCCGTTTTATCCGCGGCTAAACTTAAGCGTCCGGTATTTTCAGCCGCGGATTTCCACGGATTTTAATTTTTTAAAAGAAAAGAATCCGCGCTCATCCGTTTTCATCCGTGCTATCCGCGGCTACATGTGAGTGTCCGGAATGAGCTGCAAGTAAACAGAAAAGGCTGCCCCCAAAGAGACAGCCTCATCATGAACAAATCCAAAAATTTCTATTTAATATTCTCGCTCAGGGGCAATCCGTATTCCTCTACCATGCGGATATTCATTTTCTCCAGCTCATCGAGGATGGGATTGTAAAGCTCGGGCAAAACGGGACGATATACACCGGTGAGGTTAATCTGTCCTTCCAGAATCATCTGAACCCCTATGGCAGCAGGCAAGGCCACGGTGCGGGCCACACTGGTGTCGGTAGCCGGTGTACCAAAGTCGAGCATGCGCGAACGAATCACCTCCTGTTTCCCATCGGGATAGCTGGCCAGGAAGGTATGCTGCATCACCACCATATCGCGCTCGTTATATCCCAGCTCCATTTTGGCAATCATAAGATCGGAAGTGATTTCGAAGGGGGAATCTTCGCCCCGGTTCATGGGTTTATCCTCAAACAGGCCGAGCCATTCCATGGCATCGAGCGCATGGGCATGATAATCGATATGCAGATAGTCGGCCACCATGCGACGAATATCTTTAGCATCAGTGGCTCCGATCATCATGGCCACAAATTCTGCATAGGTTTTACCTGTAAAGTCATACTTGTCGTAGGAAATCAGCTTCAGGGCCTTCATGGCATCGAGGGTTTCGCACCAGCCCGGATAGCGGAAAGTACCCCGCATCATGGTCTGGGCTTCGGGGATTCCATAAATATCGATATAACTTACCGAATCGCGGTTAGGATAAACTTCCAGCATGCCCACCTCCGGAAAATCGACCTTAAACGGATTTTTGAAGAGGTCTTCGGTGGGTATCTGATGAATTTTCCCGTGGCGCAGGTAACGGGCGTCGTTGTTGCCGGCCATTACTACCCCCTTGGGGCTCCAGGAGAATTTATATTTAAAAGGATTATTTGCGGCTTCAGGGGCAGGCAGGGCGCCACATATGCTATAAAATTCTTCAACTTTTCCCCCTTTACCATGAATATGGTCAATGATACGCATGGCCGACATGTGGTCGATGCCTGGATCGAGGCCAAGTTCATTCAAAATAATTATGCCAGCCTCTTTGGCCTGAGCATCGAGGGCTTGCATCTCCGGCTTCACATAAGAAGTGGTTACCATGTGTTTTTTCTGCCTCAGGCAAGCTTTGGCAACAGTGAGGTGGTGAATCCAGGGAAGAAGGCTTACCGTGAGGTCGTGTGCGGATACCATCGATTCTAAACCGGATTCATCCTCCACCGTCCAAGCAATCGATCTTCCATTGGGGTGGCCGGCAATCATTTCATCGGCCTTAGCACGAGTGCGGGTGGCTACCGTCACCTCAAACCCTTTATCCAACAGATATTTTACGATGGGCCTAACAACAAGTCCAGCGCCCAGAATGAGTACTTTTTTCATAAAATCATTTAATTTGAAGTGTTTACTTAAGATATTGTGTTAAATACGAATACTCGGGAGTCAGTTGTCCTCTGAAAAGAATAAGGGCCCTGCGAATAGGAGCAGGCAGACCGGCTTCATCCGGATTTTCCGCGTTGTAGTTTGCATGAGCGATAGCCCTGACAAATGGCCTAAGCATTGTACTAAAAGCAATAGACGAATCCCGTGGCAATTCGGAGGGAAGAATATCGACGGCCATTACTTGCAATCCTTCTCCTTCATAACCAAAAGTGATTTCGTGCTTTTCAGGATTATAAACATATATTGGTTCGTCGGGCTCAGTTCCTTGAAGGGTAGCCTCTACCGATCCATTCGGATCGCAGGTAATATCGCCCACGACAATCAATTTAGGTCTTGCACCATTAAAATGATTTTTAAGCATATAATCACGGGTAAAAATCTTGGGATAACGGGCATCCCAGTACATCCCATTGATAAGTACGCTCAGGTGCGGCAGGTATTGCTCAAAAATGCCATGATAGTTTTGAGGATTCCTGTAATAATCTTCCAGTTCAAATGTTTGGGCTTGATCATTGGGTTCACTAATATGCTCCTCACGAAAAACTACTCGGTAAAGCAAATTATTCCGATAACAACCAGACTCTTTGAGGGTTAGCAAATCTTTAGGAGCAATTTCCTGAATGGGCAATAGCGACAAAATTTCCTGTACGCCACCTGACACATTCCCGTAACCTGTTATTCCAATGGTAAAAGGACATAACTCTTCGGGCAAACCCTCGGTGGCTAACTGAAAACCCACCTTTGATATTGCATCTCTTGCTTCTTCAAGGTCTCTGTAATGCCGGGCTTGCTTCAATTGCAGAAATGGAGTTTCGTATCCGTAGTACCTCAATCTTAGTCCCAGTGTCCACAAAGTATTGATAGCTCCGGCCAACCCGGCAAAACGTCCAAAGAAAATCAAACGCTTGCCCAGGCCATCGGTTATTCGTTCATAATCAATGAGCGTACAACCTAACTCCATCAACCTTCTAAGCATAGGCATATTATAAGGCTGGCCCTTTATCACATGCGAAAAAAAGACATATGCCTTACCTGATTCAAGCTTTTCAATCGGAATCTCCTTTACCCCGAAAATAACTTCTGCATCACTCAGATTGGATACAATGCTGGCTCCTGTATTAAGATACTGCTCATCAGCAAATACTCTTTTTGAGGAATGCTCTACCAATACTTCCAAGCCATCGTTTTTTATAAAACCCTCCACATGACGAGGTATGAGCGGAGTTCGACGCTCTGCCTTGTACTTGTCTTCATGCCGGATCCCTATCCTCACAGACATATAAAATTTGTATTATTGTTACTTAGAAAACGTTTGCAAACATACAAAAAAGCCCCATTTATCCAAGTTTTCACCTTAAGGTATTTTTTTTCTATTCCGCTCTCCACACTCCTCGTTTAATGGGATATCTCTCTGCTTTTTCTTTGCCAAATACCAATCTCCTCAAATCCGTTTTAAAAATACAAAACCCTGCCCCTGGGAGTAAAAGCCCCAATGACATGAGAAAAATATCTTAAAATCAAAAACGTGCTTGGTATTCATGGTTTTAGGTTTAAATCCAGTGTTGGTAAGCGTGTTGTTTCATTCTTTCAATTCAAAAACAAACTTTAGTGTTAAACCAAAACCCGCTTACTGAGGCTGATGCATTTTATAAAAACATCGCCTTAGAACAGGCTATAAGGGAAAAATTATTACCATACATTAAATCACAAAAAACATCTAATTATCAATAAATTATAAACATTAAAGCAGCAGCTGAAAAAACCGAAAATTCTTCACTTAAAATTGCTATCCTGCTATTTCTCCTGGTTTTTGGAATGATTGTTGAGTAAATATTTCCACCATTTAAGAGTGAATCATCCGTAAAGCATACCGATAGGTAAGATTCTGAAATTCGTTCTTTGAGAAAACCACCCTCACGGCCTCCTTTCAGGGTATTATTCTGCATCATGGGCCAGTTTCTATGGGCAGAATTGCCAAAAATGCTAATACATTCGCCGAAAATGCGGTAATTTGTCTTCTATTGCCCAAAACCAAATTTCATACCTTATGAAAAAAATCGTACACCTCATTGTGTTTTTTATTGCCGGAATCACTGCAGGATTCTCGCAGGGCTCCAACCTTGTGGTGTTTTCTGAGAATGGTGAAAGGTTTTATCTGATAGTAAACGGCCTAAGGCAAAACGATGAAGCTCGTACCAATGTGAGAATAACCGGCCTTTCTGCACCGAGTTACAAGGTTAAAATCATTTTTGAAACTCCGGGTTTGAAATCCATCGACAAGACTATTTATTTTGCCGAAGAGGAAGATGTAGAGGCCACTTATATCATCAAACGCGATAAAAAGAACCGGCTTGTTCTTCGATTTATGAATCAGGTTGCTCTGCCTGCCGTCATCCAGCCCGCACCCAATCAATATGTAATCCCTTATCACACAACCCCGCTTCCACCGTCCCCTCCTACCAATATTCTCCCTCAAAATCAGGCGGGAGTCAATGTTTCGGTAAATGATCCCAATACGGGATTCAACATGAACATTGGCATTAATCCTCCTGGACAACAAGGAAATTACCCGTATCCACCTCAAGGGCAATATCCTCCCCAAGGGCAGTACCCTCCGACAGGACAATTTTACCAGATGCCCGGCTATTCAGGTCCTGTGGGTTGTCCCTGGCCGTTAACGCAAGACCAGTTTGAAAGCGTACTTCAATCCATACGTTCCAAGGCATTTGAAGACAGTAGGTTAACCATTGCCAAACAAGTGATAGATGCAAATTGTCTGCTTTCTTCCCAGGTCAAACAAATCATGCTGCTTTTCAGCTTTGAGGGCACCCGACTCGAACTCGCCAAATATGCATATGGACATTCTTACGACCCGGGAAATTACTACATGCTCAACGACGCCTTTACTTTTGAGTCGTCGATCGAAGAATTGAACAACTACATACGTCAGGCCGGCCCTGTGGGGCAACAAATCCGACCTTTACCACCCGTATATGGTGGGGGTACTGCCTACACTGGACCGGTTGGATGTCCTTATCCCCTCAATCAGCAACAGTTCAGCCAGGTACTGAATTCCATTCAAAACAAAAAATTTGAGGATTCAAAGCTTACCATTGCCAAACAGGTCATTGGTTCTAACTGTCTCTGGACGGCTCAGGTTAAAGAGATAATGTTACTTTTTAATTTTGAATCTACCCGCCTCGAACTAGCTAAATACGCTTACGGACATACCTACGACATTTCCAACTACTACATGTTAAATGATGCATTTACATTTGAATCGTCTATAGAAGAGTTAAACACATACATCCAGGGATATCGATGGTAGTTCTTTTATAATCCTGCTAACAATTCATTAACAGCCGGCAGCCTTGCCGGCTGAATTTTTTTCCCTAAAATTGCAGCCGTAAAATAACTCAAACAGATTATAACCTAAACCATTTGAGGCATGAAAAGAATAGTAATGTATGTTGTTGCCCTTGTTTTGTTGGCAGCATGTGGAAGCAGGCAGAATAAAGAATTACCCAAAGTAACTTTCGACCTGACTGAACTCGAAACCGTGGCCCCACAATATGTAGGACAGGAAATCACCCTGAGCGGCACGGTTGACCATGTATGCAAACACGGAGGCGGGCGTATGTTTCTGGTGGGTAGCAAGCCCTCGGCCCGCATCCGCATCGATGCAGGAGAAAACATGCAGTTTGACGCTGCCTGGGAAGGCAAAACTGCTTATGTGACCGGCATCCTCGAAGAGTTGCGTATCGACAGCGCTTACCTGGCCAAATGGGAACAGGAAGTTAAAGAAAAAAAGGGTGGAGACCATTCCTCTGGCGTACACATGGGTGAAGCCGGTCACGAAAATGAGGAAGAAGGCGACATAGAAGCTGAACTCCAAAGAATCGCAGATTATCGCACTGCTATCCTCGACAGCGGAAAAGATCACCTTTCCTTCTACTCAGTCAAATGTTCCAGCTATGTTTTGGCCGAAGATGAGGCTGCAGAAAAAAATGACACAACAAAGTAGATTATTCAAAATGTGATGATTATTCAAAAAAACCTGGCTGCGTGCCGGGTTTTTGTTTAATCTGCCGATGTTTTTTTTCGTACTTCGTGTCTAATGTTTTAAAATCAAAAAGCAAACCATGGATTTTATAAAAAACTGGAGGAGATATAATCGGGCCCTTCACCGCGACCTGGGTTACTTATTTTTTGCCCTGACGGTTATTTACGCATTGTCGGGTATAGCCCTCAACCACATCAACGAGTGGAATCCAAGCTATATAATTACCAATAAGACACTCACGCTGGCACCTGTTGCAAATCCCGAATCGCTTACCCGAAAAGACATCAGCAACCTGTTGGTTGCCTGCGGCGAGAGTCCAAAGTTTAAAAAATACTATATGCCTTCGGAAAATACTATGAAGATTTTCGTGGATGGAGGTACGGTGAGAATCAATACACAAACAGGAGAAACAGAAGTAGAACGAATCAACAGAAGGCCTATTTTTCACACAGTCAATTTTCTGCACTACAATCCCGGTCGATGGTGGACCTGGGTTTCCGATATATTTGCCGGAGCACTCATTCTACTCGCTTTCACGGGTTTATTTATTCTAAAGGGAAAAAATGGAATTACCCGACGCGGAGCCGTGTTGACCCTGCTGGGTATACTGATACCGGTTATCTTTCTCATACTATATTACCAATAAAGGCCAATGAACAAAAAAAATAAAGGAGGCTGCTGGAAATCCGGCAGTCTCCTTTTATTATTAAAGACCTAACGAATACAAAGATTGTATCAGGCCATGCCTGTTGGGCCCAGGTTCATGGGAAAGCCCCCGCCATCGGGTCCGGTTTCACGAATTTCGCCATGCACCTGTTCGTACTTGGCAATATTGTCGCGCAAGGCCCTGAGTAAACGTTTGGCATTGACCGGAGTCATGATAATTCTTGAACGCACCCGTGCCTTGGGCATACCCGGAAGAGCGCTTAAAAAATCAACCAGAAACTCCGAATCGGAATGGGTAATGATGGCCAGGTTGGAATAGGTGCCAGTAGCAACTTCTTCCGGCAGGTCAACCTGAATTTGATTGGGCTGGGACTTTTTATTATCCATGTACCTGAATTTAAGTTTTCAATGATTATAGATTAATCTCTTTTGGAAGCTTCGAGAGCATCCCAGTCTTCGCTTGTACCTACCATGAGGTTTTCGTATTCGCGTAAACCAGTTCCTGCCGGGATAAGGTGGCCAACAATAACGTTTTCTTTCAACCCCTGGAGGGTATCTATCTTAGCGTTAATTGCGGCTTGGGTGAGCACCTTGGTGGTTTCCTGGAAGGATGCTGCCGAAATCCAGCTCTTGGTCTGCAACGAAGCACGGGTAATACCCTGAAGCACCTGACGGGCGGTGGCAGGACGGGTATCTCGGGCCTCAACCAGCTTTTTATCCTTACGCTTGAGCTGAGAATTTTCCTCCCTGAGCCTACGTGCAGTGATAATCTGACCAGCAACCAGGTTGGGGCTGTCGCCAGGATCCTCTACCATTTTCTTACCAAAGAGCCAATCGTTTTCGTCCTGGAAATCGGGTTTGTTTACAAGTTCACCTTCAAGGAATTTGCTATCGCCCGGATCTTCAATCTCAACTTTTCGCATCATCTGGCGAACAATCACCTCAAAATGCTTATCGTTGATTTTTACCCCCTGCAGGCGGTATACTTCCTGGATCTCATTAACAATATATTCCTGTAAAACCATAGGTCCTTTGATGGCCAGGATGTCGGCAGGTGAAATGGCGCCTTCTGACAGTGGCTGACCAGCTTTCACAAAATCGTTTTCCTGCACAAGGATCTGTTTGGTAGTAGGAATCAGATAAGTTTTTTCTTCACCTGTACGGTTGGTAATAATCAGCTCACGATTGCCGCGCTTGAGTTTCTTACCAAAGGTAACGATCCCGTCGATTTCGGCAACCCGTGCAGGATCGGAAGGTATACGAGCTTCGAAGAGCTCTGTAACCCTGGGCAGACCACCGGTGATGTCACCCGTTTTACCAACAGCCCTGGGTATCTTCACCAGCAACTCACCCGCCTTAATGCTTTGTCCGTTATCCACCTGAATGTGAGCACCTACGGGAATATCAAACACCTTAATTTCTTCACCTTCGGGGGTAAGGATGCGTATGGCAGGATTTTTAACCTTCTGGCGGCTTTCGATGACCACTTTATAGGGGTGTCCGGTCTGTTCTGCCGATTCCGTTTTAAAGGTAACACCCTCTACCAGATTGTGATACGAAACCACACCGGTTACATCCGAAACAATCACTGCATTGTAAGGATCCCAGTCGCAGATAAGGTCTCCTTTCTTCACCATGTCACCGTTTTTCACATACAGGTGAGCACCATAGGGTATATTGGAGGTAGTAAGCACCACATCGGTTTTCGGGTCTATGATGCGCATTTCGGCAGAGCGGCCAATCACAACATCATAAGTCTGACCACTGTCGCTCTGGTATTCGACCGAACGGAGCTCATCCATCTGCAGGCGTCCATCGTATTTAGCTTCAATTTTTGAAGTCATGGCAATATTGCCGGCAACCCCCCCAACGTGGAAGGTACGCAGGGTAAGCTGAGTACCAGGTTCACCGATCGACTGCGCAGCAATGACCCCTACGGCTTCGCCTTTTTGTACCAGCTTGCCGGTAGCCAGGTTACGACCGTAGCACAGAGCGCAAACGCCATTCTTCGATTCGCAGGTCAACACTGAACGAATATCAACTGTTTCAATGCCGGCTTTTTCGATACGACCAGCGAGTTCTTCATTCAATTCCTGGCCGGCTGCTGCAATCACTTCGCCGGTATGCGGATCATATACATCGTGGAGGGCCACCCGACCCAGGATCCGGTCGTAGAGGCTTTCCACCACTTCTTCATTCTTTTTCAATGCAGTAACCGTCAGGCCACGGAGGGTGCCGCAGTCCTCTTCATTGATGATAACATCATGAGCTACGTCAACCAAACGACGGGTAAGATAACCTGCATCGGCGGTTTTCAGAGCGGTGTCGGCCAAACCTTTACGGGCACCGTGCGTAGAAATAAAGTACTCGAGCACCGAAAGCCCTTCTTTAAAGTTGGAGATAATGGGGTTTTCGATGATTTCACCACCTTCTGAGCCTGATTTCTTGGGCTTTGCCATCAGTCCGCGCATACCGGCCAGCTGACGGATCTGCTCCTTCGAACCACGGGCACCTGAATCAAGCATCATGTAAAGTGAGTTGAATCCCTGCTTGTCTTTCACAAGCTTATCCATCAATGAAAGGGTAAGCCTGCTGTTGGTGTGGGTCCAGATATCAATAATCTGGTTATAACGTTCATTATTGGTGATAAATCCCATTGAGTAGTTGGCCATCACTTCTTCAACTTCTTCGTTGGCCTGTTCAATCAGTTCGTCCTTGTTTTCCGGAATAATCACATCGCCCAGATTGAACGACAAACCACCGCGGAAGGCCGACATAAATCCCAGTTCCTTGATATCATCGAGGAACTTAGCAGTGACAGCAGTACCCGTTCGTTTGATGACTTCAGCAATAATATCCCGAAGGTTTTTCTTAGTCAGCAACTGGTTGATGAATCCCATTTCTTTGGGAACTACCCTGTTGAATAGCACACGGCCTACCGTAGTTTCAATAATTTGGGTTTTGGCAGGTTCTGTGCTGTAATCAGTGATTTTTACCTTGATAATTGCATGAAGGTCAACTTTTTTCTCGTTGTAGGCTATCACCACTTCTTCCGGGGAATAGAAAACCATTCCTTCCCCTTTTACGGGGTTACCGGGTTCTGATTTGCGTGCTTTGGTGATATAATAGAGGCCAAGCACCATGTCCTGCGAAGGAACGGTGATGGGCGCACCATTGGCTGGGTTAAGAATATTGTGTGAAGCAAGCATCAGGAGCTGAGCTTCGAGTATTGCTGCATTCCCCAGGGGTACGTGAACAGCCATCTGGTCACCGTCGAAGTCGGCGTTGAATGCCGTACAAGCGAGAGGGTGCAACTGGATTGCTTTGCCTTCGATAAGTTTAGGCTGGAAAGCCTGAATACCAAGTCGGTGAAGGGTTGGTGCACGGTTCAACAAAACCGGGTGACCTTTAAGCACGTTTTCAAGAATATCCCAAACAACAGGGTCTTTTCGGTCAACAATCTTTTTGGCCGACTTCACCGTTTTTACGATGCCCCTTTCGAGCAGCTTACGAATGATGAAGGGCTTGAAAAGCTCCGAAGCCATTTCTTTAGGTAAACCGCATTCATTGAGCTTAAGCTCAGGTCCTACCACAATGACTGAACGGCCGGAATAGTCAACACGTTTACCTAACAAATTCTGACGGAAGCGTCCTTGTTTACCCTTAAGGCTGTCACTGAGCGACTTCAGGGCACGGTTGCTTTCGGTACGTACGGAACTGGCTTTGCGGCTGTTGTCGAAGAGCGAATCGACAGCTTCCTGCAGCATACGTTTTTCGTTGCGCAGAATGACATCCGGAGCCTTGATTTCTATCAGACGTTTCAGACGATTATTGCGAATAATAACCCTGCGATAGAGATCATTAAGGTCAGAGGTGGCAAATCGGCCTCCGTCCAGGGGCACCAGGGGACGAAGTTCAGGCGGAATTACAGGCACTACCTTCACAATCATCCATTCCGGACGGTTTTCAACCCTGCGGTTAGCTTCTCTGAATGCCTCAAAAACCTGCAACCGCTTCAGAATTTCTTGCTTTCGCTGTTGTGAGGTTTCTATGCTGGCTTTGTGCCTTAAATCATAAGATTCCTTGTCGAGGTCAATACGTGAGAGCAAATCGTATAGGGCTTCCCCACCCATTTTGGCAATAAACTTGCGGGGATCGCTATCGTCGAGATACTGATTATCGGCAGGCAGGCTTTCGATAATATCGAAATACTCGTCTTCCGAGAGGAAATCGAGATACTTAATACCATCGGCAGCTTTTACCCCCGGATTAATAACAACGTACTTTTCGTAGTAAATGATGCTTTCGAGCTTTTTGGTGGGTAAGCCCAACAAAGCACCTATCTTGTTTGGAAGAGTACGAAAATACCAAACATGCGCAACGGGAACAACCAATTGAATATGCCCCATGCGTTCACGTCTAACTTTCTTTTCCGTAACCTCCACACCGCATCGGTCGCACACGATGCCCTTGTAGCGAATGCGTTTGTATTTTCCGCAATGGCATTCCCAGTCTTTAACCGGACCAAAGATGCGTTCGCAGAAGAGGCCATCGCGCTCGGGCTTGTAGGTTCTGTAGTTGATGGTTTCAGGTTTGGTCACCTCGCCATACGACCTCTCCAGGATACTTTCCGGAGAGGCCAGGTTAATGAGAACCTGATTGAAATTACTGATAGATGCAGTGATCTCTTTTCTGTATGCCATGATTATTTATGATTATCAATTTTAAAAGAACAGGAAGTAACAGCTTACTCAAAGGAGATGTTGAGGCCTAAACCGCGTAGTTCATGTACCAAGACATTGAACGACTCAGGTATATTGGGTACTGGCATGTTTTCACCCCGAACGATGGCTTCGTAAGCTTTAGCCCTACCAACAACATCGTCCGATTTCACCGTAAGAATTTCCTGAAGAATATTGGCTGCACCGAATCCCTCGAGTGCCCACACCTCCATTTCACCGAAACGTTGTCCACCAAACTGGGCTTTACCACCAAGAGGCTGCTGGGTGATAAGTGAGTAAGGACCAATGGAACGGGCATGCATCTTGTCGTCAACCAGATGGTGTAGTTTCAGCATGTAAATATAACCCACCGTTGCCGGCTGGTCGAATCGTTCACCTGTTCCGCCGTCATAAAGGTAAGTGGTACCATTATCAGGTAAGCCAGCTTTGTGCATGTATTCGTTTATCTGATCGAGAGTAGCCCCATCGAAGATAGGGGTTGCAAAACGCAGTCCAAGCTTCTTACCTGCCCAACCTAGAATGGTCTCATAAATCTGACCCAGGTTCATTCGGGAAGGTACACCCAGCGGGTTCAGCACAATATCCACAGGAGTGCCGTCAGCCAGGAAAGGCATATCTTCTTCGCGTACAATTTTGGCAACGATACCTTTGTTACCGTGCCGGCCGGCCATTTTATCACCAACGGTCAATTTGCGCTTTTTGGCGATATAAACCTTAGCCATTTGCACAATGCCGTTGGGAAGTTCATCACCCACCGTGGCTACAAATTTCTTGCGGTTGTATACTCCCAAGATTTCACGATAATGAATGTTATAGTTGTTGATTAATGTTTTAATCAACTCATTCTTATCCTTATCGCTGGTCCAACGGTTAGGATTGACGGTGCTGTAATCGATGTCGAAAAGGATCTTTTCCGTAAACTTAGCCTTTTTGGGAACGATTTCCTGCTTGAAGTTATCGTAAACTCCCTGAGAGGTACGGCCCTCGAGCAGTATCAGAAGTTTTTCCACAAGCTTGTTTTTCAGCTCAGTGGATTTCTTCCTGAATTCGTCCTCGATTTCCTTTAAAATATCCTTTTCTTTCGACTTAGCTTTCTTTTCTTTTACGGCTCTGGAGAACAGCTTTTTATCAATAACTACCCCTTTCATCGACGGGGGTGCCTTAAGAGAAGCATCCTTCACATCGCCTGCCTTATCTCCGAAGATAGCCCTTAAGAGTTTTTCCTCGGGCGTAGGATCGCTTTCTCCTTTTGGCGTAGTCTTACCAATAAGAATATCTCCCTCACGCACTTCAGCCCCAATACGAATCAGACCATTTTCATCAAGGTCTTTCAGTGCTTCGGTGCTAACGTTGGGAATATCATTGGTAAGTTCTTCCTGTCCACGTTTGGTATCGCGAACTTCAAGTGTAAATTCTTCGATGTGTATCGAAGTATATATGTCTTCTTTTACTACTTTTTCTGAAATTACGATGGCATCCTCAAAGTTGTAACCCTTCCAGGGCATGAAGGCTACCATCAGGTTGCGGCCAAGGGCAAGCTCACCCTGGCTGGTTGCATAACCCTCGCAAAGCACCTGGCCTTTGGTTACACGGTCTCCTTTGCGTACAATAGGCCGCAGGTTAATGGTCGTATTCTGGTTTGTACGCTGGAATTTGGTCAGGTGATAGGTTTTGACATCATCTTCGAACGATATAAGGCGTTCGAGGTCAGTTCTTTCGTATCGAATGGTGATGCGTTTGGCATCCACATATTCCACCACTCCATCCCCTTCGGCATTGATGAGCACACGAGCATCACGTGCTACCACTCCTTCAATACCCGTACCAACAATAGGAACTTCGGGATTTAGCAGAGGTACTGCCTGACGCATCATGTTCGAACCCATCAGTGCACGGTTGGCATCATCGTGTTCAAGGAAGGGAATAAGGGATGCAGCAATTGAGGCTATCTGGTTGGGTGCGCAGTCGATTAAGTTAACTTCCTGTGGTGAAACTATAGGATAATCGGCCTGGAACCTAACCTTAAGTTTTTCAGGCAACAATGTGCCATCTTCGGCCATGGGAGTATTGGCCTGGGCAATTACATATTTTTCTTCTTCTTCAGCAGTCAAATAAATGGGAGGCTCTTCGAGCAACACCCGGCCATTTTCGACTTTAAAGTAAGGAGTTTCGATAAATCCAAGATTGTTGACCTTTGCAAAGACCGAAAGCGACGAGATAAGACCGATATTGGGTCCTTCCGGGGTTTCGATTGTGCAAAGCCTTCCATAGTGCGTGAAGTGAACGTCGCGAACCTCAAAGCCTGCTCTGTCGCGGGTAAGACCACCAGGGCCCAAAGCCGAAATACGGCGTTTATGGGTTACCTCCGAAAGCGGATTGGTCTGGTCCATAAACTGCGACAGCTGGTTGGTTCCAAAGAAGGAATTAATTACCGATGAAAGAGTTTTGGCGTTAATCAGGTCAATGGGGGTAAACACCTCATTATCGCGAACATTCATGCGTTCGCGAATAGTACGTGCCATTCGGGCCAAACCTACTCCAAACTGTCCGTAGAGCTGCTCACCCACCGTACGCACACGACGATTACTCAGATGGTCGATATCATCGCTTTCGGCTTTATTGTTCACCATAGCTACAAGATATTTGATAATAGCTATGATGTCTTCACGTGTGAGAACCTTAATTTCTTCTGGAATTTCGAGCCCGAGTTTTTTATTGATGCGATAACGGCCTACATCGCCTAAATCATAGCGTTTATCCGAGAAAAACAATTTATCGATTACACCCCTTGCAGTTTCTTCATCAGGGGGATCGGCATTACGAAGCTGGAAATAAATGTATTCCACAGCTTCTTTCTGAGAGTTGGCAGCGTCTTTCTGGAGTGTATTGAAGATAATAGAATAGTCGAGTTGATCTTCTTCCTGTTTATGGATAAGGATAGTCTTAACATCGGCATCGAGAATAAGGTCGATATGGTGTGGCTCGAGTACGGTTTCACGGTCGATAATCACCTCATTTCTTTCCATCGAAACCACTTCACCCGTTTCTTCATCTACCAGATCTTCAATCCAGGAGCGAACAACGCGGGCTGCCAGCTTCTGACCAATGAGCTTTTTGGCTGTGCTTTTGGTAACTTTGACTTCTTCCGACAATCCGAAGAGATCGAGAATATCTTTATCCGTTTCGTAGCCAATAGCACGCAGAAGTGTAGTAACGGGTAATTTTTTCTTCCGGTCGATGTAGGCATACATCACATTGTTGATGTCGGTAGTAAATTCCATCCAGGAACCTTTGAAGGGAATGATACGAGCCGAATAAAGAGGTGTACCATTGGCGTGCCTGGTTTGGCTGAAAAACACACCGGGAGAGCGGTGCAACTGAGAAACTACTACACGTTCGGCGCCATTAATAACGAAAGTACCTTTTGGCGTCATGTAAGGGATCATCCCAAGGAATACATCCTGAATGATAGTTTCGAAATCTTCATGCTCAGGGTCGGTGCAATAAAGTTTTAATTTTGCCTTTAACGGAACCGAGTAGGTAAGGCCACGCTCAAGACATTCTTCGATAGAATAACGGGGCGGGTCGATAAAGTAATCCAGAAACTCCAGAACGAAGTTATTTCTGGCATCGGTAATGGGGAAATTCTCGGAAAATACTTTGAAAAGCCCCTCGTTAACGCGATTTTCTGGATTGGTTTCGAGTTGGAAGAAATCCCGGAACGATTTAAGCTGTATATCCAGGAAATCCGGGTAGGGCATCGAAATTTTGGTGCTCCCGAAATTTATCCGTTCGTTTTTAATTTGCGCCAAGGTAGTAGATTTTTAAATTTCTGATAATCAATAAAAAGAACGTTAAAGATTGAATACGAACAAAGATGCAGACTACCGCCCGCTACCAAGGGACGGCAGTCTACATCCATATAGGAAAGCAATCAAATTTACTTAATCTCAACAACAGCACCGACTTCCTCCAGAGATTTCTTGAGGGCTTCGGCTTCATCCTTGCTAACGCCTTCCTTGAGGGGCTTCGGAGCAGCGTCAACGAGGTCTTTGGCTTCTTTCAGACCAAGGCTTGTGAGTTCCTTAACCAGTTTCACAACCTTGAGCTTTTCTTTACCAGCGTCTTTAAGAATTACGTCGAACGAGGTTTTTTCTTCAACAGCTTCCTGAGCAGCACCGGCACCGGCGGCAGGAGCAGCTACTGCAACTGCTGCAGCAGCAGGTTCGATTCCGTATTCTTCTTTGAGGATTTTTGCAAGTTCGTTGACTTCCTTAACAGTGAGATTAACCAACTGTTCTGCAAAAGCTTTCAGATCTGCCATTTTAATGTGTATTTAAAAGTTATTAATTTGCTTTTTTCTGTTTATTTAATAATCGTACTTAAAGAGAGTTCCTTATTCAGGACGTTCAGAAAGGGTCTTAACAATTCCGGCCAATTTACCACCACCCGATTGCAGGGCAGATACCACATTGCGTGCAGGCGATTGCAACAGGCCGATAATGTCGCCAATAAGTTCGTTCTTGGTTTTTAGGCTAGCCAGGGTTTCCAGCTGTGCTTCACCAATATATATTGACTCCTCAACGTATGCTCCTTTGAATAGGGGTTTGGGCGTTTTAAATTTCTGCCTGAACTCCTGAATCAATTGAGCAGGTACTTTGCCAGAGTCGGCAAACATTATAGCGGTGTGTCCCTTCAGCGATTGGAAAAGTTCGCTGTAATCATGTCCGCTGCGTTCCATCGCTTTCTTTAACAGGGTGTTTTTAACCACCTTCAGGCGAACATTTCTACGGAAGCAAAGCCTGCGAAGCTGGCTTGTGGTTTCGGAATTGAGCTCCGAAGCATCCGTCAGATAGAAATAGTTACTATTCCTGATTTCTTCTGTTAAAACTTCTATGAGCTGGTTTTTTTCTTCTTTTCTCATATTCGGTTCTTATTATGCCGGTTAGTGCTGACTTACCTTAGGCAACAGTCACAGACTTAGGATCTATCTGTATGCCCGGGCTCATCGTACTCGACAGATAAATACTTTTAATGTACGTGCCCTTTGCTGCAGCTGGCTTCAGTTTAATGATGGTTTGCAGAAGTTCTTTGGCATTTTCATAAATCTTCTGCGCATCAAACGAAACCTTTCCAACGGGGGCGTGTACAATGCCGTATTTATCTACCTTGAAATCAATTTTACCAGCCTTGACTTCCTTAACAGCAGTTGCGATGTCCATAGTAACGGTACCCGATTTGGGATTAGGCATCAGGCCACGGGGACCTAATATTTTACCTAAAGCACCTACTTTGGGCATCACATTGGGGGTGGTGATGATAACATCCACATCCGTCCATCCTCCCTTTATCTGGTTAATGTATTCGTCAAGACCAACATAATCAGCACCTGCAGCCTTAGCCTCTTCTTCCTTGTCGGGAGTACAAAGAACCAAAACCCTTACATTTTTACCGGTGCCGTGAGGAAGAGTTACTACACCACGTACCATTTGATTAGCCTTACGGGGATCAACGCCAAGACGGACATCCACGTCAACCGATGCATCAAATTTGGTGGTGGTAATTTTTTTAACTATTTCAGCAGCTTCGGCAAGTGTGTAAGCTTTGTCCTTGTCGAATTGGGCTAAAGCTTCTTTCCTTTTGCGTGTCAATTTTGCCATTTCAGGTCTTATTAATTTTATGTCGGTATAAGCGACGCTTTAGCAATTTGAGATTATTCAGCAAAGGGGGCATCTCCGGTAATGGTGATACCCATGCTGCGTGCGGTTCCGGCTACCATTTTCATTGCCGATTCAATAGTAAAGCAGTTAAGGTCGGGCATCTTCACCGTAGCAATTTCCCTTACCTGATCCCAGGTAATTGAACCGATTTTTTTACGGTTGGGTTCTGCACTTCCTTTTTGTGCCTTTACAGCTTCGAGCAATTGTACGGCAACCGGTGGGGTCTTGATTACAAAATCGAAAGACTTGTCCTTGTACACAGTGATGATCACCGGAACAATTTTTCCGGCCATATCCTGTGTACGGGCATTAAACTGCTTGCAAAATTCCATAATGTTGACTCCCTTCGAGCCGAGTGCGGGGCCAATGGGGGGAGCCGGATTTGCAGCAGCGCCTTTGATTTGCAACTTGATAATTCCGGTTACTTCTTTTGCCATTTGTGTAAATATTAAAAAATGAAATTACCTGCCATGCTTATACACAGGCAGGACACCTACAAAAGCCTATTCCTTGGCAACTTGCGTAAAACTCAATTCCAGAGGAGTCTTTCGGCCAAAGATTTTCACCATAACCTTCAGCTTCTTCTTTTCTTCATTGATCTCTTCGATTACTCCACTGAAACTGTTGAAAGGTCCATCAATCACGGTAACAGTTTCCCCAACAATGAAGGGGGTGTTGATTTCTTCACCGGCGGTGGCTAATTCGTCCACTTTTCCAAGTAAACGATTCACCTCCGATTGCCTTAAGGGCTGGGGATTTTCTCCCGTACCCAAAAAACCAAGCACACCGGGAATGTTGCGGATAATGTGCGGGATCTCACCTGTTAAATTGGCCTCAATCAGCACATAACCAGGAAAGTAGTTTCGTTCTTTCGAGACTTTTTTCCCTTGTTTGTTAATCTGATAGACCTTTTCGGTGGGTATGAGTATTTGAGAGATGAAATCCTCAAGATGAAGCCGCTTTACCTCGTTTTCGAGATATTGCTTCACCTTTTTTTCACCTCCGCTAATGGCTCTGATAACGTACCACTTTTTCTCGTCGCTCATACACACCTTTCTGACGTTAAAGGAATAGGTTCCGGATGGTTTTGCGCCATGAAAACATTAGGGACTAGAAAAGTCCGTAGAAAAATTTGAGAATGTTTTCGAAGGTAATATCCATCATGAACACCATAAAAGCGATGATCAGGGAAGCAATGGATACTACAACAGCGCTGTTCTGAAGTTCGGTCCAGGTGGGCCACGTTACTTTATGAACCAATTCTTCGTAGCTTTCCTGGAAGTATTCTGTCAGTTTATTTTTTGCCATAGTTTTTGCAAGTTTGCACGGGTGGAGAGACTCGAACTCCCAGCCAACGGTTTTGGAGACCGCTACTCTACCAATTGAGCTACACCCGTTTGTTTTGCTTTTCGCATCTTACGGCGCCCTGCCCACAGGGGCAGGGACACCTTCAGAAGCTTAATATGCAAAAGAAATCGATTAGTCAAGAATTTCAATTACCTGACCAGCACCTACGGTACGACCACCTTCGCGGATAGCGAAACGCAGGTTAAGGTTCATGGCGATTTCGTAAATGAGCTTCACTTCAATTTCCAGGTTGTCACCAGGCATCACCATTTCAACGCCCTGAGGCAGAGTGATTTCGCCAGTAACGTCGGTAGTACGGAAGTAGAATTGAGGACGATATTTGTTGTGGAAGGGAGTATGACGTCCACCTTCTTCTTTCTTCAGAATATAAACCTGTGCTTTGAAGTGTTTGTGAGGTTTAATGGAGCCGGGAGCAGCAATAACCATACCACGGCGAATTTCATCCTTGTCGATACCGCGGAGCAGCAGACCTGCATTGTCACCAGCTTCTCCTTCGTCGAGGATTTTACGGAACATTTCTACACCGGTAACAACGGATTTCAGTTTTTCAGCACCCAGACCGATAATTTCAACAGGATCACCCGTGCGGATGATACCGGTTTCTATCCTACCGGTAGCAACGGTACCACGACCTGTGATGGAGAATACGTCTTCGATAGGCATCAGGAAGGGCTTGTCGCGGTCGCGCTGAGGCAGAGGAATCCATTCGTCGCAAGCCTTCATGAGTTCCATTACGGTTGCAACCCATTTGGGTTCATCATTTAATGCACCGAGAGCCGAACCACGAATTACAGGAGTGTTGTCACCATCGAAACCGTAGAAGCTCAGAAGTTCGCGGGTTTCCATTTCTACGAGGTCAAGAAGTTCGGGGTCGTCAACCAGGTCAACTTTATTCATGAAAACGACCAGACGGGGTACACCCACCTGACGGGCGAGCAGAATGTGCTCACGGGTCTGAGGCATAGGACCGTCGGTAGCGGCAACTACAAGAATTGCGCCGTCCATCTGAGCTGCACCGGTAATCATGTTCTTGATGTAGTCAGCGTGTCCGGGGCAGTCAACATGGGCATAGTGCCTGTTCTCAGTTTGATATTCAATGTGAGCGGTGTTGATTGTAATACCGCGTGCTTTTTCTTCAGGAGCATTGTCGATGGAGTCGAAAGACCTGAACTCCGAAAGGCCGGCCCTAGAAAGAACCAGCGTGATGGCTGCGGTCAGGGTAGTCTTACCGTGGTCGATGTGACCAATGGTTCCAATGTTTACGTGCGGTTTGGAACGATCGAATTTTTCTTTTGCCATATTAAAGAGTTGTTAAGTAAAAAGTTTCGGGTTGAGGTTTAAACACGAAAATTGAGCCGATGACGAGAATTGAACTCGTGACCCCTTCCTTACCAAGGAAGTGCTCTACCCCTGAGCTACATCGGCTGGTGTTGAGCGGAAGACGGGATTCGAACCCGCTACCTAAAGCTTGGAAGGCTTTCGCTCTGCCAAATGAGCTACTTCCGCTTGTATAAGCAGTGGGGAGAGGAGGATTCGAACCTCCGAAGGCTGCGCCAACAGATTTACAGTCTGCCCCATTTGACCGCTCTGGAATCTCCCCATTGGGTTTCTATTTTAAAGAACTTACTGCTCTCTCATAGGTTCCTTTCAGTTTGGCCCTAAAAAAAGCAGCCCCGAAAAGGGACTGCAAAAGTAAAACAAATTTCTTAACAAACAAACTTCGAAGAAAAAATTTTTACAAACCTCTCAGTTTTTCTTTATATTTTTTTAACTGAACCTTGAGTGCGTCGACAACCTCATCCGTTGCTTCTTCAAAGGTTTTGCTTTGCTTTTTGGCATATAGGTCGTTGCCTGGTATACTAAGCTTTATCTCTGCGATTTTGTTTTCAGGGGTTTCATTATTATCAAGCTTCAGCATCACGTCAGCCGAAACGATACCATCAAAATACTGCGTCAGCTTGCTGACTTTTTCCTGAATGAAGGCTTCCAATTTGCGATCAGCCTTGAAATGTACAGAATTGATTTTTACGTTCATAACAAACTCCTTTCTTATTAGGATTAATGGGGTTTCGTTTTTCTTGGATCATTTTTCTTGTAAACAGCCTTTAAATGTTCAAAAGTAGTGTGGGTATAAACCTGCGTCGAAGCCAGGCTACTGTGCCCAAGCAGTTCTTTAATAGCACTGATGTCAGCACCCGCATTCAGCAAATGTGTAGCAAAACTGTGTCGGAGCACATGGGGACTTTTTTTGTCAAGGGTTGTCAGTCTGCTAAGATAAGAATTTATTAATCGATACACAAGCATGGGATATAGTTTTTTCCCTGCCTTGGTACTAAACAGGGGGGCCGAGGGTTCACATGCCCCAAAATAACGGCGGTATACCTCATTATATTGCCCAAGCAACTCAATGATCGGCTCTCCCAAAGGAATGATTCTCTCTTTGGATCTTTTCCCGAAGACTTTGAGCAAATTTTGTTTAGGATCTAAGTCAGCCCAGGTAAGATTTATGAGTTCAGAAAGACGCATACCGGTTGCGTACAACAACTCTATAATTGCCGCATCTCGCAAGTTTTCGTATTCGTCGTACTTTTCTTCCAAGGCATTCCTTGGCGTCTCACTTAATTTTTCTTCTTCCACGAAGACAGGTAATCGGCGAGGGATTTTTGGCAAAGGCAATCCTTTGGCCGGATTCATTGCAATGATTCCGTCGAGGATGAGTTTTTTGTAAAAAGTGCGCAGGGATACCATCTTCCGGTGAACACTTGCAGGTTTAAAACCATGGTCGAGCAACCATACCGCAAAACTTCTCACCAATCCTTGATCTACCTCACTCAAAGAAATACCTTCATATGCAAGCTCGAGGTAACCAGCAAACTGATAAAGGTCGTTTTGATACGAAATGCAGGTATGGGGTGAATATCGCTTCACGCTTCTGAGATACTGAATAAACTCATCAATTAGGTTGTAGTTATTCATCGGTGTAAATATAATACAAAATCCGGGAGAATGGTTCACCCTCTCCCGGATTTTTCCCTTGAGCAAGCTCCTGAAACGATTAGCCTTCTTCCTGGTTTCTGAGCTTCTGAATAAAGATGGCACGCAACACCTGGTCGCGACGCTTTACCGAAGGTTTGGTATAGCTCTGCCTTGTACGCAGTTCACGAATTACTCCGGTCTTTTCAAACTTACGTTTGAATTTTTTGAGCGCCCGATCGATGCTTTCGCCTTCTTTAACAGGGACGATAATCATAAAAAATACCTCGCTTTTAATTGGTTAATAATAATGAGGCCGCAAAATTACACATTTTCACTGTATTACCAAAGGTATTTGCTAAGCAGAAACACCGAATTTTTAATTCGCTGATTATAAAAGAATTAGAAAATTTTTCAAAAAAATTTTCAAAATTTTGCCTTCGAGGGGGTTACTTTTTTCTCAAAAAAGGAACTATAGTAATAGACAGGGTACTCTTTGCGGTTCCCCGCCCGCAGATGTAACCCTACAGGTTTTTAATATGTATAACTAAAAACACCAATTATGAAAAAACTGATGAAATCTTTTCTGGCTCTTCTGCTAACACTATTCTGCCTTAGTGCTTCTGCTCAGTTCACTGTAAGCGGGGGGGTATATTACCACAATAACCCCAATAAACCCTTGGCTAACATTCAAATAGATTTGAAAGACGGTTCAGGCAACATTCTGCAAACCACATTTACTAATCAGAGTGGACAATACAGTTTTGCAAATGTCCCAGCTGGAACCTACACACTTTCGGCCTCTACCAACCTGCCTTCGGGAGGAGTAACCCTGCAGGATGCTGTTCTCATTTTAATGAATGTTCTGGGTTTATACAACCTCACTCCTATCCAGCAGCTTGCCGCTGACGTAGATGGTAATGGAGTCGTTAACATGAATGACTATCTAACTGTTGTTTACGGTTGGTTCCTTTATGGTTATCCCTTCCCCACAGGAACCTGGGTATTCAATGATGCTACCGTAGTGGCGGGCCTGAAAGATGGCAATAATATGGGCGGTTCATCAGCAGCTGATGTAAATGGATCTTATGTGCCAAATTATACCAAGGCCGAACTCGTAATGGCCGCCGAGGTAGTGGAAACCCGCGAGGCGAGCGAAAATGAATTCATTGAAATTCCAGTTTATCCGGGTCAGTCAGTGGATGCCTCAGCCTTTGCCCTTTATTTTGAATACCCAGCAGACTATATCCGCATCGATGCCGTGGAAAGCCGTCATGAAAATCTTCGCTATACGACCGAAGATGGAATGTTAAAAGTAGTGTGGGCCCAGACTACGCCAACTGCTCAGGCTTTGCGTCCCGGAGTGCCCCTGTTTACCGTGAAAGCCATGACCCTTCCCGGATTCCGCTTCTTGGGAAATCTTACATTTAATCCTGTAGCGGGTAGTCACGTAGTGGATGTTGACGGAAACGTCCCGGGCGACTTCAAACTGGGGATTCCCCGTGTAGAATTCAAAGAATCTTCGAACCAAATCGTCAGCCTCTACCCAAATCCTGTAAACGAAAACACCCGTCTGATGCTCAACCTGCCCGAAGACAGCAGGGTCAGAATGGAGATATACAACAACGAAGGCCGCCTGATTTCAACCCCTGTTAATCAGACCTTAGCGGCCGGTATTCATACCCTCACCCCAGAGCTGGGAAAACTGGCCCGCGGAACCTACTATTATACGATTACCCTTGAATCAAATCATTTACAAACCATTAAGGGTACATTCATGAAATAATCCTGCTGATAGCTGTACTTTGCACTCTCCGAAAGAACTCAACCGGCCCCGGCCGGTTTTTTTTATTATTTGTGGCGTAATGGACAAAATTCAGGCTTTTTTTTAGATAGTTTGTTCTAATGGACATTTTTCAGGCTTTTTATTTTTGATGCTTTTCGAAAGAAACAAGTAGTATTAATAATTTTGTATGTCAGGTA
>Ga0067045_1003552_pt1 | contig 31881 bp, 22 predicted proteins | sample TerdegcTABiofilm_FD_59184 | JGI IMG/M metagenome (GOLD analysis project Ga0067045, IMG submission 59184) | Combined Assembly of (Gp0054472, Gp0054536) Wastewater bioreactor microbial communities from Singapore -Terephthalate degrading...
GAAGCGTCATGGCGTTCGGCACACGAATCAATCCGGTCAGGCCAGTGACGGTCGAGACCGAGTCCCAGGAGTTCGACTTGCCATCATCCGCGCGGATCACTGCGCTGCAAAACGCAACGCATATCGCGCCTGCCACCATCGCACCACGCGGTGCAATCCGCATGCCGTGCAACCTCCTCTGCTGCAGCCGCAATCTCACGGCGCAGTAAAGCATCATCATAACATCGGTGCCAAGGTTAGTCAAGAACAGAACGAAAAAACGGCGCGGTCGCGCGTCTACCCACGGCTAAGCACAGCCCGCGCGGCATCAAGCATCTGCCGAGCGTCCGCCTCGCAAGGCGCCTCGGCGATCAGGCGTACGATGGGCTCTGTGTTCGATGCCCTTGCCTGGATCCATCGGTCTGCCCAGATCGCTTTGATGCCGTCCGTGTAGTCGAGATCCGCCTCTCCCCACAGCGCGCGCAACGCACGCAGCAGCTCGGGTACCTCACGCGGGCTCACCTCGATGCGCTCCTTGATGAAGGCGTAGTGCGGTATGGCGGCGCGCAGGGCGGAGATGCTCTTCGCCTCCTGGGCCATGGCCTCCAGCACGTACGCCATGGCGACAAAGCTGTCCCGGCATGGATTGATGGCAGGCGCTATGACACCGCCGTTCCCCTCTCCGCCGATACGGGCGCCGACCTCAGCCATTCGCGATACCACATTGATCTCTCCGACACGTGTCCTGTGGAGCGGGCATCCGGCTTCGCGACAGATATCATCGAGCATGCGGCTCGTTGACACGTTCACCACAACCGGTCCGGGATCTCGCTTCAGGACGTGGCGTACCACGATGGCGAGCGTGGACTCTTCGCCGAGAGGCACTCCCGTCTCATCAGCGATGGCCAACCGGTCGGCGTCGGCATCCTGAATGAACCCTATGTCGGCGCCGCTCTCCAGAACGGCTTGACCCAGGGCCGTCATGTTCTCGGGTACAGGCTCAGGATTGTGCGGGAACGGCTCATCGGGGTCGACATAGATGGCGGTGACACGACATCCCAGTTGCTCAAGGAATGCGGGAGTGGCGGCATGCGCCGCGCCATTGCAGCAGTCTACGGCGACGTGGATGCCCGCCGACCGGATCGCGTCCATATCGATGTGGCGGAGAACGGCTTCGCGGTGGCGGGCAATGGCGCTGTCGTCGTGGCGCGGCTCCGCCACGGCAGTGCCGCCGATGCGCGGAAACACGCCCTGGTGGTACAGGTCCGTCAGCTCAGCAGCCTCATGCGGTCGCAACAGAATGCCGTCGGCGCCGAAGAACTTCAGCGCGTTCCATTCGATGGGGTTGTGGCTAGCCGTGACGCAGATGCCCCCGAAAGCGCCGCTCCGACGAATGTGCGACTGGAGCACCGGGACAGGCACGATGCCGAGGTCAACCGGGATGCAGCCTACGCTCATCAGACCTGCCATGACCGCGTGGCGCACCATGTCCCGCGAGGGCCGCGTGTCGGTTCCAACCAGAATGGGCCCGGCGCCGGCATAGGTGCCGAACGCGGCCCCGAAGGTTGTCACAAGCTGGGGGGTGAGCGCGTCGCCGACGATGCCGCGAACGCCCGAAACGCCGATTTTGAGCGCGAGCGCCTGGCGCATGTCAGCGCACCCCGTGCGCCATGGCGGCTCGCCGCGCCAGCGCCATAGCTTCGTCGAACAGTGTGTCGGCCCGCTCCGCAACGTCGGCTTCGGCAATCACGCGCAGCAGCGGCTCGGTGTTGGATGCACGGACGTGCAGCCACGCATCGGGCCACTCCAGCCGCACGCCGTCGGTCAGGTCGGCCTCAACGTCGGCATATTGCTCTCTGAAGACATCGAGGACGCGGTACACCTGATCCGGGGGAACGGCAACCTCGCCCTTGTGCATGTGCATGGCGGGGATATCCGCGCACAGGTCCGCGAATGTGCAGTCTCTGGCTGCCATGGTTCGGAGCACCACCCCGAGCGTCAACAGAGCGTCGAACGTCGCTGCATGGGGCAGGACGGCAACGCCGCCGTTGCCCTCGCCAGCGACGGCTGCGCCATTGGTGAGCGCCAGGTCCATGACATGGCCCTCGCCCACGGTGGTCCTAACGCACGTGCGGCCATGGCGCTCCGCGACGCGCTCCACCATGCGGGACGTCGAGAGGTTCGTGACGACGGGCCCGGACCGTGTGGCGAGCGCCTCGTTGGCCGCCAGCGGCAGGCTGTACTCTTCCGATAGAGGCACGCCGCCGGGAAGCACGAAGCCGATTCGGTCTCCGTCTGCATTGATCGCGACACCGATGTCGGCCGGCACGCTCCGCATGAGCGCGGCGAGCTGGCGCATGTTCGTGCGCGATGGCGCCGGAGGATGAGCGAACTCGACCGAGGGATCGTCGTTGAGCGGGATGATCTCACATCCCATGCGATCGAGCAGACGCTGCCCAGCCTCGATGGCAGCCCCGTTGCAGTAGTCAACGGCGACGCGCAAGCCCCGGCTGCGAACGGCATCGCAGGCGAGCGCTTCCGCGACATGCTCCACGTAGTCCGCAATAAGATCGGTCCGCAAACGGAAGCGCCGCAGTTCGGACCAGCCGACACGCAGGAAAGCGCCCGCGTGATAGATGTCCAGCAGTTCTTCCGTGTTGGCTGCGTTGAGCAGGGCTCCGTCAGGACCGATGAACTTCAGCGCATTCCATCGCGCATCGTTGTGGCTGCCCGTCACGCTGATCCCTCCCGCAGCGCCGGTGTGCCGGATGGCGAACGATACGGCAGGGGTGGTGCACACGCCAAGGTCTATCACTTCGCATCCGGACGAAATGAGGGCGGACAAGACGGCGGAGCGCAGCATCACCGAGGACCGGCGCGTGTCGCGACCGATGACGACGGCGCCTCCCGCGCAATAGGCGCCGAAGGCACAGGCGAAGTTCACCGCCAGTTCCGGGGTCAGGGCATCGCCGACGACGCCCCGAATGCCCGATGTTCCGATCTTGAGTTGCCGCATGGAAGTGCTCCCAGGATTGTACCGCACCCTCATTCGGTACGACTGTGCCCCGAGCGCTGAGCGCACGGCGCTTGAGGTACATTCTGAGTAACCGGTACCCGTGCAGGAGTCTGGGGCCGGTGTGCCGTAGTAGTCGGCGCAGAAGCGCTGGCGATGGGAGGCAGCCTATGAACTACCCGATCTGGGAAGTACCGATGCTAGGAGGCGGGATGCTCATCGGCATCATCGCGATCCTGCACGTGTTCGTGTCTCACTTCGCGATCGGCGGCGGACTGTATCTGGTCCTGACGGAGATACAGGCCCGCAAGACCAACGATCCGGACATGCTCGACTTCGCCAGGAAGCACAGCACGTTTTTCATCCTGGTGGTGCTGGTGTTCGGCGCGGTCAGCGGGGTGGGCATATGGTGGACCATCGCCCTCGTCAATCCCACAGCGGTCTCGACGCTCATCCATGTGTTTGTCTGGGTCTGGGCCATCGAGTGGGTTTTCTTCCTCGTCGAGCTGATCGCCGCGATCATCTACTACTACGGCTGGGAGCGCATGGATCCCGCGACGCACATCAAGGTCGGATGGATCTACGTGGTCTCCGCCTGGCTCTCGCTGTTCATGATCAACGGCATTCTCACGTTCATGCTTACGCCTGGTCGCTGGATCGAAACGCAGTCGGTGGCGGATGGATTCTTCAATCCCACGATGATTCCGTCGGCGATCCTCCGAACGGCTGTCTGCGTGGCGCTCGCCGGACTCTATGCGCTCATCACAGGCACGCTCATACGCAATGATGAAGCCCGGGCGCGGATCGTGCGCTGGTCGGCCAAGTGGGTGATGGGCGGGATCGCCGTACTGCCCCTCGCGGGCTTCTGGTATGTCGCGCAACTGCCGCCGATGGCCCGCGATATATCCATGGGAGGCGCCCCCGTGGTGACGTTGTTCGCCGCGGGCAGCATCCTCTTCTCAGCTCTGGTCGTAGGCGGCGCGTTCATCGGCCCGTATCTCTTTCCCAAGCACGTTCATGTCACCTACGCGTTCGGACTGGCGATCATGGGCCTCATGGCCACGGGGGTGACCGAGTGGGTTCGCGAAGCCGTGCGGAAACCCTACATCATCTACGATTACATGTACTCGAACACTCTGCGCGTAAAGGACCTTGGCGAGTACTCCATGAGCGGCCTGCTCACGAATGCCAAATGGGAGCGCCCCACGGAAGCGGACACGAAGTCGCAGGTACGCGTCGGCAGACGGGTGTTCCGAGCCCAGTGCATGGCATGCCACACAGTCAACGGCTTCAACGGCATGCGTTTCGCCGTCAAGGGGTGGGGCCGAGAGTTCCTCGACCATCAGATCCTGTACTTAAACGAGCTGAAGGGGTTCATGCCGCCGTTCATCGGAACGGATGAGGAGCGCGCCGCTCTGGTCGAGTACCTCTTGACGCTCAATGATACGGAGCAGGAATCGGACGTGGCGGCTGCGCCCGCCGAGCAGAAAGGGGGGCTGTGATGCCGGTAATGCCCGCTCCCGATCCCACCGGCTTGCCGGCGCCGGTTGTGATCTTGAAGTTTCTCTCCGTCTTCACGCTCACCTTGCACCTGCTAGCGATGAACCTGCTCGTGGGCGGCGTGACGATGATGGCGCTCGCGGGCCGAAAGCGGCAGACCGACCCTCTTGCCGATCGGGTGTTCCGGCGGCTTGCCCGAGCTCTGCCCGTCACCATGTCCATGACCATCACCCTCGGCGTGGCGCCGCTGTTGTTCGTTCAGGTGATCTACGGTCAGGCGTTCTACACTGCTTCGGTGCTCATAGCCTGGCCGTGGCTTGCCATCGTGCCGCTGGTGATGCTCGGTTACTACGGGCTGTATATCTGCCAGTTCCGGCCCTCATGGTTGGGCAACCGCGAGACCGTCGTCGCATGGTTGAGCATGCTTGCCATCCTGGCGGTGGGCTTCGTGTTTACCAACACCTGGACCCTGATGCTGGCGCCTTCGATATGGAAGGACCTGTACGACGCGGGTATCAGCGGCCTGAAGCTCAACATGGCTGACGGAACGCTCTTGCCCCGATATCTTCACTTCATCGTCGGCGCCTTCTCGGTAGGTGGGCTCGCGGTCATGTTGCTTGGACGCACGCTCAAGTCCGCCGACGAGCAGGTCTCCGACGCGCTGCAGACGGCCGGCCGACGATGGTTTCTGGCTGCGGGCGGCGTGCAGTTGATCATCGGGTTCTGGTTTCTCTTCGCGCTTCCCGACCGCGTGCGTAACGCCTTCATCGGCGGGAACGTGCTGGACAGCGGTGTGCTGGCGGCAGGCATTGTGCTCGCCATCGTCGCCATGGCGGTGGTCCGACGCATGCCTGGTCTGGCAGCGCTCCTGACGGGGATCTCGGTGTTCCTCATGGTCGGAACGCGGCATCGTGTTCGCCAGATCTCGCTGTATCCCGATTTGCAGGTGAACAACCTGCAGGTGAATCCGCAATGGGCGCTGCTCGTGGTGTTTGTTGCCGTCTTGCTCGTCGGTCTCGCTACGGTGGCATGGATGGTGGCTGCCTTCGTTCGGGCCAAGCCGAAGATGGCAGGATAGCGATGAGAGATCGGCGTCGCTGGGACGCCTGAGGCATGGCTGGCGGACGACCAGATCTCGCCGTCATACCGGCGGCCGGCTACGGCACGCGGCTCAGGCCGCTCACGGACACCATTCCGAAAGAGATGCTGACGATTGGGCGGATGCCGGTCATCGGTCATGTGATGGATGAGCTTCGGGAGGCAGGAATACGACGGGCAGTGGTGGTGCTGTCCCCGTCCAAGGACCTGATCCGCTCGTATGTCGGCGACGGCGGTCGTTGGGGTATCGAGGTTGCCTACACGCTCCAGCCCGAGATGCGGGGCGTCGGGGATGCCATTCTGCGGGCCACGGGACAAGCATTCGAGGGATCGGTCGTGGCAGCGTTCGGGGATTGTGCGCTGTTCCGGAGGCCGTCGGCCGACAGGCTGCCTGCCTTGCTGCGATTGATTCGGGCTCACGACGCATGCTCAGCCCATGCCTCGGTGCTCTGCGAACGCGTGCCGAGGGAACGCACGCGGTTCTACGGGGTTCTGGCTCCCTTCGACGCAAGCGATCCGAACGACGATGAGCCGTTCGCCGTGGCAGGAATCGTCGAGAAGCCGGATCCCGCGGAGGCTCCGAGCGAGTGGGTCGTGGCGGCGCGCTGGATCCTTAGGAGCGAAGCGCTGGCATACATCGAGCGCCAGACGCCTGGCCCCAACGGTGAAGTGGGGGTGACAGAGGCTATCGCGAGGCTGCTGGCAGACGGCGGGCGCGTGGTTGCCGTACCGATGGCGGCGTCGGAGCGCAGGTGCGACGTCGGTAACTGGAAGTCGCTGTTAGCGGCCCAGGCCCTCGCATCGGTGTGGGATCCGGAGTACGGGGAAGATGTGCGCCGGCAGCTCGCTGCCTGCGAAGGAGACTGAGCCGCGCCGTTTGGTGGCCGCGCGGGATGTATAATGTTGCCACGAACACGTCCGGAGCCAATCATTGACTGTCGCGCTTGCCGATCTTGTCGCACAGTACGTAACCATCAAAGATGAGATAGACACCTCCATCAGGGCCGCGCTGGAGAGCGGCAGGTTCATTCTGGGACCAGCCGTTGCCGACCTCGAGCAATCCCTTTCGGACTTCTGCGGTTCGCAGTATGCAGTCGGGGTGAACTCGGGCACCGATGCGCTCTTGCTCGCGCTGGCGGGATGCGGCATTGGACCGGGTGATGAGGTGATCACAACGCCTTTCACCTTCGTGGCCACGATCGAGGCCATCAGCCACGTTGGCGCAACCCCGGTGTTTGCCGATATCGATCCAGCCACTTTCAACCTTGATCCCGAAGCGGCGGCCGGGAAGATCGGCCCACGCACAAGGGCGATTATGCCCGTGGATCTGTTCGGTCAGATGGCCGATCGGGAGGCGTTTGCCGACCTCGCAACGGAGCATAACCTGATCCTGATCTACGACTCCGCCCAGGCCATCGGAAGCGCCTTCAACAACAAGCCCATCGGCGCCTTTGGCGATGCCGCTACGCTCTCCTTCTTCCCGACAAAGAATCTCGGCGCATACGGCGACGGCGGCATGGTGTTGACCAACGACGCGGCCTGTGCCGAACGGGTTCGGCGACTGCGTTTCCACGGGAGCGGCGGTGACTATGCCTATGATGCCGTCGGATACTGCAGTAGGCTGGACGCCCTGCAGGCCGCTATCCTGAGCGTGAAGCTCCGTCATCTTAGCGAATGGACATCGGCGCGGCGACGGCATGCCGAGCGGTACCGGCAATGCCTGGCGGAGACGGGTCTCACGCTGCCGGTTGAGGCTCCGGGAGTCTTCCATACCTATCATCAGTTCACCGTCAGATCTCCGGAACGGGACCGGTTGCGCGCGTTCCTCGCAGATGCCGGCATACAGAGCGGCATCTACTATCCGTCCCCGCTCCATGTGCAGCCTGCCTACAAGGACCTCGGATACGCCGAGGGCGATTTCCCGGAGGCCGAGCGGGCCTGCCGCGAAGTTCTCTCGCTGCCTGTGCATCCCGATCTGACGGAAGCGCAGCTAGAGCATGTGTGCGCTACGGTTCGGCGTTTTCGCTAGCGCGCTCCGTCCGCATTCCGGGCAGCAGATGGTGAAGCGATCAGCGCCCCCGGACCGTAACCATAGCAGGGAAGGGAGTACTCGATGAAAGCAATGATCCTTGCCGCCGGCGTGGGGTCGCGCATGCATCCGCTGACGCGCACCCTTCCCAAGCCGCTGGTGCCCATCGTCAACCGGCCGGTCATGGAGCACATTGTTCGGCTGCTCCGCAAACACGGCTTCACCGAGATCATCGTCAACGTGCACTATCTCGGCGACCAGATCATGTCGTACTTCGGCGACGGCAGGCGGCTGGGCGTGAATATCAGCTACTCCGTCGAGGACCAGCTCTGGGGTGATGCCGGCAGCGTGAAGCGGTGCGAGGACTTCTTCGGCGACGAGACGTTTCTTGTCATAGGAGGCGATGACCTCGCGGACATTGACCTGACTCGATTGGTCGAGAACCATCGGCAGAAGAAAGCCCTCGCGAGCATCGCGCTCTCGCTCGTGGACGATCCGTCGGAATACGGCATCGTGCTGATCAACGAGGAGGGTCGCATAACCAAGTTCCTCGAGAAGCCAAAGGGCGAGGTGATCTTCTCCAACACCGCCAATACCGGCGTATACGTGTTTGAGCCCGAGGCCCTCGAACTAATCCCGCGGAATGTCTTCTACCAGCTGGGCAAGAACTTCTTCCCTCAGATGCTCGCCCAGAGCAGGCCCATCTATGGGTACCTCACGGCGAGCTATTGGATGGACGTCGGCAATCTCGCCATGTATCAGCAGGCGCACATTGACGCACTGGCCGGAAGAGCACAGATCGAGTTTCCCGTTCCTGAAGTGCGCAAGTACGTGTGGATTGGCGACAACGTCGAGATCGAGCCATCTGCGAAGATCGGTTACCCCGTGGTGATAGGCGACAACGTGAAGATCGAATCGGGCGCCGAGGTCCTGGAGAACACGGTCATCGGTCCCAACTGCTCGGTGGCCTCTGGAGCGGTTATCCGCGAATCCATCGTCTGGGAAGGCGCGCAGATCATGGCAGGGACCCGGCTGGAACATTGCGTGGTGGGCAAAGGATGCCGCGTTCAGTCGAATGCTGCGATCTTCGACGGGGTCATTGTGGACCTGTCCAACGCCAACGGCATCTAGAGGCGCTGCCGCTCGGCAACGCCCGGTCAGGCGCTTCTGGGAGAGAACCAATGGTCAATCTGTATGGTAAGCAGTGGACACGGCAAGAGCTTGTCGCGCGCGTGGGTGACATGTCGCAGATCGCCCGCGTCAAGATGCACACGCTGAGCGACGGAAGCGACGAAGGCGTCCATGCGGCCGATGTGACCACGGGCACCGGTTTTCAGTTCACCGTGGTGCCCTCTCGCGGCCTTGACATCTCGTCGGCATCCTATCGGGGGCGCTCGCTGGCATGGCGATCTGCGCAGGGCGATCGGCATCCGGCGTATTACGAGCCCCAGGGACTGGGGTGGCTGCGGGGCTTTCCGGGGGGACTGCTCACTACCTGCGGTCTCACGTGGATGGGCGCGCCCGGTACAGACGACGGGGTCGAACTGGGGCTTCATGGGCGCTACAGCAACACTCCGGCGGCCGCGGTCCGCGGCTGGGCCGAGTGGGATGGGGATGCCTATGTTCTCTCGGTTCAGGGTGAGGTGCGCGAGTCTGTGGTGTTCGGCGAGAACGTCGTGTGCCGCCGAAAGATCAGCGCAGTCCTCGGAGAGAACCGCCTGATTGTGGAGGATGCCATCACGAATGAGGGCTTTTTATCGTCGCCCCATATGGTGCTGTACCATGTGAACCTGGGCTTTCCCATCGTGGATGCGGGCTCGCGGGTAGTGGTTCCAGCCGAGCTTACCGAGCCGCGTGACGACGAGTCGGCCCGCGGGGGAGATCGGTGGATGTGCGTCGAGGAGCCGGTAGTCGGATATCGGGAGAAGGTCTACTTTCACCGCGTCGCGCCTGACCCTGATGGTTCGGCAACCGTTGCGGTGGTCAATCCGACGCTCGACGGCGGCCTCGGGGTCTATGTTCGGTACCGCCCCGACCAGTTGCCGCAGCTTGTGCAATGGAAGATGATGGGGGCGGGGACGTATGTGGTCGGGTTGGAGCCGGCCAATGCGCGCGTCATGGGCAGGTCGGTGGAACGTGCTGCAGGCCGACTGCAGATGATTGAGCCGGGCGAGACGCGACAGTATCGGTTGGAACTTGGGATCGTCGAGGGCCACGGGGCGTTGGAGCTCATCGGCTGAGCGTGCGGCAGCCATGAAGGTCACCGAGATACGCGAGGGCAGCGCCCTGGCAGAGCTCCAGGAGCAGTGGACCGACCTGCTCCAGCGGATGCCTGCGGCGACCGTATACCAGACGTGGGAATGGAACCACGCATGGTGGTCGGCGTATGGTAGGCGCAAATCGCTCCGGCTTCTGCTTGTCCATGACGGCGACGAGCTGGTTGCTATCGCGCCGCTGTACCTGAGCCGTCATCTCGGCACGCCGCTCCGGCGCCTTGCCTACATCGGCACGGGCGCTTCCGACTATCTCGACGTCATCGCCGACGAACAGCGCGCGCCGCATGCGTGCCGCGCTCTGCTGTCCTTTCTGGAATCGGCCCGAAGCCATGACCTCGCCGATCTTCAGCAGATACCGGAATGGTCGCCGCTCGCTCACGCCGTGAAGCATCTTCGGGCCTCTTCATGCGTCGCCAGGCCGCTGGAGATATGCCCGTATGTGGCGCTGCCGGAGACCTGGGACGTCTTCATTCGTGGACGCGGCAAACGGCTGCGCAGCAACATCGCCTATTACGAGCGGCTCCTGCAGCGCTCGTTCGAGCAGGTCGAGACCGTGCTGGTCGACAAAGACGGGCTGGACGCCGGCATGACGGCGCTCTTCGATCTGCATGGGCGCAGGTGGCGCTCGCGCATGATGCCGGGAGTGCTCTCCGGATCGGCAACGAGACGATTCCATCGCGACGTCGCCGCGCGTTTTAGTGACCGCGGATGGCTGCGGTTGCACGCGACGCGCGTGGATGGCAAGATCGTGGCGGGACTCTACTGCTTCTCCTATCGTCGGCGCTATTACTATTACCTCGGCGGATTCGAGCCTGCACTGGGACGCTACAGCATCGGGACCACGCTAACCGCGTCGGCGATCCGTCAGGCCATTGCCGAGGGGTGCTCGGAGTTCGACTTCCTCCGTGGTCATGAGGCGTACAAATACCGCTGGGCTCCGGAGGAGCGCACCAATGCCCAGCTCCTCGTGCCCAGCACGAGAAGGTGGCGGTCATCGGCCATGCTGAGGCTCAACCGTCTCGAGCGGCGCATTGAGTCTCTGGCCAAGGCCTGGTCCGATCGGGGCAAGGGCTCGGAACGGCAGAGGGAAACCTCGCAAGCGACGCCGTCCGAAGGAGTGCAGATCACATGAAAGGCTTCCTTGCGCTTCTCATACTGGTCTTCATTGCGCTGACCGGCTACAACGCCTGGCAGGTTCAGCAGCTCCAGGCTGAGGTGCAGACACTTCGCCGACAGCTTGATGAGCAGCGGCACTCAGCCGACGCACTGGCTCAAGCGGTCGAGGCGGTCAGGCGGGCTGGCGAGGCTGTGCGATCAGTGGACACGGCGGCAGCTCGCAGTTCGCTGGAAACGGCGCGACAGAAGCTGAGCGATGCCGCAAGGGCGGCTTCGGAGAAGGCTCGACCGACGCTTCGGTGGCTCGAGGAGCAGGTGAAGCATCTGACCACTGAGGTTCAGAGCGGACAAGGAGGATCACGATGATACGGCCGATTGGGCGTTTCCTCGCTGCTGTGGGTGTGGGACTGTGCCTGATCTCCGGTACTGGGTGCCGCAATACGAACTTCATCAGCACCAAGGACGAAGTCCGCATCGGAAAGGACGCCTCAGCCGAGGTGGAGCGACGCTACAAGGTGGAGACTACCACTGCGGACGCGCGCCGTGTGGCTGCCATCGGGGCTCGCATTCTGAACCACTCGGACAGGCGGGAGGGCGTGCCGTATTCGTTCAAAGTCATCGACAAGAACGATGTAAACGCCGTATCGTTGCCGGGCGGGCCGGTCTATGTCTATCGCGGCCTGCTCGATCTACTCGGCAGCGATGACGACGCGCTCGCGTGCGTGATCGCGCACGAGGTAGGTCACATAGACGCTCGGCACAGCGCCAAGCAGATGAGCCAGCAGATCGCCGCGAACGTGGGCATCCTGGTGCTGCTTAAGGGCAAGACGGCGCAGGACATCGGCTCGCTGACCACCGACCTCCTCAATCTGAGCTACAGCCGGTCCGACGAGTATGAGGCCGATCATCGGGGCATTTCGTATGCCCACAAGGCCGGCTTCAAGGCCACCGGTCTGCTGACGTTCTTCGCCAAGCTGCAGGAGATGGAGAAGGGCAAACAGCAGGGCGCCGAGGTACTGCGGACCCATCCTCTGACCACCGCGCGCATGGATGGCGTCCAGAAGATCATAGAGAAGCAGGATTACCGCTTTGGCCGTTAGGGATCCGCGCCAATGGCTCGCGCCACGGCCGCCGCGCCCCCGTGGGCCAGGCCAGGCGGCACGCCTGTGAGAGTAGCTGCCGTTCTGCCGGCCTACAACGAGGAGGCTCGGGTCAAGGACGTCCTCGTCGCGGTGTGCCGAGCTCGATCCGTGGACGAAGTCGTGGTAGTGAATGACGGCTCGACCGACGCCACGGCAGCTCGCGCGCTCGAGGTCCCCGGCGTCTATCTCGTCAGTCTGCCTCGCAATATGGGGAAGGGCGGGGCCATGGCTGCCGGCGCCAGGTTCACCGATGCCGACATCCTGCTGTTCCTGGATGCCGACCTGATCGGTCTGCAGCCTGAGCACGTGGATGCGCTGGTGGAGCCGGTGCGAGCGGGGCGTGCGCTGATGGCCGTGGGACGCTTCTCAGGTGGACGCAAACTAACCGATCTATCGCAGCGTCTGGCGCCCAGCATCAGCGGCCAGCGCGCCATCGCCCGCGAGGTGTTCGAACAGATCCCAGGCATTGCCACGGTGCGGTACGGCGTCGAAATGCAGATCACACGCTTCTGCCGATACTATCGCATACCCACCGAGACGGTCCGACTTGCCGGCGTCACTCATCCGATGAAGGAAGAGAAGCTCGGCGTTCTTCGAGGATGGGCTTCGCGCGGGCGTATGTACGGGCAGATCCTGCGCATCATGCTCGATCCGCGCGCGCCGCGCCGAACGGTGGAGCGCACGCTGCGGCTGCTGAGACCACCCGAGTATGGGCCCGGCGTGTCGCCCTTAGGGTTCCAGCGCTGGCTGGGCCGCCTGAATAGGAAGCGTACGGCGGGGCGCTCCACGAGGACCAGGCGATAGGAGCCAGCAAGAGAGCGGCGCAGGAGCCGCCCCGGCCAGTGTTGCGCTGTTGCCCTATGATCTGGGAGAGCGAAGCGAAGCGGGCAGGCTCAACGTGCAGTCACCGATGACGCTCCAGAAGTAGGCCCTCTTCCTGCCGATGCCGTCGGCTGCCAGTTCGGCGTCGGCGCTCTCGACGTCAAAGTACCGCCTCCACGCGTCACCGAATGTGCCACCCTCACCCATGCATTTCCAGAACTCGCGCGGTTCGTCGTAGAACACCTTGCCGCGTCCGACGAGGGCAAGTCCATCGCCGAGCATGAGCAGGGCTTCGGCTATTTGCCACTGGCCGTATAGCCCGGAATTGTAGGGTTCGCGCTCAAAGTGCGCAGGCTGCATGCCCTCGCAACCCGTGTGCAGGTAGAAAGCGGGAGCGCCGCTGAGCTTGCGGTTTTCGTAGAGTGATCGCAGAAGACCGTAGTTCACCCAGCCGCCCAGCGGCCGAGGGTCCGGAACCAGACGCGCCCCTTGTTTGGTCCACCACCAGAAACCGGGGCCGACTGCGCTTCCATAGGCGGCATAGTCTGCCGGCGGCTCGAAGCCAAAACCGGTCGAGCCTGCATGCGCCTTTATGGCTCGGGCGAGCGCGGGACGGGCCATCCAGGCCGCAAAGTCGGCGATCGTGGTCTTGGGGTTCCGAATGTCCAGCAGCGGAGCCGAGGCATTGCGCCATCCGGGCACGCCGGACTGCATGTCGGGCACCGAAGAGCCCCATTCTGTGGTGATGGAGGCGGGCAGCCATGCAGGGGAGGCTGTCGCATGCCGGTAGGCGTGGTTGCGATCGAAGTACTCCTGCAGCAACCTCCTCTCAAGCGTTGAGCTGGTTCGCCACAGGATCGTAGGGGAGGGCACCGCGTCTGGACCTGCGAACTCGACGGCTTGCGGCCTGCCCTCGGCGTCGAGCAGTCCCTCTCCGCGGACGCCGCGGATGTCAGGGTTCGGTTCAATGGCGGCGTGCAGGGCGTTGATCCTGCCGATGGCGATCTCGGGCTGGGCAAGCACATTGACCCGTCGAAGGTCGGCGACGGCGCATTCAGCGTTGCGTTCGCCCGGGAAGACGAACCGGCGTTTCGCGCCAGGTCCAGGATACTCCTCCCAGTAGCCGTCCTGCACCATGAAGAAATCTTCGTATCGCTCTGCGGTGCGTTGATGGAACTCGGTGACCTCGCCTTTGGGATCATCAGGGAAAGCTGCCAGAAGCCCGGCGACCTGCTCGGGCAGTCGGCGGTACGCCTCATCCCAGTTTCCGTCGAGATCCGCCAGCACAATATCGCCCGGCATGGCGATCACTTCGGCGATGCTTCGGACGTGGGATACGGCGTTCCACGTGCGCGCGGCAGCGGTGCCGGCCAACAGTGTGAGGCCATCCGTTCTGCGCCAGTAGTACTGACGCACGAGGAACGGCGCGGGGAAGTTGCCTACGAGCACCAGCGACTTGAGATCGGGGACCTGCCGGTACACCGCCTGAACCCACTGGCGCAGCGCGAGAACGGTTTCGCCGTCCTGGTGACGTGCCGACGCGTGAAGGCGCGTCACGGCAAGGCCGGTGTGGAAGCCGTCTCGGGCAATGTCGCTCACGAACCGACGGAGCGCCGGCTGCAGGTCCGCAGCGGACCCATCGCGCGACCAGAGCCGCTCCTCGACAGCCACGAGCACAGCGCCGCGCCCCACCCCCCGTGCGGTCGTGACGGCTCGAAGCGACTCGATCTCCATGATACCGTCACCGTTGCGGTCGAGCGTCGCGTAGTTTCGGCAGGCATGTTCGAAGGCGCCGCGGAACGTGCCGAAGCTGGAGGGCTGGGCTTGGGCGGCGACGCAGGACAGCAAGAAAGCAACCGCGGCTACGGTGATACCCAGCGGGCGCACTGACGTCACCGGCGCTCGACCGCCTTCCTGAATCGTCGCAGACCCTCCACGATGTTCTCGTCCGAGGTGGCGTAGGAGAGACGAATGTACTCCTCGTCTTCGAGGCGTCTGCCGAAGCATGTACGAGGCAGAACAGCCACTCCGGCTTCGTTCAGGAGGTAATCACAGAGCTCGTTCGCCGACGCGAAACCCATGGAGCGGCATACACCCGTCACATTGGGGAACACATAGAAAGCGCCGCGCGGCTTGACGCATCGGACACCCGGAATCTCATTGAGCAGATCCGTGATAAGCGTGGCGCGCCGACGGAATGCGGCCGCCATCTCGCGCGACGGTTCTTGCGACGACCGTAGCGCCGCAAGCGCGGCACGCTGGATCATCATCGCGGTGCAGGAGTGCAGGTTGGTCTCAATACGCGAGAGCTGTTTGGCGAGGTCGGCCCGGCAGACGGCATAGCCGATGCGCCAGCCCGTCATAGCATAGGTCTTCGAGAAGCCGTCAATGGCGACCGTTCGCGCCTCCATACCTGGCACGGAGAGGATCGAAGCAAACGGGTAGTCGAACACGATCTGTGAATAGACCTCATCGGTAATCACCCAGAGGTCGTGATCCATGGCGATCTTCGCTATGGCGGCCATGTCGGAAGCCAGGAGCATGCCGCCGGTCGGGTTCTGCGGGCTGTTCAGGACGATCGCCCTGGTCCGCGGCGTCACGAGCGCGGCCAGTTCGTCCACATTGTAGGACCACTCGGTCTCCTCAGTCAGTCGCGCCGGCACGGGCTTGGCGCCGATCCAGTCCGCCACCGACTCGTATATCGGGTAGCCGGGGGATGGGTAGATGACCTCGTCGCCCGGGTTGACCAGGGCCATCATTGCCGAGAAGAGCATGGGTTTTGCGCCCGGCGCCACCACGACGTTCTCGGCGGAGACCGCGATGTTGCGCGTCGCCGTGAAGTACTCCGCTATGGCCTCGCGCAACTCCGGAAGCCCTTGCGACGGGCCGTAATGGGTGTAGTTCTCGTCGAGCGCCTGCTTGCAGGCGGCCTTGATATGGTCCGGCGTCTCGAAGTCGGGTTCGCCCAACCCGAACGAGATGATGTCGCGGCCTTCTGCACGAAGCGCGTGAACCTTTGCCAGCACGTCGAATGCCGTCTCCGTGCCGAGCTGTGCCATTCGGGCCGCGAGGCCGAGCGGTCGGGCCTCCCATCGCGATGCTGAGGTAGTCATGCGTCCGATTCCTCCTTGAACCGGATCCTGCGCTTCCTCAGATGAGCGTCGAGCCGCGCCATCAGGAAGCGCTACTTGCCGGTATGGACGTGGGTATGTTCTAGTTCGTGTTCTCTGGCGCTGACGCCTGCAACGATGCCGCCGCATGTGTACGATGGCGCGAGCAGCGTCAGCTCGGCGAGCATCCGGGCGTGATCGCCAGTCTGTGCGGCTTCGATCAGCGCGTCCAGATGGTAGTCTACGTCCTCGACAGGCGCCGGCGTCTGCGCCGCGACGAAGATGCGGGCATGCTTGGTGAGCGATGTCCCCTCCTCATCCGTCAGGAGCTCTTCGTGAAGCTTCTCGCCCGGTCGCAGTCCTGTTATGACGATTTTGATGTCGCGGTCCGGGATCAGACCCGAGAGGCGAATCAGGCTGTGGGCAAGGTCCATGATCTTGACCGGCTCACCCATGTCGAGCACGTAGATCGTTCCGTTGCCGCCCATCGCGCCAGCCTGTATGACGAGCTGAACGGCCTCGGGGATGGTCATGAAGTAACGGGTCACGTCCGGATGGGTCACCGTTACGGGACCTCCCCGCTCGATCTGGCGCTTCATCACGGGCACGACGCTGCCGCGACTTCCCAGCACGTTGCCGAACCGCACCATGGCGAAGTCGGTCTGGCTGCGCGCGCTCTCTGCCTGAATGACCCGCTCGGCGACGCGCTTGGACGCGCCCATGATGCTAGTGGGGTTGACGGCCTTGTCCGTCGAGATCATGACGAACCGTCTCACGCCGACGAGCGATGCGGCCCGCGCGAGGTTGCGTGTCCCGAGGACATTGTTGGTGATCGCTTCCTCCGGGTTGAGCTCCATCAGCGGCACGTGTTTGTGCGCTGCGGCATGGAAGACGACCGTCGGGGCCGTCTCCTTCATCACGCGCAGCACACGGTCGTAGTCACGTATGTCCGCGATGACACAGGTCAGCCGAGGGACGCGCCGTCCGGCGCTCAGGCCGTTCAGACGGGTTCGCATCTCCTCTTCGATTTCGAAGACCGAGTTTTCGCCGTGACCCAGCAGGATGAGCTCCTCGGGACCTGCCAGCGAGATCTGTCGAACCAGTTCGGAGCCGATCGAACCGCCCGCGCCGGTGATCAGGACGCGGGCCCCGGAGAGATACGCGGCGATCTCTTCGACGTCCACGGAGACGGGCTCGCGCTGGAGCAGGTCTTCCACCTCTACGTCCCGCAGATGGGTGAGCAACTCCGACTCGTCGAGCTCAGCGAACCCGGGCGAGATGCGGAGCCGCACGGGCACGCTCTCCAATCGGCGCGTGATCTCCCGCACCTGGAAGCCTTTCGCAGCGGAGATCGCGATGATAGCCTCATCCACCTTGTGCGTGGCGATGATCTCAGGCGCTTCCTGCGACGTGCCAAGGACCGGCGCGCCCTGGATGAGCTGGTTCTGCTTCGCAGGATCGTCGTCTATGAACCCGATCAGAACCAGACCCTCGTGGGCACGTCGCCGCACCTCTCGGGCCAGAGCGGCTCCGCGTCGGCCAGCCCCGATAATCAGCACTCGCCGGCGCTTCGATGGCCGAACGAAGAGGGTCCCGCCCCGGGCGTCGTAGAACATGCGGTAGCCGAACCGCGACATGGCCACGGCTATGAAGTTAATAAAGCCGTCAATCACCACTACGGTGTTCGGGATCCGTGACCAGTGCACGAACATGGCGTACACGAGGATGAGAGCAGTGCTCACGAACGTCGAGTAGGCAAGCAGGAGGGCGTCGCTCGAGCTCGTGTACCGGACCATGATCCGATAGACGCCGAACCCGTAGAGTGCGAGCAGGCGCAGCGCGAGGATGAACGGCAGCATCTGGACGAACGCCTTGGTCCAGACGGGGCCGAGCGGGAACTGGTCCGTACGCAGCGAGAAGGCGAGGTAGAACGATCCGGCGCTGAGGAGAGCGTCGGCTGCCATCAGGCTAAGGCGATACGTGATCAAACGAGCCCGCGTGGTCATTCAGCCTCGCAAACTGAAGCAGGCGTCCGGCACGGGTTTGTTCAGGGTGGACGCGACACAACATCGTACCCGCTATGGGGCGTGTTGGTGTATGCCGGCGAAGCGCGACGTCAGCGCTTCGCGTCGAGATCGAGGGCGACCGGCATGTCCGGCGTTAGCTCGACGGCAGTGATCGATCCTCGATACCGCACGGTGACACGGTGCCGCGCGGTCGCCGACAGCGTCAGCGAGGCCGTCTGTGGGGTGAGGCCCCGTACGGTCACGAGGACGCGCTCATCGGGACAGTCCACTCGGATGGGAAACGGGACGAGATCCGCCCCGGGGTCCGCCACCGCGAACGTGCACGGAAACTGAAGTTGCTCGGCCTTCACGGCCGCCGCATAGGCAGCGCGCGGGCGTCCCGCAGCGAGATGACGGCGCGCCGTGCGCAACCATTCGGAGGAGGGCTCGTTGGCGAACGGTTCGCGATCGCGCAATGCCACCGAGGCGATGATGTCGGCGGCATCCTGATAGTCGGCGACAGCCATGCTTCGCCAGCGCTCGAACCGAATGTCAGAGCCGAGAGTGAGGGCCGGAGCGCCGTCTTCTGCAGGCACACAGATTGCGCTGTTGGGCGGAACGCTCTCAACCGAGACTGCGTAGCGCTCTCCTGGCTTCTGGTGGAACATGGCAGGCAATCGGAGCACACGGGCGCCGGCAAGCGCTGGATCGTCGCCGGTCAGCTTTGCGGTCACGGTTACGCTCAGTTCGGGCTTAGCGTCGAGTGACCGCACGGTCACACGCACCGTCGCCGTAGTCCCGTCGCTCGGAGCTGCATGGAGCCAGATCGTGTTGATACCGAACGCGTCGGGCCCTGCCACGTAGGTGCGCTCGGCACGTTCTGCGAGCGGCATCGGGGTACTGTTAGCTTTGGGCGCCCACCCGAACGAGGCGGGCGTGACGATGCTCGACGCGAACTGCTCCAGCAGGGGACGCACGTTCTGGCGGTGATGCCAGTTGTACAGCGTGGCATAGCGGGCTCCGTGTGCGTACGCCGCCCGCAGACAGGCGAGCAGTTGTCCATCGTCGGCGCCCGTACATTCCAGATTCGGCAGGGCGATCCGTCCTCGTTCGCGCTCCTTGATAAGCCAGGGCAGCATGGTCGCGCCAGACCAGTACTCGCCGCCGCTCCGGCCATCTCGCACATATCCGACCTCGAGCCCTGGACGCAGCGGGTTGACGCCTCGCATGGGGAACACCGGCATAGCGTAGGGCTCGGTAAAGACGTTACGGCGAACGAGATCGTCGGCCATGCCGACTCTCCCGGGAGACAGCCTGATCGGGTCGGGCGGCAACGCTTCCAGCATCCAGTCTACGATCGTCTGCTGCCAGCGCGCGAGGTTCTGATGGAGCCACCAGCGCTCATTGCGATCGAGGCCATTGCGGGGATCGAGGTTGATCCGGTCTGCGAGCGCATCAGCCACCACAAACGGGTTGAAGTCCGCGAGCAGCGCCGTGCGAGCCTTGCCCCCATTGGCGGCGGTGTAGGCGCTGTCATCCACGCCCTTGGCCCAGTAGACCGTCTCTTCGCCGGTTCCGAGCTCTCCGGGGAATAGCTGGGGAACTCCCCACCGGGCGAGACGCTCGCGCTGTATGAGCCAGGCTGCGATGCATTGCTTGAGGCGCGATCGCCGATACTGGTTCAGCCGCGGATGATTGAACGTCAGCCACGGAGTGTTGCTCCAACGATTGGGCACGGAGAGGCCATAGCGCACGTCGTAGCGGTCTCCGAGCAGCGGCCTGAGCCCCGGGTCGTCTGTCTGGTCGTCGTCGTCCCAGGTGATCTGCTGATAGGGCACGTCCGTGAACGTGCCGCCGGCGCCGTCGGGCACGCCGGCTGGAATGCCAGCCCAGTGCATCTGCGGCGCCACACGGATAGGGAACCGGGCTTGATACGCGAGGTCGGCGAACCTTCGCATGAGCTGCATCTGCTCGGCGATGTCCTTCCGGTTGAAGTTATAGAGCACGGAAGCCTGAGGCAGGATGTGGGGACCGACCGGTATGAGCCCCTTGATCCTCTCGAGCTCGACCCGGTCCAGCGCATATCCGAAGCCCTGCGACGTCAGCAGCGCCAGGCCCATGCGGTAGTCGCGGACGCGGTCATCCGGACCGCCAGGGTCGGCAGGGAGCGCAAAGGCGCGAACCGAAGTGACCACGAACGCAAACGTGTTGCGCCATCCCGCGCGTATCCGCAGGACGACCTCGCGATTCGGGAGGTCGGTCTCGACGAACGCAGTTCTTCCTGCGCCGGCGCCGGGGTCGACCTCTGTTGCGCTGCAGACCTCGTTGCCCTGGATCTCGACGCTCCACTGCTGCGGTTTGCCGTGATACTGTGGCTCTGTGGCCATGCGTATCGCGAAGGCGGTCCTCTGCGGAGCGGCGGTGGCCATGCGCACGTAGAGAACGCCGCCCGGCTGCAGAGCGACGCCGTTGATGGGCTCGCGAATCCGACCGAACACGGCGAAGCCGGATGCAACCTCGGCTCGAACGAAGGTCACCGAGTGTCGAGCACGGTCGGTTCCGTCCGACAGGTTCACGGAGTCGACTGCATCCGTGGGTTCGCGCGATGGCGTCGGAATCGGGCTGGAGGGTTGAGGCGTCTGAAGGGCTCGAGATGCATGACGGGCGCCGATGCCCAGGAGGATCCCGACGGCCGCCAGTGCGGCCCATGCTTGCCGGATGCGCAGTCCTCTTGGCACCGGTTCGGGCTTAGCGGCCAGGAACCGCCTGCGGGCGGGCGGTTCCCCGTGGCGTGAACTGCTCTCGCGTGATCAGAACGGCATCCACATTCAGGGCATATGCGCTCCCCGCCGATGAGCGATCGGTTACCCTGAGCGTGAAGGTATGGTTGCCCGCCGACAGCGCCACGCTGCCGAGCTTCATCCAGCAGAAGCGGTCGCCCAGATATGTGTTCCCGACTACCGTAGCCTCGGCTGATGTGCGCGTCTCACCTGCGCCGACGATCCAGGCGAAGGGGGATACGCTCGGGCCCGGCGGCGTACACGCGATCCAGACATCGTAGGTGTCGTTGGCCGGCACGCGGAATGGCAGTTGCAGCGTGTAGCCGTCGCGCGGAGGTGGCGAGGATGTGTTGAGAGACAGGTACATCCCAGCGGAGGCTCCTGCATCGGCAACCACTTCGGTGAAGGTCTGGACTTTGGCGTATTCGGCCTCGAGCCAGGTGTAGGGCTGCATCAGTTCGACGATGCCTTCGAGCGCCTGCCGGGACATGAGGTAGGCGGTCGCCATGTCCCGATGGCGGTACCGGGCCTCAGCGGTATCGAGGCGATAGCGCAGGTCCTGCGTGGGCAGCTTCTGCGATTGCGCTTCGGCGATCATGGCGCGCAGCTCACGCAGAGAATCCTCGACTGCCTCCATGGGAAAGATGTCCTGGCCGCCGGAACGGATGATCACGGGATCGGCTCCGACGATCAGCCGTGCTGTGCGAGCCTTCTGGTCGATCTTGATTTCAACGGGGGTGCCGTCCGGTTCAAACGCCTGCACTTTGCGCGGGTCCGCGACGGCAAGCCGCGTATCACGCGGACCTTTGAGAGACCACAGGACCACGCTGTCGCCTTCCGGCAGTCTGATGGTGTAGCCGGCATAGGAAGCGCCGTAGTCCAGAGCCCGTCCCGGGGCCAGCGATGGTACCCACCAGACGTTGCCAGAGCCGATGCGTCCCGAAGTGACCAATCCGGCTGCCGCTGCCGGATAGGGGAGAGCGCGCGGCCCCGAACCAACGCTCTGCCGTGAGGCCGCCCGACGAGCATACTCGCTGATCCACGTGGCCTGTTCCGAACCCGCTGCGGAAGATGCGCGGACGAAGACGCCATGGGCGCCGAGCCCCCTGAGGCGATCCAGGGCGGCAATCAGCGCCTCCCGGGTAGGGGCCGTTCCTGGCGCTTCGTCGCCGAACGAGGACACGAGGAACCAGAGCGGCTTCGGGGAGTCATTTGCCTGGCTAAAGGCAGCCTCCGTGGTGGCCATCCGCAACGCCTGGCCCTGTCCCGATGCTATGGCTCCCAGGCCGTCGGGGCCGCCGGGTGCGCTTGTTCCGGCGAACACCCGATGCAGTCCCGTGTGGGTGTAGACGACGGGTACGTCCGCCACTTCGCGCTTCAGAAGGTCAGCCAGAGCGGTCATGGCATAGGTGATGCCTGCATCGCGACACTCGAAGAGATCGCTCCAGAACTTCGGTTCGCCGCCCCCGATCTGGTATCGCTTGCCCTCGTTCAGGTCGAGCAGAAACGGGACGCCCTTGGCGCGCGACCAGAGCGGTATCAGCCCCGACGCGGCGCGATAGTCCTTTATGTCGCGGTCCATCAGGGACCACGCGGTGGCCAGAGCCGTGGTGGACGGGTACTTCCGGGCCAGAAAGGCCTCCCATTCGAGCCGAAACGCGGGGGCGTCGGGCACGAAATGCTCGGCGTCGCCGTCGAGAGCCACCGGCGGTCCGAGCGGATCCAGGAAAAAGCGCAGACCAGGCCCGAACTTCACGGCGCCCAGCGTCAGCAGCAGCCGGTCCCGATAGCGATCGAACCCGCTCCAGATGTCCGGGATCGTGCCGTGTCGGGCTGGCCGCAGGGCTCCGTGGGGATACAGTATGGCCACCGAGCCTTCCGAGACACGCGGTCCGGTGGCGATGGATGCCTGACCGCCAGTGACGGGTATGCGGCCCTGCTCGGCGATCTGGGTGCCGTCGCGCGCGTCCACGACGACGAACCATGCGAAGTCGGCGTTGGGCGCATCCCAGGCGACATCCATGCCGTCGTGCACTTCGGGGATGCGGAATGCCGATGGGTTCACCAGCATGCCGGTGAGCGGAGTGTCCAGGCCGGTTCCGAAGGCAATGCCGTAGCGGAAGCCCTGCGCCTCGAGATGATTAATGACGCGCTGCCATATCTCCGGCGAGATCGCTGCTGCGCTTCGGCCCGGGTCAATGATCAGATCGCCAACGCCGGCGGCCTTGAGCGAAGCGAGCTCTGCCGTGTCCTGCGCCCAGAGCTCATCGGTGGAGCTCTGAGCGAGCACGCGGGGGGTGAACCACGTGCCGATGGGCTCGTAGGGGGCGCCTTCCCAGATGAGCTCACGGGCCTTCGAAACCTGCCACGCGTGCGCTGCACCCGTGCGATCGGTGAAGCGACCTGCAGGCGCGTTCATCTGCGCAACGGCGATGAGACCCGCCAGCATCCAGGCGACATGAGCCGGACCTACCATGACATCAGTCCCATCGCGGCGGTTCGATCTTCTTCAGGCACCGTGCCCTCCCAGTGCATCCGTCGGACGCCGTCGCTCCCATGCTCCGGTCGCCTCCACTCTTGCGCCCTGAGTCTAACACACCGGAAGGCGAATGGTCCACCGAATACGCGGCCGATGAGTCGTGAGCCTCAGCTAGCCGAGTCCTCCTGGGTCACCTTATAGACCATCCGACGCATGCAAGATCCGTTGCTTCAGCCCGCCAATTGATCGCCGCGACAGTTCCGGCGTTCCCATGAGCCGTATGGGGGGCTCCCTCACCGTGCGGCGTCGGCGCCCTTCGTGAGCTTCACGGGGATCGCCGGCTGTCGGTCGAGCGGATGGTCGAAGAACGCCGGTCCGATGAACCGATGGGACAGATAGAGCCACCAGGCGAACTGCGCGCGCGTAACGATGCGATCTCGTTCGAAGAGCGGCTGGCCGTTGGCGTCGCGTGACTGGAGTACCCCCCACACCTGCACATCTATGCCGCGTTCAGCCAGCGCCTCCGCCGCGTCGTCATAGGCGCTGCCGCCATGGGTGTCGGCGTAGCGGGCACGGACAGAGGAACGCCTCCATCCGAACGCTGCGGCGAGCATGACGGCGACCTCGCCCCGGGTAAGGCGACGGTCTGCCGGCGCGGGCGTTGCTGGAACCGTCAATGCATCACCGGATGCTGCGGCTCGTTCCTTCAGGATCGAGAGGAGGCGGGCCGCTTCATCCGCCGTCAAAGGATCGTCCGGTCGAAACGGTGCAGCCTCCAACCGCGACACCCGAGTTGTCTCGCTGGGCGGCGGGCAAGGGTAGAAGCCTCGCGCCCCCAGCCACTGAATGGGACGATAGGCGGAGTGCGATGGCGTGATGTCCGAGAACATGTACAGGAGCGCCGGGTGGGGTCCCGGACCGGGTGCGCCGAACCCGTCGCACGCCGGCCGATCCGACGTTCCCGCTTCGTGCTTGAGGAGCTCGTTCTGGATCTGGTTCGCGGGCACCTGCGACGGCTTCAGTCCATGGCGCAGACAGAGCGCCGCCGCGACCGCTGTCGCAGCGCCGAAGTGCATCCGAACCGGCTCCATGCGATAGGTGCCGTAGGCGACATGCGTAGCCGATACCGCCGTTACGACGAAGAGGTTCTCGACGCGCCTGGGAATGGTGATCCGGAACGGCACTTGATGCCACGGGGTGTACTGGGGCAGGTAGAACTCGCCTTCGCCCATGTCGGGGGTGGATGGATCGGTCTTGGGTTGGGTGGCATGGGAGTCCATAGCGTAGTCGGCGATTCCGATGGCGTCCGGCCGCACCAGCTCGCGGGCCGACATGATGTCTGTCTGGTCCATGACGACGTCGGCAACGAAGCGGCGCGCCTCGCGGATATAGAGGAGCGGCGGCCAGCCGCCGTCGGCCCGGAAGTCGTCCTCCGACAGTCCGATGTTCCGGTAGCCCTCGCCCGTCTGGATCCAGTAGAGGTAGCCAAGAGCGTGATTGCGAAAGAGCGCCTCGATGCGGCGTCTTTCGGCGTATCTCGCTTCCGGATAGGAGTAGTTGACCCCCTGGAGGTCGCTGCCGTACGGGTGCTGGTTGATCTCGTACTTATCGTTGGGCAGCTTACCGCTTGTGGCATTCCAGCTTCGGGGCCAGGGCGGAGCGTGGCGGTAGAGCTCCTCGTTATAGCCTGCCGGAGGCTCGATCGTCCGATCGGCGCCCTTACCGTAGTCCTTGACGGTCATGAGGTAGGCGTATGCCTGGATGCGTCGGTCGGCCTTGCCCGTGCTGTTGGGCATGATCCTGTCCTTCGCACGGTCGTAGTATACGTGCCCTGCGTGGGGTTCTCGTCGAGATCGGGCTTCACGCCCGACCCGATAGGGCGCTCCGGCCCACGCTGCAACATCGCCGCACTCGGTCGCGTCAATGACGATCCGCGGGTAGATGCGTCCTGTCCGGGGCGCGTGTCGATCGGGCGTCTCCGCCAGCGATTCGACGGAGACCCATTCAATGCTGCCCCGTTTCGTGCCAACCCCTGTAGGTCTCGTCTGGCGGAAGACGTTGAGACCGGGCGCAGTCCAGATGATCTCCTTCATCACTTGATGGGCCACGCGGGGTTCGTAGCGGAGCCCGTTGTCGCTTCCATAGTGGCGAGCCACGCCGGTGCGGAACTCCTCGAAGAAACCCGATGCATGGTCCAGGCGTCGGATGTCGCTGGCGCCGAGACCGTTTACCGACATGCCGCCCAGACGGCGGGTCTCCTCAATGAGGACTACGTTCAGTCCATAGCGCGCGGCCACAACCGCCGCCGCGACTCCGGCGGTCGTGGCGCCGACGACCAGTACCTCGCACTCCAGGCGCGGCGGCAACGGCCTGTCGGTACGCTCAACGTAAGCTCTGCTCAGGGGGCCTTGACCAGAGGCGCCGACGGCTGCGACTGCATAGGCGTGGTTGCGAGCGGGCTCCGCGCTGCTGTCTGTCCATGCAATCGCCGAAGCCTCCGCCGTTCCGATGTGCCGGCCATCGCGGTACACCGCGTAACCAGTTGCGCCGGGCACTGCGTTCCAGTAGACGCGAATCTGCGACGGACCGACAGCCACGGCTTCGACGGCATCGGGCGCGGCTATGTCTGAAGCCAATGCGCTTGACATACAGGCCATCGCTAGAACGAGGGAAGAAAGCGCCGGAAGACATTGACGCCCGAGAGTCCGAACGCGTACAATCCCTCTAGATGGGCGCTGAGATCGGTGGGGGGTGGCGCTAGCATTGGCCGACATGGTGTGCATCCTGACGCAGCCTGAAGAGCTGCACGACATGGGGATATCCCCGATCGGGGATGATGCCCCCGAGAATGTTGTGTTCTGCTGCTTCTTTCGCGATGCCGAGTCCCGCTCCGATCTACTCGCCAGGCTTCATCAGGAAGCCGGCCAGAGACCGGTGGAAGCCGACGAGACGGCGGCCGAAGTCGCGCGGCTATCGCGGCTGTATAGTCGCTGCTGGCAGAGCGATCGAACGGAAGACGCCCTGGCTGCCGTCATTCGGTGGCGGACCCTCGTCTTGCGACGAGGATACCACACCTACACGCTGAAGGAGGGGTACCCTCCGTATCGCTTTGGGTGCATCGTAGCGTTCGAGGCGCTGGGCGCCGCCGAGCTGCGGGAGACCCTGGATCGTGCTCGGGCCATCGCCGATGGCGAGCGCGGACGGATCATGGACGTGTTCGGCTGGGGCGTGATGGAATAGGCGATGACCGGCGCATTCGCCACGTCATGATTTCGGATCGAAGGGAGGGCAGCCTGTGGCGGACATGACACGAAGAGAGGCAGCGATAGGACTGGCTGCGCTCGGCAGTCTGGCTGCCGCTGGCGCCCGCGGCGCTCAGGATCGCGTGCGCCTCGGCTTCATCGGCGTGGGAAATCGGGGTCTGCAGCTCTTGAACAGCGCGCTTAAGTTGCCCGATGCCGAGATAACGGCAGTCTGCGATGTGTACAGGCCCTATCTGGATCGCGCCCTGGAACGCGTCGGCAAGACCATACCGAACTATGGCGACTTCCGCAGGCTCCTTGAGCGGCGTGATGTCGACGCAGTCGTGATCGCCACGCCCGACCACTGGCATGCGCTGCAGACGATCGCCGCATGTGAAGCCGGCAAGGACGTGTATGTCGAGAAGCCCCTGACGATCACGATCCGCGAAGGCAGGCGGATGATCGAGACGGCGCGACGCACCAACCGCGTGGTGGCCGTCGGACTCCAGCGGCGCTCATCCACCCTCTACGCCGATTTGGGACGGGCGGTCCGAGCGGGCGTCATCGGCAAGGTGACGCTCGCGCAGGCTCATCGAATCAGCAATATGTGGCCGAACGGCATCGGCAGAGCTCCCGACGGACCGCCTCCGCCCGGTCTTGACTGGGATATGTGGCTCGGGCCGCGACCGCGACGCCCCTTCAATGCCAATATCGCCCCGTACAAGTTCCGCTGGTGGAAGGCCTACTCATCGCAGGTCGGCAACTGGGGCGTCCATTACTTCGACGCCATTCGGTGGGTGCTCGGAGAGAGTGCGCCCGTGTCGGTCTCGGCCCACGGCGGGCGCTATGCCGTGGAAGACGACCGTGACATTCCCGACACGATGGAGGCCATTTTCGAGTTCNCTTCGGGGCGCTTGTTGACGTTCGGGCAGTACGAGGCATCGGGCGTAGCAGCGTTGCGCAGCGGCGAGGTGGAGCTTCGCGGNACGATGGGAACGATCTATGTCTCATCGTCAGGCTACGAGATCGTCCCTGACAGGCCGGGGCAGTTCCAGACCTGGGAGCCCAAGGTGCAGGCATCAACGATCAAAGGAGCCGACGGCAATCTGGATGATCGGCACATGGCGAACTTCGTCACGTGCGTCCGGACGCGTGAACGGCCCGCGTGCGATGTCGAGGACGGCCATCTGTCCACAGTGTTCGCCCATCTGGCCAACATCGCGCTGGCAACCCGATCGCGTATCGAATGGGACCCCACTCAGGAGCGCATCACCAACAACCGTGCAGCCAACGCGCTGCTGCACTACAGGTACCGAGCGCCGTGGAAGCTGGAGTGAGCGCATGAAACCGGCTGCGAAGGCCCTCGGCGGACCGTTCCGGTTCGCCGCCGTTATTGCCTGTTGCCTGTCTCTCGGCGTGGCGGCTGCGCCCGGAGCAAAGCAACCGTCCCCCCAGAACCGGACCGCAGACTACGACTACTCGCGGTTCGTGCGTGTGTGGACCTCGCCGCAGCCGACGGCGATTGCGGGCCTGCCCGCCGATGGCGAGCGCATGATCCTGGCCAGCAATGTGCCTGCTCCCAGTGACCTTGCGCTCCTCGCCTCCGCAGGCTTCACGCTTCTTCAGACCGACAGCGACCATCAGAGCACCGAGGAGGTGCGGCCCGAAGTGTGGGACTACGCGGGACCGGATCGTGCGCGCGAGCTTGCATTGGCGGCGGGCTTCGACTGGTGCTACTTCCCGCATTTCGCGTTTCCGCCCCCCTGGTACGCCCAGCGCAACGCCTTCACGCGCGTTCGGTGTCTGGAGCATAACGAGACTATAGAGGCATTCTCGCCCTGGGACCCCAACTTTGCTGCCTATCTCAACCGGGGCTATGAGCGGCTCGCACAGCACTACCGCGGGCAAGGCCAGGTGCCGGCTCTGTACCTCGGGGTGCACGGCGACTACGGCGAGGCCGGCATGTTCATCGGCGCCCGAACCGCCGTGCCGGGGCAGAAGGAGGACTGGCAGCGGCGCTTCGGCAATCTGCATAACCATGTGGGCTGGTGGTGCGGAGATCCCCTGGCGCGCGCCGCGTTCCGATCGGCCATGGCGGCCCGCTACGGAGGGTTGGAGGGCCTGAATCAGGCCTGGCGCACCCGCTATGCGAGCGTGGACGCCATTGCCTTTCCGACTGCGCCGGCGACGAGCTCACGCAGGCACTGGCTGGACTTCGTGCAGTGGTATCGCGACTCGGTCAACGCCATGACCGACATGGTCTGCCGGGTCGCGCGACGCAACTTCCCCACGGCCCTGCTGATCCTGCCCGTCGGATTCGGGGACGAGGACCCACGCAACGGAGCGGACAACTCGATGCTGGCCAAGATCGCGGCTCGGCACCGCGTGGAGCTCCGTTCCACGCATGGAGGCTATCGCCCGTATCCTGAGAATGTCGCGAGCATGCTGGGGCGATTGGCGTCGGCATGCCGCTTCTATGGCGTGCCGTTCTGGACCGAACCGCCCAGCACGATCACTCCCGAGGGGCAGGTGGCTCGAATATTCGAGAGCGCCACGCTCGGCGCGCGAGGTCACTACGACTGGGCTGCCAACGTGACGACGGGGCGCGATGCCTACTACCGGTATGGCAAGCACCTGAAAGCGTCCAGGCGAATCGTGGATGTCGCCATGTTCTTTCCGACGACGGCCCACTTGCTGAGGCCCGGCGACGGCTTTCCGCGCACGTTCGAGCGAGGCTGCGCTACCATCCGGGACCTCATGGATTTCGACATCGTGGACGAGCGCATGGTGCTCGACGGCGCGCTGGATCGCTACAGAGTGCTCGTCTGGTGGGAGGGTTCCATCGTAGAGGCGTCGGTACTCGACAGCATACGCGCCTGGGTTCAGCGCGGGGGCGTACTGGTTGCCTACGACTGCGGCAAGATCGAGACAGTGGAAGGCGGCACCGAGTGGTTCCGGGATGTCTTCGGATATGCCGGTCGCCTGTCTCCTGCAGGAGGCAATCTCCGCTTCGTTCCCGCATCCGGCTCCGCTGTGCCGAGCACGTACAGGGTCTCCGTGGGAGAGCCGAGCGCCTCGCCATTCCTCGAGGGTGACTGGTACGCTCCCGACAACGTCGGCGGCGTCTCTCGGCGGTGGTCGGGCGAATCCGCCGATCTGCGGCTCCCGCTTGTGGGCAGCCAGGGCATCACGCTGACGGTGCGCGCCTCGTTTCCTGCCGAGGCCTCGGGACTGCGGCGCGAAGTGCTGGTCAATGGAACGCAGGTCGGCATTCTGGATCTTGCCGGAGAGCACACGTACAGGTTCACGGTGCCGGCATCGCTCCTGTCGGGACGCGGCATCATGCGCGTGACCTTCAGGAGTCAGCCTTTCGTTCCCGCGACGGTCCTGCCCGGGAGTACCGATCAGAGGCGGCTCGGGGTCTGGGTGACCTATGTGCAGGTGCAGCCGGAATCATCGGCTGAGCCCGCAGCCGACGCACCGACGCCTGAAGGGCGATTCGAGGTGGCGATCAGTCTCGGCAAGCTGCGATCCGAATGGGCACGGCCGCTCGGCCGCGGCTGGACCATCTACTTCCCTGCTCGCCGCGACCAGCTGGCCGCATACTGCGAAGTGGTCCGCTATGCAGCCTACAACCTCTCGGATCTCGACCCCACCAAGTCGGATGCCATCGCGGTGGACAACGCCTGGGACGGCGTCTACGCAACCCTCCTCGCGGATCGCGCCCTCTACTACAATGACGGGGACAGCAGGGCCCTTCGGACCATTGTGCTGTCGCCGTCCGCGTTCAGCGCGCGAAGGGACGTGGTACGACCGCGAACATTCGCGCACGAGCTGACACTGGACCCCCACGCGATTGCCGAGATCCCCTTCGCCAGTCCGCCGACGGAGATTCTGCTCCAGTGCGAACGCTTCGCCGACCTGAAGGGGCTCACGCCGCTTGAGGGGCTGACGTTCAGTCGGGGTTCAGGGGCTACCCATGTGCTGGTGCCGGTCGGCGGCGAGATTGGCACACGGTTCGAATGCACGGACCCGGGCAACTACAGGGTGTTCTATCGGGCGTCCCGCCGAGGCTCCCTTGCCGCAGCCGCCGTCCTCGTCAACGGACGACCGTGCGAGCCCGCGACCGGTATCCCGGCGCGCGCTGCCGCTCAGACCCGGTGTGCCGGCACGGCGACGCTGACGCGGGGGATCAACACCTTGGTGCTCCGCCCGCTTCCAGGCCAGGACGTGCGAGCCGACTTCGTTGTGCTGACCAACGATCGCACGATCGCCGGATACGGCTTCCCTGTCAAATGAGGTGCTCCGTGCGGGGGTGTCGCAGGAACCCCGCTGGTTAGTGCATGCACACGGCAGCGGAGGTCATAGCGCGAACGCACCTGGCCAAAGCCGAGGAGTACTGGCTCCACGACCTGCTCGGCAAGGCCCACGCCGCCATGGCCCTTGCGCTCAACGCCGGCGTTCATCCCAGCGACGTTTTCGACCGTCAGCGCACGATTGACGCCGAGCTGGCCGCGCGGACCCACGGCGAGCTGGTCCGTCTCGACGAGCATCTCATGGCCGAGGTGCCGCAGGACTGCGAACCGAAGCGCCGTGACACAGTGCTGTCCGTATGCTGGGGCGCCTGGGCCGAAGTGGGACAGCTATGGAATGTGCACTGGGGGAAGCCGGTGCTCATCACGATCTTCGGGTCGCGCGACGCGGCGCTCTTCATGCACAGTCGCTACGGCTACTATGCCGAGCGCCGCGAGGTCCACAAGGTCTGCCTTCCTCCCGATGTGGCGCAGTCTCGTGGACTCCTGGAGATCGCCGCTCTTCACGAGATCGCCCATGCGGCAGTCCACGACGTCGCGGGAGATGCAATCAGCCGGTGGTTGGACGAGGGGATCGCTGTTTGGACTGAAGGGGGGTCCAGCCCGGTGGAATCGCGCAGGCTCAGGCTGGCAGCCCTGCACGACCGGGTCCCGTCCATCGAGAGGATCGAGGCAGCCTTCGGAAACTATGCCGTGGACCTCGACAGCGGGCAGGCGGCTATCGCCTACGCCGTCGCCGGCTCGTTCGTTGGTCATCTCGTCGAGACGAGCGGGCTGCCGGCCATGCGCCATCTATTGCGTCAGATACGCCAACACGGCGACACGCCCCGGACGTTCCGGCGCGCCCTGGGCTTCGATCAGCGGCGCGCTGAGCGGGAATGGCGATCCCGACTGGCTTCGGGCTGAGCCAGGTCGTGGACTGCGGTCCGCCCGAGACCGGAGCGCAGCGGCGCACGTCGCATGAGTTTGACGGCCT
>Ga0067045_1003751_pt1 | contig 31879 bp, 27 predicted proteins | sample TerdegcTABiofilm_FD_59184 | JGI IMG/M metagenome (GOLD analysis project Ga0067045, IMG submission 59184) | Combined Assembly of (Gp0054472, Gp0054536) Wastewater bioreactor microbial communities from Singapore -Terephthalate degrading...
TGGAGCTTATGCTATTCATCCATTAAACGGAAAGAAGATTCCTATTTATATATCTGACTATATCCTTCTTCAATATGGTACTGGAGCCATAATGGCTGTTCCTGCTCATGATGAAAGAGATTTTGAATTTGCAAAAAAATTTAATCTTCCAATAATTCAAGTTGTAGCCCCAGAATTAGGCAAAGAAATTGAATTGAAGGAAGCTTTTACTCAGCAAGGTTATTCTATAAATAGTGCAGAATTTTCAAATTTAACTACATCGGAATGCACAAAAAGAATAATCGAAAAACTTACTAAGATTGGAAAAGGCAAAGCAGCTGTAACATATAAACTAAGAGACTGGATATTTTCTAGACAAAGATACTGGGGTGAACCAATTCCTATTATAAACTGTCCAAAATGTGGGCATGTTCCATTAAAGGAAAGCGAACTTCCTTTACTTTTACCTCAAGTTGAATCTTATGAACCATCAGGAGATGGCAGTTCTCCTTTAGCGAAAGTCACTTCATGGGTTAAAGTAAAGTGTCCAATTTGTGGGGAAGATGCTGAAAGAGAAACGAACACTATGCCGAACTGGGCTGGAAGTTGCTGGTATTATTTAAGATATACAGATCCACATAATGATAAAGAATTTGCCTCTTTAGAAAAACAAAATTATTGGATTCCAGTCGACATATATGTCGGTGGTAAAGAACATGCCGTCTTACATCTATTATATGCAAGATTCTGGCACAAATTTCTATTTGACATTGGGCTTGTAAATTCTGCTGAACCTTTTATAAAACTTAGAAACCAGGGAATAATACTTGGCGAAGACAATCAAAAGATGTCTAAATCAAGAGGAAATGTCATTAATCCAGATGATATAGTTAAAGAATATGGGGCAGATACTCTTAGAATGTATGAAATGTTTATGGGGCCTTTAGAAACTTCAAAACCTTGGAATAAAAGTTCAATAGGGGGGATAAGAAGATTCTTAGAAAAGGTATATTCATATTTTAACAAAGTTTCGTTAGATGCACAAAACCTTCCTCCCAATGTTGAAAAACTGTTTCACAAGACAATTAAAAAAGTTTCAGAAGATATTGAATCTATTTCCGCCTATAATACGGCAATCTCTGCTCTTATGATTTGCTTAAACGAGCTTGTAAAACTAGAATCCATCCCTAGAAAAGTTGCTCAGGATTATATAATCATGCTTTCGACATTTGCTCCTCATTTAGGCGAAGAAATATGGACTAAAGTTGGTGATGGAAGACCAATCTACTTACCGATAGGGACTCGTAATCCTTTGTGGCCAAAGTATGATAAAGATAAGATTATAGATGAAGTTGTTACCTATGCCATTATGGTAAATGGTAAAAAAAGAGCAACTTTAGAAATCGCTGCAGGTTCCGATAAAGAGCAGGTCGCTAAAGAAAGTTTGAAACAACAAAATGTAAGTAAATATGTTGCGGAAGATAAAATTCAAAACATCATTTTTGTTCAAGATAAGATAATTAATTTTGTAATGAAATAATATTAAAATAAAATTTCAAAAAATTTTCTCAAAAAAAGGGGCAACCCTTCCGAAGAGGAAGGATTGCCCCTTTTTTTATTACATTATTTTTTATTATTAAGGAAAGTATCTTTACCTAAAGATTATTCTCTCCACTTACCGCCATGAACGCCTTTAAATAGTGGTCTTGGAATATAATGAGTATGTAAATATTTTTTAGATTTACTTGAAAGTGGTTTATCTAAAAATTCTTTATACAATTTTTGAATGGATGGATTGTTGTGTGATTCCCTATGTGGTAAGGATTTATCTTCATTATAGAGAGCTTGAGCTCTAATTTCTCTTTTCTTAATGGTAGATCCATAAGGTTGTCCGCCACCTCCAACACAACCTCCAAGACAAGCCATAACTTCAATGAAGTGATATGGTATTTCCTTTTTATTCTCTTTTGCTTCTCTGACCTTTAATAGAATTTTTTCTACATTTGAAAGACCAGATGCGACNGCNATTCTGACTTTTTTACCTAATACTTCTATTTCTCCCTCTTTGATGCCTTTAGTACCTCTAACAAAAGGTATATCTGGATTAGGTAGCTCATGCCCTGTAATATAGAAATATGCAGTTCTTAATGCTGCTTCCATTACACCACCAGAAGCTCCAAAGATGGTTCCAGCACCAGAATATTCTCCAAGTGGATTATCTGCTTCACCATCTTCTAGGGATGTAAGATCAATTCCTACCTGTTTAAGCATTCTTGCNAATTCCCTTGTTGTTATTGTAGCATCAACATCCTTATGACCAGATGAATACATATCTTCCATTCTATCTATCTCATATTTTTTTAGCTGTACAAGGCATAACAGAAACAAGGAAGATTTTTTCAGCAGGTATATTCATTTTTTGAGCCCAATAGGTTTTAACCATGGTTCCAAGCATCTGATGAGGAGATTTTGCAGTTGAGAAATGTGAAATTAAATCTGGGAAAAATTTCTCGAGATAATCAACCCATGATGGGCAGCAGGATGTTATAAGAGGAAATTCATCGGGATTTTCCTTGAAAATTTCGGCAAATTCAGATGCTTCTTCAATTATAGTCAAATCTGCACCGAAGTTTGTATCAAAAACATATTTAAAACCTAGTTTTCTTAAGGCAGTATACATCTTCTTAACAACATTTGTTCCTATTGGAAGTCCAAACTCTTCACCCAAAGCGACTCTTACAGCTGGAGCTTCTTGAGCTACAACTATAAGTTCTGGATTATTCAATGCTTCCCATACTAATGAAGTATCATCCTTTTCAATAATAGCCCCAACTGGACATACTGCCGAACATTGTCCGCATTTGACACATTCAGAATCATTGAGGACCCTTTCCATTGTGGGACCAACAAAAGAAGAAAAACCCCTAAAACTTGTCTCAAGTGCATGAACATTTTGAACATTTTGGCAGACCTGAGTACATCTTCCACATTGGATACAGTATGCTGGTCTTAATATTATTGATGGTGATGAATCATCCACCTTTGTTATTGTTCTATCGATATGGTCGTAAGAGATCTTTCTGATCCCTAAGCTTGCAGCTATTTTTTGTAGTTCGCAAACACCATTTTTAGGACATTCAAGACAATCATTTGGATGATTTGATAAAAGAAGTTCTACAACTGTTTTTCTAGCTTTTAAAAGAGAAGCTGTTCTAGTATAAATTTCCATCCCTTCAACAACTGGTGTGGAGCAAGCTCTAACAGTTTTACCACCTTTTTGTTCGACAACACATATTCCACAATTGCCAGTAGGTGGCAAATCTTCATGATAACATAGAGTAGGTATATTTATTCCAAGTTTTAAGGCAGCCCTCAATATGGTTGTACCATTATCTACTTCTACTTCTTTTCCATCAATTTTCAATTTAACCATCTTTTCTCCCTAAATACTGGTTGCTTCATTTATAAAAAAATATTTTATTTTAGCAATAAAAAATTGTTATTGTTTTAAAAATATTTAAATAGAAAAAAACAAAATAAAAAAGAAAAAAAATTGTAATATCCTTAATAATTATCTATGCATTTAAATTTGATGTTTTAACTAAAAAAATTTGACATTTTTTATTTTATTTGTTATCTATATATACGAGATTTAAAATATATAAGTGTAAAAAAGAGTCACCTTTTATGGGGGTGAATCTGGTTTCGACTGTAAGGCAAAGTAACAGATTGCATGCAGACTTTCTGAAAGTCTTTAAACTTCAGAAAAAAACGAATTGACAACAATTCACTAGCACTTGCTGCTTAATTGTAAGTAGCAGGGAAGTCTGAGATAGCTTCTGGTTTCAGAACTTCCCCCGATTACAGAAGCGAACTTTTTTCTTTGTCTGGGAGAAGAAAGTAAAAACACAGGCTGGTTTATTTCAAGTTTGGAATTTTTCTTGAAATAAACGAGATTGAAAAATTCCTAAGCATGTAGATATCCGTTAACGAACCTTGTAGGACGGGAGTTCAACTCTCCCCACCTCCAATATCCTTATCATTCTTTTAACTTCTTTTTTTAAAAATTCAATTTCTTTTATTAAAATTAAATTTCACTTAAAATTTTTTCTCAAACTACATTATTCATAATTTTTTATTTTTTTGTTATGAGATCTTTCTTTTTTTTATTATGAGATTTTAGTTTCTTTTAATTTCTTTATTTCTCAAAATTATTTACTAATCTGTTGACTAAGTTATTAAATAAAAGCATGAAAATAAAAAAATATCATAAAATTTGAAATAATTTTAAAATGGGCAATAATTATTAAAGAAGGGAAATAAGAAAGAAAAAAAAAGACAAGTATTAAGGAATATTTTATGAAGAAAAAAACTAAAAAGACAATTCTATTTGTTATTCTATTAATAATTATTTTATTTTTAGCATTTTATTTTTTTACTGGTTTTTATATTATCCCTCCAGGTGCAATAGCTAAAGGTGCAACCCATTGGTTTGTAAGAACTGGAACTGGCTACCCATTTATAAGTTCACCAAATAGTATATTAAAAAGAACAAAAGATTTCAACTCGATGAAATCTAACCTCAAAAAGGTATTAAATTTTCCCAAAGATAAGGTTATAGCAACTTTTAAGTACTCTGATTGGTTATATTCCTTTACCCAAAAATAGTTTCTTCTTAAAATAATATTTTCTTAAAAGAAATATTTATCATTAAAAAGATAATCTAATTTAAAAAATTCTATTTTAAAATATGATTCTTTAATTTAATCTTAAATGTTGATTTAATTTTCACTTAATTTATTTTAGTTAAAATATTAATAACTGAAATTTTGAAGGTTTAGTATGATATATATTTTTGGTGGGATATCTCTGGATTTTATTTTCACAAAAGAAACTTTTATTAAAGGAACATCAAACCCATCCTGTTTTACTTACAGAATCGGGGGAGTAGCTTATAATATATTTAATTCATTGGAAGCAAAGGAAAAAATCTTTATTACAACAATTGGAAATGATGCATTTGGAAAAATTATTTTAGATAGTATTAATAGTAGAGATATAAATAAAATAATATTTGATGATTATACAGATAATGATAATGATTTAGTAAAATTTAAAAGTAATCTTAAAAATAATGATGATAATCAAAAAAAACTTGAATCCCTAGATTTAAATAATTTACCAGCAATTATTTTCATGATAGTAAAAGATTATCCGACATCCATTTACAATGTTTTAATGCAGCAAGGGAGTTGTTATATAGCTACCGCTGATTTTAGAATAATAGAAAAAAATCTTACATTTTCAAAATTGTCCAATATATTGAGTAAGATAAAAGAAGATGATATTGTTGTTTTAGATTCAAATATTCATAATGATGAACTCGAAAAAATTTTTAATAATTTAAGTGAAAGAAAAATCAAAATCTTTTTTGAAACTATATCTTTTGAAAAGACAAAAAGGGCAAAAAATACATTAAAAAATATCTATTTTACTTCACCAGATAATTTAGAATTCGATGCATTAATAGAGGGATATGAATCTGTTTTTGATTGTATGGAAAACCAAAATATCGAATATATCTTGAGAACAGATGGAGCAGATGGTTCGACTTTATTTAAAAAGAAAGATAGATCTTTTGTAAAATATAAACCAAAAAGAGTTTTAAATGTTAAAGATACAACTGGAGCAGGTGATTTTTTATTTTCGAAGATAATTCAATTATCTTTTGAGGGTTTTTCTATTGAAAAATCTATTGAAATAGCAAGTGAAAAAGTTATAGAATATCTGATAAAGTTAAATGATAGAATTAGTTAAACTTGTTGAAATTTATAGATATAATATTTATATAAAAAATTGAAAAAAAAGATAGTTTATTTCAAGTAATTTATATCAAGTGAAATTTAAATAATTAATTGGAATATTCATTGAGGATTATTAAAAAAATAATGGATATGAATTTAACAAAAAAAATAATAGAAGAAAAAAATAAAAAAAAAATTTAAAAAAACAAATAACTAAAAATAACAAAAAAAATAATGAAAGAAAAAAGTAGCAAAAATAATATTTAAAAAACTAATAAAAAAGAAGGAAAAAGATATCAAAAAAAAAATAAAGGAAGAAGAATAAGTTAAAAAAGAAATAATAAAAAATGAATAATAGAAATCAAGTAGAACTAAATATAATAAATAAAAAGNGAAAGAGGTTATCATGAATGAAGAATTTTTAAAAATCTCNCAAATTATAAATGAAGCCCTNAAAAATAAAAAACCGATTGTGGCNCTAGAATCAACAATAATTACCCATGGACTTCCCTATCCAGTAAATCTTGAAGTCGCAAAAGCCTGTCAAAATATCGCCATTGAAAATGGTGCTATACCTGCCACTATAGGTATTATAGATGGTGTTGCTAAAATTGGGCTAGATGATGACGAGATAGATTTTTTAGCAAAAAATTCANATAGATGTTTCAAGGCTTCTACAAAAGATTTAGGATTTTGTTATGCTAATAAATTAAACGCTGGTACAACAGTTGCAGCCACATTATTTCTTGCAAGAAAATCGAAGATAGATTGCTTCGCAACTGGAGGNATAGGTGGTGTTCATAGAAATGCAGAAAAGACTTTTGATATTTCTGCAGATATTCATGCCCTTTCTTCTTATGGTGGGGTAGTCGTTTGTGCTGGATGTAAATCGATTTTGGATATCGCCAAAACTATTGAAATTCTTGAAACATATGAAATTCCAGTTTATGGATATAAAACTGAGGAATTTCCGGCTTTTTATTCCAGAAAATCTGGTTTTAAGTTGCAACTTAAGGCAAATGATGTGGAAGAAATTGCAAAAGCATATGTTTTCAATGAAAAATTTGGCTTAACAAGTAGTATACTTGTTGTCAACCCTATAAATGAAGATGATGAGATTCCATATGAACAGGTTTCTAAAATAATAGACAAGGCTATTTTAGAACTTGAAGAAAAAGGAATTATTGGTAAAGAAGTAACGCCATTTTTATTGGAAAGACTTTCAAATTTAAGTTCTGGAAAAACCTTGAATGCTAATAAATCCTTGATATATAATAATGTGGCTGTAGCATCAAAAATCGCTAATGAAATTAATAAAATTAAATTAATAAAATTAGATAATTAAAATTGAATAAATTGAACTAAATGAATAAATTACAAAAAACATATTAAATAATAAAATTAAGTTAAGCAAAATTAAAAGAAAAAATAAATAAATATTTTCAAATTCCTTATTATCGAAAATCAGATTTTTCCGATATATAATAAAATCTTCTAAAAAAGGCTATTATTATGCTAGGAGCTTTTAATATAGCATCTACAGGTCTATCAGCACAAAGATTAAGAATGGATGTTATTGCAAATAATATTGCTAACGCAAACACAACTAGGACCCCTGAAGGCGGTGCATATCAACGAAAGATGGTTATATTTAGAACATATGACGAGAATCCTCAATTCTTATCTCCTTTTACTCCAGCAGGTTATGATAATAAAGTTGGAAAAGGAGTTAAAGTTGTAAAGATAGAAGCTGATGATTCACCATTTAGGTTAGTTTGGGATCCAAATCATCCTGATGCTATACAATCTGGTCCAAAAAAGGGATATGTGATGATGCCAAATGTAAATATTGTTAAAGAGATGACAGATTTAATAAGTGCATCAAGAAGTTATGAAGCAAACACAGTCGTGATAAATAATGCAAAACAATTATATATGAAAAGTATTGACTTATTAAAGTAATATTTTATAAATAGATGTGTAATAATATAAAAAGCTTTATTATACATTTGCAAAATATTTGAAATTTTTAAAATGTTTTTTAAGGGGGAGGGGATGCAGTCATTTTTTAATTCTATTTCAAATGTCGTAAGTAATGTCAATGTTTCAAGAGTCACAAACTTAAAAACAGTAACTCCTACTGGTTACAATGTCCAAATGAAATCAACTTCATCAAAGCATTTCAATTATGTAGAAAAAAGCACTGATTCGCCAAATTTTTTAAACTATCTTACAAATTCCATTAATGGAACCAATAATGCTTTGGTTAACGCAGAATTTTTGCAGCAGCAACTAATAGAGGATCCAGACAATACAAATATTGATGAAGTTACTATAGCTGCAAAAGAAGCTGAAATAGCTTTAAATCTAACAAAATCTGTTATTAACAAACTAATCACTGGGTATAAAGAATTAATTAATATTAGATAAAGACTAAATTTGAATTATTTATAAAAGGATTTATAATTAGATTGAAAAATAAAAGGAGTATAGATATAGAAAAATAGATATTTATTGCCTGTTTTTTGGGGAGGGGGTATGGGAGATTTTTTCAAAAGAATTGGTGAGTTCTTCTCATCAAATTTATCAAAGTTAAATCAAACGCAAAAAATCATTATATTTTCAGTTATAGGCGTAATAGTAATATCATTAATAATAATAATCGCATTTTCTTCAAAACCAGATAAGACTCTATTATTTCAAAAACCTTTATCACCTGAAGACTATGCAAAGGTTACAAAAGCATTGCAAGACATAAATGCAGATTTTTCAACTAAAGATGATAAATACATCATTGTAAAGGACCAAAAAACCGCTCAAACTTTAAGAATGAAACTTGGACAACAAGGGATCATTCCAAATAATGTTACGGGTTGGGAACTTTTTGATACTCAAAAATGGACAACCACTGATTTTGAAAGAGATGTGAATCTTAAAAGAGCAATAAAAGGCGAAATAGAAAGACAGTTAAAACTATTAGATGGAGTCGAAGAATGTTATCTTAATATTGCATGGCCAAAGGAAAGTCTCTTTACAAATACAGCTCAAGAGATTACTGCTTCTTTAACAATTATTCCAAAACCATATTCGAATATTTTGGAAAACAGAAAACAGATAGAAGGTATTAAAAAACTTGTAGCTTTCGGTATCCCAGGACTTAAAGAAGAAAATGTCGTTATTACAGATCCTTCTGGCAATATTGTCTCAGATTTTAGTTCAATGGATAACACCGCTTATCTTGAAATTGTTAAACAGCAACTTCAAATAAAAGAAAGAGAAAGAGTCAAGATTGAACAAAGAATAAGAGATCAACTTCAGAAGATTATAGGTAAAAATAAAATAGATATTCAATTAGATATAGATATTAGATTTGATCAGGTTCAAAGCGAAGCTAACAAAATCATACCGGTCGTCATTAAACCAGACAATCCAAATACACCTTATGATGATTCTGTCATAGTGCCAAATGTTACAATATCTGAACAAACAATCCAAAAGGAATACAAAGGTCCACAAACAATTCCAGAGGGACCTCCTGGTACTGAACCAAATGTTCCTCCTGGATATAAAGAGCTTTTACCTAGTTCAGTTGTAGTTAACGAAAATCAACAGACAAAAAACTATGAGGTTTCTACTGAAAAAGTGATATCTTCATTAACACCATATCAAATAAATAAAGTTTCTTGTTCTGTTATGGTAGATGGAAAATGGGAGATAGAGATTGATAGTAAAGGAAACCTTGTTGTTGATAAGTCAAAACTAGGATATAAAAGAAAATATACACCTTTATCAGATGATGAAATTAAAAAAATTGAAGAAGTAGTAAAAGGTGCAATAGGATATGATAAGGCAAGAGGGGATATAGTTACAGTTCAAAATATTCCTTTCAATCATGAGTCTGAATTTGCAGCAGAAGATGCAATTATTAAAAGAAAAGATTTATTAAGAAAAGCATTGATAACATCATTCGCTTCAATTCTTGTATTTTTGCTTATCATTGTTTTATATAGGGTTATTTCCGCTGAAGTTCAACGAAGAAAAAAACTTAAAGAAGAAGAACTTCTTAGAAAACAGCAAGAACTTAGAGAAAAAGCTCTTCGTGCCGCTGAAAAAGAAGGTATTGAAGTTGAGCTTTCTATGGAAGAAAAAGCCAGACTTGAGATGCAAGAAAATGCCATCAATGTTGCAAGAGAGCATCCTGAAGAAGTCGCTAAACTTATTAGGACATGGCTTGCTGAAGATGTTAGCTAATTTATTTTGTTTTGATTCATAATGAAATAGTATTGATAAATAGAAAGATAGAGGAAAGAGGTTTAAAATGGGAAAGGCTGCTCCAAAAGCTAAAGAAAAGACAAAACTTACAGGAAAGAAAAAGGCAGCGATATTTCTTGTTACTCTAGGTTCGGAAGTTGCCTCGCAAGTTTTAAAATACTTAAAAGAAGAAGAAGTTGATTCTATAACATACGAAATTGCAAGAATAGAAAAGGTAGATCCAGAAGAAAGAGATAAAGTCCTTATGGAATTTCAAGAGTTGATGATGGCACAGGACTTTATAACAACTGGTGGTCTTGATTATGCAAAAGAACTTCTAGAAAAAGCTTTGGGTTCTCAGAAAGCCGTGGATATCATCAATAGACTTACAACTACTATGGCTGTTAGACCATTTGAATTTGCTAGAAGAACAGACCCACAACATCTGATTAACTTTATTCAAAATGAACATCCTCAAACAATTGCCTTAATCTTATCATATCTTGATCAGAAAAAGGCAGCTACAATACTTCAACAATTAAATCCAACATTGCAAGCAGATGTTACAAGAAGAATCGCTAAAATGGATAGAACATCTCCAGAAATTGTCAGAGAAGTAGAAAGAATTCTTGAAAGACAGATTTCCGCTATTGCCTCAGAGGAATTTGCAAGTGTTGGAGGTGTTCCAGCTGCTGTAAATATTTTGAACTCATCTGATCAGACTACTCAGAAAAACATTTTGGAAAAATTGGAAGAAGAAGATCCAGAACTTGCTGAAGAGATTAAGAAGAACATGTTTGTCTTTGAAGATATTGTACAACTTGATGATCGTTCAGTAATGAGACTATTGAGGGAAGTTGATACTAATGATCTTGCTAAAGCCTTAAAAAATGTCGAAGCAGAAGTTCAAGATAAAATTTTTAGAAACATGTCAAAACGTGGTTCAACAATGCTAAAAGAAGATATGCAATTTATGGGTCCAATTAGATTGAAGGATGTTGAAGAGGCTCAATCAAAAATTGTTTCTATCATAAGAAAGCTTGAACAAGCAGGTGAAATCACCATTTCTCGTGGTAGTGAAGATGAGATTATTTACTAATTTTAGGAAAATAAAATGGCAAAGAATGTCCTAAAAAATGATGAAATAAAAAAAATCGAAAAAAAGTATATTATCCCTCCTCCAAAAATTAAATCAAAAGAAGAGGTTATTGAAGGAACCGAAAAAGGTGAAATTTCTTCTGCTTATAAAGGCCCATCAGTTGAAGATATTAAACTTGAGATTGATAGATTGAGGCAAGAGTGGAAGATTGAATATGAGAATATGCGAAAAAAAGCAGAAGAAGAAGCAAAACAAATAGTCGAAAAAGCAGAAGACCTAGCATTTGCAAAGATTAAAGAATCCAAAGCTCAAGCTAATATCGAAATCGAAAAGTTAAAACAAGAAGCTCAGAAAATATTAGATGAAGCCAAACTTGAAGCAAAACAGATAATTGAAGCAGCAGAACAAAAGAGTGAAGAGATAATTGAACAAAATAGAAAACAGGGATACGATCAAGGATATGAAGATGGTTTTGCAAAAGGTTTAGAAGAAGTTAAACATTTGATTGAAAGATTGCATAAAATAATTTCTGAAGTTATTGCAAAGCGTCAGGAAATAATAGAAGGAACAGAATATCAAGTAATATCAATTGTTCTGTTGATTGTAAAAAAAATTATAAAAATAATCACTGAAAATCAAAAAACTGTAATAATAAACAATGTAGTTGAAGCATTGAAAAAAGTAAAAGGTTCAAAAAATGTCATTATTAGAGTCAATCTTGATGACATAGCAATGGTTACCAAACATAAAGAAGACTTTATTAGAATGATAGAAGGGTTAGAGGGAATTCAATTCTTAGAAGATTCATCGATAGAACGAGGTGGTTGCATTATTGAAACTGACTTTGGTGAAATAGACGCTAGAATCTCATTGCAGTTGAAAGAGATTGAAGATAAGATACTTGAGCTTATGCCGATCAAAAAAAGAATGATAGAGGAGTCTAAATAACAATGTCAGTATATGATAAATATGAACAAACCATAATGACAATTGACCCCATCAAATATAGAGGAAAAGTAAAAGAAGTAAGAGGATTTCTAATAAAAGGAAATGGCCCATATGCTCAAGTAGGAGAGATTTGCAAAATATATCAAAATAAAGAAGATCCAAATGATTTTGATCACTATATATCTTCTGAGGTCGTTGGTTTTAATGAAAAAGAAATGCTTTTGATGCCACTATCCGATATGGTAGGAATCGAGCCAAATCAGGTAATAATTGCAACAGGTGAACCTTTATCTATACCTGTATCAGAAAAACTATTGGGAAGAGTATTAAATGGGATGGGAACACCTATTGACAATCTTGGAGAGATATTTTCACCAATTAGATACCCCATATTTAATAAAGCTCCATCTTCCCTAGATAGAAAAAGGATAAAAACTAAATTAGCGGTAGGGGTAAAGGCGATTGATATCCCACTAACCTTAGGAAAAGGTCAAAGAATAGGCATATTTGCAGGTTCTGGTGTGGGTAAATCAACTCTTTTGGGTATGATCGCACATTATACAGAGGCAGATGTCAATGTCATTTGTCTTATAGGGGAAAGAGGGAGAGAAGTAAAGGAGTTCATCGAAGATATTTTACAAAAGGAAGGTTTAGCGAGATCAGTTGTGGTAGTAGCGACATCTGACGCATCACCTTTGGAAAGAGTTCGTTCTATTTATGTTGCTCAAACTATTGCAGAATATTTTAGAGATGCTGGCAAAGATGTCCTTTTAATGGTAGACAGTATTACAAGATTTGCCTGGGCTCAAAGGGAGATTGGTCTTTCAATAGGAGAGCCTCCTGCCACAAGAGGATATCCCACCTCTGTTTTTACACTTTTACCTAAAATATTTGAAAGAGCTGGTTGCTCAGATAAAGGTAGTATTACAGGTATATACACGGTTTTAGTAGAAGGAGATGATGTTAATGAACCAATCTCTGATACAGTAAGAGGGGTACTAGACGGTCATATCGTTCTCTCAAGAAATCTTGCTGAAAAAGGGCAATATCCTTCAATAGATGTATTAAAATCAATTTCAAGATTATTTCCAACTATTACCGATAAGGAGCATAAAGAACTAGTGAAGAAACTAAGGCAGATTATTGCCATATATTCTGAGAATGAAGATTTAATTTCTATAGGTGCATATCAAAAAGGAACAAATAGAGATATTGATTTTGCAATAGATAAAATAAAGGATATTTATTCATTTTTAAGTCAAGATGTTTCTGAAGGTTATAGCTTTGATGAAAGTTTGATGCTGTTAAAAAGATTATTTGAGTCTGAAGTTGAAGAAAATGAAGATAATTATTTATGAAATCTTATAAAACATAGATAATTAAGTGATCAAACTAATGAAATTATTAAGGTAATTTTATGAGAAATTTTTCTTATCGATATGAAAAAATTCTTCATCTTAAGAGTTTTATAAGAAAGCAAAGAGAATTAGAATTTAGTGAAATTGCCTTNATAATTGAGAAGATGAGGGNAAAAATATTNGAGTATAAGGAATTTTTGGAAAATCCTCCTCAAATTTCAGATAGTAGCTTAGATCTTGAATACAGAAGATATTTTGATGCTATTGCAGCTGAAATAAAATTTTTAGAAAATGAGATTGAAAAATTAACACCAGAATATAATAGAAGAAAAGAAAAATATATTGCTGCAAAGAAAGAAGAAAGAATACTAGAAAAACTCAAAGAAAAAAGATATAAAAGTTACATTACAGAATATTTCAAAGAGGAATCAAAAATACTTGATGAAATATCAACTAGAAAGTTTTACGAAAGTTAAAAAATATATGAAAGAGATTAATAGTATATAGATAAATATTATAAATATATAGATGGATATTATAAAGAAATTATGAAATTGGCGGTACATATATGAAAGCTAAACATGGATTTACAGTTATGTTTTTATTGATTTTATTGATAATAGTTCTTTTTGCTGTTGTATATTGGTTTAATTATCTTGGACTTGTTAATTTACCTAGAGCTTACAGTAAAATTGTATCAAGAATTCCAGCTATATCTTATGGAAAAGATATCACTGATCCTTTTTTACTTGAGAAAGAATTTTATGATAAATTAAAAATATCATATGAATCCCAATTTACTCAATTAAAGCAATTTGAAGAACAATTGAAATTAAAAGAAGAACAGACAAACGAAAAAGAGAAAGCCATATCTGAATTGGAAGCTTCTTTAAAAGAAAAAGAAGAAAATATTTATAGGAAATTAAAAGAATACGATGATTATAAAGAGAATATCAAAAAAGAGGCGATTCAGTTTATTAACATGCCTCCTGCGGAAGCTGTTAAGATACTGAACAATATGGATATTCTTAAAGTTGTAGATATTCTTCGAGCTATGGATGAATACTTTGCCTCAATTGGTGAAACATCCTTGGTTCCTTATCTTGTAAGCTTGATGCCACCAGACAGAGCAGCAAAGTTAAGTGAATATAAGATTGAGGGATCTACAACTTTTAGTCCAGCGCCATAAGAAGCCAAACAAGGAGGAATTGTCATGCTAACTCTTCCCAATATTCAGAAGATGGAATTGGGGGGGGAAGATTCAACTCGTTTGATTAAGAGGACTAAATCTGATGCTAAATCAAATGTGAAATTTGATGACTTGTTAAAGGAAGATGAACAAATACTAAGTCCTATTAAAAAGCGAGTAAAAGAGGGAGATATTGCAAAATCATGGATGAATGCTCAAATCATCCAAAATATTGAATCTGGCTTAAGGCGCAAGGATGCGGACCAATTTCCAGGGAAGGATACAAATTTTAAGACATTTTTAACAGAAAAGCTTACCTTAAGAGGTAAAACAAACCTTACTTTACATGAAAATGCTTCCGACTTAAGTAAAATTAATTTGGATGAGACCCTTGAAGCTCATTTTGAAAATCAAAGAGGTGAAATTCAAAAAAATCAAGGGTTAAAAGAAAATGGATCGCTGAAAAATATTAAAGGCAAAAAGGATTTTGAAGCTTTAAAAGAAAAGTATTTTTCAAGTCCAAATGATGCTATTCACATTCATACATCAGATTCAAAAATTAACAGACGAAAATTTATTGGTACCCATAATTTTATTGATACCGAAGATTCACAATTAAAAAGAGAAGATGAAGCTTATAATCTTTCAGAAAGCATCGAGCAAAATGGTTTTCAACAGTCTGACAACTTTGAAAATAGCAGTAGGATTGGATCAAAAAATCTAATAGGTTTTCCAAAAAATGAAAAATCTGAAAACTTTACAGACGATCTTTCCTCTATTAATTCCAAAGCAAAATCTGATTTGTCTAATTTAAACTTAAATCTTGATTTTATTTTGGATGATTCTACCATAAGTTTTAACAAGTTTTCATCGAATCAAAATAGGATTGCAGAGCCTATATTACGTCATTTAGCACAAAATATTTCACAAAATTATTCTATATCTTTAGACAAACTAATCAACTCATTTGATAATATTAGTTTCAAGCCTTTGGAATCTGGTTTTGCTTTAAAGATGAGATTATATCCAGAGGAACTTGGCGAGCTTGAATTGCATCTTAAAAAAGAGGGATTGAATATATCTTTGGTAGCTTTTGTTATGAATGATGAAGCGAAGCAAGTCATGATGAATGACACACAAAATCTTTCCAATTTTTTTATGAATCAAGGGTATAATCTTGAGCAGATAATGGTCGAAGTTAAAAATGATAACCAGAATCAAAATTTCGAGAATTTTGATAAAATTATAGCTGAGAATAAAAATACANTTAATTTAAAAGAAAATGATGAAATTCTANCCGAGAAGAAAAGCATTAGTAGTATTAAAAAGTTTGGTTACTTCAAGGGAATTGGTAGACTTATAAATAAGTATGTCTAACTTGAAACTCAAGATTATATAAAAAAGGAGAAAAAATGAGTGGTTTAACTTCAATAAATACCTATCAGAGTAAAGAAGAATACGCAAAAACTCAACTTTTAGTTGAATCTTTCAATAAATCTTTAATGGTTGATGGTAAAGAGATAAAACATGAGCTTGGTAAGGATGACTTTTTAAAGCTTTTAATTGCTCAGTTACAACATCAGGATCCAACTAAACCTCTTGAAGATAAAGAATTTATAGCTCAGATGGCTCAATTTTCAAGTCTTGAGCAGATGAAACAGGTCAATGACACATTAGCTCTTTTGAATCAAGGTTTTTTAGTGAACCAAACATTAGCATTGCTAGGAACTGAGGTTAATGTTCAGACTCCTTATGGTGTAGACACTGGCATAGTTGAATCCGTTATTTTTGAGGGCGGAATTCCAAAAGTTTCAGTAAATGGAAATCTTTATCCAACATCATTTATATTTTCTATTGGATTACCACAAGGTTACCCAATACAGAATGAATCTGTAAATAAGAATAATAAAGTAGATGAGCAAAATATATCTAATGATACTATTGAATCTGAAACCGAGTATTCAAATCAGGTAAGTAATACTTCAAATACATCAAACACTACAAATGAACCTAATACTGCTACTTCATATGAAGAAAATGAAAGAAATTAAATAAAAAAAGGAGTTTATTATGATGCGATGTTTATATGCAGGAGTTGCTGGATTACAAAATCATCAAGTTAGAATGGATGTTATTGGTAACAATGTATCAAATGTTAATACATATGGGTATAAGAAGAACAGAGTTAGTTTTCAAGATTTATTATACCAAAATATGTCTGGTGCAGCTGCACCAACCGTAGAAGTTGGAGGAATAAATCCAAAACAGGTTGGTCTTGGAATGTCTATAGCTCAGATAGGTACCATATTTACTCAGGGCGCCCTTCAGACAACCGGAAGGAACCTAGACCTCGCGATCACAGGTGAAGGTTTTTTTATTTTGAAAAAAGGTGAAAATGTTTTTTATTCAAGATCTGGAGTATTTGGTATTGATAAAGATGGTGTTTTGGTTAATCCCGCAAATGGTTATAGAGTACAAGGATGGAATGCAGAATTTGTTGATGGTAAATATGTCATAAATACTGCTAACCCTATAGGTGAAATACAAATACCAGTTGGAGGTAAATCTCCAGCAAAAGCAACAACTAAAATAGATTATAAGTCAAACTTAAATTCAGAAACACAACCACTTCCAGTAGGTAGAGAACCAACTGCTGATGAAGTCGCTGCATCTGTTCATAAAACAACGATTGATATTTTTGATTCAAAAGGTAATAAACATCAATTACAACTATCATTCACTAGAGTTCCTGGTACTGTAAATCAATGGACATGCCAAGCAACTTTACTTGATTTACCGAATGTATCAGTTCAACTAGATGTTCCTGGTGCAAATATAAATGATTCTAATACAGTTTCTCTTATATTTAATAATGAAGGTGCTATAATTGGAGTAAGCGACAATCCAAATGAACCAGGGGCTCCTTCTGATCTTTCAAACATTGGTAATTTGATTGCAAATGCCACATTTACTCTTCCTGATGGCCAACAGCAAGCTATAACATTAAATCTTGGAACAAGTGGTCAATATGATGGAATAACACAGTTTGCATCACCCACAACTACAAAAGCAGTAGATCAAGATGGTTATGGTATGGGTTATCTTGAAACATTTGTTATAGATAACCAAGGTGTAATTACTGGAATTTATTCAAATGGAGAAAAACTACCGTTAGGTCAAATTGCCCTTGCTACCTTTACAAATCCTGAAGGACTTCAGAAAGTTGGTGACAATGATTTTGCCCAAACAATTAACTCTGGCACAGCTAATGTATCTGCTGCAAATACTGCTGGGAAAGGTGCTCTAGTTGCTGGTGCCCTTGAAATGAGTAATGTTGACTTATCCGAAGAATTTACTGATATGATTGTAACCCAAAGAGGATTTGAAGCAAATTCCAAGACTATTCAAACAGCAGATCAGATGCTTCAGGTAATTATGGGATTGAAAAGATAAAATTAATATAAAAATGCTTTGATAATCTATTAAAATGTTGTAAATATATTTTTAGTAAATTTGTAGGGGGAGCATAGCAATTTAAGGAAAAGAAATAAATTGTAGTGCTCCCTTTTATTTTTTATTAGATTAAGGATGAATAATGTTAAAAGAGGAAAGGATGGTTAAATTAACTAGACTTAATGGTACATCTTTTTACTTAAATCCTCATTTAATTGAATATATAGAATCAGTTCCAGACACACTTATTTCCTTGTTAAATGGTACGACTTTATATGTAAAGGAGAAACCTGAAGAGGTTATAGATAGGATTGTAGATTATAGAAGAAGAATTGGTATATTTAAGAATGAATTATAAAACTAAAAGTTTTTGATTGGAAGTTTTTCTTTCTATCAAAATAATATAAAGATGTAAGATATAGGAGGAATTAATGCTTGATTTAGCTTCAGCAATAGGATTAATAGCAGCATTTGTAATGCTTATATTTGGTATTATTTCTGCAGGTGGACCAGGAGGACTTCGATATTTTTTCGATCCAGCATCAATTTTTATAACCTTTGGGGGTGGGCTTGCTTGTGCTTTGACATCTGTTCCACTTTCAAGATTTTTATCTATACCAAAATATTCAAAATTCGTATTTAGAACGCCAGTTTTTGACCCAAGTTCTATCATTAAAATGCTTATAACATTTTCTGAAAAAGCAAGAAGAGAAGGAATTTTGGCTCTAGAAGATGATATAGCAGAACTTACCGATCCATTTTTGAAAAAAGGGATACAGCTTGTTGTTGATGGAACAGAGCCAGAAAAGATAAAAAATGTACTACAGATAGAAATGGATAAAATACTAGAAAGACATTCACAAAATCAACTTGTTTTTGATAAACTCGACAGCTTTTTCCCTGCATTTGGTATGATAGGTACTCTTATAGGACTTGTCCTTATGTTGACTCAGTTAAGTAATAAGGAAGCTTTAGGTAAATCTCTTGCGACAGCTCTTATAACCACATTTTATGGAACTGTCGGAGCTAACATTATCGCACATCCATTTAAAACAAAGCTTGAAGATAGAGACACTCAGGAGATACTTATAAAAGAAATAATGCTTGAAGGGATATTATCTATTCAAGCTGGTGAAAACCCAAGAATTTTAAAAGATAAACTTGTCTCTTTCTTATCTCCAGCTTTAAGAGAGGCAATAAGTAAAGAGCTTGGTGAATAATTTATAAAACAGGAATAGAAATGGGCAAAAAAAAGGAAAAACCAGGTAAGGCTCCTTCCTGGATTACAACAATGTCGGATTTAAATAATCTACTTCTTTGTTTTTTCATATTACTTTATGTCTTGACAGATGTTCAGGTTGAAAATATTCCAAGATTTTTTCCTTCTCCATTTAAAGGTGGTCTTGGACCAATGTCTGGCGGAAATGCTTTAGAACCTGGGCAACTTGCTGAAATGGGCTCAAGGATAGAGTCACTTCCTTCTAGTGAAAAAGGTCAAAGTCTAGCAAAAGCGGTGGAAAAGGCAGTATCTTTGTTTCAACCAGAGATACTTGCCAAAAAAATGAAAATACAGTTAGAAGAAAGAGGAATAGTCATAACTCTTGGTTCAGATTTTTATTTTAAACCAGGATCAGCAGAATTAAACCAAAACGGAATAGAGGTTTTGCAAAAAATATATAAAGCTTTTGAGTTACTACCAAATAAAATAAGGATAGAGGGTCATACAGATAATACAATGATACCTTTTGGAAGTGAGCTATCAAAACAGTATCCAACAAATTGGGATTTGTCCTCAAAAAGAGCTATCAATGTCTTACTTTATCTTGAATTTTTAGGGATTCCATCTAAAAGATTATCCGCTGTTGCTTATGGAGACACAAGACCCATCGAAACAAATGAAACACCAGAAGGAAGAGCTTATAATAGAAGAGTAGAAATCGTTATTATGAGAGAAGAAGACTGAATTTTATTTTTGTTTTTTTATCTATTGACTTTATAAGTATTTGTTTTATTAATAAAAAGGTTAAATAATAATGTTTATAACTATTGTATTTTGTATACCATAGCTAATTAAGTAAGATAAGGAGAAACAGGATGGGGGATAAAGATAAATTAGATGATTTAAATTTTGAAGATGAAGCCGAGTTAAATGAGACTGAAGCTGGTGCTGGTGAAGGTGAAGAGAAGAAACCAGCGGAGAAAAAAGGATTTAAAGGTTTATCTTCTGGTATAGTTAGAATACTACTATATATTATAGGTATCATTATTTTAATCGCAATATCTGTTACAATCTCTTATCTTGTAGCCTCAAAAACAGCTGAAAAACCAGACAAGATTAGTATCGAACAAACATATAAGAATGTTACTCCTCCTTATGATACTTTAAGATTAGCCGATTTTACTATTAACACTTCAGATATTGATGAGCAGCATGTCATCCGTGTTACAATAGCCCTAGCTTACACTCAAAAAGATGCAGCTGTTAGTGCTGAACTAGCTCAAAGAGAAGCTCAAATAAGAGACATAATAAATAGAATATTGAGTGCTAAAAGAAAAGATGAAATTGATTCTATTGAAGGTAAAGAAAACTTAAAAAATGAGATTAAAAATGCTATAAATAATATTTTAGTAAATGGTAAAATAAAAGATGTTTATTTCATTGATTTCTTTATTTCATAAAAAAGAAAAGGTTTTGGTGGAGTTAATATGACAGAAGTCCTGTCACAAGATGAGATAGATCAACTATTATCTGCTATTAGTGCTGGTGATACTACTATTGAAGATGTTTCAAAAACAACAACCCAAAAAAAGATTAGAATATACGATTTTAAAAGACCTTCCAAATTCTCAAAAGATCAACAGAGAGCCATTCGAATGATTTATGATTCTTTTGCCAGACTCTCTCAAACAACTTTATCTGCTATTTTGAGAGCACCTGTGCAATTTCATGTTGCATCTGTCGATGAATTAACTTTTGAAGAATTTACAAGGTCGATCCCTACTCCGACCACTATGGCAATAATTAACATGGATCCTCTTAAAGGTTCTGCTATTTTTGAGATAGATCCAGCCATTACATTTGCAATAATAGATAGAATTTTTGGCGGAAAAGGTAAAACGACTCAAAAAATAACGAGAGAATTGACAGATATTGAACAAGCAGTAATGGAAAATATTATTGTAAAGTTGCTTTCAAATTTAAGGGAATCATGGGCAAACTATGTTGATTTAAGACCAAGGCTTGGAACTATAGAGGTAAATCCGCAGTTTGCTACAATCATAGCGCCTACACAGATGACTACACTAGTAACTCTCGAGACTAAGATTGGTGAAAATGAAGGTATGAGTAATTTCTGTATTCCAGCTTTAACTTTGGACCCTATCATTGGAAAACTTACTCCTACATATTGGTTTTCTTCATATAGAAAAGGAAAAGGATCAGAATATTTTATTTATTTGAAAAAAAGAATCGAGGATATACCTTTAACTATAAAAGCCGAATTAGGTTCTACAAAGATTAGATTTGGTGATGTATTAGATTTAAAAGTTGATGATATTGTAGCTTTTCATAATGTAAAAGTGACCGATGATATAAATATAAAAGTTGGAAATCATACAAAATTTCTTGGAAGACCTGGTATTTTTGATTCCAAGCTATCTGTCCAAATAACAAAAGTCCTTGAATCTCCAACTTTTGAAGATATATTATCCGAGGAGGAAGATAATGGGTGATGGTGCTCTTTCTCAAAGTGAAATAGATGCTCTTTTGCAAGGTACCGATAGTTTTCTAGATATGTCTTCTGGTGGTCCAGAATCTTCTGCATTAAATGAAAATGATATCGCTACATTAAAAGAAATTTTAACAGCTATGATTGATGCACAAAGTACTACTTTGAAGATTTCTACAAATAGTGATGTTCAAATTTCTAACCCTAAAATTGATATTATCTCAAAAGATGGTCTTGCTACTTTATTACCATTTCCAGTATTGCAGGTAAGTTTACCATTTGAAGATGAATTACCTGGATTTAATTCTTATATCTATAAAGTGTCTGATGCCCTTTTACTTGGTTCTAAAATGATGGGACAGGAAAGTAAAGAACTAACCGAAATGATTTCTTCAGCAGTTTCCGAAGCTACTTCTCAAATAATTGGTTCATCTATTACTTATTTTTCAAATACTTTTAAGATACATATCAATACTGGTTCACCACAACATCTACAGGCAAATACATTTTCAGATTTAGTATTACCTTCTGACGATGTAATCGTATTTATTACTTACAATTTTAAAATTGATAGAACTGTAACAACTTTATACCATGTTATTTCTCTTTCAATAGCTCAAGTTTTATCAAGCTTGAAACAGGGAACTAAACCATCAGCAAGACAACAGGAAAGAGTTGAAGCAGTTAAAAGTTATGAAATGCCTTCTGAAGCTAAAACAAAGGCTACAAGAACATATCAACCAGCTGCTTTTTCAAAACTTGAACCAGTTCTTTCAGATGAAGAAAATAAAAACATCTCATTACTTTTAGATGTTGAAATGGAAGTTACTGTTGAACTTGGTAAAACCCAAAAGACGATAAAAGAAATCCTATCTATGGGTGAAGGTACTATTATAACACTTAATAGATTGGCAGGTGAAACTCTTGATGTTCTTGTTAATGGTAAACCTATAGCAAAAGGTGAAGCGATAGTTATAGAAGAATATTTTGGTGTAAGAATAACAGAGATTTTAAGTAAAGAGGCGAGAATATCTTCTCTCAAATAAAATTATATGGAAAAAATTTTAAAAATTTTTACAAAAAAAAAATTGTTTTTTATAATATTAGTTCTATTAATTTTTGTCTTCTGTACTCAAATATTTAGCCAAGATAACGGGAAAAATGCCCCCCAAGAACAAAACATTGATGTAATAAATAAAAATCTTTCTGATCAAAATACTGTTACTGAAAAAAAAGATTCAAATTCAATTGCTTCTTTCTTTTTAAGAACCCTGATAGTATTAATAATTTTGGTTGTAATCTACTTCTTCATTAAATATAGATTTTCAAAATCTGTAGAAAATAAATTAACAGATAAAAATTTTTCAATTTTATTGAAACAACAGATTTCTAAAAATATCTCTTTAGCTGTGTTGGAATTTTTCGGATCCTATTATATAATTTCAATAGGTAATGATATTAACATTTTGGAAAAAATTGAAAATCAAGAAACTATCGATGCAATTAAATTGGAAGCTGGAAAGGAGCAACCAAAAAAAACTTTTTTAGAATATCTAGGATTTTCTGCTACTAAAAGTGAAAATTCTAATGTGATTTTAAAATTCAACCAATTAAAAGAAAAGATGAATAACATAAAAAAAGGCAACAGAGAATGAGTGATAATGTTCGATTTCAGATTTCCAGATATAATCCAAATGCTGTAATAATGATCAGTGGAGATATCAATAATAAATCATTTTTTATAATACAAGAAGGATCTGTTAGGCTTTCAAGTCCTCTATCAAAGATTATTGATGATATAGATACTGATCTAGTAAAAGGGGATTTTTTTGGCGTAGAATCTTGTATGGCAAATTTACCAAGGATAGAAGGAGCAATAGCTACTTCTCCAACCACAATTATTTCAATTCAAAGAGAACAATTTTCAGCACTTATACAAAGGTCCCCAACTATACCTATAAAGATAATTAAATCATTCTCTGAAAAGTTAAGAAAATATGATCATTTCATAGCCTCTTTATCATTAAAAGCAATTAATCAATCTAATATTAATGAAGAAGATACAATCTATTGTAATGCTAAATACTATGAACAACATTCGAAATTTCCTTTCGCTTATAAAATCTATTTAACTTATTTAAAGCATTACCCTAGTGGGAAATATTCAAATGAAGTCAAACAAAAAGCGGTAAACCTTAAACCATATATAGAAAATGTTCCTTTGGAGATAAAAGCAAATGGCTTAAATGCTAATGTTCCGAAAGATTTTCTATTGTTTGTAGAAGGTGAACCTGGAGATAGACTCTTTATCATTCAAAAAGGGAAAGTAAATATTACCAAAATAATGAATGATAAAGAGATACTTATAGCTGTATTAAAAGAAGGTGATATTTTCGGAGAGATGGCACTTTTAGAAAATAAACCAAGAACTGCAAATGCAATTACGGCAGAGGATTGCTCCTTTTTAATTGTAGAAAGGAAAAATTTCGATGCTATGGTTACAAGTCAACCGAGTTTAACAACTAAATTAATCACATTATTATCTGAAAGATCCTGGGTAGCATATAGACAACTTGAAAATTCATTGTTAGCTGAACCTATAGCAAAAATGTGGGATACTTTACTAATTCAACTTCAGAAGAATAGAGTTCTACCTCAAGATAATGCTAGTTTTACTTTCCCTTTTTCATTTGTTGGTCTTGTAAAGATGGTTGGACTTCCAGAACATGAAGCTCCAAGATATAAAACTGAATTTTTGCAAACAAAAAAATTCGAAGAGTATGAAGATAAAATCGTATGTAAGAATACGATGTTAATACAAAATCAGGTTGAATTTTATCAAAAAATGCTTTTGCGAAAAGAAAAGATTCAAAAATTTAAAGAAGAAACTTAAAGAAAAGGAGAAGTTGTTTTGTCATCTTTATTAGATCCTCGAAAAGTTCAAAAAGATTTAGTTATTCCGAAAGGCGCATTAATTTTCTCTTTTGAAGAAAATTTCAATAAATTAAATATGCTTGAATCTGGTTCGGTACAGCTATTTATTCAGATCGATAGTTCTAAGACCGAAAGATCCATTTGCATAGCAAAAGCAAAAAGACTTATATACCCATACACCTTATTTTTAGAAAATAAAATCCCTATTAAATTAATATCATCAGAAGAATCAGTTATAAATTCTTACCCATTTTTACAACATCCCATCTCATTTTTTTCTCAAAACTTTCAAATGGGCAAATCAATTATGGTCTCCATCTTATCTGACTTTAATGAACTTTTAAATCAATATAAATTGTTTTGTAATTATTGTATAAGTGTTGAAAAGCTTTACGATAATATCATCCTATATCTTTCTCTGTCTAGAATATATCAAAATCTAGTCATTTATTCTGAAGATTCTTTCAATATCTATAAAATTGCGAAAGAATATGAAACTTTATTTAATGAAAACAATGGTTTTTTCCCAGGACCAGATAATTTTACCTTTTTTGAAACGGACAATTCTAAATTCATAGGTAAAAAATACGAATTTATTTTAGATAAAGATTTGATAGATCAAACAATATTAAATCTTGGCTTAAGTTTTAGAAAGATAGATAATGAAGTTCAAAATAATATTTTTAAACAAAATCCAGATTTACCATATTCTATATGTAAATTAAGCAGTAAACAGGTAAATAACCTTATCATTTTGTTTAAAGAAAAGATAAAGCTTCTAGATTCAAAACTTGATAGACTCTTTTCAAATCAAAACAATTTGTTTTATATTTTATTAAAAGGAATTCAAGATAAATTTGGTAAAGAAAAGACAAAAGCATTTTTTGATTACCTTTATAAATACTATGAAAATTTCAGTGAAAGATATAAAGATCTTTTTCAACTAATATCACTTCCATTCAATCTTAATATAAAAGGCGATTTACTTTATCTTACTGAAAAGAAAGAAAAGAAGGTTGAACCTCAAATAACTAAGAAAGAAGCTAGTTCAGTAGATTCAATTATATCAGATATTTTAGAAGATAATAAAAGTGAAAGTTTTTCACTTGATTCAATAATATTGAAAGAACAAAAACCTACAACTTCTACTCAATCTAAAATTTTCAATGAATTATGTCATTTCGGGAAGATTAAAGAAGACGATTCAAAGCTTTTAGGTAAGGCTCTTGATGCTTTTGTAAAGTTATCAGACAAGTTAGCAGATAATGAAACAGTAAGAAAGATTCATAAGGCAATAAAGACAGTATATTTTAAGTTTTATCAATCTATTTTTTTAAGATACATTGAAGAGAAGAATCCTCCAAAGATAGCTGAGAGATTCCTGAAATTTGGGATTATCGACGAGAGACTCGTAAGTCCAGAAGATATGAACAGCATCATGGAGTTTTTAGATAATTCTAAAAATGATTATGAGATATATAACCCTATTGAATGGTTTACTTTAATATATAATGAAAAGATTGAACCATCGATTGATGAACTTGGGCAAAGCTATGCTGATATGGAAAGGGAGGAAGCAAAAAGATATAAAAAAAGTGAAGATTCCGATCTTCCAACTAATCTTAGGAAATTGAAATTTGAAATAGAATCTTTTTATCAGGTAGCATATAGAATATTGACTTCTTCTCCGTTGACTGCTATCCCAATCTTTTTTTCTGAAAATTTAAGGGGAGGCTTAAAAGATTCGATTTTATCAAAAGAAAAAATTGCAAACGAATTTAATCAGATAAGAGATCTAGATTATACCCTTTTTTTTAGAGAAGCCATATATACTCAAGGGGATACCTATGATATTTATAAAAAAGAAATCCTTCCCTATATAATTATATTACCAGGAATTGGTGATAGAGTCATAATGTGGCAGGATTGTGGTTCAAATAAATACATGCCTGCAAGATTTGTCTTTCCAGCAGTTTTTACTGGTTCTGATTTAAGCAAATCAATAGCTCAAGCATGTGCTACATTTAGATGGGAGAGCAATAAAACAATGAAGGGGCCTGGTTGGGCAGATGCTACTTCGGGAGGGATAACAGGACAATATCTTGATTATTTACAGAGTTACCAAAAGAGCAATGAGCTTTCGATGGAAGCAAAGCAACAACTTAGGGAATCTTTGAGTAAATTCAGAACAGACAGGGAAAAATTTGCAAATGATTATATCCAATGGATTTTCTTTGAATCACAGGGAATATTAAAATTGAATCTTCTTTTGAGAAGAATCTTTATTTTTGAAATTCCATTTAAAAAAGATATTCTACTTAAATTGCAAAGACTTCCAGCCTATGAAAAACTTGTAACTACATTTATAAACAAGAGAAAGATAGAACTTAAAACAAGTATCTCAAGATATAGAAAGTTTGAAGATGAAGAAGGAATTCTGCCTCCTGAAATACAAAAACATATGGAAATGCTTAAAACATAAATCTAATTTTCTATAAATTTCTATAAAGAGTTATCTTTTTAAAAATGAACTAATTTTTTCTAAAATTTTTTTTTAATAAAATTTCTTTTCAACTAAAACTTAAAAATAACTAAAGATATCCATTAAAAATTTACTAAAAACTCTTATTGTTTTCCTTTTAATTATTTAGCCGATATTTAAAAGAAAAGAAACCAGTTGAAATTTATTATAATAGTTCTATTTAATATATATAGATTAATAGATATAGATTTGGTTTAAAAAATCTTTTAGTCAAGGAGGGCTAAAAAGATGGGTAAATTAACAATAAATAATCTTACTAATTCTGGAATTGATGTTCAAAACTATATAGAACAACTTATCAAAATAAAATCCCAACCTATCGAAAATTTAAAAACTCAAAATGATTCTTATAGCAATAAAATTAAAAAACTAAATGAACTTCTCGATTTAATGAAAAAACTTCAGGATGTTTCTAAATCTCTGTTTGATTATAGATCACCTTTCGATGAAATGGTTGCGAAATCTTCAAATGAAGAATATTTTACTGCTATAGCATCTAGAGGAGTTGATATTGCAAAGAGAAGAATAGAAATTTTGCAAACTGCTAAAAGTTATAGAATTGCCAGCGATCCAATAGCTGTAGATACTAAAATAGGAAAGGTAAATTTCAGTATTCAGGTTGGTGACTCTATAAGAAGAATATCATTTGAAGGTGGAAGTATCATTGACTTAGTAAATGCAATAAAGGAACAGGCAAAAGATATCGTAAATGTAAATCTAACTTATAAGGATAAAGATACCGTTTATGTCTCTTTCGAAGCTAAAAAGGAAGGGGTAAATAGTAATATTGTATTTTCCGAAGAGATTCAACCAATATTTGAGCAGCTAGGGATATTAATAAAATCTCAAAAGTCTGAATCCACTCTTTTGAAGGTAAATTCAATTTTATTGGATTCAGGTAAACAAAATAAGGTTGATATCCCACAATCTATAAAAGGGCAAAAATTATTTGTAACATTTAATGTTCAAAAAAAGGAGTTTACTTTACCAAGTCCGACTCAAGTTCAAGTTCCAGAAGAAACTGGCTCTGGAACTCCTATAACTATAGATCCTCAAACAGTATATCCCGATCCAGTAAACGCAAGCCAGATAATAGATACATCTAATGTTTCAAATCAACCTATGCAGGTAAAAGTGATAGGAAGTGATGGTGAGAAAATAATAGAGATCAATTCTTCTACTCAAAATTTTACAATAGATAAGGATCAACTAGGAATAGGTGAGATAAAATCCATTGAATTTGTTAATAGCTCTAGCAATAGTTATACAATAAGTGATTTTACTGTAAAAAGCGTTCAGGAAAAGGAAGGTTTTGTTGCAAAAAATGTTATTTCAGAAGGTAGAAATGCAATAATAACCGTAGATGGAATTAGAATTGAAAAAGAATCAAATGTCATAGATGATGTTATTAAGGGTGTGACTTTAACCTTAAAAAAAGAAACTAAAGGAGAAGAAACATTATCTATTGAACCTAATACTGATTTTATGAAAGAAAAAATAATAGAGTGGGTAGGACATTACAACAATATGATTGATTTTATTGTTAATGAAACCAAGATCAATAGAGAAGGTGGAGAAAACGGAACGTTTGCTGGAGATACATCTTTTATGATGCTTCACAATACTATTCAGAGATTTATGCAATCTACTTATGGAGAAGGTCCATATAGGATGCTTGCACAACTCGGCATTTCAACTGGTAAACCAGGAAATACTCCAGCTCAAAAAGGTGGATATCTTGAGATAGATGAAGCTATGCTTGATAAGGCTTTAAAAGAAAATCCTTCAAAAGTCAAAGAATTTTTTGGTTTTGATTCTGATGGAGATAGAATTCCGGATAATGGTATTGGTCAGAGGATTTTCGATTACTTAAAAGGGATGACAAATTTTTCAGATGGAACTATCAAAAAGAGAACAGATTACTTTTCAACTTTGATTACTGGAAATCAAAAGAGAATAGAAACCTTAAATCGGCAGTTAGAGATTTATAGAGATAACTTGATATACAAATTTGCTGTCATGGAAAATCTTATCTCAAAACTTAAAAGTGATGGAAATTATATCTCAACTTATTTAGGGAATCAAAATGCAAATAGCAACAAATAAAATAAAAAATACTTTTATATTAATAACAACAGTATGTTTATTTATTTTTTTCTTCTCCTGTTCACAAGAGAATATGGAGCTTTTAAAGGCAAACAGATTGGCTTCAAGTGTACAACTTGAACCAAGACTTCAAGCTTATGAAATCTATCTTAGGTATGCTTCTGTAAGTCCACAGGCAAGAGAAGGTTTGCTTTCAGTATGCAAAAGCATTGGTATTTCTTATACTATAAATAGAGAGTTTAGGGAAGGTATCAGATACCTTTCTCAAGCCATAGAAATGGATCCAACTCAGTATATCGCCCATTATTATATCGGTGTATGTTACGCAAATCTATGGTCGACCGAAATGAATACCGAACTAAAGGAAGACTATAAGAAAAAAGCTGTTGCCCATTACCAAAGAGCCATAGAAATAGTTCCAACTCTAACTTCTGCGCATTATGGACTTGGTTTTTTCTATTTTGAAGCTTTCAATGATTATAAAAAAGCAAAGGATGAACTTTTAGAAGTCTTAAGACTTGAACCTAAAAATGTTAGAGCTCATTTTGTTTTAGCTCAGATAGCCTATCTTGAAGGAGATTTAGCCCTTGCAAGAGACTATTATGTTAAAATACTGTCTTTGATTTCAAAAAAGGATCCAAGAAGACAGACTGTATTGGATAACATTGCACAGATCGATAGAGAACTTGGAAACAAATAAAAATAAGATTAATGGCTATAGATGAATCTACTAAAAGCAAATGATATTGAGCATATTGTAGCTTTTGGTTCCATTCCTTATGAAATCTTAACTCATCAACAAAAGGTAAGCCTTCTATCTAACTTCGATTTTGATATCAATAGAATTTTCAATGCAGATATTAAACAGATAAGATCTATTTTGAAAAAGAAGAAATCTTTTGAATTAAACTTTAAAGAATACTATATTAAAGCAAAAGAGATAATCAAAAAAAAGAATTTTTTGACGATTGATTCAAAATACTTCCCATTTGATTGTTGGAAATCTGAAGATAAATCTAACTTCAAACAATGTCAACTTTTACCATTTGTTCTTTTTTATGAAGGAAATCCTCAAATCTTAAATCAGCCTAAAATAAGTATTGTTGGTACTAGAAATCCGGATGAGATATCTATTGATTTTACCAATCATGTCGTCAGTAATCTTAGAAAGGTTGTAGTTTCTGGATTTGCAAATGGGATAGACCACTATGCCCATCTATTTGCTATTTCAAATGATATTCCAACTATTGCAGTATTTGGATGCGGTGTAAATATTATATATCCTAAAAGCAATTTGGAATTATACAAAAGATTAAATGGTAAGGAATATCTTATATTATCTGAATTCCCAAATGATACAATTCCTAAAAAATACTATTTCCCTATAAGAAATAGGATAATTGCCGCTCTTGGTGAAAAACTCTTATGCGTTCAAGCTGGGAAAAAATCTGGTGCCTTGATTACAACAAAGTATGCAAAGGAATTAAATAAAAAAATATATGTCTTTTATCCCACAGAATTAAATGGTTTTGAAGGCAATAAAAATCTCTATCTTTCTAATGAAGCAAGCCTTTTATTCGGGGTGCATGACGGTAAATATTATGTCAAAAATCCATCATCTTTGCTAGAAAATATTGAAAAAAAGAGTCTTGATCTTGAAGAAACAATAATGGGTAAAGGATCCATAAAAAATGAATCGGATGAAGTCGAATTTCAATATAAAGACGACTCTAATGATTTTGCTTTATTTAAGGAAATATTTGACTACCCAAATAGAACACTAGAATATTATACTCAAAAAATAGGAAGAGATGTAAGAAATATCATTTTATCTTATGAATCCTTACTCAGTAAGAATTATATAAAGTCAGATAAATCTAACAGGATATATCCAAATTATTCTCAAAATGTCATAAATCTTATCGCAAAATAAATTAAATTTACTTGACAAAAGAACTCGTTAATATTAAAAACTTCAAGTAATAGGATTAATACCAAAATTTTAAGGGATTTTTAATGGCAAAGGCAGATTCTAAAAAGACCAGTGAAAACAATTTAAAGACTGATAATAAAAAGAATTCAAAAAAGACCAATGAAAAAGAAGTAAAAACCAATAGTAAGAAGAATGTTAAAAAGGTCAGTGAATTAAAGAATGAAACAAAGAATGAAACAAAGAAAGAATTAAAGATAAATATAAAGAAAGAATCTAAACAAAAGACAAAAAAAACAACGACACAAGAAAAAAGTGATGATATAAATTTAAAAAAAGATGAAGAAAGAAGTAGTACAAAAAGTTTAAGCAATAAAAAAAATCTAATAATAGTTGAAAGCCCGACAAAGGTTAAAACAATATCAAATTACGTAGGTAAAGACTTTGAAGTTGTTGCTACAAAGGGACATATAAGGGATTTACCTAAATATAGTCTTGCAATAGATATCAAAAATTCATTTGAACCAAAATATGAGACACCTAAAGAGAAGAAAGAGA
>Ga0067045_1003053_pt1 | contig 31876 bp, 28 predicted proteins | sample TerdegcTABiofilm_FD_59184 | JGI IMG/M metagenome (GOLD analysis project Ga0067045, IMG submission 59184) | Combined Assembly of (Gp0054472, Gp0054536) Wastewater bioreactor microbial communities from Singapore -Terephthalate degrading...
CAACATCGTCTTCTCCCGGGGGAAAGTCCTTGAAGGCGTGTACCACTACAACCTCGACGCCTTTCTCGCCTCCTTCGCCGGACTCCTTGGAGGACACGTCTTTCCCGAGGTTCCCGAAGGGGGTGGTCGGGTGGACCTTTTGGTGCTTCAGGGAGGCAAGCGGTGGATCGTGGAAGTGAAGCGCTTCACCGGCAAGGACGAGTTCGAGGCGGGCAAGGATCAGCTCGAAGCCTATCTGGAGCGCTCCGGAGAAACAGAAGGATACTACGTGGTCTTTTCTCCCTACCATCAGGCCCAGGAGAAGGGGGAGGAGGTGCGCACAAGGAGCGGCGTCTCCCGGCGTCTCGTCTGGTGGATTCTTCCCGTGGTCGCTCCGGCACCGTCGGGGGAGTGACGGCTACAGCAGCTCTTCTCTTCCTCGTGTTCCCTCATGCGCAACATGGCAATGAAGGAACACGCCTCTCTCTGCGTGCATGATCACTGTGTGCATGAGAGACTTCCAGAATTCAGCTCTCCACAGGCTCAACGCGACAAGGCCCATTGCAGAATACGGTGCTTCTCCGCCTCCCATTCGTCGCGGAGCATGCCGATCCATAAAAGATCCCTTCGGTCGCCGGTCTCGCAAAGGACATGTTCCCTCCATCGTCCTTCCTGGGAAAAACCAGCTTTCAGATAAAGGTCCAACGCCTGGGCGTTCGTCGCAAGCACGGATGTATAAAGGCGCCTCAGATTCATCTCTTCGAATCCCCAACGAAGAATCTCCGCCAAAAGAACTCTGCCCAAGCCTTTTCCCAGAAATTCCTTTTCTCCGATGTACATCCCCCAATCGGAATTGCCCGCGCGCATGTCGATATGATGCAACGAAACGACACCGAACGGTTTATCACCCACATGAGCGACACGGCAACGGGTTTCACCCGTGCCGCTCCGCTGTCCCGCAAGCCACGCCCCGTGCTCTTCCCGGGAAATCGGATGCTGACGCAACATTTGAGAGCGAACGAAACTACTGTTCCTCCACTCCAGAATTCTCCATTGAATCTCGTCGGAGACTGTGGTGACGTCGCAAAAGGTGACGGCGGACTTCTTCGGGGAAAGCATCAGCACCGACTCTCCCTTTGTCGATCTCTCGTTTCTACAAACATCGGTGTTCCTTCTCTTCACGCTCTCGGCAACAATTTTTCGCTGTCTGCCTCACGGTAGGTTTTTCTCCCAGGTGACACAACAAAGGCGCATCGCCTGGTCCCAACAAAAAAATGCGCACTCAGACCATCTCCCACGTGATCCACGCATCCGCCTCGATACGCCGACGGGCGACCCGACCCAACACCAACGGCAGGTATTTCGGGCGAATGCCGAAACCAGGGCGTTTCGCACACACCATGTCTTCGGTGATGACCGTTCCCTCGGGAATATCGATGGCCGCGTGGAGGCTTCTGCGCGCTTTCTGGTAAAACTCCAGCTCCTCCGGAGCTGGTCCGAGCTTTCGCCCGTCACCCAGTGCGGCCTCCACGTCGCGGATCTGACGGACAAGCTCCGCGAGTTCGTCGGGCTCGATGGCAAAGGGGTGGTCGGGCCCCTTCATGGTCCGGTCCATGGTGAAATGCTTCTCGATCACCGACGCGCCAAGAGCCACGGCGGCGACGCTCACATGAATTCCCCGGGTGTGGTCGGAAAGACCCGTGGGCACGCCGAAGGCGCGACGCAGCGTTTCCATGCTCCGCAGGTTCATGATGTGCGCCGGTGCAGGATACACCGACGCGCACTGAAGAAAGGCCACCTGTTCGTTTCCCGCGTCCCGGCACGTCACGTAGGCGTCCTCTATTTCCTCCATCGAGGCAAGGCCGGTGGAGAGAAGGAGCGACTTTCCCTTGGAGGCGCAATAACGAATCAGGGGAAGATCCACAATTTCAAACGAGGCGATCTTGAACAGCGCACTGACGGCATCCAGCTCGTCCACGGCGGCGGCGTCGAAGGGCGTGGCGAAAAAGAGAATGTTCCGCGCTTCGCAATAGGCCGCCAGCTCGGGAAGCCAGGCCCGGGGAGTTTCGATCTCCTTGATGAGGGAGAAAAGATCCTTGTCGTATCCGGAATGACGCGGCGTGTTGCGCGAATAGAGCGTCTCGGCGCTGTAGATCTGAAACTTCACCGCATCGGCCTTCGCGGCGACGGCAGCGTCAATCATCTCCTTCGCCAGAGAAAGAGAGCGATTGTGGTTCGCCCCGATCTCGGCGATGACAAAGGCCGGTGCGCCGCCTCCGATTTTTCTCCCCCTTCGAATTTCGAAGCTCTCCATCTCACGTCAACCTCTTGAAACCCGTCGCGGAGGGCAACCCCTTGAGCATCTTCTCCAGGTTTTGGTTTCGCAAACCCTCCGCAATGACGCCGAAGGCGACATCGGCGCTTTTGAGATACTGCGCAACGTGTTCGTCCCGGTGAGCGTACATGGCATAATACAGGTTCGATGCAAGAAACCCTTGTTCAAGCATGATCTGGACAAAAAGAGCCTTCGTGTGCTGAGGACAAGGCGTCTCAAAATCGAGGTGACTCATGGGCAACATGCCAGTTACACTGCCCTTGAGATCGTGCTTTGCGAGCAATTGTTTCCATCCGTCCTGAACGTTCCGTCCAAGTTCCATCAACCGAGGCCCGACGTTCTCCCGGCGGTGCTTCCGGAGCGTCGCCAAGGCAGCGACGGGGCCGATTCGCTCCGTCCAACACGTGCTGGAGATAAACGTTTTCTGCGCCGATTGCATCACCGATTCTCTGCCGAGAACCGCCCCGATCGGATATCCGTTGCCAAGGGCCTTCGAAAAGACCGCCATGTCCGGCTCAAATCCGAAAAGCAGATGGGCCCCGCCGGTGTTCATTCGCAACCCCGAGGAGACCTCGTCGACAATGAGAACAGCATCGCACGCATCAGCGGCCGCACGAACTCCCCGAACAAAGTCTTCCGAAGGAGGCGCGTTCCTGATCGGCTCCAGAACGATGGCAGCGAGCTCCTTACCGTGCTCTCCGACGATTTTTTCCAACTCATCGAGCCTGTTGAAACGGAAAGGAATCGCGGTGCCCCGAAGGGCCTTCGGCACACCGCAGGGGTCGAGCCCGGCGATCAGGTGCTCACCCAAGGCATTTTCCGTGCCGACATTCGCCGCAAGATACCAGTCGTGCCAGCCGTGGTATCCGCAAAAGGCAACCGTATCCTTTCCCGTGTGCGCCCGGGCGATGCGCACCGCCACTGCCATGGCCTCGCCGCCTGAACGGGTAAAACGCGCCATGCCAGCCCAGGAATGGAGCTCACACAACAATTCCGCGAGTTCCACCTCTTCGAGGCAGTTCAGCGACGAACTGGATCCATTCCGGATTGCCTCGACGACCGCCTCATCCACGTCATTATCCGCGTATCCCAGAACGTTCGCACCGATTCCGGAGATGCTCATGTCGATGTATTCGTTTCCGTCCAGATCCCAAACGGTACAGCCCTTCGCTTTGTCGTAATATCCCGGCCAGACACCGAGGGAAAACATGTCGGGGCGTTTTGAAAGAAGCTGTGTCATCCCCGGAATGACGCGCTTTGCCCTCTCTTGTGCGGAAAGAGAACGATTCATCGGCTATTGCCTCCTTTGCGCCTCGAGAAACTCCTTGTCCTGCGCAAGGGATTTCACAAGGCCCTCGTTTCTCATAAATTTATTGTTTATTTCAAGCATTTCCGGATTCTTCGCGAGAAAGTCAAGCACGTCCTGGGTTGTGAAGGAAGGATTCGATGGATAAAGTGCCTCGTAAATCTTCGAGACAAAGACAAGATCCTCCGGCTCGTCCACCGTCCAGCGGAGATGCTGAAGGCTTTCTCCTTTCCTTTCAAGGTTCCCCAATTTGTACGTCTCAGGCCTTTTGTGCATGAAGAGCGTCACATGTTCCCTCTCGGAAGGAAGCTCCGCGTTCCGCCACGCCTCTTCCAACAGGGAAAAGCGGAAGACCTCCACATCCAGACCATCCGGAAACGTGGGGACCAGGGTGTTGCTCGTATAGTCGTTCTTTTCCCGGAGATGCTTTTCCACCACCGCATCAATGACGAAGGGATCGACCAGAGGACAATCCCCGGTGAGGCGAATCACATGCTCCGGCTCGAAACGCACCGCCGCCTGATAGAAGCGATCGAGAACGTCTTCCAGTGAACCGCAATACCATTCCACGCCATCTCTCTTGCAGAGAGAGACCAATTCCGCGTCGGAAGGGGCATCGCTCGTCGCCAGAAGAAGCCGGTCGATTGTCCTGGCTCTACGGACTCTTTCAATTTGCCTCAGAATCATCGGCTTTCCCAGCAGAGGCGCGAGAACCTTGCGAGGAAACCGGGACGAACTCACTCGGGCCTGAAGAATTGCCACAATCATGCAGATCCGTCCTTTATCCTAATTCTACTTTTGACGCAACCCTCTCGCGTCATAGTCCACCGAACATGCCAAGGCTTCATCAAGAAGATGTCTCGGCGTGACAAAACGCATTCCCGTCAGCACCGTCTCTTTGATATCCTCTCCTTTTTCGTTCAAGCAGCGGCCCACGATGAGTGCGCCGTCCCGAAGAGCCAAAAAAAGAGCGTCCTTCCTTTTCTTATAAACCAACCCCGCCATAAAAGGATGAAACAAGCCTTCCGAGAGTTCACGACGACATTCTTTCAAGAAAACGCGTTGGCCGTTCAAGAACGTCGATGCCCCTGCATAGGGATGATCAAAGGCATTACAAAAACGTTCTATTTCCTCCGCGTTCCAGCTCCAATCGATCCATCCATGCAAAAGCGTGTTGAGCCTCGGGAAATAGGTTGAAAATTCCTCCTGAAGTGGCTTGGGCGAAAAAATAGCGCCAGCCTGAATCTCCTCAAGGAATTCCTTTAAGAGCAAGAACCCTTCTTGTTCGGCAGCGGCAAAATAATCCTCGGGAGTTTTCGCTCGAGGATCCAAAAGATACTCTCTCGTTTTCCAAATACGCCCCGAGTCATACCTTCCCGGAATCATTTCCTCGTTGATCTCCTGGATATGCCAACAGCCGACGCGAGATCCTCTCAAGATTTGCCACGTGAAATGTGCTCCACCTCGATACTGAGGCAATCTGATCACCATCAGGTCAAAGAGCCGTCCTCGAAAAAGCTCGACGATTTTTCTCGTGAACGTGTAGGACTCGCCAAGGCCAAGGCCCAAAACATTTCCTCGCGTCAGAGCAGACAAGCTCTCGCATTGATTGATGTCTTCCGCGACGTCGAAGGCAAAAGCGTTCGCCTCAAGGGCGTTCTTCAGGGAAAGAGCGGGAGCTCCAGGAAGCGCGATATTTTCTTCCGCGTGGCGGGGTGCCAAAATTGCATGCACAAAAACTCCTTTTTCCCGTCCGAGGAGCATTCCCTTCACGAGAAGCCTGCCTCCTCCAAAAAAAACGATCCCCTCGATGGGACCAAGAACGTTCCGCTCGTTGGAATGCAACCACGACACCTCCAAGATGGACATGGACAACGCTTTTCCAGGCCCACACGTTCATCGTCTCAAAAGAAAGTCCCGGAAAGAAGCTCCGTCTCCCAGTCAAGGGATGCGCGCAAAAACTAGGAACACCTGCATTTTTCCACGATGATCTCGTCCATGTAGACACCCTTGCAAAAACGATGCTGACGCAACAAGCCAACCTCTTTAAATCCCGCCTTGAGAAAGGCCTTCAACGAAGCGACGTTGGCTGCATAGATCCCCGCAGTCACTTTATTTAAATTCAGCTCTTCAAAGGAATATCGTGTCGCAAGCGAAATTGCCTCGGATCCATATCCCTTTCCCCAGCACGTCCGTTCGCCGATCAACAACCCGATATCTGCAAATCTATGGTTCATATCAATATTTCCTATTTTTATGTTTCCAACGTGTAAATTGCTCGTTTTTTCAAAAATTCCGAAAAAAATATTATGTTTATCCTCATTTATGTTTGACACATACGAGCGAAGATCCTCCTTCGAAAAAGATCTCCAGCGACATTCCAAATACTGCGTCACTTCAGGGTCGTGCATCCACGCCAGATACGCGTCACTCACATCGTCGGAAGAGAGTATCCGAAGAAAAATTCGCTCTCCTTCCACGTGTCATTCCTCCTTCTTTGAAACAATGCAAAAATTCTTACGCCTCACGGACAGCGACCCCACGACCACGCAAGAATGCTTTGATACGCACGATGTCGTAATCCCGCAAAAACAGCATTTTTCCAATCGCCGCGGCATCGCAATCCACTGCATCGAAAAGATCGCCCAGATCATCGTAGCATCCGGCTCCTCCGGAAGCCACCAGAGGAACAGAAATCTTTGCGCGAGCACTCTGATACAGCGGAAGATCCATGCCCGACAGAGAACCCTCTCGGTCAATGGACGTCAAAAGGATCTCTCCAGCTCCCATGACGCACAACTCCTCGAACAGCTCCTCCATCTTTCGCACAAGCGGCGTTGTTCCGGAAGCAATCCACGGCTGCCATCCCGAAGAGTCTCGGCGAACATCCAGAGAGACCACGACGGATTGGCTTCCGAATTCTTCGGCGAGTTCTTTGATCAAAAGAGGTCGCAGGAGAGCGTGGGTGTTCACAATGACCTTATCCGCTCCGGCAGCGAAACATCCTCTCGCGTCCTCGACAGAACGGATACCACCTCCTGCGGCGATGGGAAGACGGCACGTGGAGATCATGGCCGTGATAATCCCCGGCTCGATGGTCCGCTGTTGTCTCGTGGCGTCGATGTCCACCAGGGCGATCTCTTCTGCTCCCTGTGCATCGTAGATCATGGCCTGCGAAACGGGGTCTCCCACATCGACGTGATTTTGAAAACGAGTTCCCTTCACGAGGCGACGTCCCCGGAGGAGGAAGAGAGGAAACAAACGCTTTGGCATCGTCGCGCTCCTCATCGCCACGCCTCCATGAGATTGCGCAGAACCCGAAGCCCATCTCCCTGGCTCTTTTCGGGATGGAACTGAACGCCCACAAGAGATCCCTTTTTGACAGCCGCAACAAAGGATTTCCCCTCAAAAAACGCCTTCGCCACGACGACGGAGCTGTCTTCGGGCACAAAATGAAATCCGTGCATGAAATAAAAATGACCGTACCGAACACCCTGCAACAGGGTATCTCCATCGGGAGCACAAGAAGAAACCTCCGTCCAGCCCATATGGGGAATTCTTTGCCCTTCCAGAGGAAGCACGTCACCGGAAATCCATCCGAACCCTTCGAAGCGCCCTCCTTCGTGTCCTCTCCGGGCAAAAAGCTGCATGCCAAGGCAGATTCCCAACAAGGGACGCCCTTCCGAACATACCCACCGATCGAGCCTTTCCCAAAACCCTCTCTCGCGCAGCGCCATCACGCCAGCCCGAAACGTGCCAACCCCCGCCAAAACCGCCACGTCCGCCGCGTCCAGCATGTCCGGAGTTTCAGCAAGAAACACGTCGTAGTTATAAAATGCAAAAGCACTCCGCACGGACTCCACGTTTCCGAGAGCATTATTGACAATGCCGATTCGCATCCTCTGTAGCCTCCTCAATCACGCCCTCCGAAGCGGCATCCCGAAACCAAAGATCCTGATCCCACAGTTTCGGTCCCCAGGGCATTGTCTCCGTATTCTGGGGAGGAGCCGGGTGTATCACGTGTTTTACCACAATCTCGTTGAATTCCTCCTCGGAGATTCCCAAATATTCGAGAAAAATCGGCAGGCTTCGAGGCTTTCGGTGCTCGTAGTTCCGAATCATTTCCAACGCCTCGTCCCTCTTCAAACGTCCATGGCGGATATCCAGCGTCGTCAAATGGGTGATCCGGGAAAAACCGCGCTTGAGATACTTGATGTAATCTCTGATGCCGTCGAACATGCACTCGATCTTCTCGTAGGTCAGCCCGGGCATGCCGCTCTCCAATTCGTCCTTCTGCCATCCAAGCTCTTTTTCGATGATCGCCACATGCTCGCGCACATCCCAGGGCTCGTATTTTCCGAGAGGGAGGCTTTTCACTCCCACCGACTCAAGCTCCTTGCGAGAAGGATAGATGTAGGGGGACAACGCACGCACATCAACCCCGAGAAAGCCCGCCATGTCCTCCGCCCTCATGCCGAGAATGATCCGGCGGTTGAATTTCCACTCATCCGTCTCCTCCAGGTCCGCAAACCTGAAGTACGCCTCGTATTCGCCGCCGCCCTCTCCCCAGATCAACAGGGGAATGCGGAATTTCACGGCGATCTGCATGGGATAGGCAAACACCCCGGCATGGCAATGCCAACAAAAATCCCCCTTGCGGAGCAACGCCTCGAGCATGAGACGCCGCACGATGTTCCAGTCCGGCGTAAAGGTAAGCACATCCACCCCCAGGCGACGAAACGTCCGTTTACGATTTTCCATCGTCCGCGGTCGATAAAACCAGTGGTCGAACGACACGACAAGAGGACGCAAGCCGTATTTCCTGACGACGGCCCACAAGGTGTAGGTCGAATCCTTTCCGCCGCTGAAGGGAACGATACAGTCGTAGTCGCCTCCTTGAGCCTTCGCCTCGGCGACGATCACGTCAAACTGCTCCCTTCTCGACGACCAGTCGATTTCTTTTTGTTTTATGTCCCAATTACGACAAATATTGCAGACGCCTTCGTCGTCAAAAAACACCGTTTCCCACGTATTCGGCAACGTACAACGGGAACAGCGCTTGAAATCACTCATCGTTTCTCTTCTCCTTTTTTCGCCGCCACAACCGCTCTTCCACTGGGCAAATCTTTTTCATCCCCGCAAAGAAATTTTCCACCGAAAGGGTTCAACGATTCGCTTGTCCCAGACGGCAAAGGAGGCAAACTCCTTCCGCTGCAACGGGCGAGCCGCTTGAAAAATTTCCCGCAATTGCCCCACCGAATCAACGCCAACGAGGAGACAATCTATCTGGGGAACACCGAGACAAAATCCGAGGCATCCCTCCAACGGCGACAGCCCCTTTTCCTGAAGAAAGCGCCGAAAGCGGCGCAAAACCGGAAGAATATCCCCGAAAAAAGGATCGAGTTTCTCAAGGGGAAGAAGCAGCAATCCCTGCAGAAAACAGGATCTTCCGTGAATTTCCACCTTGCGAGCCTTGAGAGTGTCCAAAAGGGGAAGAAAGCGTTGATCGAGCGGATTGAGAGGAATCTGGACCAGATCGAGGGGAAACCGCCGGAGAACCTTTTCCAGCGTCTCCGGATCGTAGAACGACGCTCCGAGGCGCTCCACGCGCCCGTCTTGCCGGAGGTCTTCCAGAATTTTCCACAGCCCATCCCCCAAGGGCGAGAGCAGCTCGTCGCCGTGATGCACGAGAACACCCGCGAGAGGGATTTCGCCCAAACGACGCCAGGATCTCTCCAGCCCCTCACGGACCATCTTCATCGCGTCAGCAGAGACGTCTTTGCCGCATATCGGAAGTGTCTTCGTGACAAGACGAAATGCGCGCTCCCGAAGAGCGAAACGCCCCAGGACGCTTTCACTCTCCCCATAGGCCGGGGCAGTGTCGAGAACGCGCACCCCCCTTCGTTCCGCCTCGTCGAGAATGAGCCCGACCTCTCCAACCGGAACTTTCCCCTGGGTGTTGGCAATGCCGTAAGCAAGGCCGAACTGGACCGTTCCCAACCCCAGACGGCAATCCATGGCATCACGCTACCCCGGACAAAAGAGTCCGAATTTCCTCGACGGAAAGGAAATGGGGGTTCGTTCCCGAATTGTATTCGAATCCCGGAGAAACGGGCGCCCCCATCTCTCCAAGAGCGTTTTTTCGATAGTCCACGGGAGAAAGAAAACTGATGGCGGGAGTGATGACAAAATGATCCTCGAATTCCAACGTGAGATGGCTGTCGTCGGCGGGACACATGACTTCATGAAGTTTTTCCCCTGGACGAATTCCGATCACCTTCCGCGGTACACCCGGGGCGATCGCTTCCGCAACATCGACGATTCGGGCGGAAGGAATGCGCGGCACGAAGATTTCACCGAGCTGCATGCGCGCAAACGCCTTCAGAACGAACTCCACGCCCTGGTCCAAGGTGATGAAAAACCGGGTCATCCGCATATCCGTTATAGGGATCTCAGGAGAATTCCCTTCCGAAACCAGCTTGCGAAAGAACGGAACGACCGACCCTCGCGACCCCACCACATTGCCATAGCGGACCACCGAGAAACGGGTCGGATGCCCTCCCGCGATGTTATTTCCTGCAATAAAAAGCTTATCCGAACACAACTTGGTAGCCCCGTAAAGGTTGATCGGATTCGCGGCCTTGTCCGTGGAGAGGGCGATGACTTTTTTCACATCATTTGCCAATGCGGCATGGATAACGTTGTACGCACCCCAAATGTTTGTCTTGATACACTCCATGGGATTATATTCTGCGGCGGGGACCTGCTTGAGCGCCGCCGCATGGACAATGTAGTCCACACCTCGGCAGGCCTGCTCCAAGCGAGGGCCGTCGCGCACATCCCCCAAAAAGAACCGAAGCACCTCGAAAGAAGAAGAAAAGGCCTGTTGCATCTCGAATTGTTTCAGCTCATCCCGGGAATAGACGATCACCTTTCGCGGGCGATACCGTTCAAGAAGGATGCGCACGCACCGCTGCCCAAACGACCCCGTGCCTCCGGTAATCAGGATCACCGCATCGTTGAACATGTCTTCCACCCACAATCGCTCAAGAATCGTCATGCCGGAAGGAGCGTCACCAGCCCCTTCTCCTCATATTTTCGGACATAAGCGGAGACAAGTTCAAAATCCAGATCAAACCGTTCGGCAATATCCAAGAGGGTCGTTTTCTCGTCGAAAAAACGAGGGAGACACGTCATCAGATAATGCCATTTCCGCTGCTCCTGGGACACCATCCTTCGAAGACTCGGATCCTCCGTGGAAATATACAGGTCATATCTCGGATTTCCCAGACACACCAAACCATCGAAACGGCGTTGCACAACCGCGTTGTTCTCCAGGATTTCACAGGCTTTCAAGACGGAGCGCACTGCCTCCTCCAACCGCTCTTCCTCGATGATCTGCACCGTATCCTTGTCGGAGTGATACTCCGCATAGGGCCATCGGGAAAGAGAGACACAGGGAATTTCGTATCCCGGAGCTTCCCAGACCGTCTCGTCGTTGCCCACAACAGTCCGGAAAGGCGCCCTCTCCGCATTCGGGCAACGGTGATGCAGGACATGCCATAAGGCACGGTCCATTTCGGATGTTCCCCAAAAGGACTCCTGCAGTATAAGCCGATTCTCGTTGCCGAGCATCTCAAGAAAGACCGCCCATCGTAAAGATGCGACACATTCCTTAGGGAGAGAGGCGAGATAAAAAACGGTTCCTAAATGTTCTGGCGCCAGAACAAGCCTGTAGGAATACCTGCGGTTTGGCGTGAGGGCAAGGCGATTCATGATCTCGATGCCCACCACCACACCACTCAACCCGTCGTTCACCTGCGCGGCATGGCATGTGTGCGCGTTGAAAAGAATCGTTTCCGCTGTCTCTCCCGGCAAATGCCACTCCAGCACTTTCATGGTTCCCGGGCGCTCTTCGACATCGAGCAATACTTCGTACTCGCCATCTTCGAGACTCTCGAAGAACCTTCTCGACACGGAGAATCCCCAGCTTCGCCTCCAGGGCTTGTAGTAATAGTCGCAATGATAGACCAGGGAATCCGGGAGCGACGGATGAAAAAAGAGATGCTCCCGGAGTGTATCCAGAGAGACCACCCCCTTGAAAGAGGTTCCGTAACCGACCACACCAAGGGGGTGTGCCATTCCGTCGTAGAGAAGACTTCCGTTCTTTCTGATCTCGGCGCGGCAGGGAATCCAGGACAAAGGTACCGACCACCCGTTATGCTCCTCTCCGGAGGGAAACTCCCGCACACGGAAAGGAAATCGGGCGGCAAGAGCCCCCGACAACCGGTCCGCATCAGGGGAGACCGGCGCAAGACGCAACGCCCCAGCACAACGCAGCATCTCCATCATCGACAAACCTAACTCCCTTTTTCGAGTATCTTTTGCATCGACGCTTTTATAGGTCTTCAAAAACCTTGAGCCTCAAATAACGCTGCTTGGTCCCTCGAGGGACATCAAAAAAATTATAGTATTCAAAATTACTATATACAACATAAAAAGAAGGAAAAACACTCACCGCCATGCCAAGGCATCCATCTTGGTTGTCGTGGGGTTTTGTAAGGAAAAAGTTCTCGTTATTTTTTATAAGCTCAGCACAGAACTCCTTGCTTCTGAAGAATAAAGGATATGTGTGAAAGGTCGTCTTCAGCTCGAAGGCATCGTCCTCGAGATGAGACATGGGGAGATCCACGGGATGCATATTCCACACGTTCTCACTATCCAAAAGGGCAATTGAAAGACGTGCGCCACGCTCAACAGCCTGTCGAACAGAGATCGTCGTCGTCGCATTTTCAGAATCCCATATGATTTTTTTCGTCTTTGGGGTCAAAAAGTAATGCTCTCTATATCGAAGCTTGCTCATTAACACAACCACAGAAACCATAGAAGATTCCTCCGAGAAACTGCAAAAAAGAGGCCCGTGATTGGTATAAGAAAACGTCGTTTTGATCAGAGATGCCGGCTGTCCAAATACATGCACCAAATGCGATGTCTCGTGAAAGGCCCAAAACAATCCGTCCTTCGAAATGACATGCGGAAGAAAGTAGGTCTCCACATGAACCGGTCTGTTGGTTGGTATGTCAGGGTCGGGGACCATGACCGATCGCAAACTTGCTCCTTCAAGAAGAGCTTCTTCGATGCCGTCTTTTATTTCCATGCTCACATGCGCCTCCATGTTGCCACATTGCAGATGGCTGACTCGAAACAAAAAAGGGATATCCCACCGCTCGAGAACTATCCCGCAGCAAGAATACCCCTCAAGGCGAAAGACGATGTAAGCCTCGCCGCCTCTTTCACAGTGCCTCAGGCTTCTCGGTCAAAAATCGCCCCCAACAATTCATGAACACGCTCCACCATACGGACAACCTCATCCGGAGGAATCTTTCGAACAATCTTTCCGTCAGAAGTATCCACTACCTGAACCTGCACAAGACCGGCATCACGTTTTACCTCAAAACGCAAGTGCCTTCCGAACACTTGAGCCATTTTATCGATTCGCTGCAGCGCATTCAAAAGAACGCCTTCCTGCATTTTCATCTCGGAGGAAATATTTTCCTTCTTTTGACCATCGGAGAGCTCCCCTTTTTCCTTCCGCACCCCCTCCGGAGTGAACGAAAAAGGCACTCCCCCCTCCTCGCCGCCTCCCCCAGGTCTTTCCAACCTGACCAGCTCCGTCATCATGCCACTCCCCCCTTGCGCCCACCAATGGGGAAGGAGGAAGTCCTCCTCCCCCATTCAAACCGAGAAAGAACAGGAGGTCTCGGTTACCGGAGCAGCGACAGGACCGCCTGTGGCAGCTGGTTCGCCTGGGCAAGCATGGAATTGCCCGCCTGCATGAGGATGTTGAGCCGCGTGAAATTCATCATTTCCTGGGCCATGTCGAGATCCCGAATGCGACTCTCCGCTGCGCTCAGGTTTTGGCTCGCTACCGTGAGGTTGTTGATCGTGTGTTCCAGGCGGTTCTGGTAGGCGCCAAGGCTGGCCCTTTGACCGGAAACACGGTCGATGGCCCTGTCAAGAATCGTGATGGAACGCGCCGCCGACTCCCGATCAGTGACCAACACGCCCTGAATGCCCAAGGCTCGACTGCCCATGGCACCGATATCAATACCCATGTCCTCGTTCTGGTTCGCGCCGATCTGGAAGACCGTCGTGTTATCCGCCAGATGGACATAGGTCTCATACGTAGCGAGATCCTGTGCAAAGGTGAAACGCTTCAGCCCGTTATTCCACGTCACATCAATATCCGCCATCGGATCGAACACCACATCCACGTTGGGATGAAGAACACCGATGAGCTCATTTCCTGTAATTTTTTCGTTGATGACCTTACTTGATCCCGTGTGTGCATCGTAAATATTAATGGTAAATTCATTTTCTTTTGCATTACGAACATTCGCTAAGCTAAAGGCCTTGATCAGGTCTTCGTCCCCAATGAAATTCAATTCACCATTTTTCCCAGTCACAGCGCTACGAATGACAAACGTTCCTTCGACGGATTCATCGGTGTCATTCACACCTGCCTGGCGCTCCACGTAGGAAACAAGCTGCTGCACATTGCTTCCCACGTATTTCGCCTGTTCCAATCCGTAGCCAATCGCATTAACCAGCTTCGCCCGAACTTGCTCCAAGGTGTCCGTTCCGTAGAGCGTCACGGACGCCTTTTGCCCATCCCCCTGAACAATCGTTATCGTCTGAGGATCAACCAACATAAAGTTTCCATTCGCGTCCCAAAACTTATCGAGATCTCGAAGGGCAACATCCTTATAGGCGACCTCCCCGACAAAGGCCGCATGGAACGTAGCAGCATTCGCATTCGGCAGAGCATCAGGATCGCTTCCCAACGTGACCTGGATTTGCGTGTCATAGACGGTCCCGTTTGCGCTGTTAACATAGAACTGCCGGAACGTCACGACTTCCGTCCCCGCAAACGCATCGCCCTGGAAATTAAACTCCTGGTTTACCGAGCCGTTCCACCCCAAAGCCCAATCCACCGTATTCACCGAAAGACGCACGTTCCATTGAGTGGGATGCGTACCATTTGTGATTGCAGATGCAATCGCACTCGAAGCAGCTTTCAGCCCAAAGACAAACTTATCGCCCTCTTTAAACGTCCCCACCTGAGCAATAGCAGTGATACCAAAAGCACTTCCCACAAAAGCCAGATTCCCAATCGTGAAGGCATCTCCTAGCCCAGACATGCCACCCGCAGCAGAATTTGCACCAATGACCAAGTTCTCGATCACATACTGCCCCGATCCTCCGGTACGCGTTATTTCATAGCTCTGCACGCGGAAAGAAATAGCGCCCGCCGCAGTGTCTACATTTGTGACCTCAAAGAGCATAGAGGCATTTTGCGCAATATTCGAATTAACCACATTGAACAAAGCAGAGAGAGGATTGGTCGACATATTAAGAACTGTAAAACTCGCTCCATTCTGAACGTATCTCGCCAACGTCTGAAACGACGCAGAAGCCTGCGCGTTAGCTGTAATAGCGACGGTTCCAACCACGTAATTTCCCGAGGGAAGGCCATTTACTTCAATCGACTTAAATCCATTAGTGGTAGCGATGGAAACGTTCATAATGACATTTTCATGCTTCACCTTAAAAAGATCGCTTTTTTGCACTTGATTTTGACCCGGGTCAGCCTGGATCGTAATCCGATAGTTCCCCTCCAGAACCTGTTTCTGACCAAACTGGTCGATCTGACGCAAACCGCCTCGAATATTCAGTTTTGTCTCCAACTTATCCGTAGACCAGAGAATGGCATTGGATCCATCAAGGAGCTTCTTCTTGTTGAACTGCGTGGTGTTCGCAATCCGGTCCACCTCTGTCCGCAACTGATCGATCTCAAGCTGGATAAACTGCCGGTCGTTTGCGGTGAGCGTGTCATTCGCCGCCTGAACGGAAAGCTCACGCATACGCTGCAGGATAGAATGGGTCTCATTCAAAGCCCCCTCAGCGGTCTGAATCATGGAAATGCCATCCTGAGAATTCCGCACCGCCTGATCCAGGCCTCGAACTTGAGCGCGCATCTTTTCGCTGATGGCCAACCCTGCGGCATCATCGGCGGCGCTATTGATGCGCAATCCTGTAGAGAGCTTGTTGATGGATTTCTGCAATGCACTATTCGTTGTGGAAAGAGCGTTATACGTGAAAAGCGCAGGAATATTATGGTAAATTCTCATTGAAACCAACCTCCTCCTTGAGGTTTTTTCGAACCTTTCCCTTGGTCCGAACCGCTTGGAATCTCCGCAGAAATTCCTTCCCTGACACTCCTTTCGCGGCACACCCCCCTTCTTCCTCTATCGATCTTCATTTTGTATCGGCATTTCCCAAACAATCTTGAGTGCCCAAAAATGTCTCCAACTCTTTCGTTTCCTCGTCAACCATCGCCCGATGGCGCAGCGCCCGCTCTGCGAGAGCCGGATGCCGACACATCCACTCGAAAAGGCCTGCATAGGCCTCCCAGGACTGACGACGGGCATAAAAACTCAACAGGTTCCAGAGGGCATAAAGATAATAACGATTCATCCGTTCCATAACACTCCGGAGCCTTGCAGCCCATAGCTCCGCCTCTGCAAGAGCGTTCACTTTCTCCAGACAGAGAATCATGTTCATCAAGCGCTCGGGGTCCTCCCAGGTGCTTGGATCGTCGTCAAGAAAAATCCGGCGGTAATGCTCCAGGGCATCTTCATACTTCTCCAAAACGCCGTAACAGTCCGCAACATTGCACCTCATCGCACGAAGCATTGCATCTCCAATGCCCAGCGCATCCCGGGAATCCATCGCGCTTTTATAGAGAGCCACGACACGTCCGGCCACAACCCGCAAGCCCTCCCGGGCTTCCACATTATGAGGGTCGATCGCCAAAGCTCGGTAAAATGCCTCAAGGGACTTTGAAATTTCAAAGTCCCTCAACACATCGTATTCACCGTAGGCTACTCCTAAGTCCACCCATATTGAGGCGTCCTCGCTAAGGGCGTCCGCCGCCTTTTGGAGAATCGGTACGGCAAGATCATGCAACTCCCAACGCAAAAAGGCTCTTCCCAGCAGACGCAACACCTCTGGATCCTCTATCCTTCGCCACCACTCCGGAAAAAGCTGCCGTGGCTCCTCAAAAAAACTTCTCTTCTTTTGCTCTATCGACATGCGCAATGCCTCCTCCAATTCCTTTAAAGAAGGCTCGTGCCGAACAAGCCGCCAGTCTCTTTTATAGTTCAGGCACGTGCGCATGAACGAATTTTCTTCTCCTTCCTCTTCGAGCACCTCAATAGCGATTTCGGCGGCAGAACGCATCCACAAGAGATATTTTTTTAAAAAATCCAGGGCAACGCGAGCGGCCTCCGTAAATTCTTTATGCAGTTTTTGCCACCTAGAACGAAACTCAAGACTCTCAAAGTCAAAATCTTTCGCAGTAAATTCAACAATCATCGAAAAAACAAAAGATTGAATCATCTGAAACACATCGGGATAGCCCTCTCTCAGCAAATCCAATTCTTTTCCAACAAGTTCCGCGAAAGCAATTCTCTTTGAGAGCGAAAGCCCTGGCGAAAGCGTTTTCTCCACAAGCGCATCAATGGAATCAAAACATTTTAAGGAGCAAGCATATTTCTTCTCGATCTCTTGTGATTTTTGACGCAATCGTTCCATTTTCGCTTTGACGACAGCACCCTCCGGCGGCTCCAAAAAAGACCGTAGCGGTGCGAAAGGCTCCTTGGGAAGATACGTCTCTATGACCTTCTCCAACGGAGAGACTTCCGTTCCCAAAATAAGCGCCCCCCCCTCAGTGGCATCGATAACCTTCGCGGAACAAGCAGCCACCAAGGCTTCCAAGTGCCGGAGGAACAGAAGCCACCACGGATTCGTCTTCACGGTGCCGCCCAGCGCCCCGGGCACTTCCGAAATGTCTGTATTCGTTTTGTACATGGACGCGACTTCTTGTGTCGTCGTCCCGGTCACGTCCTCGGAATGGGTCAGTCCATCCTCTCCATAGGCAAGGTCCTGTCCAATGAGAATGATTGGATCGCCCCCAAGAACTTGCGCAACATTAAAACACAAATGTGCCACAGAAGCACCTGTTTGCATTTTATCCATTGCAAAAAGACCGGCAAGGGTTTCGTCCAAAGGAAGTCCAATTTTTGAAACAAGGATCTTCGGTCCGCGAAAGGTCCCGAAAACCTCTGGAGTCACCACCGCCGGAGCCACGAGGAGAATGTCCTCCGTCTTGTCCGCAACTTTCGAAAACCACTGCTCGTACACTATGTATCCTCGCTCGAGAGCGCAAACAACATCAGGAACAAGGCCTCTCTTCAAAAGCTTCGGAAGAACCACGTCATTGCAGAGTATCGGCATTTTCCCCTTCACTCTATCGAGGAGATGAATATTCTTATCGAGGCTCGGCCCAGCGGAAACGACGATCACAGGAAGACCCTTGTATTTATTAAATAAAGACTCCAAAGAAAGTGAACACACAACGCTCCAGGTATTCAGCGCATACTGCTTGACCCCCAAAAGGGTATCCTCAATGCTATTTCCAAGATTTCTAAAAAACATATCAATACTTTTCGAAATATCCGCTGCGATATTTTTATATTCTTTGCCAAATACTTCGAAGGCTCCAGAATGGATAACTACTCCCAAGGAACCGGCCAATGCAAAGGTACTCGCAGGAAGAGCTTCTCTAAATTGCATTACCGTTTCCATCGGAACTCTTCCTAAAACAAAAGCCAATTTTGGATTCGAGAATATTCTTTCTTGATCCTGATGCATCATTGCCGCGACAAATACCTTTATTTCCGGTTCAAAAATTATAATTTTTCTCGCTTTCGGATATTTTTTTTCCAGATCACCAACACCAAGACCAAGTCCAAAACCAAGTACCAACAAGAGCCAAGGCGATACGGACTTATTTTGATCAATGTAACAATTGGAATCAGGAAATACATAGTCTGATGTCTTTATCCAAAAAAATTTTCCTGATTTCACAATTGAAAAATCAAGCATTTCTTGTTGTTCCAACCAACGCACAACAAGCCGAAATTGTATCGGACGCATTCTTTCTAAGAGCAATAAATTTTTTCTAAAAATTAAATTATTGTGGAGAGAATTTAATATACTCACAAAAAACACCCTCTTTTGCTTTGGGAATCTCTGAATAAGGCTGCATCAGCCCCGCAGGGGGCCTCGCAGAGCCTGATGCGACCCGAGTCAAGGGAAAGCGAAAGACCTTTATTCAGAGCTTCCTTTGCATATACCCCCTAGCTTTTCCTTAATTTTTCAAAAAAATCCCTCAGCTTTATCTTTGCAGCTTGATCTGCCGCTTTGAGATTTTCCTCTCGAATCTGATCCCAGAGTTCCTTTCTCCAGATTCCCACGGATCGGGGCGCATTGATACCTATGCGCACGGTATCTCCGCGAGTTTCGATGACGGTGATCTCGATGTCCTCGCCAATGACGAGCCCTTCCCCGACCTTGCGCGTGAGAACAAGCACCTAGGACTCCCCCTCTCCCGCAGGCGCAGCACGAGAATCCTTCGTTTCGTCATCAAACGAAGGAACTCTTTCCGTAGGGATTCGCTGTTCTGCTGCAAGGGTTTGCTGCGCCCTAGCCTGAAAAGAGACTCTCATGGCGTCGGAGAGAACGAAAGCCCGCATGGAGTACTCATCGTTGGCGCAGATGACCTGCTTGGCAAGACGCTTTGCCACGTTCACCACGATGGGAGCGCGCAGATTGGCGGTCATGTTCCAGGGCGCATCGGGGGGAATGGAGACGACGACCAAGGTGCTCAAATCGCCGTCATCATCCACGGAAAGCTCTTCCAGATCTCCGGCGATGATTTTCGCATTGTAGTCCGACAGAGCAATTTGAGGAGGCATCACTGGAAGAGCAACCCCGGAATCCGACAGACTTTGAAGCCACTTTACGGGTGTCTCGTCCTCGCCGACGAGGATCCACTCATAGTGGTCAAAAAATCCGGGAATTCCCTTTGGAAATTTAAAGATATCGCTTTCTTCAACGGACAGAACACCGAATCGCGTGGTTACAACCGTTCTCACACCAATCACCTCATTGTTCGCTCGTGGAACAAAGAACCCATTGCACGTGCAATTTCTCTCCGACAACAGCCACCATTGAGATCAACGCAGAAAATCCACGAGCGTGGGCTGGATGATGCGGGCGATCACGGCAAGGCTCGCGGAATAGATCGACTGGGCCATCTGGAACCTGGTGACGGCATCGGCGAGGTCCGTGTCGGCCACCTTGCTCTGCAGGTCCGTGAGGGAGATGTTGTTCATCTTCAAACGGGACTGGCTGGTCTCGTAGCGGTTCATGAGCGCCCCCATGGCGGTGCGCTGCCGCAGGAGATTGTCCATGAAATCGTCGATCTTTCCCAGGAGGGAATGGCTGATTCCCTCGCGGTCCTCGGCCTTTGTCGCGGCGACAAGATCGTCGAGCAGGCCAAAGAAATCCGTCTGGCGCTGATTCGCCGCCGTGCGGACCGTCACGTTCTGCGTGAAGGGGCCTGTATTGGGCAGGGGACCGTTGCGCACCTCCGTGGCCGGAACGCCTCCTCCCGTAAGGATCGTCGCACCGCCGGCGTTCGCCACCTCCACCCGGTAGCCCCGGTCGGAAACGATGGCCAGGAAGAAGGTTTCCGTCGGCGGCACGCCTTCGGTAAGCAGCTCCGCCCGGAGGTCCTGCCCCTGAAAACGGCTGTTGACCGCGATGACGAGATCGTTGAAATCCACGGCTCCGGATTGGTCGAAATCGCGAATCTGGGACAGATCGATGGAATGGGTGTAGCCGTTGACCGTGATCTCCAGATTTCCCGCCGTGGGCAGGGAACCACCGAGTTCCGCCCGGACGGTGTTATCGATCTGGAGAAACTGTGCGGCACCCCCGGAGACATCGAGCACGGAGACGGGAGAGCCGTCCTTGGCAGCGAAAGAAAGCTGTACATCCCCCGAATTGTCGAGATCCGTGTCCACAAAGGACACATCGAGCCAACTGCCCGCGTTCAGACGGACCTTCTCCGCGATCATCTGGGGCGTGTCGTTTTCAAGAACCGCGATTTCCACGGACCGTCCGAGAGTGCTGATACGGAACGTTCCCGCGTTCGCCGCCACCACCGGTCCATCCGCAACGGCTCCGCCGATGAGTCCCGTCTGAAGGCCGGTTTGGATGGCGATGCCGCCGCTGTATTCTTGGGCCTTCAGTTCCGGGTCCCCGAAGGGGAGGTCCACAATGCGCAAGGGCTCCCCAGTTTTTGCATAGAGCACGAACTGCTCTCCGCCGAGATCGTCCATGCCGAGCAGACGTCCTCCGTACTGCTCGTTCACCTGACGGACGATTTCCTCTGCAACCTTGACACCGTCCAGGTTGCTCAATGTATTATCGACAATTTTTTCCCGGTACAGCTTGACTTTAAATTCCTTGTCCCCCACGGTGACGTTCACGAGGGCGGGGAGGTTTTCGTCCAGAGCGGCTCCGGTGGGAAAGGTGCCGTCTTTGATGCCTTTCGTCACGGTGCTGACACCGAGCTGCACCGCATAGTCCGCATCGACCGCGGTATTTTTGTCGTAAAGCGTCAGAGCCTGGCCGTCCTTCGTGCGGAAAACGAGGCGCTTCGTCGCGTTTTCCGCGTTCGTTCCTCCCGCAACGCCAGGGGGCAACCCCTGGTCCTGTTCGTCCGTCTCCACCGTCACCTCGAGCCAGCTTCCCGCCACGTTTCTGATGCGCGTGGCAAGCTCTTCCAGCGTCAGATTCGGATCGTCGTTGATGATGACTTCCGCGCGGTTGTTGCCGTTTTCCAGTCGCCAATAAAGCTCCTGGCCCGCACCCGTCGTGTCGAATCCTGCCCACCCTGCGGCGACCTCGGTACTCTTCACCGCCGTCTCCATCCGGAATAGGCTCGTGAGATCGATGTGGCTGTGGTCGGTGGGCTTTTCCACCGGGGTGCTCAGCAACTGGAGTTCGGGATCCAGGGGATCGAAGGGCTCCGGATCGCCGAAAACCTCCCGAGCGCCCTCGGAAGCGGTGATGGAAAACTTTTTCCCCGTCTCCTGGCTGAAGATGAGAAGCCTCTGATTGCCTCCGCCCGTATCGACGACGCGAGCGAGCATACCCGGAACATCGGCGTTGATTTTTCCGGCGATGACGTCGAGTGTTTCCGTTCCGTCCAGTGTCAGCGTGCTCAATGTGCCATCGTCCCACGAGAACGTTATCGTCCCTGCGGCGGAAGGAGTCCAACCGAGGGCTCTGTCGATTCCCTCAATTCCTTGCTCCAGATTTTCCGTATCGGTGGCGGGCCAGGACGTGAGCCGCACGGGCTCTCCCGTGTGGCTGCGAATCTCCAGGCGCTGCACGCCCGCCGCCTCGTCCTTGATGACCTGCACGGACACGAGACGCCCCACGTCGCCCATGGAGAGGCTCGAATTGATGAGCTGCGCGATCTCGTCGAGGGAGTAGCTGTCAAGTTCGTTGGGGTCGCGGAAGCGGTTATAGTCCGTGTTGTCCACACCGCCGACGCTGTCGTTGTCGGTCCATTTCTCCGGAATGAGCACCTTCGCCATGCGGTCCCCCACCTGGAACTGGAGGATTTCGCTCCGCCCCGTCCATTGAAAGTCGATGGGCACTTCGACGCTCTTCAGAACATACTGCGTCTCGTTCGTGGGAAAGACATCCCGGCCGTGCAGGGACACCTGCCCCTCGGAACCGCGCTCGGTCTCAAAATAGACGCGATGCTCGTTTCCCAGATAGACCACATTGCCCTTCGCGTCGAGCTGAAAGGGAATGACGCTGGTGTTGAGACCGGAGAGGAGATACCGCCCCTCCACGCTGTAGTTCGCGGTAAGGCGAAGCTCTTCCTTGAGGGACGCCAGTTCCTGGGCAATGGCGTTCATGTCCACATCCTGGAGAGCACCGTTTCCGGCGTAGACCGCGAGTTCGCGGATGCGCTGCACCACCGACGTGATCTGATCGAGAGCCGTCTCGGTGTTCTTGAGCCAGGTAATGCCGTCGTCCATATTGCGCACATACTGGACATTCTCGAAGATGGTCGTTCCCAGCGCAAGTTCCCGCGTCACGTCCACGGGATTGTCCGAAGGACGGCTGTGCAGCTTGCCCGAGGCCATCTGCTGCTGCAGTTTGAGAAGACGGCTCAGGTTGTTGTGCATGTCCGCCAGAACCGTGGCCTGCATCATGGAATTGGTCACCCGCGGCATTTCTCTCCCCCCTTGCCTTAACGGCCCACAACGCCCATGCCGTTGATGATCTTGTCCAACAGCTCGTCCTGGGTGGTGATGAAACGGGACATGGCGTTGAACGCCTGTTGAAACTGGATGATGCTGAGCATTTCCTCGTCGAGGTTGACTCCCATGACGGACTGGCGTTGCGTGTCGATCTGGGTCACCAGCGCCCGCTGATTGGACGCCATGGTGCGGGCACGCTGCCCCTGGCTGCCGATCTCGGAAATGAAGGTCTCGTAATAGCCGTTGAAACTGGCACTGCCTCCTTCGAGGACTTTCGCCTGCTTGAGCTGGGCCATGCGGAGCGCGTTCGTGCCGTCTCCCTCTCCCAGGGTGTATCCGCTGCCGTCGTCGCTGGCCGCGGCGAAGAGGCTGGAATCCTTTTCGATGGCCGCATTCAACGCCAGGTTGCGCGAAGCGCCGTATTTGAGCGCGATGGGCTCGAAATAGGCGATCCCCGTGGTCATCGCGTTGTCCCCCGTGCCATGCCCGGCGTAATGAAGGGCGTTCATCTCCTTGGCCAGCCCGTAGGCGATTTCGTCGAAGGTCGCAAGGTGTCCTAGGATGATGTCGTCCCGCGCTTCGAGCAGGGCCAGGATCTCCCCGCCCTTCACGTGATGTTTCACGGTAATTCCCGAGGTGCCCGTCGCCTTCAGCGTGAAGTGAATCCCCGTGGAGACCGTGTCGAGGGTTCTCGCGGCATAGCCGTCGCTCCTGGAGAGCAGGCGGGCTTCGGTGAAGGTGTTCTCCGAGGACATGTAGCGGGAACCGTCGAAGAGAAAGACCGCATCCTGCGCCCGGGTAAGCACACTGGTGGAATTCTGCTCGATGCCGAGGGGCGTGTCCTTGGTATTGACGAAGCCGAGCTTGCGCGCCACGTAGAGGCTGCCGCCCTCGTCGCCCTGGAAGTTGATGCGGTAGGCCTCGCCCACCACGTTGCTCTCCAGGACGAGGTAATGGCTGTTCGTCACCTCGTCGTAGCGTATTTCCGCGTGGAGCCATTGTTCGGGACGGTCGGGGTCGCTTGCGTCGGCGGCGAAGTGGCCGTTGATCTTGTTCCGGATCGTCTCCAGGGTGTCCTCTTCGGTGACGTCGATCTTCACGGTGACGCCCTCGTCGGCCATGCCGAGCTTGCCCGAGAGAAGATTTCCCTTCACGTCCGTGAGAGAAAGAAGGTGATTGTCCGTGGAGACGACCTTGAGCCAGGATTTCGTTCCGGTGGTGTTTACGCCGACGCTCACGTTGAGCCTTGCATCGGTATAGACCGTGTTGGAGAGAAAGTCCTGCAGATCGGCAAGTCGCAAGGCTCCACCGGTACCGGAGCCGTTCACCTGCGGCGATCCGTGGTTGTCCGTCAGTTCCCACCGAGCTGGGGCCGTCGAATTCCAGGAAGCGGTGATAATGCTTTCAAAGTCCCCGAAGGCGACGCGGAACTGGTAGGATGTGGGGTCCGTACCCACCACAGGCGAGGCGCCGAGGGCGACGGCGGTGACAGCGTTTCCGTCGAACGAGGCGCTCGTCTTCTGCGTTCCCGAGCTGCTCACGGTAATGCCGAAACTTCCGGAGAGGTTGAGTTCCTGGTCCACGTACAGGGGTTGCACGCGGTCGTTGCCGTTCCCCACCGCCCAGGCCGTCTCGGAGGCGAGGCGGTTTACCGTGAGAACGTGCACGGCCTCGGGAGCCCGCTGCTCGATAATGACCTCGAGGACGGACGGGTTGTCCACGTGGTCGAACTCGTTGTCCTCCACCTGCACGTCGAAGTATCCCTGGTTCCCCTGGACGGGAACGAGGACGAGATGGCGGGTCTGCGTTCCCTGCACGAGCAACTTGCCGTCGAGGTAGACCTTGTAGTCCCCGTCGCTCTGATCGCAGATGGTGGCAGGGGTGCAGTCGATGAGCTTGCAGAGCTTCTCCACGAGAAGATCGCGGCGGTCCAGCAGGTCGTTGGGGTTGCCGCCCACACCCTGCACTTCCGAGATCGTCTTGTTCAGGGCGGCGATCTGATCGATGTAGTTGTTGGCCTCCTCGACCTTGAGCTTCAAATCCTGGTTGAGCGCGGCCCGATACTGGTCGTAATTGGTGGCGAGCTGATCCAGAAAGGTGGTAAGGGTGATGGTCTTCTGCACCAGGTCCTCCCGGACCGAAGCGCTGTCCGGGCGCTTGTGGGCTTCCTGAAGCGCGGCCCAATAGTCGTCGATGGCGGCGGCGAATCCTTTTCCGGCGGGTTCGTTGACGAAGAGTTCGATGTGGTTCAACACCTGCTCGATGCGCTCCCAATAGCCGAGGACGGTACTCTCCTCCTGGTATTGCATGTCCAGGAAAGCGTCCCGGAGACGCACAATGGCGTCCACCTGGACGCCCGTTCCGATCTGCCCCGGAAGTGCCGGCCGGGAAAGGCCCGGTTCCGTGAAGGGGTCGGTGCTGGAGGCCTGGACCCGTTGCCGTGAATAGCCCTCCACGTCGGCGTTGGAGATGTTGTGTCCCGCCGTCTCCATGCCTCTGCGGAAGTAATCGAGGGCACGACGGCCCATTTCAAGGCCAAAAAAGCTGCTGAGCATGGCGAACCTCTCCTCCTCTAGGCAATGGTTATCCTCTGAAATCACAGCCGCTGGAGGGTGTTCCGAAAGAGCCTTCCAGGCGTCTCCATTCGTTGACGAGCAACTCGCCGAGCATGGCGCTCTGTTCCACGAGCCTCGAGAGAATCTGCATTTCCGACTTCAGCTTCAATACCGCCTGCCGGAGCGCATCGCCAGCAGTGCGAAGCCGGGCGGCCTCTTCCTCGGTCAACTTGGCAGCAAGGGCACTTACCGTGGAATCGCAGCCAAGCACCGCCGCAAGGGCCTTCGTTTCGCGCTCCCTCGCAACCTCGAACGCTCGTGCCTTGACCGAAAGGGATTGGGCGTTTTTCATCAGCTCCTGCAACGAAGAAAGGCGCTCTTCCCGGAGCGCCTCCCGCTGTCGAACAATGACATCCCACAATTCGAGCAACGTCTGGGTCTGCTGCTCAAGAAGGGGAATCAGGTTTTCCACCACGAGGTCACTCCTCCTTGCGCAGAATACCTGCAGCGAGAAGGCGCTGCGCGACAAGAGTCAGATTCGGCGTGTACGTACCGGACTGAATCTGTTCACGAAGCGCATCGACACGTTCGTTACGGATCTCGGGGACTTTTTTCAGCTCGGCCGCAGCTTTGGCCAATTCCTTGGCGAAAGCGCTGACTTCCAGCTCGTCACCCTGAGCCTCCCCGGAAACGGATTTGTATTTGCCGGCGCTTTTCTGCAGGTACTGGGCACCCAAAACGCGCTGCACCTTGTCGATCATGATCTCTCACCCCTGTCCATAAAGCTCGCTTCCAGTATCGGAATATCTTGAGAAAAGCTTTAGCAGCCGAGGGAAAATTGGCGCCTTGCGCAACACGCACGCTACACAAAACGCCGCAGGCATTACGCGGCAAAGGCATTTGTGGAACCGTCGTTACGTTCTACACAGAAACGCTGTCGCAGAACGGGCGGAAACGCGCTCAACGCTCCCTTTTGTTGCGGCGGTATTTCTGATGGATGTACAGAAAGTTTTTCTTGTCCTTGAGAATGTCCGCGTGAATTCTCCGGGAGCAGGCAGCACATAGGTTTCCCGTCGCGATGGAGGCACCGCAGGATTGGCAGTTCCGTCGCCCCTTTCCGGGTTCGACCTTCTGAATGCGTCCGTCTTCGACGAGGGCCTGGAGAAATTTTTCGTCGAGATCGAGAAGTTGTGACAGGTCCTGAACGGTGGGCGTGAGCTTGGGATGGGCGCGCAGAAAATCCCGCACGTAGGCGTACACCTCGTCGAGTTCGGCCCGGCACTCGTTGCACACCGACGAGGTACCGGCACTCACGAAGGCGTTGCCGCAGAGGGCACAACTGCGGAGATCAAAGTGAACCATGCGGATTCCCTCCCCGGGAACGGCTCCAGGAAACCAGGGCGGACACGGTTCCTCCGGCACGCATCACCGCTCCGGCGGCTCGCAGAAACGTGGTTCCCGTGGTGCATACGTCATCGACAAGTATAACGCCTCTCAAGGAACCTGAACAGCGACGCACCGCGAGGGCCTCTTCGGAAAGCTCTCTGCGGTCGGCGGCGGAGCGCTCCGCCTGGGGAGGAAGAGATCTTTGCCATTCCAGCACATCTCGAACCGGGCGGGAGAGGACCGAGGCCATGCCTTCCGCGAGGAGCCTCGCCTGATTGAAGGAACGCGGACTGCCCCGGTGGAGCGGAACGGGAACGAGATCGCCCTCGGGAAAGTCCGGGCACGCGGCGACGAGCCGGCCGAGGGCGTGTCCCATGGGAATGCCGAGAGAGGCCTGACCGCGGTATTTGAGATCGAGGAGAAGACGCCGCGGCATGCCGTCGTGAAGGGTGCCGAAGAAGAGCGGCGGCAAATCGGGATGTGCCGAACAGGGCGCGGAAACGCCACAACGGAGACAGACCGGTGTCGGCGGGAGAAGAAGGGCGTCGAGACAGGCGGGACAGACGGGAACCGCCATGCGCCCGCAGAGTGGGCAGGTTACGGGCCAAAAAAGATGACAGAGAAACTGCCGCAGAAAGGTGAACATGCCCTACGGCAGAACCGGAAGCGTTCGGCCTCGGAAACGCCCGGCAAACGGGACCCCGGCTTTTTTGCCGGAGGAGCGGAAGACGGCAGCGAGGGCGAAACCGCACACCCCCGCTGCCGTCAAAGCGTTCCTTCCCACGCGTTCGTTCTTTTTCAGTGCCCCGCGGCCTTGCGAAGCGCCTCGGCCCGATCCGTGCACTCCCACCGGGGCAGAGGCTCCAGATCGATGCGTCCCATGTGCCCATAGGCGGCGAGCCGGCGGTACTGGGGCTTGCGGAGTTCCAGATCCCGGATGATGGCGGCGGGACGGAAGTCGAACTGTTCGCGCACGAGCCTCGTGAGCGTGGCGTTGTCCACGACGCCGGTGCCGAAGGTCTCCACCATGATGGAAACAGGATGGGCCACGCCGATGGCGTAGGCCACCTGAATCTGACACACCTCCGCCAGCTCCGCGGCGACGATGTTCTTTGCGGCATAGCGGGCCATGTACGCAGCGGAGCGATCCACCTTGGTGGGATCTTTGCCGGAGAAGGCACCTCCGCCGTGAGGCGCAACGCCGCCGTAGGTATCGACGATGATCTTGCGTCCCGTGAGACCGGTATCCGCCATGGGGCCACCCAGCACAAAGCGGCCCGTGGGGTTGACGAGAAGACGGGTCTTTCCGTCCAGCAGCGCCGCAGGGATCACCGGCCTGATGACGTGCTCCAGGATATCCGCGGCGATCTGTTTCTGTTCCACTTCGGGGTGATGCTGGGTGGAGACGACGATGGTGTCCGCACGGAGGGCTTTTCTCCCCTCGTATTCCAGCGTCACCTGGGTTTTTCCGTCGGGACGCAGGTAGGGAAGCACGCAGTCTCTGCGCATTTTGGCCAGTTGTCGGGCCAGGCGATGGGCCAATGCGATGGGGAGAGGAAGATATTCCTCGCATTCGTTGCAGGCATAGCCGATCATCATGCCCTGATCGCCCGCGCCGACTTTGTCGATTTCGTCGTCGTTCATGTCTTTTTCGCGAATTTCCAGGGCCTTGTCCACTCCCTGGGCGATGTCGGGAGACTGCTCATCGATGACGGTGATCACCGCGCAGGTATCCCCGTCGAATCCGTACTTCGCTCGGGTGTAGCCGATTTCCTTGACGATGGATCTCGCAAGGGCCGGGATCTCCACGTAGCAGGACGTGGTGATCTCTCCCGCGACAACGACCAATCCGGTGGTGACGAGAGTCTCACAGGCCACCCGTCCCATGGGGTCCTGCTCGAGAATCGCGTCGAGAACTCCGTCGGAGATCTGGTCCGCCAGCTTGTCCGGATGCCCTTCCGTCACCGACTCGGACGTAATGAGAAAACGCTCGTTCGCCATAACCTACCGCACCTCCGCAACACAACATTACTGCCCATGCATAAGGAACATCACGGGCAGAGAAACGTCAACCTTGTGGAATCTCTGAATAAGGCTACGTGAGCCCCGCCGGGCGCCTCGCAGAGCCTGACGCGACCCGAGTCAAGGGAAAGCGAAAGGTCTTTCTTCGGAGCTTCCTTGTAATGTACATTTTATACAGTGCCTGGAAAGAAATGTCAACGTACAACATTTCTCACAGCCTTTTCCCGGAAAAAGCTGTGGGGAAAATCACGTCAGGAATATTCTATCGGTCTGCGAAGCAACATGACCGCCCCTTCCCTATGCTCGAATCCGTGAGGGGCGAGAAAGGGCGCCAAGTCGCTGGTATAGGTAATGAGAAGCGGGATCTTGCGCACCGCCGGATGTTCCAAGACGTATTCAATCAGCGCGGATCCAAGCCCCTTGCCCTGGTGGTCGGGATGAACCAGAATGTCCCAGAGCGACCCGCGAAAGACAAAATCCGTGAGAAGACGACAGAAGGCCACTACCTTGCACTCGAAGTGGACGGAAAAGCACATGCTGCTCCCCTCGAGCATTTTTCGGATCTCCTCGAGAGAACGGCTTCTCCCCCATCGTGTGAAAAGGTAGAGGTTATGTATGCTCTCCGCGTCCACGGCCAGTTTGCTGTCGTAGAACAGATATCCCTGCGGAATGGGGTGCGGCACTTTCGGCACGGAGCAACCCGGATGCGTCGGAAACGGCCTTTACGACCGAGCCGTCGCGGAATCAGCGCCGCCGAGAGACATGCCGACACAGATACGCCGCAAATCGCCTCCGCGGGCATCGGCACTCACCGGAAGCTGCACCACCTGGCCGGTACCGCAGCGAGGACATATCCACATGGCCCGGGCCATGCCATCCGCGTCGGGAGCACCCGCCAAAACCTTCACTTCACCGCAAAGCTGGCATGCCACGATCAGCATTTCTCCAGATCTCCCTTCGTCTTCCCCGAGGAAACGCAGGATGTGTGTTTATTGTACCTCAGTTTCCTCCTCAGGGGAACGCACTTCCAACTTCACCTGCACGGGCCCTTCCGTAAAGGTGGTCTCCGCGGCGGTGACGATGAGTTCGAGCGTTCCTTTCGAAGAGGCGATCTTCTCCACGGCGTCGAAGAACTCCGCCGCGGCGAGAGTACCCACCGTTCCACGAAGCGGATCGCGCAGCACGCCGTCCGCCGTGGCTTTTCCGTTCACCTCCGCGAGGATTTCGTAGAGTTTCGCTTCCGCCGCATCGAGTGTAAGTCCTCCCTGGATCCTGCGCACGAGCAGAACCGTCCCCGCCTCGTAGATCCGCGTGCTCTCCAGCGCCTCGACTTTGGTCTGCACGCGCTCGCCGAGAACGGCGTTGGAGCTGGCCACCAGGCGAAGCACCATACGCAGGGGAGCCCCCTCCGCGCCAACCTGATCGAGCACCTGACGAAGGGAATCAGCGCTGATCTCGACGGGCATTTCCTCGGAACCTTCGGGAAGGCGACGGCGGATCACCACAACGGCACGCTCGCGGAGAGACCGGATGGCCTCTTCCGCCGCAACGTCATCGCTCCCCTGGGGAAGAGGCAACTGGGCGATGATCTCTCCGGCCAGGACGATGATGCGCCCCGCACGGATCTGCTCGAGACCCGTTCGGAGCGCCTCGATGTCCTTTTCCAGTTCGGTCCGTTGCACCTCGAGACGATGCACCTCTCCTTCCAGTTTCTGGCGGCGCTCCTCGGCGGCACTCTTCGCCGCGAGAGAACGCTCGAGCTGCTCCTGAAGGGTTCGCAGCGACTCCTCGCTTTCGGCAAGGCGCTTTTCCACCTGGGCCAGTTCCTGACGCTTCGTGGCAAGCTCCGCCTGATTCTCGAAAAGCCGGAGCTCCAGCGCTTGCATTTCCTGCTGGTTTTCCTGGAGTTGGGAGGTGAGTTCGGTGATCTGTCGCTGAACGAATTTGAGGCTGAACAGCGCCGTTCGGACCGTGTCCGTGGTGGTGGAGAGAATGAACAGGGTGGCAAGGGTGATGATCACTCCCGTCACCGCGGTGACAATCGACGAGGTGTAGCGGGGCCGTAAGCCGAAGATGGAGATGCGCTTTTTCCCGATGCGCATGCCCAACACGTCTCCCACGTAGGCCACAACAGCACTCACGAGAATAAGAACGATCAGGAGCTTCCAGTTGATGTCGCCCAGGTGTTCAAGCACCGCTCCATCATCTCCTCGTTTCGAAAGCTCTCTGTCCGGAAACAGGCGGTCGAATGAAAAGCCGCGTTCCACGCACCTCGACGGAAACGACCTCTCGGCGCAGAGGTCTTTCAACGAACACGTTCGGCTCTCCTGACCCGAAAACTGTCGTCCGGTCTCGGAAAGACCCGTTCCTCCCGGTTTTTCGAAAGACATCACACCCTATCGGCGGTACTGGAAGGGTGACGCTTCAAGAAAAACAGTACCACATTTTCCCGGAATTACCGCATGTAAAAAAGCGGGCTCCACAAGGGAGCCCGCGAACATCGCTTCTTTACGCATCCGAACGCTTTCCGAAAGACGGCTCCGGGAGCGCGGGCCTGCTTCTACTTGTCCATGCTCTTGAGAACTTCCCGGGAGATTTCGAGGCTCTTCTCGATATCCTCCACGGGAACGTTGAGGGCGGGACGATACCGCATGGAGACGTTGCCGCAGGGAAGAATGAGCATCTTTCTGTCCCAGCATCCCTTCTTGAAGGTATCCCGCAGCTCGGCGTTGGGGAAATCGTAGGCGCACATAAGCCCCTTGCCGCGCACGTTGGAAATGAGGTGGGGAAATTCCTTCTGGAGATCCATAAGCCCGCTGAGCAGCTGGGAGCCCGCCGTGTTGGCCACGTAGTCGAGGATGTTCTCGTCGCGGTAGATTTCGAGATAGCGGGTGGCACGGACCATGTCGCAAATGGTACCGCCCCAGGTGGAGTTGATGCGGCTGGAGACGACGAAGCAATTGTCGTCCACGTCGTCGATGCGGGGCCCCGCCACGACGCCGCACTGCTGGGCCTTTTTCCCGAAGGAAAAGAGGTC
>Ga0067045_1003641_pt1 | contig 31848 bp, 27 predicted proteins | sample TerdegcTABiofilm_FD_59184 | JGI IMG/M metagenome (GOLD analysis project Ga0067045, IMG submission 59184) | Combined Assembly of (Gp0054472, Gp0054536) Wastewater bioreactor microbial communities from Singapore -Terephthalate degrading...
CAGCTCGGGGAAGAAGTCCGTCGCCTCGTAGGCCTCGTCGATGAGGGGCGAGCGGCGGCACTTGCCGGCATACCAGCTCTCGATGGCGTCGAAGTCCTGATCCACCAGCAAATCCGCCAGGCACGGCCGCGCCCCGCTGCGGTAGAAGGCCCGCCAGTGGTCGCGCGTCCCGAGCACCTCGTGGGCGCGGATCCCGCTCAGCTCCTCCAGCGCGCGGTTCCAGTACAGGACCCGGTGGTCCCGGTCGATCACGAACTTCGGGACCGGCGAGCACTGCAGCACGCTCTGCAGGAGCCGCTCGCTCCGGGCGAGGGCGCTTTCCTCGTATCCCCGGTCTTTTTCGGGTTTCCCGGGGCGGGATCCGGGCGTGCGCCTCTTTGCCGCCGTTTCGTGGAGCGGTCCCTGTACTGTGTGCTTCATGGCAGCGGTCCTCCGGAAATGACGCGGGTTCGAGCAGGGCTCACGGTTGACCGGAAGAAACCCGGGACGACGCAACCGGCTGGATAAGATTGATTTTCCGCCGTGTCGTCCTTATACTACGGTCGCGGCAAAAAGTGAACCCCGCAACAGCCGGGCAGGACCATGAGGCGGATCGCCCACATCTCGGACCTCCACTTCGGACGAGAGGACCCCGTGATCATCCGGGAGCTCCTGGCCGACCTGCGCCGGCTCGAACCGGCGCTGGTCGCCGTGAGCGGCGATCTGACGCAGCGCGCGAGGCGGCGTCAGTACCTGGCCGCGCGCGCCTTCCTCGAGCGCATTCCCGGCCCGAAGATCGTCGTGCCGGGCAACCACGACATCCCCCTGTACGATCCCGTGCGGCGGTTCCTCCTTCCGCTGCACCGGTGGCGCCGCTACATCGCCGCGGACATGGACCCCCTCTACATGGACTCCGAGATGGCCGTGCTGGGCGTCAACACGGCACGCTCGCTCGCCCTCGTGAACGGGCGCATCTCGGACAGGCAGATCGCGCTGCTCCGCCACAGGCTCTGCAGCATCCCGGGGCACATCTTCAAGATCGTCGTGACGCACCATCCCTTCATCCCGCCGCCCATCCCGCCCTACTCGATCGTGGGGCGCGCGGCAAAGGCCCTGGCCGTCCTCGAGGAGTGCGGCGTCGACCTTCTGCTGGCAGGTCACTACCACGTGGGGTACTCCGACGACATCCGGGAACACCACGCGGAGGTCCGCGCCCGCATCCTCGTCTGCCAGGCGGCGACCCTGTCGACGCGCCTGCGGCGCGAGCCGGCCGCCTACAACGTCTACACGATCAATCCGCCCGACCTGACCCTCAGCGTCCGTGCCTGGAACGGCAGGCGGTTCGTCACGGCCCGCAAGACCCGCTACCGGGAACTCAAGAAAACCTGGACCGAGGTGGGAACCTGAGCCCCACCGGGACCGGGCGTTTGCATCAATGTCCACGTGTGCACGGATCAAAAAAGGGCGGTGTCGTCATGACACCGCCCTTTCTATCGTGAACCGGTCTGACCGGATTGTCCGCCGATCACCGCCGCCGTCGACAGGTTCTCAATTCCCCGTCTCGAACTTGGAGTGATCCACCGGCTTCTCCGCCAGCATGAAAGCCGCCACGGAAGCCAGGGCCGCCAGGGCCGACCAGAAGATGAACACGTTGGCGAAGTTGAAGGACCCGTCCGGCAGCGTGACAACGAGGTACCCTGCGATCATCGGGGAGATGAAGGCCCCGAACTGCCCGAGGCCGTTGGTGATGCCCATGGCTCGTCCGACGACTTCCTTCGGGTAGCGGACGGACGGGAAGGCCTGCATCACGCCCCAGGGGAAGTTGATGAAGAACCCGCCCATGCCGAGCCAGAACAGCAGCGCGCCCGTCTCGCCCTTGGGGGTCTGCCCGATGAAGTAAAGAACGGGGATGCAGCCCAAAAAGCCGATGATCGTGACGATCTTCATCTTGCCCTGGAAGAACTTGTCCGCCACCTGGCCGCCCGCCCACATGGCGAAGAAGGCCACGATGAAGGGCATCGAGGCGTAGAATCCCATGGTCTTGATATTGAGGCCGTGCATCTTCACGAGGAAGGTGCTGATCCAGGTCGTCATGCCCCAGTAGATCATGAGAAGCACGAAAAAGGTGACCGTAAAGAGGTAGTACTGCGGATCGGTGGTGAAGATCTTCGTGCTGTACGTCTTGCCGTGGACCGACGCGTCGGCGCCGATCGACTCGGTGATGTAATCGTATTCTTCCTTGGTCATCTTCCCCTTCTCCAGCATCTCGCGGGGCGTGTCGGAGACGTACTTCCAGAGCAGGAAAATGCCCAGGAGACCCGGGACGGCGAGGACGAAGAACACGGGACGCCAGGCCCCTCCGAACAGGTCCGCCGACATCCAGGTCACGACGATGGGCACCAAGGCGGGCGCCACGGCCCACGTCGTCGCGAAGTAGCCGTTGGCGCGACCCTTTTCGGACATGGGGAACCAGTTCGCAATGGCGCGGACGGCGGGAACGTAGTGGTTGCCCTCGCCGAGGGCCAGGGCCAGGCGCAGGAAGATGAACTGCCAGAAGGTGCGCACGAAACCGGTCACGAAGGTCACGGCCGTGAACACCCAGATGGCGATGTTCATGGTCTTCTTGGGGCCCCACTTGTCGGCAAGGAACCCGGCGAAGAACTGGGCGATGCAATACCCGAAAAAGAAGATCGAACCGAGCCAGCCGATCTCGACAGCGTTGAGGTTCAGGTCTTTCTGGATGTAGGGCAAAAAGGTCAGAACGCTGATGCGGTCAAAGTAGTTGATGAGATAAAGCAGCCAGACAATGAAGAGGATTACCCATCGGTATCCCCAGGCTTTCTGAGCGACAGTCTGTGTTCCTTGAGCCATCTTCCACCTCCGTTGGATGTCTCATACAGGACCGGCCCCTTCGCTTCCCTATCTCCTCGACGTGGCGCCCTCGTTGCATGCGGATCAACCCCTGGAGAAGCGGGTACCCGGCCGGTCGGTTTATTCGTTTCCTCTCTGATACTCTCGGATCATAGCGACTTCCCTCTCGTTTCTCAGCGCTTCAGCGGGATGACGGTGTCGGCCCTCCTTTCTGATATCTTATTGAGCGCTCACTCATTTTTATATAAAACGGGCACTATGATTCTGCCCGACTTTCCTTTGTTCCGGTCAGGGCCCTTCCGGCTTTCCCCCATGAAGACGGCTCGTCGACCGCTAGACTAGCATCCGTCCTATATGTAAGTCCTGTCCGATTGTCAAGAAAAAAGTGAGCAGTCACTCATTTTATTTTCCACCTGCGTGATTCCCGATGCAAAATCGGGCGCCGAGACCCGCGTCCGCGCGGCACCGCAGATGAAGACCTCCTTGTCGCCGCCCGGTTCGTGTCCGCCCGATCCGGAGCGCCCGATTCTGCTTCCACCCTGCCCGTGCCCCTGTCGTCCTTCCATGCGCTACTCGTCGATGCGGAATTCCCAGGCGCACCAGAACTCCTCGAGATGTGTGTCGGGCGGGCACGCCACGCAATGCGTCTTGATCCGCGGGTCCACGGCGGAAGCGAAATGGCTGTATTCCTCGATTCCCGTAGTCTTGCAGGGATAGTCGGGAAGGCCCTTCCTCTTGCGCATGGCCTGCACCCGGCACTCCCGCATGCGGAAGATGCAGCGCTTCTCCGAGACCTCGATGAAGTCCTGCTTGTTGATGAGGTGGTACATCCGGAACCGCAGCGCCTGCATGAGGACCGGGATCCCGCCGCCCGCAGGAAGGCCGAAGCGCTTCAGGATGCGCTTTGCCTCGATTTCCGAGTAAGCCCCGATTGCCTCCCCGCTGCACTGCCGTCCCACATCAGTGCCGTAGCGTCTCTCCACGGCCTGGAACCAAAGCCCGTCGTGAGCGAGCCAGTTCAGCGACGCGTCTTCGAGGAAACCGAGCAGTTCCTCGCGCGTCAAATCCCGGATGTCTCTCGTCTTTACCGTCGTCCACATGGTCTTGCCTCCTGTCCGCCGCCGAGGCTCCGCCTCCTCCAAAAGGAGCCGATTCGCACCCGGCCGCCGGAAATATTTTGGCCCCTCCGAAATTGTCCTTGACAGATGCTGCTCAATCGCGTATGAGGACATCTGAGTTAGCGCTCAATCAATTTCGGGAGATCATATCACTGAACGCGGACAAAGCAAAAGGTTTTTCTTCACCGTACCTTCTGATGCGTGGTATGTAGGGATCATCCTAGATCATACAGCGCAAGGGGGGAGCATGAAGGTACACGGGAAGGAAGTCCAGGCGAACATCAAGAATGCACGGCTCATCGACCTGCGGCGCAGGCAAATCATCGAGGGAGCCATGCAGGTCTTCGCCGCCAAAGGATTCCACGGGGCCTCGGTCCGGGAGATCGCAAACGCGGCGGGACTCACGATGGGCACCATGTACAACTATGTCCGCAGCAAGGAAGACATCCTCTATATCGTCTACGATTTCATGACCACGATCCTCACCGAGGGGCTCAAGAAGGCCATCCAGGAGACGGAGGACCCCCGGGAAAAGGTCAGCGCCGCGCTTCGGCACAACATGGAGCTGATTTACAAGTACCGGGACGTGATCCTGTTCCTCTACCGCGAGGCAGGCAATTACGACAAGGAAAGCGTCCGCACCGTCCTCGCCCAGGAAACCAAGTACATCGAGGTCTTCGAAGAGCTCCTGCGCCTGCACTTTCAGGGTCGAAAGGTCAACGAGTCCCGTCTGAAGATGGCGGCGGACATCCTCTCCTACCTCAATGTCATCCTGGTTCTCAGAGGCTGGAGCCTCCGGAGGCGCTACGATTCCATGGACGACGTCGTGAACGGCATCCTCGAGTTCATGGAGCACGCCATCGAGATTGTCGAGGAAACCGACCGGGCGAGCTCGGAGTGCCGTCATTTCAGGAAACCCGCAAAGTCCCAACGCGAAAGGAGAACAAAATGGGGAAACCGGGGAAAGAACAAATGATCGAATTCTACCGGCAGATGCTGCGCATCCGCCGGGCCGAGGAAAAGCTCATGGAGGTGTTCTCCGCGGGCGAGATCCTGGGCTTTCTCCACGTCAGCATCGGGCAGGAAGCGGCCCCCGTCGGGGTCTGCGCCCACCTGCGGGATGACGACTACATCGGGACGACCCACCGTGGCCACGGCTACGCCATCGCGAAGGGCATCGATCTCAAGCGCGCCATGGCTGAGCTGTTCGGCCGCAAAGACGGTTACTGCATGGGACGTTCCGGGTCGATGCACCTGGCCGATCTCTCCAAGGGAATCATGGGCGCCAACGGCATCGTCGGCGGCGGCATCCCCATCGTGACGGGCGCCGGTTTCGCCGCCAAGTACAAGGGGACCGACCAGGTGGCCGTGGCGACCTTCGGCGACGGCGCCACCAACCAGGGCACGTTTCACGAGAGCCTGAACCTTGCGTCGGTGCTGAACCTCCCCGTGATCTTCCTGTGCGAGAACAACGGGTGGGCCGAATTCTCCCCCCGCCCCGTCCACGCCAAGATCGAAAACCTCGCGGACCGCGCCGCCTCCTACGGCATGCCGGGCGTCATCGTCCCCAATGACGTCGTCGAGATCTACGAGGCATGCGGCGAGGCCGTCGAGAGGGCTCGAAGGGGCGGCGGTCCGACCCTCATCGAGGTCAAGTGTGACCGCTGGTACGGCCACTATGTAGGCGACGCGCAGAAGTACCGCGGCAAGGAGAAGGTGGACGAGGCCATGGCGAAGGACTGCATCAAGGAGTTCGAAGCCAGGCTCCTGAAAGAGAAGATCCTCAAGCCCGCCGACGTCGAAAAGATGCAGGCCGACATCGCGGCCGAACTGGCCGAGGCGGTCGACTTCGCCCGCCGGTGCCCCTACCCGGAGCCGGAGGATATGGCGGTGGGGCTGTATGTATAATTTTTTTCGGGATATATGACTGTACGCTCAATCAGTTACCTGAAGGGAGTCTGACATGAAAGACATTCGATATATCTTCGCCATCAAGGAAGCCATGGAAGAGGAAATGGAGCGCGACGAGCGTGTCTTCCTGATCGGCGAGGACGTGGGACTGGCTGGCGGATCCTTCGGTGCGAGCCGGGATCTCTTCAAGAAATTCGGCCCCAGGCGTGTCGTCGACACCCCCATCAGCGAGGCCGGCCTGACTTCGATGGCCGCCGGCGCCGCCTCCTGCGGCCTGCGGCCCATCGTGGAGATCATGTTCATGGATTTCGTCACCTGCGCGATGGACAGCATCGTCAACCAAATCGCCAAGATGCGGTACATGTTCGGCAACCAGTACACGATGCCCATCGTCGTGAGGATGCCCGAAGGCGCGGGGCTCAATGCCGGCCCCCAGCACTCGCAGTGCCTCGAGGCCTGGTTCGCCCACGTGCCGGGACTCAAGGTCGTCATGGCGGCCACCCCCTACGACGTCAAGGGCCTCCTGAAGTCGGCCATCCGCGACGACAACCCCGTCGTGTTCATCGAGAACAAGACCCTGCACGCCATGAAGGGCCGGGTCCCCGAGGGAACGGATCACCTGATTCCCCTGGGCAAGGCCGATGTGAAGCGGCAGGGCTCCGACGTGACCGTCGTCGCCGTCTCGCGCCTCGTCAACGAAGCGCTTCAGGCGGCGTCCGACCTCGAAAAGGACGGCGTGAGCGTGGAGGTCATCGACCTCATGACGGTTCAGCCCTGGGACAAGGAGGCCGTGTTCAACTCCGTCGGCAAGACCCACCGGCTCGTGATCGCCCATGAGGCCGTGAAGCCCTTCGGCATCGGGGCTGAGATCGCGGCCACCGTCGCGGAGGAGCTCCTGGACGAGCTCGACGCCCCCATCATGCGGGTCGGCGCCCCCTTCGTCCCCATCCACTACAGCCTGGAAAAGGCTTACGTGCCGGGATCCCGGGACGTCAAGAACGCCGTCCTTGCCACCCTGCAGCGTGCATAAGTAAGGAGGAATAGCCATGAAGGCAGCTGTCTGGCACAACAGAGAAGACATCCGGATCGAGAATGTCCCCGACCCCAAGGCGGGCCCTGGACAGGTGAAAGTCAAAATCAAGACCTGCGGGATCTGCGGCTCCGACCTGCACGAGTACAAGAGCGGCCCCTTCATCATCCCCGCCAAGCCCCACCCGCTGACGGGTAGGGCCAACGGCCCCATCATCCTCGGCCATGAGTTCTCCGCCGAGGTGGTCGAAGTGGGCGAGGGGGTGAAGAGCGTCAAGCCCGGGGACCGCGTGACCGTCAACCCCCTCATCTACTGCGGCAAGTGCCACTACTGCAGGACCGGGCAGTACGTCATGTGCACCAAGCTGGGAACGGCGGGTTTCGCCTGGGACGGTGCCTTCGCGGAACTGGGCGTCTTCCCCGAGTACGGTGTTCTGAAGATCCCGGACAGCGTCAGTGACGACGCGGGCGCCTTCGTGGAGCCCCTGGCCGTGGCCGTTCACGCCGTGAGGCGCGCCCGCCTCAGGATCGGCGCCTCCGTGGCCGTTGTAGGCGCAGGGCCCATCGGGCTTCTCGTCATGCAGGCCGCCCGTGCCGCCGGTGCCGGCAAGGTCTTCGTCATCGAGCCCCTGAAGGGCCGCCGGGAGCTGGCCGCCCGGACGGGGGCCACGGCCGTTTTCGACCCGACGCAGGGCGATGCAGGGAAGGCGATCGGCGACCTGACGGACGGGCTGAGGGCCGACTGGGCCTTCGACTGCGTCGGCAACCAGGCCTCCTTCGACACGGCCGTGAAGGTCACGGGCCGAAGGGCTGTCATCTGTGTGGTGGGGCTCGCCCTGAAGCCCATCGAGGTTCCCTTCATCCGACTCTGGGGCCACGAGAAGGAGATCGTCTTCTCGAGCGGCTACGAGGACGAGTTCCCGGCGGCGATCGCGTACCTCGCCGACGGCCGCGTCAACGTGGAGCCGCTCATCACGGCCCGCATCAAGGTTGACGACCTCGTCGACAAGGGGATCAAGGAACTCATTGAGCACGGCAGCGACTACGTAAAAATTTTAGTCTACCCCAAGTAATCCGAGGAGGAGAGACCATGAATCTTCCCTATTTCGATCTGACAGGCAAAGTGGCCATCATCACCGGCGGCGCCACCGGCATCGGCAGGGGCATTGCCGAGGGGCTGGCCGATGCCGGTGCAACGATCGTTCTGTGCGCCCGGCGCAAGGAAGTCATCGAGCAGGCCTGCAAGGAGATCAAGGACCGGACGGGCGTGAAGACGTTTGCCGCCCCCCTCGACATCACGAAGACAGACCAGATCAAGGCCGTCACGGAGAGCGTGATGAAGGAATTCGGCCGAATCGACATCCTGGTAAACAACGCCGGTGTCGGCGGAAGCGAAAAGCCGATCGTCAACCTCAAGAAGCCCGAACGGGAAATGACCGAGGCCGACTGGGACCAGACGGTCGCCACGGACCTGAGGGGCATCTTCGTCCTCACCCAGGCCGTCGCCAAGAAGATGATCGAGAGGGGCGAGGGGGGCAAGGTCATCAACGTGTCCTCGATCACGGCGATCATCGGCATGGCGAACATGGCCGCCTACTGCTCCAGCAAGGCCGCCGTCGTGCAGCTCACCCGCGTGATGGCCCTGGAGTGGATCCGCTACAATATCCAGTGCAACGCGATCCTGCCCGGCTACTTCGAGACGCCCATGAACACGCACTTCTTCGCCACCGACGTGGGCAAGGAAATCATCAAACGCAACATCCCCCAGAACCGTCTCGGCCAGATGGACGACATGAGGGGCCTGGCCGTGTACCTCGCATCGCCGGCGTCGAACTTCATGACGGGCTCGGCGGTCGTTATCGACGGCGGCCAGACCAGCTGGTAGGAAGGAGAGGATCCGCCATGAAAATCAAGGACTACAAGACCATCATCCTGGAAAAGAACGAAGAGGGCATCGGCACGCTCACGCTGAACCGCCCCGAGGTCTTCAACGCCATCAGCGAGGAGCTGATCGCCGAATTGCTGGACGCACTGCGCGTCGTCAACGCCGATGCGGACATCAAGGTCCTCATCATTACAGGGGCCGGCAAGGGGTTCCAGGCCGGCGCCGACATCCGGGAGCTCAACCGGATGGGCATCGTGGAAATCCTGCGCTGGAATGAGGGGTTTCTGCGGGTCAACGCCAACGTGGAGAAGCTGCGTCAGCCCGTCATCGCAGCCATCAACGGCCTGGCGCTCGGCGGGGGCCTCGAGCTGGCCCTTGCCTGCACGATCCGCATCGCCGTGGAAGGCGCCAAGCTGGGCCTGCCCGAGGTGAAGCTCGGCATCATCCCCGGCACGGGCGGCACCCAGCGCCTGCCCCGCATCGTCGGGAAAGGACGCGCCTACGAGATCCTGCTGACGGGCGAGCCCATCGATGCGGCCGAGGCCTACCGCATCGGCCTGGTGAACAAGGTCGTCCCCAAGGGCGAGGCCTTGAAAGCTGCCGTGGAAATGGCGCGCCGGATCATCGTCAACGGCCCCTTCGCCGTGGAGATGTGCAAGGATGCCGTCGAGATCGGGATGGAATGCCCCCTGGAGCAGGCCGTCCAGTACTCCCAGAAGAACTGCATCGCCTGTTTCGGCACGGAGGACATGAAGGAAGGCACGACGGCCTTCATCGAGAAACGCAAGGCGAACTTCAAGGGGCGATGACCCGGACGCCCCGAGTCATTTTCGTCTTGCAATGACCCGGCGGTTGAAGCAGGATGAGCACGAAAATAACTCGGGATGAGGATGCCGCCCAAGCGCCTGCGTGCGTCGATGCCCACTGCGCAATCCCGCATGCACCCGGTCCTGAGCCCTATGCCCAATGAATCTGGAGGCCCGCTATGCCCGTCGAAATCGTGATGCCCAAGCTCGGTCTGACCATGACCGAGGGGCTGATTGTGGAATGGAGGAAGAAGGAAGGGGACCCCGTCAAGAAGGGTGAGGTCCTCTTCGTGCTCGAAACGGAGAAGGTGACCTACGAGGTCGAGGCGCCAGAGGACGGCAAACTGGGAAAGATCCTGGTCAAGGAGCAGGAGACCGTGCCCGTGGGCGCCGTTGTCGGCCTGCTCCTCATGCCGGGTGAAGCCGCCGTCGAGGTGACGGCAGCGCCCGCCGCCGTGCCGAAGGCGGAAGCGGCCTCCCCTGCCGCCGCCGCGGCCCCGACAGCCGCGGCTTCCGTGCCGCCCGCAGGCGGCCGCGTGAAGGCCACGCCGCTGGCGAGGAAGGTGGCGAAGGAACTCGGCATCAACCTCACCGCGGTGGCCGGTTCGGGTCCCGGAGGCCGAATCCTGCGGGAGGACGTGGAGAAGGCGAAAGCCGCCGTCGTCCAGGAGCCCGCGGCCCCTGCCGCGGCTGCAGCGCCGGCCCCCGCCGCACCGGCGCAGGCTCAGGCGGCACCCGCCCCGGCCGCCGCGGAGGGACGGCTTGCGGTCTTCACCGGCATGCGCAAGACGATCGCGAGGCGGATGCTCCAGAGCAAAGTCGAGGCGGCCCAGGCGTACATGGGCAACACGGTGGACGCCACCCGCATCCAGGCGCTTCGCGCGGAGTTGATGCCCTTCATCGAGAGGAAGACCGGCGTGCGCATCACCATCACCGACCTGATGATGAAGGTGACCGGCGCGGCCCTGCGGGAACACCCCGTGATCAACACACGCTGGACCGACAAGGGCGTCCTCTACCTGCCCGAGGTGAACATGGGCATGGCCATGGCCCTCGACGAGGGGCTCATCGTGCCCGTCATCAAGAACATCAACGCCAAGAGCCTCGGCCAGGTGGCACAGGAGCGCGTGGCCCTGATCGAGAAGGGCAGAAAGAACAGCTTCCTTCCCGATGACATCAAGGGGAGCACCTTCACACTCTCGGCCATGGGGATGTTCGGTCTCGAGACCTTCACGGCCATCATCAACCAGCCCGAAAACGCCATCCTCGCCGTGGGGGCGATCCTCGACAAGCCCGTGGCCCTGAAGGGAGAGGTGGTCATCCGGCCCATGATGAGCGTCAACCTGACCTACGACCACCGGACGATCGATGGGGCTGAGGCGGGCAAGTTCATGCGGACCCTCAAGGAGATGATCGAGGAGCCGCTCTACATCTTGTGACCCGGCGCTGCAATCCGCAGCGCCCCATCGACATAGCGGACACGAGCGGGGCCCCTGCCCCGTCCGAAAACCGCGACAGCGAGGGAATTCGACCATGCCTGTGGATATCGTCATGCCCAAGCTCGGTCTGACCATGACCGAGGGGCTGATTGTGGAATGGAGGAAGAAGGAGGGGGATCCCGTCAAGAAGGGTGAAGTCCTCTTCGTGCTCGAAACGGAGAAGGTGACCTACGAGGTCGAGGCGCCAGAGGACGGCACTCTTGGCAAGATCCTGGTGCCGGCGCAACAGACCGTCCCTGTGGGAGCGGTTGTGGGCATGCTGCTCAAGCCGGGCGAGTCGGCCGCGGCCGCCGTGCCGGCGGCACCCGCACCGGCGACGAAGTCGCCCGCCGCGGGCCAACCCCCCGCCGGGAAAAAGAAGATCGTCATCGTCGGCGGCGGCGTGGGCGGCTACCCGGCCGCCATCCGCGCGGCCCGCATGGGCGCCGAGGTGACGCTCATCGAGAGAGACGCCCTCGGGGGCACGTGCCTCAACTGGGGATGCATCCCCACCAAGGCGCTCCTGCAGTCGGCCGGCGTCGTCCAAACCATGAAGGAGTCCGAGACGTTCGGCGTGAAGTGCAAGGGCTTCGAGGTGGACTTCGGCGCCGTCATGGTCCGCAAGAACGCGGTCGTCGCGCAGCTCACGCGCGGCGTGGGCGCCCTGCTGAAGGCCAAGAAAGTGAAGGTTATCCAGGGAACGGCCTCCTTCGTGGACGCGAAGACCCTGCAGATCCGGGAAACGGGCGAGGAGGTCCGGGGCGACGCCATCCTGATCGCCTCGGGGTCCGTCCCGGGCCGGATCCCCATCGAGGGGATCGACGGGCCGGACATCATGGACTCAAACCAGGTCCTAGCCATGAAGACCCTTCCGAAGAGCGTCGTCGTGATCGGCGGCGGCGTCATCGGCGTGGAGTTCGCCCAGTTCCTGATCGCCATGGGAACCCCGGTTACGATCATCGAAATGCTCCCCGGCCTCGTCCCCGGCGTGGACAAGGAGATCGCCGCGCTGCTCCAGAAGCGGATCACGGCTGCCGGCGTCAACGTCGTCACCGGTGCCGCCGTGAAAGGCATCGCCCACAGGAAGACGGAAAGCGTCGTCACGTACGCGATCGGCGACAAGACGGAGTCGGTCACCGCCGAAAAGATTTTCCTCACCGTGGGCCGCAAGCCCGACTTCTCGCTTCTCAACATCGACAAGGTAGGCATCAAGCACGAACGGGGCGCCATCGTCGTCAACGAATTCATGGAAACGAACGTCCCCGGCATTTACGCCGCGGGCGACGTCATTGGCGGCATCATGCTCGCCCACCTAGCCTCGGCCGAGGGCGAGTGCGCCGTGCGGAACATGCTCGGCCACCGCGAGGCCATGAGCTACAGGGCCGTCCCCTCCTGCATCTACACGACACCCGAAGTGGCCTCCGTGGGGCTCACGGAGGAAAAGGCGAAGGAGCGGTGCGAGATCCAGGTCGGCCGCTTCCCCCTGCGGGGCAACGGCAAGGCCCTGGTCCTCAACGAAACGGAAGGCCTTGTCAAGGTCATCTCGGACAGGAAGCACGGCGAGGTGCTGGGCGTCCACATCATCGGACCCCACGCCACGGACATGATCGCCGAGGCCGTCCTGGGGATGACGATGGAGATGACCGCCGAGGAGCTGGCCGGCGCCATCCACCCGCACCCGACGGTATCGGAGGCGATCATGGAGGCGGCCATGGTGATCGCCGGCGGCGCCATCCACATGCCGTAATTCCCCGGTCTCCCCTCTTGCGCGGGGTGATCGAGAAGAAAATTGAGTGATTGGTCACTAATAATTCTTTGAGTGTGGTTATGGCATCGGCCCGGCGGCGCGTCCCGCCCGGACCCGACGCCACCAGACGGAACCGTGAGAGGAGGATACACGCATGGCTTGGGATTTCGGATACACGAAAGAAGAGGAAGCCTACCGGCAGAAAGTGGCCGCCTTCCTCGACAAGGAGCTGACGGAGGAGATCGCCCGGCAAAACTGGGAGGACCTGGGACTGGACAAGGAGGGACGCGCCTTCGGCAAGAAGCTCTTCGAAGCGGGCCTCCTGGGCTGGAGCTGGCCCGTGGAGTACGGCGGCAAAGGCCTCTCGCCCGTCTACGACTTCATTCTCATCGACGAGCTGGGCAAGCGCTGGAGCGCTCACGTCCCCAACGACGTGGCCTACACCATGGTGGGACACACGATCCTGCGACGCGGCAGCGAGGCGATGAAGAAGGAGTTCATCCCCCGCATCGTACGCGGCGAGATCGAATTCGGCCTGGGCTACACGGAGCCCGAGGCGGGCTCCGACCTCGCGAACATGAAGATGACGGCCATCGACCAGGGCGACCACTACCTCGTCAACGGCCAGAAGACCTTCAACACGGAGAGCCACTACGCGGATTACCACTGGCTGGCGGCCAAGACGGACCTGAAGGCCTCCCCCTACAAGGGAATCAGCCTCTTCATCGTCGACCAGCGGGCCCCCGGGATCACGATCCGGCCCATGATCACCATGTCGGGCGAGCGGACCAACGAGGTCTTCTACGACGATGTGAAGGTGCCGAAGAACCGCCTTGTGGGCGAGGTCAACAAGGGCTTCTACTACATGATGGAGGCCCTCATGTCGGAGCGCAACTACGTCTTCACGCCCTCGAGGTACTTCCCCTACCTGAGCATGCTCATCGACTACGCGAAGAAGACGACCTACCTGGGCCGACCCCTTGCCGAGGACCCCATGGTCCGCCAGAAGATCGCCCAGATCGCCGTCGAGATCGAGACGAGCCAGCTGCTCTCCGACCACGCTCGCTGGATGGAGTGGAACCACCAGGCCATGACCTGCGAGCCCGAGATCACGAAGGTCGTCGTCTCTGAGATGGAGCAGCGGATGGTGGACAACGCGATGCAGCTGCTCGACCAGTACTGCCAGCTCGAGGAAGGATCCAAGTACGTGCCCCTCAAGGGCCGGATCACGTGGGAATTCCTGCACTCCTTCATGACCACGATCGGCGCCGGCACGAGCGAAGTAGGCCGTACCGTCATCGCAACCCGCGGCCTGGGTCTCCCCAGGGGCTGAACGAATACTTCAGGAGGTTTGTCTCATGGACTTTACATATACCGACGATCAAAAAATGCTCAAGGAGGCGGCGCGAAGGTTCCTCGCCGCGGCCTGCCCCAACGTGGAGTGGTACCTCGAGATGGACAAGGACGAGAAGGGCTTCACGCCGGAGCTCTGGAAGGGCATGGCCGAGCTGGGCTGGATGGGGATCCTCTTTCCCGAGGAGTACGGCGGCATCGGCGGCGGCATGCTCGACATGGTGACCCTGATGGAGGAGATGGGCTACGCGGCCCTGCCCGGCCCCTACTTCTCCACCGTCATCCTCGGCGGCTGCACGATCCTCGAGGCCGGCAGCGAGGCCCAGAAGCAGGAATTCCTGCCCAAGATCTCGGAGGGGGCGCTGCGGATGACGCTGGCCCTCTCCGAGCCGGCAGCGGCCCAGTTCAACCCCTCCCTCATCACCGTGAGGGCTCAGGCCGAGGGGGACGGCTGGGTGATCGACGGCACGAAGCTTTTCGTGCCCGACGCCAACGTTTCCGACTGGATGATCGTGGCGGCCCGCACGGCGGGCAAGGACTTGGACAAGGACGGCATCTCGCTGTTCCTCGTGGAAACCAAGACCCCCGGCGTCGGCATCACCCTGCTCAAGACCGTGGCAGGCGACAAGCAGTGCGAGGTTGTCTTCAAGGAGGTGAGGGTGCCCAAGGGCGCGCTGCTGGGTGAAGCGGGCAAAGGATTCGCAGTCATCGAAAAGACCCTCCAGATCGCCGCCGTGGCCAAGTGCGCCGAGATGCTCGGCGGCTCGAACAGGGTCATGGAACTGGCCGTTGCCTATGCCAAGGAGCGCGTGCAGTTCGGCAAGCCCATCGGGACCTTTCAGGCCGTGCAGCACCTGTGCGCCAACATGAAGATGGCCACCGAGCAGAGCATCTACATCACCTACAAGGCCGCCTGGATGATCGACCGGGGGATGCCGGAGGCGCGCAAGTTCGCCGCCGTGGCCAAGACCTGGGTGAGCGAGGCCTACAAGAAGGTTGCCCTCATCGGCCACCAGATCTTCGGCGGGACGGGCTACATCGTCGAGCACGCCATGCCCATCTACTCGCGGCGGGCCAAGGCCGGCGAATACGCCTTCGGAAGCCCCAACTACCAGAGGGAAATCGTGGCCCAGGAGCTGGGTCTGTAAGGGACACCTGACCTACCTACCTCTCTCCGTTCCGCATTTGCCGCCGGGGATGATCCCCGGCGGCGAGTGCGGCATCAACGGCAGGGAGGGGGCGACACAAGCGAGGCGCACCTTGGATCTCAGCAAGCTCGACCGATACGCAACCCCGGAGGCATTCGTCGAGGCTGTCCGCAAGAAAGCCTACGACTACGACTTCAGCTGCCACGGCTGCTCCCAGGCGGTCGTGCAGACTTTCCTCGATGTCTTCGAGGAGGACAACGCACCCCTGTTCAAGGCCGCAAGCCCCTTCGCCGCCGGCATGTCCATGACGGGCAACAACTGCGGCGCCCTGATCGGCGGGCTCCTGATCCTGGGCGCGGTCTTCGGCCGCAAATCCATGGCCGACGGCATGGAGGGGATCATCGACGGGATCCGGCCCGCACGGAGGCTGGTGAAGCACTTCCAGGGCCGATTCGGCACGGTCAACTGCCGCGACCTGACACAGACCGACCTGGCCGACCCGGTCAAGGCCGATGCCTACTTTGCCGGCGGGGGGCTCGAGCGGTGCGCCGCCGTCACAGGCGAGGTGGCAGCCTTCGTGGGCGGGCTGCTGTACGAAGAGAGGCAAAAGAGAAAATAGAAGAGACCCCGCCGCGAACGCCCGGGGAGGACAGCGTCGAGGGCGGCCGTGAGGCGGAAAGGGGGAACCCCTCTGACCGGTCTTGCAGCGGCGGGGAAATGAAGGTAAACACAACGATTCGAGGAAAGGGAGGTATGTTATGAGCAATCTGAAACCGGGTCCACTCACAGGGGTAACAGTCCTGGATTTCACCTGGGTTCTGGCGGGGCCCCACGCGGCGAAGACGCTGGCCGATCTCGGCGCCAACGTGATCAAGGTGGAACAGTACAAGGCCGGGGCCAACGAACGGTGGCTCCCCCTTCGGGTCACCAAGGACGGCGTCACCCAGAGTTCCTACACGATCCTCGTCAACCGGGGCAAGCGAAGCATCTGCGTCAACCTGAAGAACCCCAAGGGGATGGAGATCATCCACAAGCTCATTAAGAAAAGCGACATCCTGATTGAAAACTTCGCCCCCGACGTCATGGGCAAGCTGAAGCTCGACTACGATCAGGTCAAGAAGATCAAACCCGACATCATCTACTGTTCCATTTCGTCTTTTGGTCACTGGGGACCCTACAGCCATAAGCCCGGCTACGACATGATCGCGCAGGGTGCCAGCGGCTGGTCGGACCAGAGCACGCCCCCGATCATCGCACCCGTCTCCATCGGTGATACGACGGCATCCATGCATGCCTGTACGGCCATCCTGGCGGCTCTCTACCACAAGAAGATGACGGGCCAGGGCCAGAACATCGACATCTCCATGATGGACTGCCTGTTCTCCCTGCACGAGAACACCCTGCCCTGGTACCTGATCAGTTCCGCCATCGGCGAGCCCGTCGAAATCCCGCGGATCGGCGCCAAGCACCCCGGTTACGCCCCCTACGGGATCTACACGGGCAAGGACGGCTACATCGCCATTGCCTGCCTCACGGAGCCCCGATGGGTGCCCATGGTCAAGGTGATGGGCCCCGAGTTCGAGTTCCTGCTTTCCGACCCCAGGGCGAAGGACGTCTCCACGCGCTGCTCAACGGCCAATGCCCCCTTCATCCATGAGCAGGTGGAGAAGTGGGTCATGTCGCAGCCCTCAGTGGCCGAGGCCGAAAGAAAGCTCGAGGAGCAGGGCGTGCCCTGCATCCGCTGCCGCAGCCTCAAGGAACTGGCCGAAGACGATCCCCAGGTCAAGGCCCGGGAGATGATGGTCACCCTGTACCAGCCCTTCATCGGCCCCATGCGGCATTACGGAAGCCCCTTGAAGCTTTCCGAAACCCCGGCAGGCCCCCGGAACTATGCACCCTTCCTGGGTGAGCACAACGTCGAGGTCCTGACAAAGGAGCTGGGGATGTCCGAAGCGGATGTCAAGGCGCTTTACGGCGAGGACGTCCTCTACCACGAACCTGCCGTCGAGAGGCTTCCTGAAGAGCTGAAGAAGAACGGGAAGTGAGACACCCTGCGGGCCCGCCGCAGCGGCCCCGCACGACAACGCCGGCTGCCGGATCGGAGGGGGAAGGACCCGCCGCCGATTCGCCGCCTGTAACATGAGAGGTGAACGATATGCTGAAATACGAGAAGTGGGACAAGATCAGAAGGAAGATTCGCAAGGACGATCTGCAGGATCTGGGCGTGCCCACGCCTGACATGGTCAAGCGCTGCATCGACGAGGGCAAGACCGAGCTGGCCAAAGAACTGGCCGACTACATCATCATCGAGAGCAAGGGCCTGCACGACCTCTACGCCGACTGGACGTCGGACATGCTCGATAAAGTCGCCAAGAGGTACGGCGAAGAGGCCATGTACCAGCTGCTACGCGATACCCAGAGCACCTGGATGATGCGCCGCACTTGGAGCGGCCTGCGCAAGATGACGCCCATGGAGCGCATCTGGCTCAACGCCGAGGTCTTCCGCGCACATCGGTGCGGCCCGCGGCAGATGGGCGAGCTCGACTTCACCGAGGACGACGACAAGATCGTGCTGTCCTGCGACCCCTGCGGCAGCGGCGGCAGGACCCGCCGGGGCGATCCCGTCGACGGAACCCCGTCGCGCTACGGCCCCCCCTACAACTGGGGAAAGACCTCCAAGGCTTACCCCTGGAGCTGGAGCCAGGCGGGCGTGCCGTACTATTGCCTGCATTGCGCCATGAACGAGATCCTCATGATCGAGTGGGGCGGCTGGCCCCTGTGGGTGACGGAATACGACCCCGACGAGACGAAGCCCTGCGCCTGGGTTTTCTACAAGAACCCCCAGGTAATGCCCGAGAAGTACTGGACGCGCCTCGGCTTCAAGAAGCCCGACAAATTCGAGTAGATCCGCAAGGATGCTACCTCCCTCCGGGAAGGCGGGGCGCACGCCCCGCCTTCCCTCTCTGCCATCTGTTCTATTCCGTCTATTCGGTCTGTCCGGTCCGTCCTGTCGAAGAAGAAAGACAAATCGGATAGAATAGGCGCCGGACAGGATATGAAACGGATACTGCCGGCCGAGTTTGTACGGCAACAAGCGTCATGGAAGGAGAAACAAACAGGATGATCCCGGCAAAACCCGATTGGCTCCGCAAGAGGCTTCCCGTGGGGGCCGGTGTGCAGGCGATGGAGGGGAGCCTGGAGCGCAGCCGGCTCCGCACCATATGCCAGGAGGCCTGCTGCCCAAACCAGGGCGAGTGCTTCTCCAAAGGGGTGGCCACCTTCCTCATCATGGGTAAGGTCTGCACGCGCAACTGCCGCTTCTGCGCCGTCGATTCGGGGACCCCCGAAACCCTCGATGCCGGGGAGCCCCTGCGCCTGGCCGCGGAAGTGAAGCGTCTGGGCCTGCGTTTCGTCGTGATCACCTCCGTCACGAGGGACGACCTTCCCGACGGGGGTGCCGGGCACTTCGCCCGGGTCATCGAGGTCTTGCGCCGCGAGTGCCCCGACGTGGGCATCGAGGTGCTCATTCCAGACTTCCAGGGGTCGCACGACGCGTTGCAAGCGGTGATCGACGCCGCGCCGGAGGTCCTGAACCACAATGTCGAGACGGTCCCCCGCCTCTACCCGTCCGTCCGCCCGCAGGCTGACTACCGCCGCTCCCTGGCCCTGCTTCGCGAGGCCAAGGTCCTCCATCCACCGCTCACCACCAAGTCGGGACTCATGGTCGGTCTCGGCGAGACCCGCGAGGAAGTTCTCGAGGTTATGGTGGACCTCCGCTCGGCCTCGTGCGACGTGATCACCATCGGGCAGTACCTGAGCCCCTCGCCGGCCCACCATCCGGTCGTGGAGTACGTGAAACCGGAGATCTTCGAGAAATACCGCCGTGACGCCCTGCGTCTAGGTTTCCGGGACGCCGCCTCGTCTCCCTTCGTGCGGAGTTCCTACATGGCGGAGAAGTACTATCGGAAGACCTGAAAAGGGTCAGGGTTCAGGCTACAGCAACGAAGAAGGCCCTCGGGGAGACGGGGGCCTTCTTCGTTGGAGTGGAGAGGCCCTGGAGTTGCCTCACTTTAGGATCTCCAGGGCCTGGATGAATTTCATGATCTGCGGCGTCCCCGTGGCCGGGAAGATCTCGACGGCGTCGGCCAACAGCCTCGCCAGGTGGTACTCCGGACTCACCCCGTAGCCGCCGAGAACCTGCATAGCCTTCATCGTGACGCTCGCCGCCACCTCGCCGCCGATGTATTTGGCCCGGGCCGAGAGCTTGCCGATGTCGCGGGGCGCCATGCCCCTGTCCAGGCACGCGGCCGGGCGGTAGATGAGCCAGCGGGCGGCGTCGATCTCCGTGTCCATGTCCACGAGCATAAACTGGATCGCCTGGAGGTTCGCGATGGGCTTGCCGTAGAGAGTGCGCTCCTTGGCATACTTCAGGGCGATTTCGAAGGCCCCGCGAGCGATGCCCAGCCCCACGGCCCCCACGGCGGCACGGCTCACCGTGAAGGTCGCCATGGCGACCGCCTGGCCCCCGCCTTCTTTGCCGATCAGGTTCGCTTTCGGAACGCGGCAGTTGCTGAACCCCAACTCGCAGACGTCTCCCGACTTGAATCCCATCATCTCCTGGCGCCGGCTCACGACGAACCCCGGCGTACCCTTCTCCACGGTGAGAACGCTGGCCCTCTCGCCCGTCCGGGCCAGGACGAGGACCCAGTCGCCCACGCCGCCGTTGGTAATGTAGACTTTCCTGCCGTTGAGGACGTAGCCGTCTCCGTCTACGACGGCCGTGGTGTTCAGCGTGGCGAGGTCGGAGCCTCCCGTGGGCTCCGTTGCCGCCACGGCGGCGATCTTCTCGCCCCGGATGAGCGGCGGCAGCCAGGCCTGCTTCTGCTCGGGCGTGCCCCACGTCTCGATCATGTACAGCGGGGCCTGGGTCACCTCGAGGATGAAGGCGAGGGAGGGATAGACTCGCGCGATCTCCTCGACGGCGATCAACGCCGGCAGATGTCCGGCCTTCGAGCCGCCGTACTCGCGGGGGGAGGCAATGCCGATAATCCCCAGCGCCCCGATCTTGCGCACCTGCTCGAATGGGAATTCCCCCTTGCGGTCCAGCTCGAGCGCCTTCGGCGCCAGTTCCGTTTCGGCGAATTCGCGGACCATGGCCCTGATCATTTCCTGCTCTTTCGTGAATTCAAACATGGCGATTCCCCCTTCCGAGATTCGATAGCGTTCTTTCGCTCCTGCGCGGAAGCGCGTTCTACCGCTCCGTCTCCAGCACCTCCGCGAGAGCGGGAATGATCACCCGGAGGTCGCCGGCGATGCCGAAATCCGCGATGTCGAAAATCGGGGCCTTCGGGTTCTTGTCGATGGCCACGATGAGCGATGCGTTGGCAAATCCCGTTGTGTAGTGCGGAGCACCGGAGGCGCCGATGCTGATGAACAGCCCGGGGCTCACGGTTCTGCCGCTCTGCCCGATCAACCGCGACTCCGGGATCCAGCCCGCGTCACAGGCGGGCCTTGAACCGGCTGTCATGCCGCCGACGGCCCGGGCAAGGCGCTCAAGAAGGGAGATGCCCCCGGCCTCGTAGAAACCGAATCCGCCGGAAACGATGATCGCCGCCTGGTCCAACCCGCCCTCCTCCGGCTCGCGGACCATCTCGAGCGTCCTTGCGCGGAAATCCTCCTCCCCGATGCCTGAGGCGATGGGGACCATCTCGCCCGTCCTGGAAAAATCCGGGTTTCCCCTTTCCAGGACACCGGGCCGGACGGTGGCCATGACAGGCCTCTTCTCGGGGCAGATGATCTTCACCATCATGTTTCCCCGCCATCCGGGCACGATCATCGCCAGCTGCCGGCGGCCGTCGATGTCCTCCACGCGAAGTTCGGTGCAGTGGGCTGTAAGCCCCGTGCCGAGCCGCGCCGCTACGGCGGGGGCAAGGTCGGCCCCGATGGAGGTCGCCCCCATGAGGACGATGCCGGGGCGGGTCTCGGCGATGATCCTGAAGAGGATTTTTGTGAACGCGTCGGCCTGGTAGAGTTCCAGCCGCGGGTCCTCCACGACGAAGACCCGGCCGGCCCCGTGGGCGATGAGTTCGGAGGCGCACTCGCGGCAACCCCTCGGCCCGATCACAACGGCCGAGACCGCTCCGCCCTGCGTCGCCGACAGATCTGTGGCTTTTCTCAGGAGCTCGAGGACGACGCCGGTCGGCCGCCCGTCCCGCAGTTCCGCCCAGACGAGGATGTCGTTCGTGTGATTGACATCCAGGGTGTCTTTATCCCTTGCTTCCGCGTTCATGCCTTGCTGCTCGAGGCTTGTTGCTTGTGGCCCTTTCACAGTGCATCCATCTCCCGGAGCCTTGCGACGAGGGCGCGGGCCGCCTCCTTCGGGTCACCTCCGATCATCTCCACGCGCCGTTTTCGGTGCGACCGGAATACCCCGGCAACCCGAGTCGGCGATCCCCTGAGTCCCATCGCCTGTGCAAAAAGACCGGCGCATTCACAGGCGGCGCAGCCCACCTCGGCGATCTCCTTCTTCCCGGCCTCGAGGATGCCGAAGACGGTGGGGAGCCGGTAGCGGTTAATACGCTTCACCACGGCGATGACGGCCGGCAGCTTCACGTCTACGCGCAGGAAGCCCCCCTCGATCTCCCTCTCGACGAGGGCTGTCTTTGCTCCTGACACCACCTCGATCTTCCGGGTGCGCGTGACCCGCGGCCATCCCAACGCCTCTGCGAGCTGCGCAGGCACCTGTCCCGTCGCGCCGTCCAACGATTCGTTCCCGCACAGGACGAGGTCGAACGCGCCGGCCGAGCGGATCCCGGCGGCGAGCACGGCCGCCGTGGCCAGCGTGTCGGCGCCTGCGAAGGCCGTGTCGCAGAGCAGCATCCCCCGATCGGCGCCCATGGCCAGGGCGTCTTCGAGGCACTTCCTCGCCTGGGGCGGGCCCATGGTCAGCACCGTCACGACGCCCCCGACCGCCTCGCGGATGCGCAGGGCCTCTTCAACCGCGTGGCGGTCTAAAGGGTTGGTCACCGTTTGGATGCCGGCACGGCTGATGGTCCCCGTGGCGGGATCCAGCGTGATGCGGTCGAACTGTTCCGGGGCGGGAACCTGTTTGATGCAGACGAGGATGCGCAGCGGCATGGACCGGATCTCCTTTTGCCGGGTTCACTCGTTGACCTTTGCCAGTTTCCTCGCCATTCGCATCTTCTCGGGCAGCTTTCCCAGCCGCTGGTACATGACGCGCTGGCTCTGGGGAGATCCCGCGCCGTGCATGGACTCCACCAGGGCCGTGCCGCCCGTCATGTTCTCGAGCAGGCGCAGCACCTTCATCCGCGTCTCCGTGGACACGCCGCTGACACCCTTCATGAACTTCTCCACGTACTTGCCGATCTCGGCATTGTTGAGATCCCGGGAGAACGGGAGCGTCGCCAGGATGCCGCCTGCCACGTCATGGGCCAGGCGCGAGATCTCGTAGATGTGCCGCGTGATATTGTGCTTCGTGCAGTTGGCCAGCAGCGGATCCGGGTAGTAGGCCCCGCTCTTCGTTTTCGACCCAAGGGCCGAACAGGCCACCGATCCCGAGTAGACCGTCTCGGCCAGGTGCGTCATCTCGACGAGCTTGTCCTTTATGTGGGAGGCATTCAGCGTCCCCTGGTACTGGGCCGCCAGCGCCGAGGCCCCCACGATGATATCGGCAATGCCCCCCTTGCAGCCGCCGTAGTTCTGACGGTGAAGGGTCGCAAACCGCTCCACGAGGGTCCCACAGAAGTCGACCTCTCCGCACATGAACACCCGCTCCCAGGGAACGAAGACGTTCTCGAAGACCACCAGAGCCTCACCGCCCACCATGCCGAAGTCCACATTGCCCGCGTCGAGGCTCGCCTCGACCTTGCGCTCCTCGTTGGTCTGGCGGCCGAAGATCATCGTGATGCCGGGGACATCGAGCGGGATGGCCGCCGCAATGGCGTAGGCTTCGTCGCCGGGCCCCATGGCCTGCGTGGGCAGGATCATGATCTCGTGACTGTTCACGGCCCCCGTCTGATGCGCCTTGGCCCCGTTGATGATGACGCCGTCCTTGCGCTTCTCCACGACTCGGGTGAAGAGATCCGGGTCGGCCTGCTCGCTGGGCCGCTTGGAGCGGTCCCCCTTGGGGTCCGTCATGCCGCCGACGAGCATGAAGTTCTCATCCTGGATCCTCTTGAGATACTCCTCGAAGCGTTTGAAATAGGGCGTCCCGTACTTTTCGTCGATTTCGTAGGTGGTCATGTAGAGGGCATTGAGGGCGTCGAATCCCACGCAGCGCTGGTAGCAGCTCGCCGTTTCGTGGGAAATGAGCCGAAGCATCTGCACCTTCTTGATCAGGTCGTCGATGGATTGGTGAATGTGAGTGAACCTGCTGATCCTCTTGCCCGTCAGGTGGCTCTTGGCCGTCATCAAGTCCTCGTATTCCGGCATCAGGGCCAATTCGTAGGTCTTTGCCGCCGAGTTGATGTGGGGGACGAAACCCGGATGGGTACTCCGGTCCTCCACCAACTGCCCGTTATAGTAGATCCGCACCTTCTGGTCCTTCAAACTCATCACGTAATCTTCCTTCGTCTCGATTCGTTTCATTCCCCACCTCGTTCCAGGAGCTTGTCGATAATCTCTTCCGGGGCGACCCGGTCATCGCTGACGGATACGATCCGCCAGGGGTGATTCCGACCCAGCTTCTCCTCGGGGCACGCGACATGGCATCCGTGAATCATCAGGATCGTGTTGAACCCCTCGCCCTCCATGCTCACCCAGCGGATCCGACCTTGCGCGACGGCGAGGATCCTCTTCGCGTAAGCCAGCCGGTCATAGGTGCAGTCGCACCCCCCGCAGTATTTCAGCGCCACCTTCTTCACGGCCGGACCCGCCCGCACCTTCCGACGGTTTCCTCACGATGCGAGGCGCCGTCGGACTTAGATTAGAGGGTAGGAAGGTGAGAAGGTTGGAGAAGCGGAGATATGACATCGGCTACCCGTTTCTGCAACGTTCTTACCCTCTTACCTTCTATCCGGCGAAACTGCCCCCCCACCGGTCCCCTAAATGAGGGTGTGTCCCCCATCGACATATATCTCCGCCCCCGTCAAGAACGGCGGGCACGTCGCAAGGTACAACGCCGTAGATCGCAGCTCGTCGAGCGTCCCGACCCGGTTCAGGGGGATCATCTTCTTGACGAGCCCCTTCCCCGCCTCGGAGGCAAAGAAGTCGCGGTTGAACTCCGTCAGGATGTAGCCGGGACACAGGGCATTGACCTGGATGTTGTCCCGCAAGAGCTCCAGGGCCATGACCCGCGTGAGCTGGATCACCGCGGCCTTGCTGGCGCAGTAACCGGCCATGTTGCGCGCGGCGATCTTGCCCAGGATGGACGATACGTTGATGACCTTCCCGCTCCTCTGCTTGACCATGACCTGGGCCACGGCCCGTGAGACGAGGAACGTCCCCCGGAAGTCTACGTTCATGACCTCGTCCATGTCTGCGTCGGTCATCTTAAGCACCGGCTTTTCGCTGCCCGGGATGCCTGCACTGTTGACGAGAATGTCGATGCGCCCCAACTCGCCCACGATCTCCTGGACGACCTGGTCGACCCGTTTCGAGTCATTGACGTCCAGTGACTTCCCGACGACCTTCACGCTGTATTTAAGAGCGAGCTCCCGGGCCGCTTCCCGGCATCCGTGAAGGTTGCGGGCGACAACGGCAACGTCGGCCCCTGCTTCCGCGTAGGTCTCCGCAATGGCCCGGCCGATCCCCTTGTACCCTCCCGTGATCAGGGCCGTCTTGCCCTTGAGTGAAAACAGCCTTTCCAGCAGTTCCGAAGCCATGATGCCTCCCCTTCTTCACAGGTTACGGGACCTCCGCACCAGGCGATCTCTTCTCTTCCTTCGGGTCGTCCACGAGGCTCGTCCCGAAGGTCGGTCCCAGGGCCAGATCCACCGAATCGTCGAAGTCGGGGTCGATGCCCGCAAGGTAGCGCGCCAGTTTTTTCTTGCGCTCATAGTTGTAATCCAGGTTCAGGGCGATCGTCTCCATGATGGGCGACCCACCCCCGTGGACCCCGGCAATCTCGTACCAGGCCGCCATCGGCGATGCACCGATGTTCTCGACGTATTTCCAGATCTTCAGGGACACCTCCGGCGGCAGCCTGGGGTTGCGCACGATGAACTTGTCAAGGTACTTCTTCGTTTCCGGCGCATGGAAATCGTCTTCGAAGGGGAGCGTAACGGCGATGCCACCGGCGATTTCGGTCAAGATGTTGTACTCGTGATAGATCAGCTCCCCGGTCATCCGCCGGCCGACGTTCGCAAATATCTTGTTGGGAAAGAAGACTCCGCTCGATGTTTTCTCGCCGTACAAGGCCGCCGCGACTCCCGCCGCGTAGGCCAGCTCGGCGGCACCGGCAAACTCGGAGAGCTTCTCCCGCACGTGGCCCGCCTTCTGGATGTTGTTCGCCTCAGCGGCCAGCGCCGTTGTCCCACAGAGGATATCCGACACGCCCGGTTTGCAGCCGCTGTAGCTGTGCCGGTGCGAATCGGCGAACAGCAGGGCGATCCTCCGGCCGAATTCCCACTCTCCGCACATGAAGACACGTTCCTTCGGCACGAAAACGTTGTCGAAGACGACAACCGAGTCGGAAACCCCGTACTTGCAAAACGGAGATGCACGGGGGTCATCCTTCTCCCGGTGCCAGACAGGACGCGTGATCAAATGCACTCCCTCCCAGTCCGCCGGGAGAACGAAAGCGACGGCGAAGTCGCTGTCGTCCTCCATGAGTGCCCGTGTAGGCAGGACGAACATTTCGTCGGCATAGGCCACCTGGGTGATGGACATCTTCACGCCCGAGACGACGATTCCGTCTTTCCGCCTCTCAATGACGTGCACGTAGGCGTCGGGGTTCGGCTGCTCGCTGGGCCGCTTCATGCGGTCGCCCTTGCTGTCTGTCTGGGCACAACAACCGTCCCAGTCGTTTCGCTGGTACTGCTTCAGATACGCAATGAACCGATCGTGATAGTCCGTCCCCTTCGCCTCGTCGATCTCCTTCGTGCAGATGGCCAGCGCATTGATTGCGTCGTGCCCCATGCACCTATGAATGCAGCCCCCGACCCGGCGTGCCGCCAGACGGATCATCTTCTGCTTCTGCAGGAGGTCGTAGGGGTTTTGCGGCAGGTGGGCGAACCGGTTGATCTCCTCGTCGATGAGCGGCGAGTGGACGGTCATCAACCCTTTCCACTTCGGATCGAGCGCCAACTCATAGGTCACGTCCAGAACATTGATGCCAGGGATGAGTCGATGGTCGTCGCGGCCGACCTTTTCTCCCCCGATGTAGATGTTGTGCCTCATCTTGAAAAGACGTTCGCGGTACTGCTCCTTGCTCCTAAGCATGTCTGGCCATCTCTTTCCGAGGGAGTAACTGGATCTTTGTCCCATCCCTCTCCTTGGTCTCTTTTACACCCAAGTGAGCACGCAGTGTGCCAGAAAAGGACATAAATATAAGAACATGAAATTATTGAAAATATAAAAATTTCTTGCATTTCTATCCTGTGTGTGTCTTGATCTTCCTGTCCCACATCGATACAGATGTCCCATTTTGATTCGCTTATGGGACACTTTCGGGACAAGCGGGAAAGGGTAAATGCCATGCAGGAGAATTACAGGGAACGATTCGATCAGGTGTTGCGGGAGTGGAAGCGGTTCATCAACAACCGGCCTCTCGACAACCCGCTCGTCGTACCGGACATCATTTACGAGTCGTGGAGGCGCTGCCAGGAGTCCAACGTCAATCCCTACACGACGCGGGTAAACACCATTCTGGACGCGAAGGCGCTGGGCGACCTGCTGAAGCGAAACGCCGAGCTCATCGAGATCAGCCGGCCCTTCATGCAGAACCTCTACGGTTTCGTCCGGGGATCGGGCTTCGTTGTCGCCCTTTTCGACGAGCAGGGGTTCCTGCTCGAGATCATCGGCGATTCCGACGTGGTCGAGCGCATCAAGAAGGGCAACTTCGTCCCAGGAGCCTGCTGGAGTGAGGAGGAGGCAGGCACGAACGGCTGCGGCACGGTCCTCAAGATGGACAGGCCCGTGCAGGTCTTCGCCACGGAGCACTACTGCATCAACTCCCACAAGTGGACCTGCTCGGGGGCCCCGATCCACGACCCCGACGGGGACCTCATCGGCGTGATCGACATGACGGGCCCCTACCTCAACGCCAACCCGCACACGCTGGGTATGGTCGCCGCCGCCGCCTACGCCATCGAAAACGACATGAGGGTCCGCAAGGCTCTCTCGGAGTGCCGCATCGCCGACGGCTACCAGAAGACGGTCCTTGCCTCCATCCCGGAGGCTCTCATCGCCATCGACACCCTTTACCGGATCACGATGGTCAACGAGAACGCCGAAAAGATCATCGGCCTCGGCACGGCGAAGCTGGCCGGCCGGAGCCTCCGCGACGTCATGGGAGAGCACAACGCGTCGCTATACAACCTGATCCAGCACAACGCGACGCTCACGGACGTGGAGGCCCGGATCGTCATGCGCGACGGACACGCGGTGGACTACACGCTCACCTGCAATCCCATCCGCACGGAGGACCGGCGCGTGATCGGACGGCTGATCATCCTCAACGAGATCAAGCGCGCACGTACGCTAGTGACCCGGATGATCGGTGCCAAGGCCAAGTTCACCTTCGAGGAAGTCTGCGGCGTCAACGCCGCGTTTCTCGAGACGGTCAAGCAGGCGAAAATGGTCTCCCAGAGCAACTCCAACGTCCTGCTGCTCGGCGAGAGCGGGACGGGAAAGGACGTCTTCGCCCAGGCCATCCACAACGAGAGCGGCCGCAGCGCCGGGCCCTACGTGGCCATCAACTGCGCCGCCATCCCGCGCGACCTGATCGCGAGCGAACTGTTCGGCTACTCCGAGGGCGCCTTCACGGGCTCGCGGCGGGGCGGCAACCAGGGCAAGTTCGAACTGGCCGACGGCGGAACGATCTTCCTCGACGAGATCGCCGAGATGCCGCTGGAGCTTCAGGCGGCCCTGCTCCGGGTCATCGAAGACAGGTCGATCACGCGCATCGGGGGCTCCCGGGTCACGCCCGTGGATGTGCGGATCATCGCGGCGACGAACAAGAACCTCAAGGAAGAGGTCCGCAGGGGCCGTTTCCGGGAGGATCTCTACTACCGATTCAACGTCTTCACGATCCACATGGTGCCGCTGCGGGATCGGCTGGAGGACATCCCGCTGCTGGTCGACGGATTCGTCCGCAGGCTCTGCAACACCATGGGCAAGAGGCTGGTCCGCGTGGACGGCCGGGTCCTGGAGAAATTCATGGGCTACGCCTGGCCGGGAAACGTCCGGGAACTGCAGAACGTCATAGAGCGGATGATGAACATCGTTCATACCGACGAGCTCACCATCGATCTGATCCCCTCGGAGGTCCTGCACGGCCCATCCCGCGCGGAGCTTCCGACCCGGGCGGAATCGCCCCGCGAGGTCGAGCGCCGCATCCTCGATAAAATGGTTCGCTCCGGCCTCCCGAAGCAGGAGATCGCCCGCAGGATGCAGATGGCCCGTAGCACTCTCTACCGTAAGCTCGAGAAGTACAACCTGCCCCGCTGAGAAAGGAGAAGCGCCGTCATGCCCCTGCCCCTCGAAGGGATCCGCGTCCTCGATCTCTCCGCCCGGATGCCCGGGCCTGTTTGTACCCAGATGCTGGGCGACCTGGGCGCCGAGGTCATCAAGATCGAAAGCCCTAAGTCCCCCGACCTGTTCCGGCAGTTCGAGCCGCGTCTGAACGGCTCGGGCAGCCTCTTCCACGTCTGCAACCGCAACAAGAAGGGCGTCTCCCTGGAGCTTCGCCACCCCCGGGGCCGCGAGATTTTCCTGCGGCTTGCCCGCGGGGCCGATGTCGTCGTGGAGGCCTTTCGCCCGGGCACCCTGGAGCGCTTGGGGATCGGGTACGAGACCCTGAAAGAGGGAAATCCCGGACTCGTCTACTGCGCCCTCACCGCATTCGGGCAGACAGGCCCCTACCGGCTACGGCCCGCCCACGACCTGAACCTGCTGGCCCTTGCGGGTGTGCTCGACCTGCTCGGGACCCGGGACGGCCCCCCGATCGTGCCGCCCGTCCAGATGTCCGGTCTCGGCGGTGCGCTCCAAGCCGTCGTCGGCATCCTCGCGGCGCTTCTCGGCAGACATCGCGACGGCAGGGGGGGATTCGTCGACATCTCGCTCCTGGACGGGGTTTCGGCCTATGGGTCCCTCGAGATGTCGCGCTGCATGGCGGGTCACCGCGTCCCCAGGCGAGGCAGGACGGAGGGCGGCGGGGGATATGCCTGCTTCAACGTCTACCCGGCGGCCGACGGCCGATTCCTGTCACTGGGATGCCTGGAGCCGCACTTCTGGGAGAATTTCTGCCGCTCCATCGGCCGCGAGTCCCTCATCGCCGAGCAGTGGGCCCCGCCGAAGCGGCAGGACGAGATGATCGCCGAGATCCGGTCGGTGCTCGAAACCCGGCCGCTCGCGGATTGGCTCGAGGTGTTCGACCCGGAGAAGATCTGCGTGGCCCCCGTGAACACCTTCGCGGAAGCCCTTGAGGATTCTCATATCCGCGACAGCGGTACCTGGTTCACGGGGGAGCTCCCCGGCGGCGGCAGGGTCCCCCAGGTGGGGTTGCCGATGCGGTTCGACGGCGTCCGGCCGGGATGGAGGTCGCACCCGCCGGCGCAGGGGGAGCACACCCGCGAGATCCTGCAGTCCCTGGGCATCGACGCGGGCACCATCGATGAGTTGAAAAACCTCGGCGTCATCTGAACGGGAATCGGAGGGGCTGACCGTGCATCATGGGCTCAGGGCATTCTCACTCGCGGCGGCGCTCGTGCTCCTGTTTGTCTGGCCGGGCCCATCGCAGACCGGGGGGACGGTCGACGGAATCCGGCAGCGGGGTGTCCTGCTCTGGGGCTCCGACGCCGAGGGGGGCGCCCCGTACGTCTTCCCCGACCCCGGCGACCCCTCGCGCCTGATCGGTTTCGAGGTCGACCTGGCCCGGGCCCTAGCCCGGGAGATGGGCGTGGAGGCCCGGCAGGTCCAGAACGCGTGGGACAGCCTCATCCCGGCCCTGGAGCGCGGCGACTTCGACATCGCCCTCAACGGCCTGGAGATCACGCCCGAGAGGGAACGGGTCGTCCTGTTCTCGAGTCCCTACTACGTCTACACGACGCAGCTGGCCGTCCGGAAAGACGACGACCGGATCCATGGCACAGGCGACCTGCGAGGCAGGAAGGTGGGGACCCTCTCGGGCAGCGTCGCGCAGGAGATCCTCCAGGCGATCCCGAACGTCTCGACCCGCATCTACACGGGCCAGGCCGAGCCCTACGAGGACCTCGTCATCGGCCGCATCGACGCGGTGCTCATGGACTCGCCCATCGCCGCGTACTACGCGAAACCGAACCCGGCCCTGCGGTACGCCGGTCCCCCGACGGGCGAGGGCGAATACGGCATCGCATTGCGCAAGGCCGACGCCGGACTCAAGGCGGCCGTGGACGAAATCCTGATACGGCTTCACCGCTCGGGGGAGCTGCGGCAGATCTACGAGAAGTGGGGGCTCTGGAACGAATCCCAGGCGAAGCTGCAAGAGAGGCTGCAGGTCAAGCTGCAAGACGGGCTCGAGGGCGTCTCTCGGGCCGTGGATCTCGAGGAGAGCCGGAAGGCCCCCCTTTACACCTTCTTCCCGACCCTGCTCAAGGGGGCGGGGATCACCATCGGCATCTCCGTCGTCTCCATGGCCACCGCCGTCACGCTGGGGCTCGTCCTGACGATCATCCGCCTCTACGGGCCGCGCTGGACGGCCGCCCTCGCCACGGCCTACGTCGAGTTCTACCGGGGCACGCCGCTGCTCGTCCAGCTCTACATCCTCTACTACGGCCTTCCCAACGTCGGGATCACCCTCTCGCCCCTGGCCGCGGCCTTCCTCGGCCTGGGGATGTGCTACGCCGCCTACGAGGCGGAACTCTACCGCGCCGGGATCAACGCGGTGCCGAAAGGGCAGATGGAATCGGCCCTTTCGCTGGGGATGTCGCAAAACCGGGCACTGCGCTGGGTCGTCCTGCCCCAGGCCCTGCGGGTCGCCACGCCGGGCATCACAAACGACTTCATCGCCCTCTTCAAGGACTCCTCGCTTGTGTCCGTCATCGCCATGGTGGAACTCACCAAGACCTACAACATCCTGGCGGCCACAACGCTGCGTTTCTTCGAGCTGGGCCTCGTCGTCGCCGTCCTGTACTTCGCCATGAGCTACCCGCTGTCGCTGCTGGCCCGGAGCCTCGAGAAAAAGCTCAAGGGCGAGCCTCACGCCTGAGCGGACCTCGCCTCTCCGTGGATGCCACCGCGGACGATCCGAATCGGCAGCGGGCGGCACGTCGACTTTTCCGGGCGGCCGGTTCGACATTTTTTGCCGCGCCGGCGCCATCCTTGCCGACCTTTCGGTCCCCCATTGCGACGAAAATGTCGCTTAG
>Ga0067045_1003265_pt1 | contig 31799 bp, 32 predicted proteins | sample TerdegcTABiofilm_FD_59184 | JGI IMG/M metagenome (GOLD analysis project Ga0067045, IMG submission 59184) | Combined Assembly of (Gp0054472, Gp0054536) Wastewater bioreactor microbial communities from Singapore -Terephthalate degrading...
GCTAAATTTCACCAAAAAAACGTCCCTAGCGCGAAAAAATAATTCTTGGGCGCGAGATAAATATCCATAAGCCGCGATAATCGCGAGGAATCTATCGCGAAAAATCTTGACTCTTCAACGCTGATCAATAACGCAGGGACGAGGACGGTTTTTTCGGGTCCTCAACGCCATCGTCCAAGACACCGGTGAAGCCCAACACCGAGAGAAAAGAGAAGAAACGCAGAGGCGCGCGGCTTGGTCACAAGGGAGCGCGGACTTCCGGAACCGGGACTTCCGGGGCCACTATACATAATTCGCTCCTCCGATGAGATTTCGTGGTAATCGCAATTCATGGCGAGATTGGCACGCGTGGTAGCTCCGGGAGTACCACACCACGTAACACAAAGAGGAAATCGTCGACAGCGGACGTTCTTTTGTGATGACGATTACAAGGCCTACATCGAGATCATGGCCGAGTGGTGTTGCCGTTGCGGCGTAGCGACTTGGGCATATTGCCTCATACCGAATCATGTGCATTTGATCGTTGTCCCCGGCTCGGAAGCTGGACTGCGCAGTGCAATCGGTGAGGCTCATCGGCGCTATTCCAGACGCATCAACTTTCGTGAGGGATGGCGAGGGCATCTGTGGCAAGGCCGTTTTGCTTCATATCCCATGAACGAACCGTATCTCCTTGCCGCGGTCCGATACGTGGAGCTCAACCCGGTACGGGCGGGGCTGGTCCAGTCTCCAGGAGCATATCCCTGGAGCAGCGCAGCAGCTCATTTGACGGGACGGGACGATGAGTTAGTGTCGCCGCTGTTGGAAATGGCACCAAACTGGGTGACCTTTCTCTCGACCAAGTGTTCGGGTACCGAGTCCGAAGCGCTTCGGCGGCATGAACGCACAGGCAGACCGTTGGAACACGATGACTTCATCACGAGGCTGGAGTCGGCCTTGGGCAGATCCATGCGTCGCCAAAAACCAGGACCGAGGGGCTCGATGCAAGATCCAGCAAAGTGAGTATGGTGTCCCCGGAATCAATCATGCGGCTCCACGGCTATCATCGTCCTGCACCACTGTCACAACACACCTCTCCACACCGTGGCCCCGGACATCTGTTACCTCGAATCTCGTATGTCCATAGACGATTGCATCTCCCACTCTCGGTCGCCGCTCCAGCAACGAAAGGACCAATCCGCTTAGGGTAATTACTCCTTCATGCTCAAGTTCAAGTGTACGCCCCAGCAGGTCGCCCACCTCTTCAAGGCGCACGGTCCCCGAGACGTGAAGGCGTCCTTTCTCATCGAAATATGCTTCTGCCGGAACGGTTACCTCTTCTTCGATATCGCCGACCACCTCCTCGAAAAGATCTTCAATGGTGATCAGACCAGCCGTGCCGCCAAATTCATCCATGACAACAGCAATATGGGTTCGCTTACGCCTCATGGCAGCGAGCACGCCTTCAAGCTTCATGGTTTCAGGAATATAGGGAATCTGGCGAAGATCGTCTCGTACGAGCGCACGTTCCCCCATTATTAACCGAAAGAGATCCTTGATATGTACCATCCCCACAATGTGATCCAGGTCGCCCTCGTGGACAGGGTAACGGCTGTGCCGGGTGGTGCTGATGACTTCTTGTATCTCGTCGGGGCCTGACCCTAGCAAGATGCCCACAATCTTTACCCGCGGCACCATGACCACACCGGCTGTAAGGTCTCCGAATTCTAAGAGTTCTTTCAAGAGCCTCCCGGACTCCTCCCGCAGCGTGCCCCCGGCTTCGCTCTCCTTTATGAGATAGCCGAGTTCCTCCGGTGTGACGTAGTGTCCAGCAGTAATCTGCCGTTGTAGGCCAATGATCTTAAGGATTCCATTCCCAAGAGCATTAAGACTAACCACCAACGGATAGATCAAAATCTTTGTCCAGGACATGGGAGGGACAATCAGTAAGGCCGTACGCTCCGAATATTGGAGCGCAAGGGACTTCGGCACCATCTCTCCCAAGACTATATGCAAATAAGTGAGAAGTCCAAGCGAAAGAGCGCTTGCAGAAGCGTGTGCCGCAAGCCAGCTCGGTGCATCAATGCTTCTAAGTACTCCATATAGCCACGTCGCAAGCGTTTGCTCCCCATACATGCCAAGCCCTAAGCTTGCAAAGGTTATCCCAATCTGAGCCGTAGCTACATAGCGGTCTTGGAGCTTCGGATCATGCATAATCCGGGTCAGTATTTGCGCAGCACGGTTCCCTTGAGATGCACGCCTTTCGATTGCCGCCCTTGGCGCACCGATCAGAGCGAATTCCGCGGCGACGAAAACTCCATTCAACAGAATCAGGACTGTGATGACTGCGAAGGTGACCATTATATCTTCTCGTCTTCTTTGGAGTCGGCAATCGTCTTGACAATAAGAGATTGTATAGTGTTATGACTAACTTGTCCGACGTGAACCTCTACACCATTTATGGTGAATTGCTCTCCTGCGGCAGGAAAGTAACCGAGCGAATGGCAAACATAGCCACTGACCGTATCTGCGGCGCCACGCCAACGCCCTTCAACGCAAGGCTCAGCGTCCTCAAGACGCATGCTCCCAGGCAGCCGGACTCTTCCACCGGAAAGCTTTTCGGGTCCTGGCTTTTCGGTCTTGAATTCGTCTGCGACTTCTCCCAACATCTCTTTCAGGACATCCTCAAGTGTTATGAGTCCTTCTGTTCCGCCATACTCATCCACCACTATTGCCTGATAGTTGCGCCGCCGCCGCATCGAGGCAAGTAATGACTCGGCAGGAAGGGTCTCCGGCACGATCATAACCGGACGGAGCAGATCCCGTATTGACCCGATCTCCCCTCCTTTTTCAATGAAACGGATAACAACCTCTTTCGTGTGCAGTATCCCTATGACGTTATCAACCGACCCCTCGTAGACCGGAAGATGGCTGTACGGGCTATCGGCAACCTGACGCAGTAATTCGCTCGGAGGGATGTTGGCATCAATGGACGCCATGTAAGACCGGGGGACCATCAATTGATGTGCGGATTTGGTTCCGATCTGCAACGCCCGATGAAGGCGCATACACTCGTCGGGTTCAAGGACTCCCCCATCTCGGCTTTCCGCGATGAGCAGTTCGAGTTCATCCGGGGAGTGGATATGTCGGTGCCGAGATAAGGGAATTCTAAACACCTTCAGAATGGCAATCCCGCTTCCATTGAGCACCAGGATGAACCATGAAAAAAGAGTCAATGACCACCGCATAGGTAAGAAGGTCCAAAGGGCCGTCTGCGTCGAGAACTGGAGCGCTATCGATTTTGGAACAAGCTCCCCCAGGACTACCTGGGCCTTGTAAGAAGGGTGAGCACCACAATGGCGGAAGCGGATTCAGCTACCAGAGCCTGAAGCCCGACCCAGCGCTCGAAAAACGGAGTCAAGTAGGCCGCCAAAGTGACTTGACCGTAGGCTCCTAGAACAAGACTTGAGATGGTAATCCCGACCTGACAAGCTGCAATATATTGGTCAAGCCTTCGTGAGTCCTCCAGCCACGGCAAGAGCCTCTTAGCCAACGTGTTCCCGTGCTCTGCAAGGCCGCGTATTTGACTGTGACGAGCACTCACCGCAGCAAATTCGGCTGCAACGTACAGGGCATTCACAGCAATAAGAAACAAAATGATGGCCGAAACAGTTAGAAACATTGATATCCCAATGACTTCGATTCAAGGATCCCGCGTTCGATCCTTTAGATGCCTCCGCCATAGTCCCCGAAAAGCGCCGCCAATGCAAGCAGTACCCTTTCCGGCAGTTGTGTCCATAGAGTTTACTCGTGATCCGGAGCACCATCTTCTAGATCAAGCAGGGGACCACGGGTCCACCTGAGTGCGTCAGTTCCTTTGTGAACGAAGCGTCCCGTTTCAAAGCCCTCTGCTTCGAGCCTTTGCCGATGTAAGGACCATACCGCCTCGTGGGGTAGGGGATCGTGGTACGAGGAGCCTACACAGAGGATACGAGCAGGTGTCCAAACTCTACCCAGGAAAGAAGAGGGGAGGAAAAACAGCCTGAGTCTGAGCATTAACGAGGAGGGACTCGCGAACGAGATCGACCTACTCAGATTTGATCACGGGAAGACGCGTATCGGAGGGCAAGAATAATCGCGAACTTTTGCTGAAGGGGCCCTTTGGGCACCCTGGATCATCCTGCAAAACAAAAACAGGGAAACCTTCTTGTTTAGGCTTCCCTGTAATTGCAGGCTGTTATGTGGCGGGAGCGACGAGACTCGAACTCGCGACCTCCGGCGTGACAGGCCGGCGTTCTAACCAACTGAACTACGCCCCCGCGGCGTGTGCGGGCTTTCCCAGTGGTAGGCGGAACAGGATTTGAACCTGTGACCCCCGGCTTGTAAGGCCGGTGCTCTCCCGCTGAGCTACCCGCCCGTGCAGATCCGACTCGGGCCGTGATCCACTGAGATCTTTAAATTTAGCGTCCGCCGCCTTTTCTGTCAAGAGAAAATCAAGAGGCGGCGGCTTCTCGCCAGAACACATCATACCAGGCTCCTTCCTATAGCCACCCCTCGTGAAACGAGAGACCGGGCCTTCTCTCCGATTCCGTACAGGCGATGAATGCGCAAACTCCGGGGTATGGGTGATTCCCAGCCCTCGTCCTCCAACGTTCTCCCCCCGTGCATGGCGTTTGACTTGGTCCGGTGACTGTGCTATAACCGGCCAGGTTTAAGGGAATATTCGGAAGTAATATTTATATGTTATTCAAAACATTTCGCAAAGGAGATTAAAGTGAAGAGCCATCCGTCCTTTCCCGAACGCTTCTCCCGGATTCTGATTCTGGCAGGTATTATGCTTATGGTGCTGCCACAGGCAGGCATCGCCGCGGACGACAAAGTCCTGGCAAAAGTGGGCAACCGGACCGTCACCGAAACGGACCTCGAACAGTTAGCCAGTGCTGTTCCAGAGAGGGTCCGACACCTATACCTCACTCCCGAGGGGAGGAAAAAGACGCTGGACTATATCGTCAACGTGTACGTCCTGGCTGAAGAGGCAAAGAACCAGGGCCTGAACAAGGCTCCGGACGTCCAGAAGCTCATAGAATTCACGCAAGAGGATCTGCTGGCCCGACTTTACCTGGACAAGATCACAGCGAACTTACCCGAGCCCACGGAAGAGGAAGCCAAGAAGTATTTTGAGAAGAATCGAGACCAGTACAGCACGCCGGAGACAATCCACCTTCGTCACATCCTCGTGAAGGCGGAAGCAGAAGCGAAAAAGGTACTGGAGAGCCTCAAGAAGGGAGAGAAGTTCCCCGATCTGGCCCAGAAGGTCTCCACGTGTCCCAGCAAGAGTCGAGGCGGAGACCTGGATTGGTTGCCCAAGGGGGCTCTTCTGCCGGAAATCGAAGAAGTTGCATTCTCTATGAAGGAAGGCGAGATCACAGGCCCGGTGAAGAGCACATGGGGGTACCACGTGCTGCTGCTGGAAGGCCGGCGACCGCCCCAAGAAACGGATTTCGACCAGGTCAAGGATTACATTGTGGAACAGCTCAAATTTCAGAAGCGACAGGATTATTACGAGCAGGTCGCTGATAAGCTGAGAGCAAAAATGAAAGTCCAGGTATCGGATCCCAGTCCCGCTGCTCCAGCTCCCGCCACCGCTCCTGCGGGGCCGGTATCCGGTCCGAAGAATTGATCTCCTGACCTACGGTTACATCTATTCGTGCAGCGCTGCGCCATCTCCTCGGGCCGGTGGCGAGCGCAGCACGGATCACGAAATGGTTCATTCCTCAAGCGGAACGAACATGTCTTCCGCTTCCTCGGTGAGAGCGCTCATGTCACCGACCTGCTCGTGAATCCTGTCAAAGGCCTGTTCGGCAGTTCGAGCCTTGAGGTCTTCATCCCTCAGCATCAGTGATACCAGCTCGTTGAAGTACGCCTCGTCCACGATATGGATCTTGGTGAGTATGTCGAGGGTCTCTTCATCCGAGACTTCGAGATCGTCTGGTTTCAGCTCTCCCCTGTCAAGCTTGACCAGAAAGTCGGCAGGGAAAATCGTCTCCACCTCCTCAGCCGGCTGGTCCGACTGTTGCGTCCATGGTTTCAGTATCTTGTCTTGAAACGCGGATGCCACCATTCCGATATCCAGTCTCTTCAGAAGCTTGGCAAAGGTTTCGTCGTCCTCTTCGAGGAAGCTGACCATCCAGTGATACGCTGCCTGAGGATCGGTCACCCCTCGAGCGGAAAAAAGCTCGGGGTCGAGATCCAGTATTGCCTGCACCCTTTCGGGCTGGACGATTGAAAGGACCCCGATATGGGTGGAGCTCTGGGATTTCATAATCTGAAAGACTGTCCGATCCCCCAGTCCCTCTACAACGGTTTTGCTCTTCTCATCGTCCAAAAGGAAGAGGAGCTCCTGGGCTCCCTTGGGATCACGCATCGCCTGTCGCGTTACCAGCGAGATCTGTTCCTCGTTCGAAAGCGATGCCATGATCTCGGACGCTCTCCGCGGATCGGTTTTGACGAGGTCCAATACCTGCTTGGCATTATCGGTGATGGGTACCAGTAGTGCGTCTTGCTGCATCTATTTCAGCCCTCAATGTCTGTCCAGTGTGGATCTTCTATGGCCCGTACGGCCTCAAACATGGAGTCGTCGTCACCGAAATCTTCTGCAGTCCATCCTTCCTCGGGAGGATTGTAGGATTCGCCGAGGTTCAAGACTACTCTGCGGCGTTCCCTACTTATGGTCATGAGCTGAAGGGCCGTGACCATGCTACGCTTGGCCTCCCCGTCTTCGGAATCGCGGAAGGAAAAAATTATTTTCCGGACTTGCCCCGCATGCGCCTTGCCAAGCTCTATCCCCCGGGAAGCGAGGATTTCTTCCAGCGTGAGCTCGGAATCGTTCCCCAGCGATTCCAGCACAAGGTCCATCAATGGCCTGGAAAGACGCATCAAATGCCTCAGGCTGAATGCGAGGGTCACTGGGTCCATTTCGAGGGGGTTCTTTTCGACAACTTCGAGATAAGCCAATTCATTGCCCATATTCTCGGAGCAGAACTCCTCGAAGGCCCTGAACTGCTCACTGATTTCCGGATTTACGAGGATTTCGTCATCGATAGGCATCGGTCGTCCTCCATAAAATTCACTATAATAACATACTNTGCCAGTTTCAAGAGGGTTGGTCGCATGCAATCGCGGCAANAACCGGAGGGTTAGCGGAACGGCGGGGTGGGGGGACTTCAGGCTTCGATCGCTCGAAGAAGCAGCCTGATCATCTGTTCCGTGCCGGTCGGGGTGGCTTCTCTCTTGGGGAGCATCATTCTGGCTAGGGCCACGTGATCGAATGTCCCCTGAATCAAATGGAGGAAATATTCAGTGCGAAAGTCGGTCCTAAAGAACCCTGACCCGCGTCCCTCTTCGACGGTCTTTCGGATCAACCCCCAGAAGCGATGAGTGTGCTTGTACGCCTGGCTGTTGTAAAAGGCGGGGTTGCGGTAGAGCTCCAAAATCAGAACTCGAGTCTCCCACTCCTTGGTCTGGAAATCCAAGGCCCATCTCCTCAACAGGTATGAGAGGCGTTCGGCCGGATTGAGCTCGCCGGCAAAGACCCGTTCCAGCTCTTCGGCTAGCTGGTCGAACCAGTTCCCCGGCACGGAAAGCAGCAAATCTTCCTTACTCTTGAAGTACTGATACAACGAAGCTTCAGCAATGCCGGCCTTTCCAGCGATCTCCGAGATAGTCGCTCGACCGTACCCCTTCTCAGCAAAGACCTCGGAAGCGGCCTCAAGAATCTTGCGTCGACGCAATTCTCCCCGACTCGGCTCGTCCCCGTTCTGAACAGCGTGCCCGTGGTCCCTCTTCCAGATAGCGGCTTTCACGAGAGACCAGAGCTCGTCCGATACCGCGACCGGATCGTACGGGTCATCGAAGAAGAGCCACCGAAGCACGACAGAATCAATCGCGCCGAAAATCATCTCAAGGACGAGGACCGGCTCTATGTGGGGGTCTATCTCACCGTCAAGAATACCTTCCTTCAGGGCTTCCGCCGCGAATCTGCTGTATTTGCGCAGCATTTCGTACGCCGGGGAATCATAGAATGCCGGCAAGGTCCTGAGCTCTCTCAAAAGTATGGACGTGTAGTTCCTGTTGAGGGAAAGGTCCCGTAACTGGTGCCATATGAGCTTGCGTAGCTTCGGCTCGGCACCCTTCATTCCCTGCAAGTGTTCAGTGATTCCCTCGAGAGTCTTTCGCAAATGGCGCTCCGGAATAGAGACCAGCAGGTTTTCCTTGGTGCCGAAATACTGAAATATCGATGCCTCATGGACACCGCAGTCAGCGGAGATATCAGCTATAGTAGTCTGGTGGAAGCCGCGGGAGGCGAGCAGTTTTTCTGCCGAGTCCATGATGAGCACGCGCTTGCGTGCAGCAGAGAAGTTCTTCTTCTGTTTTTGAATCCCTGGAATGGGATCGGCTGCTGAGATATCAGGCATACTATGGCTCCGCGTGGAGTCGTGACTCAAGCTGGACTAACTGGAAAAGCAGAATAGCACTTATATTCAAGGCCTGTCAAGCTCATTGTTCACGGCCGCGGTGTATAGAACAATAATAAAATGGTATCATGGTGCCTGGCCCCCTGTCGCTCGCCGGGGAGCAATCCTTCTTCAGAGCGCCCGAGCTATCCTGGGGCAAAGACCGGCAGGGTGGGATACGCGAAAAGGTGTACAGAGATAGGCCCATGACTTTGAGGCCAGGAACGTGGAGTCATATGGGAAAAGATCTTGACAGGTTTTTCATATAAGCTATGGTCAGGTTGAATTGTTAGCCAAGTATGGGTCATCAACGCTGGATTCCGGACAATTGCCCTGTAGTCTCATCAGTCAGGTACAGTACGGAGGGAGGCCATGAGCGTGAAAGACTTCGACGCAACAAAAGTGGAAATCAGAGTGATGAACGATGCTGATCTCGATGCGATCACCGCAATCGACGCAATGTACTTCGGTTCAGAGAGATCCGAGTACTACAAGGACAAGCTTCAGGCGGCTACGAGAGGTGGCGGAATCAATACGTCCCTCGTCGCGGAATTAGACGGGGTTGTCGTGGGGTTCATCATGGGGCAGCTCTACACGGGCGAATTCGGCATTCCTGAAAAGACGGCGAATCTCGACACCGTGGGCGTGCATCCCATGGTGGTGGGGAAAGGCATAGCGAATATGATGCTGGAGCAATTCTGCCTCCAGATGTCGAAACTCGGGGTCAGCACGCTTTACACGCTCGTGGACTGGAATGACAAGAATCTCATGCTCTTTTTCCATCGCGGCGGGTTCGTTCCTTCGAAGCGCCTAAGCCTGGAACTGAATCTGTGACTTGATGCCATGCTTGTCCTGACAGTCGATCGGCTCCAGACCGATTCACCAATCCATCGCGAAGCTCAAAATGGAAGATCGAGCTTGGCACGATTGCGAAAATTGAAGAATCGTATGAGAATCGCCATGAACGCCAGGGGGACCGGAAGCAGGGAACCGGCAGGACTATGGGGGCGTTCTTCTGCACCTAGTGGCCGGACGGAACAGGAACGCAGACGGCATGATTCTCCAGATCTTCGCGGAAAGCCTTGGCCTGAAGAAGTAAATCCCGCTCGTAGGAGGGCGCTGGCTTCCTGCCGGCTCCCTCACTCGGAGAAGGAGGGGTAGGCGATGATCACTGCAGGAATTGACTGTGGTGCCAAGAATACGAAGACAGTTATCCTGAAGGACGGAAAAATAATCGGAAAAGGCAAAGTCCTGACGGGTTTCGAGCAGAGCGAGGCCGTGAAGGCCTCCCTTGATTCGGCTCTGAAGGAGGCGGGTATCACCCACGACCAATTGGCCCACATTGGAGGCACGGGCTCCGGGGCAAATGCCATCACCGAGGCGGACGTTAGGGTTAACGATATCAAGGCAATGGCGACCGCGGCGGTGTTCTGCTTCCCCAAGGCCAGGACCGTGGCTGACGTGGGCGCGGAGGAAACTCGGACCGCGAAGTGCGATGAAAAGGGCAATGTCGTTGACTTCGCCATTAATGAGAAGTGTGCGGCCGGAGCCGGCGCATTCCTCGAGGCCATGGCGCGGGCACTGGAAACCTCTCTTGAGGAATTGGGGACGTTGGCAATGGGCTCGGATAAAGCCATCCCCATGAATTCGCAATGTACAATCTTCGCCGAATCGGAAGTAGTCGGTCTTATCCATGCGAGGACGGAAAAGAAGGATATTAGCAAGGCCATCCACGATGCGATGGCGAGCAGGATTGCATCGATGATCCGCCGGATCGGAGTCAATCCCGACATCGTGATGATCGGCGGCGTAGCCCGCAACCCCGGATTCGTGACGGCTCTCAAGCGAGAGCTTGGCGTCGCTGAAGTGTTTATACCCGAGGACCCCGAGTTTGCTGCTGCACTCGGAGCCGCTCTTGCCGCGGCGCAACATGGTGGCAACTGACTCGCGCATCGAAGATAAACTTCACCGGAGGACATAGAGATGTCGGAGGAGAGAGCACGCGAATTCTGGCGGTGGGAAGAGACGAATTGGGTCAATCCTGATATAGACTGGAAAGATGGAGAGTTTATTACGGTGGGAATAGATGTAGGGTCAGTCAGCTCCCAGGCTGTTGTGATGGTGGACGGCGCAATCTACGCGTACAGCAATATGAGAACCGGTTCCAGCAGCCCGGACAGCGCCCGCAACGCGTTGAGTCTCGCGCTGGAGAAGACGGCTCTCACCGAGGATAAGATCAACTACTGTATCGGAACAGGGTACGGCCGAGTCAACGTGCCCATGGCCGACCGTAGTGTCACAGAGATTGCGTGTCACGCGAAGGGCGCAAACTTCATATATGGAAATACCGTTCGCACGGTACTGGACGTTGGAGGCCAGGACATCAAGGCCATTCGCTGTGACGACAAAGGCAAGGTCACCAACTTCCTCATGAACGACAAGTGCGCGGCTGGCACCGGCCGGGGCATGGAGGTTTTTGCAGATCTCCTTTCCGTGCCGATCGGAGATGTCGGCGACAGGTCGTTCGAGATAGATGCGGAACCGCGGCCGGTCTCCAGCACATGTGTGGTGTACGCAAAATCAGAGGCAACCGGCCTGCTCCGCAAGGGGGTCAAGACCAACGAAGTTCTCGCTGCCTACTGCGCGGCAATGGCCGACAGAATTTACTCCCTCCTCGAGCGGATCAGTGTTGAACCCGATTTCGCGATCACTGGGGGCATGGCCAAGAACCGGGGCGTGATTGACAGATTGAAAAAGAAGTTGGCACTCGAACCCCTGAAAAGCCGGTGGGATACCCAGCTTGCAGGCGCGGTTGGCGCTGCCCTTTTTGGGCACGCGCTGTGCATGAAAGGCAAAGGCCGCAGGGGTTGATGGGCTTTCGAGGGCGCGCACTAAACCCGAGACAGTCCGTGAGGGTGACGGAAGCAGCATCTTCCCGAGAGCCGGGGACCCAAGAAAAGCAGATTACCAGAAGACCTCTCCCTTTGCCAGGACTCCATTGTTGAGCTCATCGTGTCCAACCGGTACTCGGGCAGCGTACAAGGTGCCGGTCCATAGGACGCATCAGGGAATACGGTATGCTAGCAAATTACGGCTACAGTGACGGCTCGGGAAGCTACTTCATTACTATCGATACGGACAAGTGTAACGGGTGCGGTGATTGCGTGTACGCGTGTCCCGCGTTCGTATTTCAGGTGGTCGACCAGGACCCGAACGATCCCATGAATGATGAGCCGGTGGCCCTAGTGGTTGACGCCAAGAAAAAGAAGTTGAAATACGACTGTGGACCATGCAAGCCGCCGTCGGATCGTCCTCCTCTCCCCTGCGTCGAAGCCTGTAGGGCAGGAGCAATCTCCCATTCTTGGTGACTCGGTATCTCGCAAGAAGGAACTGCCGGCCGCGAGACTCCCGAGAAGGCTCGTGCTCTTTCGTGTCGAGAGGTCCATCCGTCGGGGCGCAGTCCCGCGCCTTACACAAATATTTCTTGCGGCTTGTACGGATGGGTTCCTTTGCGGAATCCATGGTGCGCTGCGCAATCCAGCGAAGGAAGATTTGCCGTTGATTTTCTCGGAAGATGAGGTAACCTTCTGAATCGGTCCCAAATTCATTGTTCACGAGAGAGAGCATCATGCCTCATGAGGAGACGACCACAGTCGTGGTCACCGGTGGAGCAGGCTTCATTGGAAGTCATTTGGTTGAAGGACTGGTAACTCGGGGATATCGCGTTCGGGTTCTGGACGATTTCAGCACCGGCCGCATGAAAAACCTCGAGGAGTTGGGGGATGGAAGCATCCGTATCGACCGGGACTTCGAGCTTATCCGGGGCGATATTCGTGATGCCGACACGGTGCACGCTGTGGTCCAAGGGGCAGATTTTATTTTTCATCAGGCTGCCCTCGGTAGTGTACCGCGCTCGGTGGAGGATCCTATCACCACCCATACGATCAACGCTGACGGCACTCTTCAGATCTTTGAGGCTGCCCGAAAGCTCAATGTGCGCCGCGTGGTGTATGCTTCTTCTTCCTCAGTGTATGGGGATTCCGAAAGTCTTCCCAAACGTGAGGGATCCGAAGGGCAGGCTCTATCCCCGTATGCGCTCTCAAAAAAGATAGACGAAGAATATGGTCGCCTCTTCCTGCACCTGTACGGTTTGGAGACCATAGGACTTCGGTACTTCAATGTGTACGGCCCAAGGCAAGATCCCAACGGACCGTACGCTGCTGTCATACCTCGTTTTATCAGCGCACTCCTGTCTTCTCAGCAACCGGTGATATATGGCAATGGTCGACAAAGCCGCGATTTCACTTATGTCGGGGATGTGGTGGAGGCGAACCTGAAGGCTATGGTTGCCCCCTCGGATGCGTGCGGACACGCGTACAACATCGGCCGGGGAGACAGAACAACGGTCGCGGACCTGTTGGCTACGATCCAGGAGCTACTGGGGACGAACATTCCTCCCCGATTCGAGGACCCACGACCGGGTGACGTGAAGCACTCATCTGCCGATTGTTCGAGCGCCCGAAAAATGTTGGGCTTCAGCGCGGGGAGCGACTTGAGTACAGGGTTGCGGCGCAGTATGGATTGGTATCGCAAGGACTTGGGGGGCTGATTTGCTTCTGAGAATTGTGTTCCTGTAGGTCGGACAGGTGCCAGCAAAATGAAAACCCGGGGCCGGGTCAGGAAGGGAAGCGCCGGGTTTTCTAACCATGCACAGCACAAAGGCTGGTTGGTTAATGTACGATAACATGGACATAGGTGAAAAGTCAAGAATTATTGGAAGAATTTCCGGTCAGGTACGTGTAGAATTAGGAAGACAAGATGTGATAGCGACGAACACCGGTCTCTCGTGAGCGATGCTCACTTCCTCTTCGGCCGGCGAATAGCGCGGAAGGTTACCCCAAAAACAAAAAGAGTCCGACCCTAACCCCTATACCCTCAGCCGGACTCAACGCAACCCGGGATAAAAGATCCCGGTGACTAATAGTATGTAACACAATGGGGCTACAATACACGGACCAAGATGTCTTGTCAAACTAGAAACTACTTTAAGAGATCCATTGTAACAATCCCGCTAACAATGTCAGGTGCGCTAATACCACTTCTTGGAATCAATTATAAGTCTTGGTCTACGTTGACTCTCCTGACGAGCAGATCTCCAAACGGCCATTTCCCGTAGCTCCAGTCAGCCTACGGCCTGCGCGGGTCGCTATCGAGCTCCACTTCCATTTGGAAAAACATCCCGAATATGGTATTCAAAACATATCCGTCACGATCCGGTGGAACCGCCAACAAGCCTGCGGGGAGAACACCCCATTGAGACTTGTGGAAGCGCATGAGGGGTTTTCGGAGCAAGTCTCCGGCTACGGGGCTGAAGGGGGTGGTCATAGCGGTTCTCGAAAGAGGTGCTGGATCTCTCGTGGAAGAACGTGTCGAGGGCTTTTTCGTTGTATGACAACAGCCTTTCGCTCCGCCGGCAAGAGACCCCATCGTTTTGCCGATTGTCCTTAGTTACGATTCGCCAGTTTGCAGGGACGGGAGTATCGGACCATCTCCCGTCATGTTTCAACGCGGCTACTCGGCTTTCGAGATCTGATAGCCCGTGATCGAATCATTAAGGAGTACCTTGTGAGAACCTTCGAGTACCTGAAGCCCGTGTCGGTGGAAGAAGTCCTGGCACTGATGTCCCATCATGGGAATAAGGCCAAGCTCGTGGCAGGCGGGACCGACTTCATGGTCCAATGGAAGAAACGGTTGATCAACCCGGAATACGTTATTTCCCTTCGCAACGTCCCCAGTCTGAATTTTCTGGATTTCGGCGACTCGCTTCGGATCGGAAGCTGCACTTCACACCGAACCTTGGAGCTCTCCGGGGAGATTCAACAGCGGTATCCCGTCCTCCATGACGCGGTGTGCGCTCTCGGATCGGTGCAGGTGAGGAATTCCGCGACCATTGGGGGCAATATATGCAACGCTGCTCCCTCGGCCGATACCGCGCCGCCCTTGCTGGTTCTCGATGCGGTTGTAAAAGCCGTTTCCAGCAATGCGGAACGTTTGGTGCCTCTCACTGATTTCTTTGCTGGACCGGGCAGGACAACCCTGGAGCCGGGCGAGCTGGTGACCGAATTCGTGATTCCCAATGTGCCGCCCCGAACCGGCATGACTTACTGGAAGCATACTCGACGCCGGGCAATGGATCTTCCGATTCTGGGGGTGGCAGCGCTTCTAACTTTTGAGGACGACCTTGAGACGTGCCGGAGCGCTCGCATAGCGCTGGGGGTTGCCGCGCCGACACCGATGCGTGCTCGGGAGGCTGAAGCCTTTCTCGAGGGCAAGTCCATCGACGAGGAAGTATTGATGAAAGCCGGATCCATAGCCGCGAGTGAAGCAGCCCCCCGGTCCACGATTCGTGGATCCGCATGGTATCGGAAAGACATGATTCAAGTGCTGGTGAAGCGCACGGGCATGATCTGCATTGACCGCGCGCGAAATGGTGCACGTTAGACTCAAGCCCGTTAAGAACAGCTCTAATCGAGAATCGAGTTGAAAGGAGCCACGGATTATGAAGCGATCCATTAGGTTCATCGTCAATGGGGATGCGGTAGAGGTGGAAGCTCATCCCCACTGGACGTTGTTGCGGGTACTCCGAGATGTGTTGGAATTGACAGGAGCAAAACAGGGATGTGGCGAAGGTGAATGCGGCGCGTGCACGGTCTTGGTCGATGGTGCCCCAATCAATAGTTGCATATATCCCGCACTGGAAGTGGAGGGGAAGACAGTCCTCACTGTGGAAGGTCTCATGACAGCAGAGTCCGGGCTGCACCCTATTCAGAAGGCGTTCCTGGAAAAAGCAGGCGTACAGTGCGGGTTTTGTACGCCTGGCATGATAATGTCAGCGAAAGCTTTGCTGGATCGCAATCCCAATCCGACGGAAGATGAAATCAGGCACGCCTTGGCAGGGAACATGTGTCGCTGTACCGGGTACGTCCAGATTGTCGAATCAATCCAATTGGCCGCTGACATGATGTCGCGGAACGACTGATGCAGGTCCTTTGAGGAGCGAGACATGGCAGAGACGTTCGTTGGCAAATCGTACCCGAGGATGGACGTGGAAAAGGTCACCGGCAGGGCCGCGTACATCAATGACATAAAACTTCCCCGTATGCTCTACGGCAAAATCCTCTATAGCGGCCGCCCCCACGCGAGAATCCTCAACATAGATACTTCCAAGGCGGAAAAGCTCCCCGGAGTGCGCGCAGTTTTGACCGGATTCAATGTGCCGGAAGTTCGAGTGGGGTTTCTTGGCGATCAAACTCCTCTCAAGAAAGACAAGGTACGGCAGTTCCGGGACGAGGTTGCCGCTGTTGCGGCCATCGACGAGGACGTGGCCGAAGAGGCGCTCGGGCTGATACGAGTGGAATATGAAGACCTGCCGACCGTATTCGATCCTCACGAAGCGATGAAGCCTGACGCCCCCCTTATCCACGAGGTCGATGCGAGAGGCAAACCAAGGCGCAACAATATCCTCCCGCTTCCGTGGAGACTTTCCGCGGGCGATGTAGAGGCAGGGAGGCAGCAATCGGCGTATGTGGTTAAAGATACGTTTCGGACCCAGTGGGTTCACCAAACGTGCATGGGCACGAGCGGCGGAATAGCCGAGTTTGACGTCAACAACAATCTTATCTTCAGGAGCGTCACAAACGTTCCATTTGGCGGTAAAGACAGACTCGATATGTTTCTCCGCAATCTCGGTCTCAAAGGATGTACGCGAGTCTTAACCCCCTACGTCGGTGGAAGCTTCGGCAGCAAACTAGACACGGATATCTATGAGTTTATCCTCGTGCTCCTCGCGTGGCGAACCGGGTGCCCGGTCAAGATTATGTTCTCGAGGAACGAAGAATTCGTGGCAAGTCCGCCACGGCAGCCAACGATTTCAACTATCGAGCAGGGGTGCGACAAGAACGGAAAGCTGACATTCCGTAAGGTTGAGATGATCCTTGACAACGGGGCTTACACGTCCTGGGGGGCCACAACTCCTTCAGTGATGATGGTCCCCATTTCATCGCTCTACAGGGTCCCCAATCTTCACTTCGAGGCAACGTGCGTGTACACGAATAATGTGTATGCTCAGGCCATGCGCGGATACGGCAATCCCCAGGCTACGTACGTGGTAGAGCAGTCCATGGATCAATTGGCCGAAGCCGCGGGAATCGATCCTCTCGAGTTCCGTCTGCGCAATGCCAATCTGCCGAACGAAGCCAGTTCTATGGGGCTGAAGATTACGACGTGCCCTATGAGAGAATGCCTTGACACGGTGAAAGAGAGGCTGGACTGGGCGGGCAAGCACGGAAAGAAAAACGGAAGGGGGGTAGGGGTTGCGTCCTTCCTTCACGTGGGAGGAGGTGCCCGGGTCTATCTCTCCGACGCACAGGGCATCATCTTGAAGGTAGATGACGAGGGGAAGGTCGTTGTGATCACAGGAGGCACCGATCAAGGCCAGGGCTCGGAAACCATTATACGCCAAATGGTTGCCGAGGCGACAGGCTTCAGGCCGGAAGACATATCCATCTTTCAGGGCGACACGGAGATATGTCCCTGGGACGTCGGGACACACGCAAGCCGTCACGCATTCATGGTGGGCCATGCAGCCATTTTGGCTGGAGAAAAGGTCAAAGCCAAGGTTCTCGATCTGGCTGCAAGGTGGATGGGAAACATCATATCAACGGATTGGAAGAGGACGGCTCGTCGGGACCCGAGCTTCGTTACCCCCGACGTGGATCTTTCCCTGGTGTCAGATCCAGCGAACCTGGATCTAGCCAATGGCGAGGTGTTCCTAAAGAGCGATCCGGAGAACCCCCACCTGAGGATCCAGGCATCGCGGATCCTCCGGAAGGCACACATGGTGGGGACCGGGACCGGAGAGATGGTCACTGCGGAAGCCTTCTACGATCCCCCCAACGAGATGCTTGACCGTGAAGGGAAGGGGAACCTATCCTGTTGCTATACGTTCGGCACTCACGGCGTGGAAGTGGAAGTGGACAGAGAGACCGGTCACGTGAAGATCTTGAACTACGTTGCAGCCCACGACGTGGGGCGAGCCATAAACCCCATGCTGGTCAAAGGCCAGATTTACGGGGCCACAGTGATGGGCATCGGTTATGGATTGACCGAAGAGATGCAAGTGAATCACGGCAGGGTCATGAATGCCAATCTCCTGGACTACAAGATACTCACTGCCAAGGATGCGGTGCCGATCGACGCGGTCATTATCGAGCCGTACGAACCGACCGGCCCGTTTGGTGCGAAAGGAATCGGTGAGCCAGCCTGTGTTCCCACCGCGCCGGCACTGGCCAATGCCGTGTATGACGCAATCGGAGTGCGTATAAAGGACCTTCCCATAACGCCCGAGAAGGTGCTTGCAGCACTCAAAGAGAAGGAGAAGGACGGCTCATAGCCTCCACAGAGAATATGCTGCCATACATCGAAAATGTGTGGCAGTCATCACGGTTGAGTGTCGGCAAGCCCTCGACGGATACTCTGTGACGACAGAGGCAGGGGCTTCCGAGCACAGCCTGTGGAGCGCTTGTGATACGTGCAACAAGAGAATGGAGCTCAGACCGCGTTTTCACGCGGTGGCCTATAGCTCGGTTCTCGAACTGGGCCTGGACGTTTCTTAGAGCGCTCCACGACAGGACAACAGCAGTACAGGTCAACGCCGCGAGGTGAGTGCTATGCCCATCTACGAGTATCAGGCAAAAGAAGCAAGTGTGGCATGTTCTCGTTGCACCCGACCCTTCGAAGTCCTGCAAAGCATCAACGAACCACCGTTAGATTTTTGCCCGAACTGTGGCGCCAACGTCGTGAGGCTCATTTCCTGGTGCAGAGCTGCAGTGGTCGAGGGTTGCGAGGAGCATGAACGGGTTAGCAGGACTATCCGGGATTACGAGAACGCGGGGATGTGGAGCCATGCCGCGGAGCTCGCGGACAGTCATTCCGAGAAGACGGGGGATTCAGGGTTGAAGGGGCGAGCTCTGGACAACTACAAGAAGGCGGGGTACGATGTAGATTCGCTGATTCGTGATTCGAAGCCATAATGCTGTTGCGATTCTCTGCATGGCCGCTGTCGCGCGCAATTTTTGAGAAGGCAAGCGCCCATCCGTGGAGGGATCTTGTGCGCACTACAGGCAACGATCCGTCTTTCAGGAACTTGCTCCAGGTTGGATGTCGCCATTCTGTAAGAACGAAATTATTGGTCGACCGCCCGTGGTATTCAACAATCCGACTATGAACCGGACAGAACCTCCCGCAATGACAATAGAAGTCCTCACCACTTCGTACCCGTCCCATGAGCATGACTGGTCCGGTGTTTTCATAGCCAAGCTTCTCCAGGCTGTAACCAGAAGAGGGCATCACGTCAAGGTCATCGCTCCGTCCGATGGCGAATTTCACGGCAAACGGAGGCTCCACGGAATAGAAACTCTCAGATTCCCCTATTTCATCCCCAGAGCACTGCATCGCCTTACCAGGGGTGGGGGAGGCATTCCGGAAAACCTGCGGGAGAGCAACCTGGCCAAGGTGCAACTGCTCCCCATGATGGTGATGTTCTTCATTTGCTCCTTATGGAATTCTCGGCGGGCTGACCTGATCTATGCAAATTGGCTGGGAGCAGGAATCGTGGGAGCCGCAGTGAGTATGCTCACGGGTAAGCCTCTAGTAATCTCCTTTCGGGGTGATGACGGATACCTGGCTCGAGACCGTTTGCTGTGGCGTCTGCTTACCAAATGGGTGAGCAAGCGGGCTGCTGCGATTGCTCCGGTGAGCTCCGAATTGCTCGAGATTATCAGGACCCTCGGTGTCCCGGAAGAAAAGCTGTATCTCCCTCGATTCGGCGTGGACGCGGAGATGTTTGTTCCTGCCGAGCAGCCCGTGCGAAACAGTGATCCCGTAAGGGTGATCTATGCGGGTGCTCTCATACCCAAAAAGGGAATCCAGACACTCTTTCAGGCACTCAACCATGAAAGCCTGAGAGATGTTTGTCTGGTGCTCGTGGGAGATGGGTACTATGCCGACGAGTTGAGGTCCTTGTGTGAGAGCGCGGGTCTCAGCCAACGGACTCATTGGACCGGCAGTCTTTCCCCACCGGCTGTGGCAGAAGAGATGAGGCGCTCCGACATCCTGTGCCTGCCGAGCTTCACCGAAGGGAGCCCAAATGTCATCAAAGAGGCCATGGCATGCGGTCTTCCAGTTGTGGCGTCGCGAGTGGGAGGAGTGCCGGATCTCGTGCGAGAGGGGGAAACAGGCCTGCTTTTCGAAGCAGGTGACGCGAACCAACTGCGTACGTGCCTGGTGAAACTTGTAGCAGACGGACACCTCAGACGGAAAATGGGCGCGGCGGCTCGGGAGCACATCCTGGTATCCGGCATGACCTGGGATGATACCGCCAAGGATTTTGAGGAAATATTTTTGCGGGTGCTGTAAGTCTGTGAAGAGACTCATCTATCTTGATAATGCAGCGACGTCTTTCCCCAAGCCGCCCGGAGTGACTGAGGCGATGGTCCACTTCATGGAGGACGTGGGCGCCAATCCGGGAAGGTCGGGGCATGAGCTTTCCCGTGAAGCCGAGACTATTGTTGAAGGAGCTCGAGAAAAACTCGCCCGGCTATTCGGCATCTCCGATCCTCATCGTATCGCATTCACGCTTAACGCCACGGAATCCCTGAACACCGTGATCTTCGGCTTTCTCAATCCGGGTGACCATGTGGTAATGAGCCAGATGGAGCACAATTCCGTGCTTCGGCCGGTCCGGTACCTGGAGAGCCAGGGAATCGTCACGGCTGATGTGGTGCCGTGCGACAGGATGGGCGTCCTGGATGTGGATGCCTTGAAACGGTTGATTCGAAAAGACACCGCTCTGGTGATCCTCAATCATGCTTCCAACGTCTGCGGCACCATCCAGGATGTTAGAGCAGTCCGAGAAGCGATCGACAACGTCCCGTTGCTACTCGATGCGGCACAGACCGCGGGTGTTCTTCCCATCGACGTGGAGGATCTTGGCATCGATTTTCTCGCGTTCACCGGCCACAAGTCGCTGTATGGCCCCCAAGGAACAGGGGGGCTCTATGTTCGTCCCGGATTGACCGTCCGCCCCCTCAAGCACGGAGGTACGGGAAGTGTCTCGGAGCTCGAGGTGCAGCCCGATTTCTATCCTGACGCCCTGGAAAGTGGCACCAGGAATAACGTGGGAATAGCCGGACTCTCCGCTGCGCTGGATTTTATCCTCTCAACGGGGGTAGACACGATCCGTGGGCACGAGGCAGCCCTCCTGGACGAGCTGGTTCGCGGTCTGATCGACGCGCCGGGTCTGGTTTTGTACGGGCCGTTGAAGCCTGAACGGCAGGTGGGGATCCTCTCGGTTACCTTTGATGAAGCGCTCCCCGATGGGTTACGCGTCTCCTTCGGGGGATGCGGCGGCAGGTCACTTCCTGCAACGTTCGAGAGCGTTCATCCCCAGGAGGCAGGGGCGATTCTCCGGGAGCACTATGATATCTCTGTCAGAGTCGGTATTCACTGCGCCCCGCTGGCTCACAAGGCCCTGGGTACCTTTCCCGCAGGGACAGTCAGATTCAGTCTCGGATATTTCAACACTATGGAGGATGTGCGCATTGCTACGGAAGGGGTCCGGAAAATCGCCGAAAAGATCTATTGGGGCGACTCGGACTGAGGAACCGTGAAGCTCCATCCGCGTTTCTTGCGGTGTTTCCGTATTACAGGAAAGTCAGTGCGCTGCTGCGCTAAGTCGATGACGGTTGGGCATGCCATTGCCTAGGACATTATTCCGCAAATGCGATCGCGTGCTCACGGAATGCCGACGAGACTGTAATCCCCTTTCCGCAGAAATAAAGGCCCTTGATGTCACCGAATTCACGCATCAGACTGCCCAGCCTCTAGAGCTTGATCCACCCCATTCCCATAAGGAGGAGTAGGATTGCTGCAGCGATTGTCAACGCGACAAAACCGAGACCGAGAACCTGGTCAAGACGACTAGCTTCGGGGTCCTGGGGTCCTTGATTTTGCTGAACAGTTCTCGGCTCATTGCGCAGTTCTCTCTGCGGCTTGACATTCAGAGACCTTCTTCGTTTCGATGCCATGATCTGCCTCAGTTTCGCTGTGCCTTCGATAGCTTCCCACAGCCGGCCCTGATGTGACGAACCATCTGACACTCTGCCGTAGATCGTCCGCGCTCATCAGAGGATGATGACCGCAGGAGCTTCGATCACCGTTGTACCGATTCCCGACGATCTGACTTGTGTTAGCGAGTGGAGGGGCAATGGGGAGGGGGGCTGTTAATTCGCACCAGGCGCCGGTCGCCTATGACAGGCAACATTGTTTCCGGAGCCGTAGCAACGCGAATTTCTACGGTATCCTTTTCTATCGAGCGCAGCTCAGAGACCACGCAACTACTGTCTTGCTTGATCGGTTGATGAGAGACGGAATTTGACTGGGTCGCTAGTGCAGGATTCTGATGAACGACGAGCACTTCTGAAGACAAGGCGTCAATGGTGCAGGCCAACAGGAAGGATACGACAACAACTATTTGAACGCCTTGCCTTTTCATCAGGCTGCTACCATGCCACTGGCATGCTCGATTCTACATCTGTTACAAATTCAAGCACGTGCTTATAGACTTGTCAAGATCGAGAAAAGGGGCGATTCCGGACTGAAGCTATTGCTGAAACTGAATCGGGGCTCTCCCATATCAAATGAATCCAGCCCCCAGGGCAATCGCCAGCAATAAGAGCATGGCACCGACGATGAGTTGCACCGCCTTCATAGTGACCCTCTTCAACAGCCTGGTCCCGATGAACGACCCTGCAAAAGCGGCAACTATTCCTGCAACGATCAGGCCTGACGCATCGTGATTCGCCACTACTGCATAATCTTTGGTCACGAATGTGGCTCCGTAGATGAGAAGCCGAGACGAGTCTACTGCCACAGTGGATACGACTCCCGTAGCAATAAAGGCCTCCTTGCCGAGGCCGCAGCGGATCAGGAAAGCGCTCCGCAATGCGCCCTGGAGTCCTGATAAACCACCGAAGAATCCTGAGAGTGCTCCGCCGAAAGGAACGTATTTCGGATCGAACACCAGTTTTTTCGTGCCGGGGATCAGGTCCCACAAGGCGAAAAAGGCGATCAGCACTGCCATGACTGCCTTAACGGTCGTGACTTCGCACGTCCTCCCCCCTACGTGGTACGTCACGAGAGGAGCCAAGTCCGACAGAAAACCGAGAAGATACGCCCCGATCGCAGCGAAAACAGCGGCCGGTATCGTGAATCTGAGTGCTGTTTTGATGTCCGCATTTCTCCCCACGAGAATCACCTTGAACAGGTTGTTTGCAAGATGGACCACTGCGGTGGCAGCAACAGCAAAATTGATAGGGAAGAACACCGCAAATGCGGGCATGAGCAGAGTTCCCAGGCCGAATCCTGAAAACAGGGTCAACGCTGAAACAACGAGAGCAACGGTACAAATGACAAGGTAATCCAACGGTAGCATCCTTCTGCCGGGAAAAATTCCCGGACCGGCAACTTGTGATTATTGAGGTTTCTCCTGGGAGAATAGCTCCCCGAAGAGTTCCCGTACCTTTTCTTTGGCTTCGCGCAACGCCACGCGGCCTGCTTCGGTGATCCGGTAGACTCGCCTGAACTTCCCGGCTACGAGCTCCTTTTGTGAAGCAAGCAACCCTCTTTCTTCCATTCGATGGAGTATGGGATACAAGGTTCCGGGGCTGAGCTTATATCCATGCCTGCCAAGTTCTTCGAGAATACCGAATCCGAAGATCGGGGCCTCTGCGGCATGGTGAAGGATATGCAATCGAATGAATCCGGAGAAGAATTCGTTTTCCATGACGGGCGTGCTATCTGAATCCGTTATCGAATTACGATAATAATCGATCGGGTGGCCCATGTCAAGAGAAGTGTCACAGGCCAAGAAGGAAAAATCGTCTCCTGAAATCAGTGCATTATCGGGAGCAGCCTTCTCGCTATTGGAAGGTAATCGCCGCAAATCCGGCATTCGCTCTCAACCCTTCTCCGATCCGGCTAGGGCCTGTCGCCACGGCCTAATACCGCGGACCGGGATGAGAACGAGTCCGAGACCAATTCAGAAACTGATAGAACTTTCAACAGCTATGACTGCCAGGCGCATGCAATGCGCGGCAGTTAAGAAGGCAACAGATTGCCCCGGCGCAATTCAAGTCCGAATGCCGGGCATTCGATGGACTGGCGTCCTTTCAGACTCCGGATTAAGTGGAAGGCGACAGGAAGCACGTAGACATCCGCCGTCCAGCCTCAAAATTACTGGGTTTGTCCCTCTATGATTCTCTCGGTGAGTACCCAGACGAGGGCAAAAATCATGTCCAGCTCAAACCATCGCGCAATGGAACGGTCGAAGAGGACGGTGACCGACGCGGAAAACTCATCGTCTTGGCCCCACAGCACGTACGTTACCGGGATCTTGGGAAATGGATAGAAACGCATGGCCTTGTCACCGTGGGCAACCGGAATGGCATTTAACTCCCTCCCGCGCGCCTCGAAGGCGTCCGGCCTCGATCCGTACAACTCGGCAATGGGGGACACGTACAGCGTGTGAGGACCCTGGAAGAAGGTGACTCCGCCGGGGAAGTCCTTTTCACTCACCTCCACTCCGTCCAGCTCTCCCCCGCCTTCAGAGATAAGATATCTGATCAGAAGTATCTGGAATTCTTCGGTCAGTTCTCGGGAAGGGGAGGGGGAGATCTCGACGATGCGCTCTGCAAGGGGATCGATGTGGTAGACCGCGTTCAAGAAGACCAACTCGTATCCGTCGCCTCGCTCGGAGAGCTTGACGCCCGGGTGCGAAAGCAGTTGCTCATGCGTGCGGCTTCTAAGATCTTCCCAGTGAAAAGGATGAGGCGCTGCACATGACATGGGGTATTCTCCACTATTCCTTGAAAATAGGATTAGGTTCCGACGACTACCGAACGATGATCACGACGGTAGCCTGTCTCGTTTCAGGGGCGCCGGCCAGTTCCGGAGCGACGGAAAGAATAGGGGAACAGCGTCAAAAGATCAACGGTTGGAGCTGGTGAGGCTTGCCGAGAAAAAAAGAGGGACCTGCCGCGAGTTATTTTGAGCTCGCAGGTATAATGAATCAAGGTGTCATTTTGAATAGCGGTTGGAAAAGATTTGGTGAAGTTGATCGAAGCACTTGACATTGGATGGAAAAGAGGTAAAGTTACTTGCTAAAGAATTTCCGCTTGGAACGGGCTGCGATGCTGATGCGAATACTCATAATTGTAACGTGCATATCCATGATAGGTATCACGGTGCTTCCAGCATCGGCTCCATGTTGTTGTTCCCAAATGCCGGGCAAGTCGTCTGCCGCGCAGAAGCCTGTCCAATGTCCCCTTCATACGAACCAGCGAAGCGTTAGCGATGCTCCTCTGGCGTCCTGTTGCCATACCCCCCCTTGCGTGTCGACAGGCAGTGCGTCATGCTGTTCCCAGGGTACGATCAAGCATGTCTGTGGGACGTGCAGGTGTCATGAACAAATGCAGGTTGTTGCCCTCCCGGCGAATCAACCCCTCTATACCATCGATGGCCTCGCTGTCTTGATGGTGGAATCGTATGAAGGTGTCGGTCTCTCGAAACGCAAAGCCGACGCGGTTCAGAGTGAGGATATCAGGCACCCCCTGACAGTCGTATTCCTCCGCACGTGCTCCCTCCTTATCTGACAAGTTCTCCACATTCCTAAGTAAGAGAAGGGTTCCGAATATTCGGCCCCTCCATAAGAATGCCGGGAGACCGGTATAGTCCGGATGTTGCGGTCAGGCGGGCGAGTGTGTCCGCATGGCCCTCCCGGTGGATTACGTGAGGAGAGAAACATGTCCGAAAAGCGTCATGTCAAGAAAATAGACTTGAGCGCACTGGATGCGGCGGAACGCAAGCTGTCTGCAGGCAAAGCCAAGAAAGCGGTCATAGCGTTCGTGCTGCTATTGGCCCTTTCGGGGGGAGGTTACGCTGCGTACAGAGTTGTGACTGGGGAAGTGGTAGCGTCGCGGTTCGCAGTAGACAAGATGAATTGTCCCGCATGCGTCGTAACCGTGACTGAAGTCACGGAGAAACTACCTGGAGTAGTCGGAACAAGAGTCAGTCTCGCAGCAAAAGACGTGACCGTGGCGTTCCGTGGTAGGCAGACCAATCCAGATGAGATCAGAAACGCAATTACAGGTGCAGGCTATCCGGCCAGCCTCGACGGAGTCTTCCGGGAAGATGGTTCCGGCGTAAGCGAGCGAGTGATCGCGATTGTGAACGGCAAGCCTGTGTTCGAAAAGGAACTTGGATTCCAGTTTGACGTGCTTTCCGAGGATATGAATTCCCCAGACCAGGTGTCGGCCTTTTTCACGGCTATAGGAAAAGAGATCCTCCTGCAGGCTGCAGACAAAGAAACCGTAGTTGTTCAACCTTTCGAGATAGAACAGGAAGTTGACAAGATCATTCGACGTCGCGGGATGAACAAGGAAGACTTTCTCGCAGTCATGAAGACAGCCTATGGGTCATCGGAAAAGTACAATCAAATAGTGGGGCAACGCCTCGGCATCCGCCGTTTTCTCGACGATTACGCCCTTAACGGCATTGCCGATTCCGGCGAGAAGAATCGCAAGACCATGGAGCTTGTCGGAAAACTGTTTAACGCCGCGGACGTTCAGATCGTTGACGTCAACGTTCGCGAGAAGCTTCATGCGGCCTCGGGACAGGGTGAATGGAAGACATTTTGGCCCCGTATGATCGGGAGCCACACCGCGCTGAAAAGCCTGCTCACGGAGTGAAGATAGAAGGCTGGTCTGAAGCAAAGGCCTCTCCAGTGGCTAGCATCGAATCACGAACATTCATGAACGAAAGGATGGAGCTCATGTGTAGAAAATCCATGTCAACCATTGTCATTGCCGTTGCATCGCTGTGCCTTCTTTCCATCGTCGCCAATCCCGCGGAATCCGCATGGAGCTTCGTTGTCCCCGCTGCTGAGGTTCGCCCTGACAACGGCAAATTCTCATTCCCGGTGACTGCGTTTGCTGACGGTCAAGCCAAGCATTTCATCTACAAACATTCTCCGAGCCAGTGGATCCGTTTCTTTGTCGTGAAGAGCACGGACGGGATAATCAGGGCCGCGTTCGACGCGTGCGACGTTTGTCACCAGCACAAGAAAGGGTACGTGCAGCAGGGTGATTTCATGGTCTGCATCAACTGCGGCCTGAAGTTCCGCACAGACAAGGTCAACGAGGTGAAGGGAGGCTGCAATCCGTCGCCTCTGAAACGGGCGATTCAGGGGAATACTGTGGTGATTAGCCAGGATGACGTATTGGCCGGATCAAGGTTCTTCCAGTAAGGGGGCTGCTATGAAGCTGAGAGATATAGCGATCAACAACTTGAGGCGGAGGAAGGCGAAAGTATTCTTTCTCGTTGTGGGGCTTTTGGTAGGAGTTGCGGCTGTTGTTGCCCTGGTCACCACCACCCATATTCTGGAGGAAGATATCGCCCACAAGATGGACGAATTCGGGGCAAATATCGTGCTGACGCCCCGGTCCGAGGGGCTGTCACTAACCTATGGCGGACTGAGCCTGGGAGGCCTGTCGTTCGATGTGAAGCACATCTCCGAAGAGGATGTAGCGAAGATTAGCAAGATCCCCAATGCGGAGAATATTCGCATCATCAGTCCCAAAGTGTTCGGGGTATTCGAGGCTGCGGGCCATAAGGCGCTAGCGGTAGGCGTAGACTTCGAAGCCGAGCTCGCCATGAAGAAGTGGTGGAAAATCATAGGCGAGCAACCAAAGGCAGACGACGAGGTGCTTCTGGGGCGAGAAGCAGCGGATCGGTTCAAAGTCAATCCGGGATCGAGTCTTGCTATTCATGGCAAGACCTTCACGGTAGCGGGAGTCCTTCAGCCTACCGGGTCTCAGGATGACAACCTTGCCTTCATCTCTTTGCCGGTAAGCCAGCAGCTCTTCGATAAAGAGGGGGAAGTGGCAATGGTGGAGGTCGCCGCCCTGTGCAAGAACTGTCCAATCGCGGAGATAGTCAAGCAGATTACAGAAGCAATCCCATCCGCCAAGGTGACGGCGATCCAACAAGTGGTGGAAGGGCGCATGGATACGTTGCGCAACTTTCGCAAGTTCTCTTTAGGGATTTCAGGTCTTGTGCTCTTGGTGGGCTCGATGGTGGTCTTCGTGACCATGATGGGAAGTGTGAACGAAAGAACGAGGGAGATCGGGATATTTAGCGCCATCGGCTTTCGGAGATCTCACATCATGAGGATCATCTTGCTCGAGGCACTGGTGGTATCGCTCATGGCCGGTGTCGCGGGCTACGTGGTCGGAATAGGCGCCACCAGGCTGCTGCTGCAATTCGTCACCGAGCATGTTCCTCACTTCTTTCTGGATCCTCTCGTGCCGCTGGGAGCCGTATTCCTGGCCATAATTGTCGGTCTGGCGGCTTCGCTTTATCCGGCGATGACTGCGGCCCGCATGGATCCGAACGAAGCATTGAGAACTCTATAGGAAGGTGTTTCATGAGCTATATCGTTGCAGACGGCGTATGCAAGGAATTCGGCACCGGTGACGGAAAAGTCGCTGCAGTCCGACATATAGATGTTTCCATCGAGCAGGGAGAATTCATTGCTCTCATGGGTGAGTCAGGAGCAGGAAAGAGCACGCTTCTTTCCATGCTCGGGGGATTGCTCAGCCCTACTCGTGGCACAGTCAGCATTGAAGGTGTGAACATTTATGGATTGACACGCGACAGGCTGGCTGATTTCAGACGTGAGTTCATGGGGTTCATTTTTCAGTCATTCCAACTGGTTCCCTACCTCAATGTGCTTGAGAACGTACAGTTGCCGCTTGCCGTCACCCACCATTCGGAAGCCGAGAAAAAGGAGCTCGCGCTGGCAGCCCTCGATCGAGTCGGACTGAAGGAAAAGGCCTACCGTCTTCCCAACCAGATCTCCGGGGGTGAGCAAGAGCGAGTGGCGATAGCCAGAGCTGTGGTGAACGAGCCCCCCATACTGTATGCGGACGAGCCTACGGGGAATCTCGATTCGAGGAATTCTGCGGAAGTCATGAAGCTGCTCAAGCAACTCAACTCGGAAGGGGAGACCATTGTGATGGTCACGCACAGTCGGCGGAACGCGGACTATGCGGATCGCTTGATCGAAGTTTCGGATGGCACGGTCCGCAGTACCACGCCCCTGTTGAAATCGGCCCAGGCCGTCTCCATGGCCTGACGCACTCTGTGAAATGACCATGAAATGAACGAACAGGATCGCACTGAAAGAAGGAGAACCGTGATGTATAGAGCCCTTACTATCGTATTCCCTGCCACATTGTTGGTGTTTGCGCTCGCGTCTCTTCCCGTGCTCGCGCTGCCGAGCTGTTGCGAACCAGGCGGAGGCGGGCAGCAGGTGAGCCCCTTGACGCAAGCAAACGTGAATGTCCCGGCCGTGCCGACCCCGAGCTCATACGATTCCCCGAGAGGAACAAGAGCTCCGTTCGAGGCGAGATGGCAAGCAAGTCAGAAGGCCTATGCTGTGGAGTCCCGCGACTTCCCCCGTGCCAAGCCGACAAGTCGAATCGTTGCCGCTCCCAGTTGCTGTCAGGCTGCCGCAAGACCAATACAGGGAGGCTATCAGGCCTGTTGTCAAGGGCAACCCGCAGGATGTCCAGGAGGGGCGTATGCGAGATCGGGCCAGTCCGGCTGGAGTGGCGCGGCTGTCGATGGCGGGTATCGAAGAGATGCCTACGCCCGTGCAGCCCTGCCACCATGCTGTTCGGCAGGCCAAGGCGCTCCATATGCCGGCTCACTGGACAGACCCGGGACATCAGCCGCTGCTGCTCGGGTCGTCCCGGTGTCGGGAACCCGCAGACCCGACTACCGCTGGGGAGTCTATCCGGCAAACGCGGGAGCCTTCGGAAAGCCCGGATACTTTCCCGGATCTTATCCAGCGAGTACCCCGTGGTGACGCACCTGCGGTGACAGTTGATGGCGGAGTGCACCGGGCTCGGCTACTCTGGGAGGTTCCAGCAAAACCGCAAGACCTTCCCGTCTTGGGCTCAGCGCGCTCCGCTCAGCGTGAGGCCTCCCGCTTTGACCAGAAGCAGGGGGGGTTGATTTTTTCCCTCTCCGTGTTCAAATTAACGCATAATTCCTATTCGATTTCGATGCCCGCGGGCATGGGTTTGACATGATATTTTCATTACAGAAGCGTTTTCTCTTGCTCCTCTTGCTCCCCGTGGCCCTCCTCCTGCTTGTTGCCGGAGTGGCGAGTTTTTTCTACGCAAGGGCTTTTCTTGTGGACCAATGGGTGGAAGCAACACAGCTTAGGCTTGAGAAGGCTGCCCACCAGATTGAAATGAGACTTCACGAGAAACTGGCTATGATATCCCTTATCCAGAAGGCTGAAGACATCCCTGATGGATATCTGACTCAAACCTACCTCATTCAGCAGCTCGCTCAGAGCGAAGGGGTCAGGTTTGTCGACATCGAGAGGTCTCCCCTCGAAGAAAACGGGTCTCAGAATGGGGATAGTGCCAGCGACGCGAAGTCCGACATTGGTCATGGACTCTATGCGTTGGAGTTGTGCGGTGATTTTGGGTTTTGTGCCCCTACCTCGGACACTAATGCCCCCGATCGGGCGCTACGGATCGTTGCGAGATTAGGTAGCGCTGAAGACCCGAAGGGCAGGGTGGTTGCTCGGATAAGCTTCGATTCCTTCCTTGAGCCCATCAGACAGTTGCGCCTTTGGGAGGGGACCACGGTGGCCCTAGTCAGCAGCAGGGGGCAACTGCTGGCTTCCTCCGACAAGTCCATGTCGTCCAGGAAGCGCCTGGGAGACAACGGAGACGAGGTCGAACAGAAGGTCCTGGCAGAGATCAAGCGCAACTCATTTGGCACGGTCTTTGGCAAGGGACGTCCTCCGGATGTAGTGGTGGGATATTTCAAGATCCCCAGCATAAACTGGTACCTCCTACTCTTCTCCGAGGGCCGAGTGATAATGGCCCCCATCATAGACTTTCGCTTTTACTACCTGATCGCCGGCGTCACGGTGATGGCGGTCATTCTCCTCCTCATCCGGGTTGCGACCAGGTCGGTGGGGCGATCCATCGGCCAGATTTCTGCCGCAGCCGAGAAGGTGCAAGAGGGGGATTATTCGGTCAGGGTTCCTGAAGAACGCTCAGATGAGATAGGGCTGTTGAGTCGCAGATTTAACGACATGATAGGAGGTCTCAGGCAGCGGGAAATCATCCAGCAGACCTTCGGTCGATACGTAGACAGGGCTGTGGCCGAGGAATTGATGAGGAGGCCCGAAGCCTTGAAGCTTGGTGGAGAGAAGCGGACTGTCACCATCATGATGTCTGACCTACGGGATTTCACACAAATGTCCGAAAAGCTTCAACCCGAGGAAGTCATTAAGATGCTCAATCGTTATTTTGCTCGGATGATAGCGGTGATCGAGCGATACAAAGGCATTATCGTAGACTTCTACGGGGACTCCATCCTCGTGTTCTTCGACGGAATGGATGCCAGTGTGCCGAAGAGGGCCATGGACGCGGTCAACTGCGCGCTTGAGATGCAAGACGCTATGAAGGGATTTCTGGCGGAGAACATTTCACTGGGGCTTCCTCCAGTTACAATGGGGATCGGTATACATACCGGCGAGGTCATCGTAGGGAACATTGGCACTGACTCGCGAGCCAAATACGGTATCGTGGGATCGAACGTGAACCTGACGGATCGCATCCAGTACGCAGCGACCGGAGGTAAGGTAGTTTTGTCTGAGGAGACCTATGAGGTCATATGCGCGAAACTGGGGGGCGTCACTGAGTTACAGGTCTGTCTCAAGGGGGTTGAAGAGGATAAGAAGCTCTACCAGATAGAATCCATAGAGCCGATATGCCAACCGGACTGGCAAGGCGGAGCCCCGAGAATCGGATCGTCGATCACCTCCTGATCCGTGTGCTCGTGGCCCCCTGCGGCGTGCACGCAGATGAGCCCTCTGCCCGCAGGAAGGCGGGGAGGCTCATAGAAACTGTCACGGAATTGCGGCAAATGCTAAGATCGTGGCACGATTTTTTTTGCACCCTCACCCTAGCCCTCTTTCGATGGGAGAGGGGACTTGCAACCGCTCGGAATGACAGAGCCCTCTCCCTCGGGGCATAGGCGTTAACTTCGTGGATGACATCACGTGATTTCAGTCCGTTGACTTAACAAGGACCCCGTCACCCC
>Ga0067045_1003069_pt1 | contig 31789 bp, 30 predicted proteins | sample TerdegcTABiofilm_FD_59184 | JGI IMG/M metagenome (GOLD analysis project Ga0067045, IMG submission 59184) | Combined Assembly of (Gp0054472, Gp0054536) Wastewater bioreactor microbial communities from Singapore -Terephthalate degrading...
CGGAAAATCCGCGACCAACACAAAAAAACGTGATGATTTCAATGCCATGATTGAGGACTGCCTCGCAGGAAAGATCGATATGGTCATCACAAAATCCGTCAGCCGCTTTGCTAGAAATACAGTGGACTGCCTCCAGAATATCCGTAAACTCAAAGAGAAGAATGTCGCCATTTTCTTCGAAAAAGAGGGAGTAAACACTCTGGAGGGGTCAGGAGAACTGCTGATCACAATTTTAAGCAGCCAGGCACAGGAGGAAAGCCGGAACCTGAGTGAAAACACCCGCTGGGGTCTGGTCAGACGCTTCGAGAACGGGATCATGTCAATTAACCACAACAAATTTATGGGATACACGAAAGATGAGAACGGAGATCTGGTCATCGTACCGGAGGAAGCTGAAATAGTCAGACGAATTTTCCGCCTCTTTCTCGAAGGAAGCAGCTACGTCCAGATCGCGAAGATTTTAGAGAGCGATGGTATACTTACCGTAACCGGCAAAAAGGAGTGGTGCCCCAGCGTGATCGACCAGATGCTCCAAAATGAAAAGTACATGGGTGATGCCCTTCTTCAAAAGACCTACACGGTAGATTTCCTCACAAAAAAGCGAGTGAAAAACCAGGGCATCGTTCAGCAGTATTACATACAGGACAACCATGAAGCGATTATCCCAAAAGAGCTTTATTACCGGGTACAGGAGGAAAAGGCCAGGAGGGCAAGCCTGTGCAAATCTGCGGCAACAAGGCGGGCTAAAAAAGAGCAAAGCAAGTANAGCTCGAAATACTCTCTATCNGACATCATGATCTGCAAGGAATGCGGACAACCATACCGCAGACAGGTCTGGTCAAAGAACGGTCAGAAAAGCGCCGTATGGCGTTGCGAAAACCGCCTGAAGAACGGAACCAAACACTGCAAACACTCTCCCACGCTGAAAGAGGACGTTTTGAATGAAGCAATTATGACAGCCATTAACAACGTTGTCGAAAACCGGGGTGAGTTTGTGGGCGCTTTCCGCGAAAACGTCATTCAGGTAATCGGGAGTTATTCAACTAAAAATGTCCCCACTGAATATGATGAACAGATCACGAAGTTGCAATGTGAGATGCTGACTCTGATTGAGGAAAACGCAAAGATGGGTTCGATAACTGAGGACTTTGACGAACAATATCATAAGATTGCGGAGCAGATCAAGGAGCTCAAGCAAAAGAAACTGGACAGCATCCGAGATCAAAAACGGGCTGCAGATTTTCAGCAGAGGGTGAGCGATATGGACACCTGCCTGAAAAAGGTATCCTGTGCGGTTCGGGACTTTGATGACGATCTGGTACGCAGACTTCTGCAAGGAGTTAAAGTTATAAACGAAGATACACTTGAAATACAGTTTAAATCAGGAATTGTGATGAGACAGAGTGTTTCCTACTATGACTGACAACGAGGCGGCAGTAACAAAAGGTTATCGCCGCCTGCTGCCTTATATCCGACCCGGCAAGACGAAAACTCTCAAGATTTGAGGGCTCTCGTGTTGGCAGGTTTCCAGCACAAAATAGGATAGCCTATTGCAAGCTATATGCCGCACCTCCGACATGTTTACTTGTGTATACATGCTGCATTCATTATATCATCATTTGCATTATTTTTAAATGAGGAATTATTACCCATCATTTACTGGATATTTTTTCTGTTGCTATTTGAGAATGAGAACATAATGCTACAGTTGTATAGGTTATCCACAGAAAATAGTGACAACAATATATGAATAGAGATTTGAAAAAGGAGAGCAGTAAACGACATGTCAAAATGGCTGAGTATTCTTAAAAAGATTCTTATATATGAAGACAAACCGGAATTTAATAATTTTGAGCTGCTTGAAACAGAAAACGAGGGTGAAAAAAACGAATATGGACAGAAGCCAGAGACGCAAAATAGCAAGCCTTCAGACAATGACACCAGTGATGTATTAAAAACACCTTTAAAGGTTGATGAGTGGAATAAATCCAAAAAGGAAGAAAAAAATAATAAGCCGTCTGCACTTGGTGGAATGCTGGATACAGACTTGAATAAAAATATTCAGTTGATAGAGAAAGAGTTTAACATACCTGAAAACCAGGATGCCATTATCAAAGACTTTAATGTAGCAAGAAAGATTAAGGCAGTCATATGTTGTTATTATATTCATAATGGTAGTAGCTTTCAGAACCTTGACGTTTGCCAGGTCCAACTGGAGCAGGAACAACAAGAGGGCAGCTGTTGGTTCGGTTACTTTGACAGTATTTATACTTGCAGGACCTCTAATTCTTATGCTTTTCGGGAGATTGTAAAAACAGTATATAACATGTTAGATTAACTATACATTATCTTAAGTACAATGCAATTGGGGAATAGTGTTCAATCATTTTTAGGGTAAGTTGAGTAAAAATGCATGGGAACAAATTTTATTGGTTATGCAAGAATATTGTTTATCAAATAATTTTAGCCCTGACTTGACACCAGCGTTTTTTGACCGTTCAAGGCACGTGGAGTGCGTAATAATGATGACATATTGTGGTTCTATTTGGAAATGAGCAGGGGTGACCACAAGATGTTGTAGTTTTGGGGGCGAAATTGGAAGGATTTAGGGACGAAAAAGTGCATTTTTTGACCCTGTTTTTTGACTCATTATATAGACATGGGGTGTTCATCTCTCTTCATGTGATGCAATTGCATTCTTCTTTGTCATAGCAAATGTGCAGGCAAAACCCAGGATTCCAAATACTACCCCAATCCACATGATAATTGAAAATGCATCTAAAAAAGCTGTCCTTGCATTGGCACCCCGGTAAGAAAAATATCCGGTTATCAAAGTAAATAATGAGCCTCCGACTGTAATTCCGGATATCATGCCCACATAACGAAATGTAGCCAAAACTCCGGATGCTACACCTTGTTGTGAACGTGGAGCGGCGCCTAAAATTGCCGAATTGTTCGGAGCTGCAAAAGTACCTGTTCCTAAACCTGCAAAAATTAGTCCTGAAATTATTAACCAATGCGTCCCCATACGGGCCATAACTCCAAACAAAACAAGGCTGATGGTGCTAAAAAGCATCCCTAACATGGTTAATGCCCGAGGACCGATGCGGTCTGACAAAGCACCTGCAATAGGGGCGCTTACTGTCATTACTAGAGGTGTGATAGATAAATACATTCCCACCTTTGCAGCTGAGAAATGGAGAATCTGGTCAAAATAAAACGGCATAATAAAAAGAGTCAGAAAGAAGCATAGATAATTTAACGCCGCACCTAATGTACCAAAACCGAAATTTCGTATTTTAAATAATCCTAAATTAATCATGGGGGCTGTATGGTTACGCTCAGTATAGATAAATGCCCAAATTGCTACTACAAAAACAATTAAGAGCAGTGGAAGCACATAGATACGATAATATGTGATTGTGTTAGAATTTAGCAATAAGGTTACTGCTGCCATCGCAATTGCAAACAGGAGAATTCCCTTCAAATCGATAATTTTCCGAGTTTCCAGCACAATTCTAGGAACTACCCATACGCCTACTAATAGACCGCAAATACCAAAAGGGACAGTTACTAAAAAGGTGGACTGCCATCCCCAGATTTGCGTCAAAAAGCCGCCAAGAACCGGTCCTAACGAAAGCCCTATATACGTCATAAGAGCTTGCATACCGAGGACCTTTCCACGTTGTTCCAGCGGAAACGTAGTAGTAATAATAGCAGGGCCAACAGATAAAATCATAGCCCCGCCTAAAGCAAGGATCGCCCTACCCAGCAGCAGTGATATAAAATTCTCTGATAGGCCGCACAGTATGGCTGCACACGTAAAAACAGCAAAACCAAGAAGAAAAAGCAGCCGGTGTCCCAACAAGTCCGATAACCTCCCAATCGGTACCAAAGTCATAGTCAGTATAAGAAGATAAATCAAGACAATCCATTCAGACTGACTAAGTGAAATTTTTAAAGACCGTTCAATTGTAGGTAAAACGGTGTTTGTGATACTTGTATTCAATGAAGATAAAAATGTACCTATTCCTACACAGCCTAATACGTACCATCGCCGACGATTGGCTTGCTCTGTCATCATCATATATACACAACCTTTCTAAACAATTTTTTGACTTATTATGACTATAATAAAAAATAATAATATTATTTGTGACTGATAACTTAATTCTTTAGTGTCATCTTAATGGGACAGATTCATACTCATTCTGTACTGTTCTTTGAACAATTTTAATGTGAGCATTTTCAAAGTTATTTTTTGCAGAGCGTTAAATGATAAATATAGCTGCTTAAGTGTCAGCCTCATCTGTATATAGTGTTTGGACTGGCGACTTTTTTGATTCTGCAAAATGTTCATGTAAGAAATAATATAAAAGCATTGCGGCAAAGACAAGGACTGCCATGCACAAATAAACTCCCCTAAAGCCTGTGGCAGGGACTAAAAAGCCTAAAAAGAATGGACCAATTCCTACACCTAAGTCTGCAGCGGAAAAAAAAGTGGAGGTTGCCAATCCTATGCGATAGCTTGGTGATAGCTTTACAGCAATCGCTTGCCCGCCAGACAAAAATGTACCAAATCCAAAGCCAGCCAAGGCTCCCGATAATAAGAGGGTAAAAGCATTATGAGCCTGACTGATAACAACTAAGCCAATTGCAAATATTATAAAGGACGGATACATCACATAATTTTCGCCTTTTGAATCAAATAAGCGGCCGGTGAATGGTCTGGAAATTAAAATGACCGCAGAATAAACAATGAAAAAGAAGCTGCCGGCGGCAACTAAATCGATTTCTTTTGTATATGAAGAAAGAAAACTAATAATGCTTGAATAACTGAAACCGACAATTGCACCGATAGCAGCAATCGGAACTGTCTTATATTCAATGAAATTGTCTAATGTAAATCGCTTCATATTGTCTAACAGTTCTTTTGTCAACTCTATTTCCGCTACTCTTAAAAAGAATGCCACACAAAGGCTAGCAGCTAATAGGAAGGAACATAAAACTATAATCATCTGAAAATCGGTATGCTGAATAAGATATATCCCTAAAAACGGACCTATTGCCGAAGCCAGTGTAGTACTCATTGCATAGTAGCCGATACCTTCTCCACGTCGCTCATGGGGAATGATATTAGCGACTATTGTTCCTGTCGCTGTCGAAGATATTCCAAATCCTATCCCATGCAAAAATCGGATTATGAAAAAGAATCCCAAACTGACTACTTTAAAGTATAATAACGTAATGATCAGATAAATGCTCAATCCGATATATAGCATTTTTTTTCGTCCGATTTGTTCTATTGACTTTCCTGCAAAAATACGCGATACAAGTCCCCCTACAATAAAAATACCGGCGGCAAGGCCGGCCTGACTCGCTGATGCATGTAATTTGTCTATTGAATAGCTTGCGACTATGACCATCAAAAGATAATAAACAAGATATACTAAAAAATTTACAGCGGAGTCAATCAAAAAATTTTTTGTCCACAATTTCGGTTTTGTCATTTCTTTGTACTCCTTATTGTTCATTTAATGATAAGAACGGGAACATGGGAATGCTGCACAACCATATGACTGACACTGCCTAAGAACTCCTTTATGCCAGTCAGTCCCCTGCTTCCCATAATAATCAGGTCGCAGTTATGTTCTTTGGCATGATTCAAAATAATATGGGCAGGTGAACCTTCTAATAAGTAACATTGATGATCATTCTGCAGTGTAGCCAAGGCTGACTCAGCTTTGGCAATAATGTTTTTTCCTTCTTCATAAAGAATGTCTTCAAAAGCATTTTGGTCTTCCAGCACTGTATGAGGCATAGGTGCTGTAACTACATGCATGATTTCAAGGCTTATTGATGTATCTATATTTGCAATTAGAATAGCTTTCTCAAGCGATTTTTGCGCTAATTCAGAGCCATCATAGGGAACTAAAATTTTAGAACAGAACACTTCTTTTGTATCCCCTTTCACATTTATATGATAAGTTTTATTATAACATTAAACTTTTATAATGTATAATATATAATAATACATATAATACATGTATTCAAAGCTATTAAGGAGGTATATAATGGAATTGCTCCAGCTAAAATATTTTCAGGTTGTTGCCCGTTGGGAAAATATAACCCAAGCTGCAAAAGAGCTTCATATAGCACAACCTTCTCTCAGTAAAACGATTGTCCGTTTAGAGGAGAATCTGGGTGTTCCGTTGTTTGAACGTGCCGGAAGGCGAATTCGTCTTAACCAATATGGGGAGTCTTTCCTGCGCAGGGTGGACCGAATCTTTCGCGAACTGGAGGATGGTCAGCGTGAGCTGGCAGACCTGGCGGGGCTGGAAGGTAGGAACATTACTGTGGGGGCCTCATCCTCACGGTTATTGACAAATCTTTTTGAGAAGTACCTAACACATAATCCAAACATCAAATTTTGTCTTCGCCGCATTACAAAGCAGCAGGAGATGCAAAGACAACTCTTGAATAGAGAAATAGACCTCAGTATTTCTTTCTTGCCTATCACGCATCCAGAAATACATTGCGAACCCTTGTTTATTGAGGAAATTTATCTTGCCGTACCACCGACACACCGCCTGGCTGATCGTAAAAACATACACCTCAATGAAGTAGCGAATGAACCATTTATCAGTTTAACAACAGATTTTGACTTGTGGAAGATAACAAGCGAGTTCTGCAGACAGGAAGGCTTCACCCCTAAGGTCGCATTTGAAATTGAAAATATTGAGGTAATAGCCAGTTTGGTAAATGCCGGGCTCGGTATCACCTTTCTTCCGGAATATTGGCAGCAGGGAGCCCCTGCAATATCTCCGGTAAAACTGCACATTGAGCCTCAGCCTTGCCGGCGAACGGTATGGTTATCGTGGATTAAAGGAGGTTACTTGACAGAGGCAACGAGTAGTTTTAAGAACTTTACAATTGAATATTTCTCATCAAAAATGAAGCAATGTTAATTGATAGTGCCTGCTTACTGCAAAGGTCAGGAAAAGCTTCTGTAGCATTAAAATGCATGAAGCAGAATACAAAAGTTAAGGATGAGCCCTCAGATATTTGTTGTTTGGCATTCGAGAAATGTGATATGCACGAAGGGGACGGAAGATCCAAAAATGAAGTTCTAAAGGATGAGGGGATTGAGTTAAAGAAGCGATTAAAAGAATGAATATAATTCCTACATAAAAAATCAGCGGGAAAATTTTCTTAACGAAGATACCCCGCTTTTTTTATGCCCTTTTTAGGGCGACAACAAAAAGAAAGGAGGAAAACAAAATGGCAAACGAAACAATGCGTATCTTCTTCCCGCTGAAAATCGTCACATATACCTTACATTTTATGGGTTAAGTTTACTCCTATGATTCTCTTACTTAACCGCATAGGGACAGTATAAATTAAACAGGTTGTAAATTCAGCTTATTTTCTATATAATATAGTTGAGATACTACTTCTGTATTATATTGTAAGAAAGGAAAGGTATTTGAAATGAAAAATAATATTGTTAATGAAGCATTAGAATTGAATGCGACACATGCTTCTATTATTGATACAGCACAAATATCATTTTCAAGTGAATTGAGAGATATGTGTGCTCAAAATTCCTGTGGAAATTATAGGACAAACTGGATGTGCCCACCTGCTGTCGGAGAGTTAAACGAATTGATAGAAAAAGTAAAACATTACAAACAAGGGCTGTTGTTCCAGACAGTACACCAATTGGAAGATTCATTTGATTTTGAAGGAATGGAAAATGCAAAGTCAATACATACAAATATCTTTAGGAAAATACTTGAAAATATTAAAAACGAACATCAAGTAAAAGATTTGTTGGCTCTAAATGTGGGAGCATGTGTTATTTGCCCAAAATGCACTTATCCAGAGGGTAATAAATGCCGATTTCCCGAAAAAGCAGTTTCATCCGTAGAGGCATATGGTATTGATGTTGTTGCATTAGTTAGTAGTTGTGGAATCCCCTATAATAACGGAAAAGATACTGTATCGTATGTGGGTTTAATACTTTTTTATGATAACTGGGAGGTCAAAAAAGATTGATAATAGATATGCATGCCCATTGTTTCCCGGATAAATTTGCACCAAGGTCAATATCAGCACGTTCACAAAAATTCGGAATCATCCCTAAATCTGATGGAACGATAAAAGGTGTAGAGGCATCAATGTCAAAGGCATGTGTTAATATCAGTGTATTACAGCCTATAGCTTTAAAACCTGTACAAACTGTTAAAATGAACAGGTGGGCAGCAGATATAAAAAATGATGGTATCACTAGCTTTGGTACAATACATCCTGATTATCCCGATTGGAAACATGAGATCAAGTGGTTGGCCGCTGAGGGATTTAAAGGTATAAAATTTCATGCAGACTGCCAGGGTTATTTTGTAGATGACCCGCATATGCTGAGTATTTACCAAGCTGTATTCGATGCAGGGTTAATTATTCTATTCCATTCGGGCGTTGATCTTGCTTTTACTGAACCTTTTCATTGTACTCCCTCAAAATTAAGAAAAGTATTAGATACGTTTCCAGGGGCTATTATGATTGCAGCGCATATGGGAGGATACAGATATTGGGACGATGTAGAAAAATACTTACTCGGAAGGGATATCTATTTTGATACAGCGTATTCAATTCATGAAATGGGTTTGGAAAGAGCAGAAAAATTCATAAAACAGCATGGAACAGATAAAATTCTTTTTGGAACTGATTCCCCTTGGAGGGACCATGCTACGGACATTTCACTAATTAAGTCACTGGATTTTGCTCATGAAGATATTAACAAAATATTAGGAAACAATGCAAAAAAACTTCTTGGCTTAGACGATGTAAAGTAAAAGCTTTTTTATGTAAGACTTGACACAAGCTAACGAGAAATACAAAGGAGACACAATGTTGCAAAAACTTTTACCGAGGATTTTATGACTGGTAAGAAAAGCAGGAATAACGGACAGCGTAACCGATATTATGTGAAAGACAGTCACCCGGCCATTGTTTCTACGGAAGTATTTGACAATGGGGGTTGATGTAGGGAAGTTAGTCGATACATATTTTCAAAAGTCGCTATTGTGGTATAAGCCCCGCCAATTACCTGAGTACACGGCAGTTGTGTGTGGGTTGCTAACTAATGAAAAACTTTTGTTTGAATGTTTAATGGATGAATATCGTATGTTCATCACCGACTAATGTTTTTATTTCTAGGAGTGTCTTCCAACAACCAGTGGAAAATCACAAATATTGATTTACCTATGGATGAAAAATCGCTTGATGATTTAGTGGAAATTATAAATGCTTGGAACGAAGATTGTACCGAATAAAGCCTTCAAGAGATCAATAAGCTTTTGAAGGTTTTATTGCTTACAATTACTAAGGTTGTACAGCAAAAATCCTTAATCCTGCAAAAATTCGGCCTGCAACAGGCTTGACTTTCGAAAATCCACCCTGCCGCCAAGGCCCCACCAGGCTCAAGCGGCATCTTTATTGACCGTTCAAGGCACGTTGAGAGTATAGTTCTGATGACGAATTGTGGTTTGAAGGGCAAATAAGGCAGGTCAACCACTATATGTAGTGGTTTTGAAGCAAAAAATGAGAAAAAAACGGGCTGAAAAAGTGCATTTTTCAGCCCGTTTTTTTGAGGGCTTTTTATAGATGACATGTGGTAATTGGGTACGAAAGAATAAAGGTATGAGAGGAGGGGGTACTCCTGGTAATTTGCTCACTTTTAATCATAGATTTACCGTATGACTTCCTGCTTTCATATTGATACTCTTCGATTTGACGTATATAATAGTCATATCGATGTTTATAGATTTGAGGTGACGATATGGGAGACTATTTGGAATACGCTAGAGTATTCAAGGCGCTGGGGGATCCTAAAAGAGCCATGATTGTGGATATGCTCTCCTTTGGGGAACTTTGCGCTTGTATGATTTTAGAGAAATTCGAGATGTCCCAATCCACGCTATCTCATCACATGAAGCTCTTGTGTGAATGCGGGCTGGTCAAGGGCAGAGAACAAGGTAAATGGACGTATTACTCATTGGACACAGATACTGTCAGCAGAACAAAGAAATTTTTCTGTGACATTACCTCCCTTAATAAACTCTCACATACTTTAATTATCTTCATTTTTCATAGATTTTCATATTAATCTGGTTGAGCCTGTACTCCGGATACTGCAATTTAGCTGGTAGTTTTGTGTTTTCAGGCAGAGAAAATAAAACCGCATGTGTTTTATCTGTCTCGGCCATCGGGATCCCACATCAACTCCAAGCAGCAAACCTCCCATGTCTTCCGGCATCGAATGTGCCTAATTCCTTCGTCCTGCTTATCCTGGAGGTGGAACGTCAATCATGCTCCTAAACTGGGTCTATGCCCTAAAGGTGAAATTCAACTTGACTGCCCCGGCTCTTCCTTTTCAATGTACAATTTAGTGCTCACTATTGCTGTAATCGCTGTACCTGATTCCCCCTGTTGCGGCCGGCAAGTTTCCTCAAGTACTGCTGTCTTGCTTGTCTCAGGAGGTTTATGCCGCCTTCATCGACCGGTTCATGTCATCCATCATTTTCTTTGCGTCATAATCGTTGCCTTTGGTGAGTATTGCAAATATAACTCGGATTAACTTCCCACACAGGGCTATGACCGATTCCATCTTGGTTAACGGGTTGTTTTCCCGTGTCAGGTTCCTCCTGTGGATCGCCCGGAATTCCTGATTCGTTGCCAACATGGTGATTATCGCCCGGAACAACCCTTCACGGAGTCGTTTCCGTCCCCGCTTGCTGATGGTGGTTTTCCCTTTGTGCTTGCCGGAACTGTTCTCCCTTAGGCTCAAGCCCGCCATTTTCTGTATCTGTCGCGGATCACGGAATCGACGGACATCTCCGATTTCACTAACGATGACCGCCGCTGTCACCATCCCGATTCCTTTTATGTCCACTAATTTTGATGCGTTGGGCACTCTTAACAACAGTTCCTGCATAAGCGCTTCGATGTCTTGCTTTTGCCGATCTATCATTTCATATTGTGCTAAAAGATTTTGCAAAGCAGCTTCTGCGGCCTCTGAGCCAGCTGTCCTCCCGATTGATTCCGTTGCTGCAACTACAAGCTTTTCCGCTCTCTTCAGGCTGGGTTTTTTCATCTCTTTCCGCCATACGTCCATTATTCCTGACGCACCTGCTGCTACTACTTTCGCCGGCGTCGGATAATGTCTCAATGTCAGCCAGGCCGCATCACGACTCCAATCCTTGAAGACTCTATTGAATTCCGGAAACCTAATGTCCAGCCATCTTTGAACTTGATTGCTCAATATTATCAGTTGCTCCATCAGTCGTCCCCGCTCAAGGACTGCTTCCCGAAGCTCCTGGAACAGGTCTTCCGGTATGTATACATCTCGATATCTCCCGTCCTTGACCAGCATGGCTATAGTCTTTGGATCCTTACGGTCATTCTTTGTCGGACTGTTATCATCAAGTTCTTTCGTGCACTTTACGTGGAATGGATTTACTATCCCAAGCCGATGCCCCATTCTTTGCAGATGATCTCCCAGCGTGAACCAGTAGTGCCCTGTAGGCTCAAAACCCACGATCGCCTCGGTTTTCCCATGCTCCCTCATAATTCCCTGCATCCAGTCTTCAAGAGCCTCATAACCTTGCCTGGTGTTGTTGAACCGCAGGAGCTTCGCTAGCTCAAATCCTCTGAAATCAAAAGCTCGGGCGTAATGTGTCTCCTTCCCGATGTCTATACCGACTATTAAAGTCTCAAACTTGATTTGCAAAATCTTCTCGTTTTGTGTACGCTTCATATATGATGCCTCCTGTGCTATTTGATTTGTGGTTACTTGCGGCAACTCACATTTCAAATTGTACAGTGTGGCATCTTATTTTTCAAAGTTCATTATTTTTCCTTACAGGAATGCTCCGACAAAGAAAATTGCATCTGCAAAGAAGATACAGGCTGTTGTAAAGGATGTGATGAAAATGAGTAACGAGAAGTCCTGTTGCTGCTCGGCTGATAGTTGTTGCAGTATGGAATCCATCACGCCGTATGACAAAAATGATGAATGGGTAACGGGTGAAATCCATACTCCTAAAGGCGGCGTGCCTGTGGTTTCAACAAATCTTCACTTCAAAGACACGCTCGGAGCGTGGAAGGTGCGCTGGGGTATCGGCAGGATGGATTACAAGATCAGTCCGGGGCTTTACGCTATAGGTAAGCCTGATCACACCTCTCCTGTGCTGGTTAGCGCAAACTACAAGCTGACATTTGATGCCTTGAGGAAAGAGTTGTCAGGCCTGGATTGCTGGATTTTGATACTTGATACAAAGGGCATCAATGTCTGGTGTGCCGCAGGTAAAGGTACGTTCGGGACCGATGAACTGGTGGGCCGCATATTGAAAACTGGGCTGTCCGGGATCGTGTCGCACAGGAAACTGGTGCTGCCGCAGTTAGGTGCGCCCGGTGTGAGCGCCTATGAAGTGACCAAACAAACCGGGTTTTCTGTGGTTTACGGACCTGTGAGGGCGAAGGATATAAAGGCCTTTCTCAACTCAGGCTTCAAAGCCACGGAAGAAATGCGTACCGTGAAATTTACGATGTGGGACAGATTGGTTCTCACCCCAGTGGAGCTGGTGACTGCCGCAAAGTCTTCATTGATGGTTTTTGGCGTATTGTTTCTCATAAACCTATTCGCTACAAGATCTTTCGGGCTTGCGGATTTCATCGCTTATACGGGTGCTGTGGTAACGGGAACTGTCATAACGCCTTTGCTTCTTCCCGTGATTCCCGGCAGGGCCTTCGCATGGAAGGGCTGGCTGCTGGGGCTGTTATGGACGTTGGGATTTATCTGGTTTAGCGGCTGGTTTGTTCCCGGATTCTTGCTTCTTGCCATAGGGTATTTGCTGGTATTGCCGTCATTGTCGGCGTTTCTGGCGATGAATTTCACAGGCTCGTCAACATACACATCCTTTTCCGGTGTTATCAAAGAAATGAAAATAGCTGTGCCGCTCATTGCTCTTTCATCCGCAGCGGGGATTGTATTGGTGTTGATAAAGAGTCTGTAGGCATAAAGGAGGACGCTATGAAACACAGATATTTGAAAAATGTCGCAACGCTTCGTCTGTCGGTCGAAAAATGTATCGGCTGCGGAAGATGCGCGGAGGTTTGCCCTCATAGAGTTTTCAGCGTGAACGAAAAGAAAGCACAGATTGAAGATAAAGACCGTTGTATGGAGTGCGGCGCTTGTGCGAAAAACTGTCCTGCAAACGCCATCACTGTTGACACCGGAGTGGGATGTGCCGCAGCCGTGATTATGGGATGGCTTACCGGGAGCGAACCGAGCTGTGATTGCTCACAGGGTGAGGGATGCTGCTGAAATGGAGAGTGATGGTTTATGAATAAAGAGGAATATGCGGGTATTGGCTTTTTTGAAAAGTATCTGACCCTGTGGGTCGCCCTGTGCATGGTTGTCGGTGTACTTATCGGAAAATTCCTGCCCGCTGTCCCTTATTTCTTAGGTCAATTTGAATATGCGCAGGTTTCCATTCCCATCGCCGTTTTGATATGGCTGATGATTTACCCAATGATGATGAAGGTGGACTTCGCCAGCATCAAAAACGTTGGGAAAAACCCAAAAGGCTTATATATCACATGGGTGACAAACTGGCTGATAAAACCCTTTACCATGTTCGGTATCGCGTGGTTTTTCTTCTATGTGGTTTTCAAGGCATTTATCCCTGCCGATCTTGCAAAGGATTATTTAGCGGGTGCAATTTTGCTTGGCGCTGCGCCTTGTACGGCGATGGTGTTTGTATGGAGCCATCTGACCAATGGCAGGCCCGCTTATACGGTGGTGCAGGTTGCCACAAACGACCTCATTATTCTCATAGCGTTTACGCCAATCGTCGCCTTTTTGCTCGGCGTGGGCGGCATAGCCATCCCGTGGGATACGCTCATCCTGTCTGTCGTGCTGTTCGTTGTTATACCGTTATCAGCCGGTATCGCGACAAGAGTTTGGATGATAAAGCATAAAGGCGCGGAATACTTCGAGCAGCGTTTTATACCGAAGTTTAGCAACATCACAATAATGGGCTTGCTGCTCACGCTGATTATCATTTTCTCTTTCCAAGGGGAAGTGATACTGAGCAATACCGTCCATATCCTTTTGATCGCCATACCGCTGATACTGCAAACCTTCCTGATCTTCTTCATAGCGTATTCTGCCTGTAAGCTGCTGAGATTGCCATATGACATCGCAGCTCCGGCCGGCATGATCGGCGCGTCCAACTTCTTTGAGTTGGCCGTGGCGGTTGCCATTTCCCTGTTTGGCGCAACATCGCCTGTGGCGCTGGCAACCATAGTAGGAGTGCTTGTGGAAGTGCCTGTTATGCTGACGCTGGTGCGTATCGCCAACAAAACACGTCATTGGTTTAGGGAGGAAAAACAGCATGGATAAACCGAAAGTCGCATTCATTTGCATCCATAACTCCTGCCGAAGCCAGATTGCGGAGGCGCTGGGCAAATACCTTGCCGGTGATGCATTTGAAAGCTACTCGGCGGGAACGGATACCAAACCGCAGCTCAATCAGGATGCCGTCCGCCTGATGAAACAGCTTTACGGGATCGACATGGAAAAAACACAGCGTCCAAAGCTGCTTTCAGAAATTCCTCCTGTTGATATTGTCATTACCATGGGTTGCAATGTCACCTGCCCATATCTGCCCTGTAAGCACAGGGAGGATTGGGGCCTGGATGACCCGACAGGCAAAGGCGATGAAGATTTCATAGCTTTAATACGTGAGATAGAACGCAAGATAAAGCAGCTTGCGATAGGGCTTAAGACCAGTCTCATGCAAGAATAACCCCGCCGGATAAGAAATAAGTGAACGGACAAATAGCGCTCTTTGGTTTCATATGAAGCTGAAGGGCGCTTTTTTGTTGCAGCAGAATTGCTGTGAAATATACAACTAAATAAAGAACGGGAAGGCGCTGTCTTACAAAAAAGGCAGCGCCTTTTTTGTTTTTCCGAGAAAGGAGCTGAACCATGAACAATGATTTAAGCACAGAAGCGAAAACAAATAAGGGAGAAACCGGACCGCCGATAAGGTATTCCCTGCCCCCTCCTAAAGATCCCGCCCGTTGTGTTGGATGTCCTTATCCCGGTGTCGGCTTTATTTGCTGGAGTCCCGATGGCTCCTGTCTTAAGACCGACGTCGAAAAGTTTAGCCGTCCAAGCAAAGGCAGGTGATGAAAATGAACAGCATCATCAGCTGGGTGGGAGGCAAAAAAGCATTGAGGGAGCTGATCTATGAGCGGATGCCGAAGGAATTTGGACGGTACATTGAAGTCTTCGGCGGCGGGGGCTGGGTGCTGTTCGGACGGCCTCCGGACGCCGCCATGGAGGTCTACAACGATTTCAATTCAGATCTGGCAAATCTGTTCCGCTGTGTCCGCGACCGCCCCTTCGCTCTGCTCAAGGAACTGAATTTCTTCCCGCTGAACGGGCGGGACGAATTCAATGTCCTGAAAAAGTATTTGGAGAAGGAGGAATTCACCAACGAGTATCTTCGGGAGGAATTGGAGATCGCTGGGCGGTATCTTTCGGAACCGCAGTTTGAAGAAATCAGGCCGATCCTTCTGGAAAACGCGCAGATGAACGACGTGAAGCGTGCCGCCGCTTTCTTCAAACTCATCCGCTACAGCTACGGCAGCGGCTGCACCAGCTATGGTTGCCAGCCCTTCGACATCCGGAAAACCTTTCACCTCATCTGGTCGGGAAGCCGCAGGCTAAAAGATACGATCATTGAGAACAAGGACTTCGAGGTGTTGATCCGTCAGTACGACAGGGACAGCGCATTTTTTTACTGCGATCCTCCGTACTTCGAAACGGAGGGCCATTATGCGGTGGAGTTCCGTAAAGAAGATCATGCGAGGCTCCGGGACACCCTGGCGGGTTGCCAGGGCAAATGGCTGGTCAGCTATAACGACTGCGCTTTTATCAGAGAGCTGTACAAGGGCTATCAAATTGAAGCGGTCAGCCGCATCAACAACCTCGCACAGCGATATGACAACGGCTGCGAATACGCCGAAGTCCTGATCTCCAACTACGATACCGGCGAACGGCTGAGGGACATGCCGGTCCAGTTGGGACTATTCGACCTTGCCGGTTTTTACGGCATGGAATAACTAATCCAAATCTATTGGGAGGTTCAATATTATGAAACTGATTGAAATGCGTACAACCGTGGACAGGCAGGGCCGCATCATCCTGCCGAAGCAACTGCTTGGTAATGCGGGGATCAAGCCCGGCGACCAGGTGCGCGTCACTCTCGCTGTGGGGCAGGAAAAAACGGAAAATCTGTGCCTGCAGCTTGTCGTCACGCCTCAAGGGGTGGGGGTTGCGGTGCGACTGTCCGGCCGTCGGGAGGACGATGCGGAAAGTGACCTGACTCTGCCCAACGATCTGCTGGAGGCGGCGGAGATTCCGGTGGGCAGCGACCTGGAGATCCTCTGCACAGCCGGAGCTATTGTCATTATGGAATCGGATGTTCTGGACAACCTGCCGGACGAGCTCCGTGAGCTGTTCGGCGAGCTTGGCATCGACCCCGGCACAGTCCGGGAGGTTATGAGAAAGGAAGGATATTTTGTATGAAAGCAAAACCCATTTACAAAATCGTGGACAACAAGGGCCGCATCCTTATTCCCAAGGAGCTTCGAGCAGCTTCCGGCATGGATTACGGAGATATTGTGAAGCTGAGCATCCATCAGGGCGCCGTCACCGCGAAGAAGGTGGATCTCATTGAGGTGGGCGACCAGTCGCCGGAGGCGGTGGAAGCCTTTGTCCATGCCGCTATCCGCGAGATGCCGGAGGATACACAAATCACACTTGCCGCGAGACTGCTGGAGCTTATTGAGCAGAGAAAGGGGCGGAAGAATGAGTGAGAAAACACTTTACACGCAGGAGGACTGCCTGCAGACCGGATATGACATATCCATCGACGGAAAGGTTATCGTCCTGAAGGCTTCGGCATTGCCGGAAGGTTTAAGGCAGGCAAAGTATCAGCTGTACTTCTGCACCGGAGGCAACGGCAGCAATCCCAATCCTGTCGGACATGCTGTCTTCACGGTCTCCCTGGTGGAAGGAGAAAAAATCCGCTGGAACCGGAGCGACGTCCTCGGCATCCTAAAGCCTGAACTCCTTCCCGAATATGCCCGGCTGCAGCTCTCGCAAATCCGTCCGAGCGGAGCATTGGATCTGAAATACCATGAGCCGCAGTACAGCGGCTATTGTTTTCTGCCGGACGGACGCTACACCTCCGGCGTGGGTCTTTGCAGCACAAAGGAGGTACGGGACTATATCGAGATGCAGAGGGACTACCAGCACCGGGTGATGATCTGCGACCGCGAAGATTTCTGTGTTTTTGAGATGATCGCGGGACAGATCGTCCATCCGTCGCCGGAAACCGTAGAAGCCTTCCCGAAAGAACAGCAGGAGCAGAGCGGCATGGAGCTGAAGCTATGAAACCAATAAGGACTTGAGGCCGGAGTCAGATTGATGATTCCGGCCTTATCATTGTTTAAATCAGAAAGAAAGGACTGAAACCCATGAAACAAAAAGGAATACACATCGGCATTATTGCCCTTGTTCTCCTTCTCCTGGTGTGCGGCGGAATCTATACGGCGTACCGCCTGCACCCGGAAGCCTTCATCCGGCAGGATGACATTATCACGCGCGGCGAGTTTGCCGCCATGCTGGTTCGGGATATTCCGCTGGACACCGCAAATGCGGAGAAGGACCCGCCCAGCTTTCCCGACATCGACGGCCACTGGTCGGAGAAAAACATTGAGGCGCTGATCGACGCCGGCATCCTTGACCCCGCCGATTATCCGGACGGCTTCCATCCGGACGACCCTATTACCCGTGCTGAGATCATCAAGATGCTCGTGCGGATCAGCGGAAAGGATGAGGAAGCGAAAAACACCCAGGGTCACAGCGGCTATGAGGATCAGGACGCCATCAAGGACGATGACAAAGGGTATATCATTGTTGGCCGTGAGGACGGTATCATAGGAGATACGGACGATAACAAAATCCATCCCAATGACCCTGTGACCAAGAGAGAAGCCGGCGACCTGATCGACAAGGTCACACCGGAAAAGCCCACACCGGCGCCAGTTACCCCAACGCCAGTTCCAGCATCTACTTCACAAACTCCAGACACTCCGGTCCCTAGCCAGCCGACACCTACTCCGACGAATCCGGATCAGGGCCAGCCTACTCCTGCTCCGACACCGGAGAATCCGGGCAACGATTCAGGGGGAAGCTCAGGAGGCTCCGGAACAGGCGGTTCGGGCGGCGGCTCACACAGCTATCCGGATGCGCAGGTACGGTTTGAGCTTCCCGAAACAGCCCACATCGATACGGAAATCCAAGTGATGCCCGTGTGGAAATACATGAGCAGCTTCTCCTGGTCGCTGACCAAAACAGCCGTGGACGGCTCCCAACAGCCTGTGGCACTGGCAGATGCCATCACCGGCAGCCTGGGACTGGAGGGAGGCACAATCCAATTTAAAGAGGAAGGTAAATACACCCTCACGGCAACGGCGAAAAACGTCAGAGGAAAAGAAACGGTCTTAAGCAAAACAGTGACAGTCTATCCCGTGATTGACCTGACCTTTGACCTGCCGGAAACAACCCACACCGACAAATCGGTCACCCTTACCTTCCAGCCGGAAAAGCTCTACGGCCATGACATTGTATGGACAGCAACGAAAGACGGAGAAACCGTTCAGCCGGCCGACATTCTCGACGGCGGGCTTGGGAACGAAGGCGGCACCTTCGTATTCAAAAACAAGGGAATCTATACGCTGACCGCGACTATAACCGATGAAACCGGCCGTATCTTTACCCATACGGAAAGCACCAAGGTCTATCCGGTGGCCGGAATTGAATTCACCCTGCCAACCACTTCCCATACGGATAAGATAGTGGAGGTGACCCCGACCTTGACAGAGGCGGACGGCTTATCCGTCGCATGGAGTTTGACAAAGAACGGTAACGCCGCAGTGCTTTCCGACGAACTGGAGGGCTCCTTGACTGATGCTGGCGGCAAAATCCGTTTCAAGGACAGGGGCGTGTACATGCTGACCGGGACGCTCACCGACGAAACCGGCAGAACCTTTGAAGCCTCACAGACCGTCACGGTCTACCCGGTGGGCTCCGTTGGCTTCTACTTACCGGAGATCGCGCATACCGATACCAGTGTTCTTGTAAAGGCGACATTCCAGAATCTTGGGACTGCGGAAATCCAGTGGTCGCTGACCAGGAACGGCGAAACCGTTCCCGTCGCTGATTACATCGAGGGAATGCTCACCGATACAGACAGCGCCGTCCGCTTTAAGGAAAAGGGCGACTATGTCCTCAAAGCCGCCTTTACCGACCCTGCCGGCAGAACCTACAGCTACACCGCGCCGGTCAAGGTCTATCCCGTTCCCGGCATATCATACAAGCTGCCGGAAACCGCCCACACCGACACCATTGTCAGCGTGATTCCGGAAACCTCGGAATTAGACGGCCTGAAAGTGGAGTGGATGTTGGAGAACGGCTTCGGATTCCAGGATTTTGGGACTTATGTCGATGGAACGCTGGACAACGGCGGCGGTTCCATCCGCTTCAAGCACGCCGGTACCTATGAGCTGATTGCCCGAATCACCGATGAAACCGGGCGGGTATTCCTGTTTGAAAACGGCGGCAGGATCGAAGTCCTGCCGGTGCTGAGCATTTCCTTCGAGCTCCCCGAATCAACCCACACCGACCGAACCGTCGACCTTCGGACCCGCGGCAACAACAACGTGCTGCCGGTGGAATGGTCGCTCACCAAAGACGGAGAGCCTGTGGAAATTACCGATGCTTTGGAGGGAACGCTGAACGCTTACGGCGGAAAAATACGGTTTAAAGGCATCGGAGACTATACCCTGACCGCCTCCATGACAGACGCCTTGGGCAGGGTGTTCTCCTACAGCGCATCCACCACGGTCTATCCGATCCCGTCGATTTCTCTCAGCACGCCGCAGGTATGGTACGCCGCTGAAGCAGGTGGGATCAGTGTCAGCGGCATGGATATCGAAAATCTCACCGCGGACTGGACGGTTGCGAAGGATGACGGCGGGGCTGAACCGTATTCCCATTACGCGTCCGGCACGCTCACCAAAGAGGGCGGCAGCCTGACCTTCCCGCTGAAGGGACAGTATGAGCTGACTCTGACCATGACGGATCATACCGGCCGTACCTTCACCCGAAGCAGTACCTTCACGGTTTACCCCATTCCTCAGATGACTCTCGGAATGCAGACGCTCAGCTACAGCGGCGAACCGATTGCGGTCACCGCGTCCGGCGCAGAGCTGGACGGTATGGACATCGGCTGGCTCCTTTCTGTGGATGACGGCGAGGCCCGGCCATATACCCAATACGCCACCGGCTCGGTTGATACCGGCGGCGGCACCTTAAGGATCAGCACGGATAAAACCATCTCAGCGAAAATGATTGCGGAAGCAACGGATATAAACGGCAGGAAATTCACCTTCACTTCCAATACCGGAACCGTAAAGCCGGTTGCAAGCTTCCCGTTTACCGTTCCACCCGCCGTTCATATCGGCTCAAGTTTTAACGTATCATTGCCGGCCACGTCTGGGCTGGAGGGCAGAAACCTCATCTGGAAGCTCACGCAAAACGGCAGCGCGGCAGGATATACCGGAAATCTTTCCAACAATGGAGGAAGCATCGCGATCAATGCGACCGGAAGCTATGTTCTGACCGCCAGCACGACCGACAACGCGGGCAGGACATTCAGCTATGCCCAGAACATCATCATCACCAACAACGCGCCGAATAAGCCTACCGGAAGCGCGTCGGTAACCAGAACCGCAAAGGATGGCAAGCTTCTTGTGAATATCAGCGCCAATGCGACCGATCCGGACGGCGACGCCGTAGGCCTTGAATATTCCGGCAATACAGCAGACAGCTACTATGCCGTGGGTACCCATACCGTGAGGGTTAGGGCAAAGGACGCGTGGGGGCTGTATTCCGACTGGACGGATATTACCTTTACGGTTGCAAACTCCGCGCCTACCACACCCGTCATCACCCGCACCCCGGACTGCAACAGTGTGGCGCCGGGAGTAGCCATCACCATCACAGCCGCAAGCACAGACCCGGACGGCGACGCCATCTCTTATGTATGGGAAGGCCGTCCTGCGCAGACCAGTACCGCCTATCCTTTAGGTAAAAACGTGGTTCGTGTAAAAGCGGTGGACTCCACCGGGGCGGAATCACCCTGGGCAGCTATCGTGTTTTTTGTCGCCGACCCCAACAGGGGAGGCGGCATGACGCTGACCGGTCCTGAATCGGTGATTCTGGAACAGGGCATCGAAGGAGCGACCATCACCAGCTACACCTTTACGGTTCCGCCTGTGACCGGACACAGCGGTCAGGACTTCGGACGTGTCCGCGGGTACAACGTGCTGACCGGGCAGTGGGATCAGCTGGATTACGGCACGACCACCAACGGCATCACCTTCAGCCGCACACTTTCGCCCGGACTCTACAGCCAGCTGGAGTTTTACTATTATACAAACCACAACTGCATGTACAACAAGAGCAATATCACCTATTCCGTCACCTTCTATTTTCAGTAATCCTTTGCAAGAGCACGGCAGTTCTGCCGGGAAAGGAGGAAGTGTTATGAATGGCATCCAGATCAGGAACAACCGCATCCTTTACTACGGCAACACGGCAGGCTATATCGAAAAAGGCAGGGCTATTGTCGACCCGATGTTTCAGAATGAAGAACTCCGGTCCTTTCTTACCGAAAGAAAAGGCTTGGAGCTGGAATGGAGGAACGGCACCTTCGCGCGGCTGGCGGAGGGGAAGGTCGATCCGGAGGGCAACCTGCAGGTTCTGAAAAAGTGCAGGGTCCATCAGCTCAAACCCAATGTGGATGTGATGATGAAATTCATCGGGTACGACGAGCTGCTGGAGCGCTTCGGAGAACCTGCTCCTGACAACTACCGGGTGGTCTATGACGGCGAGGTGGAAACCAATGATCTGGAGGAACTCTTCGCCAAATTCAACCTTGATCATCCGCCCGGCTACGAGGGACACAGCCTATCCATGTCGGACGTGGTGGAGCTGTATGATGAGTCAGGCAGCTCCTTCCACTATGTCGACCGCTTCGGTTTCAGGGAGATCTCCTTTCAGCCGCCGGAGCAGGAGCTGTACCAGGGGCCGGCAATGAGCCTGTAAACCCGTCAGCCGCAGCCGGAAGGCTGTTTTTTAACAAAAAAATGTATAGGAGGAAACATCCATGAGTAAAGCACAAGCTGCCGCCAAAACACCGCAGGAATCCGCGCAGGCCGCCGCGGAGCAGCCCATGCCCATGAAGGTGGACGTGAAGATCAGCTCCATCCGTCCGGAAGGCAATGTCCGGGCCTACGCGTCCATCAACCTTAATGACTGCTTCGCCGTCCGCAACGTGAAGGTGGTGGACAGCTCCAAGGGGTTGTTCATCGCCATGCCCAGCTACAAGGCGGGAAACGGCGAGTACAAGGACATTTGCTTTCCGGTTACCAAGGAATTCCGGGAACAGCTGAATAATGCGGTCATTGACGCTTATCATAAGGCTCTCACCCAGAGCCAGAGCCAAAACCGGCAGAAGGCGGCGGATACGCCCCCTTTTGAACAGGCGCCGGAGCAGGGCTCCGGCATGCGGATGGCGGGACTATAAGCACCGCTGTTTTTCTTTATTACACTCAAGTCTTTTAAAATATAACTTTGGAGGTAAAACATAATGAAAAAACTTGTAACCAGGGTAAAAAACCAGCTGACCAGTAAGCTTTTAGCGGCACAGAAGCTGCTCCGCTCCCAGCACGGGGAAGGCTTTGTGGACACGGCCATCAAAATCCTGATGGCGGTTGTGATCGGCGCATTGCTGCTCGCCGGGCTCTACGCTTTATTCGGTGAGCAAGTGCTACCGATTCTCAAGCAGCGTATCATTGATATGTTCAATTATGGGAAATGATCTGCCGCTCACCATACAGGGCGGCTTTTTTGCTGCCCTGCTGGCGGCTGCTTCTGTATGGGACATTCGGAAAAGAATCATCCCCGACACCATTTGTGTGTTCATCGCCCTGACAGGATTGTTCATATTTGAACCAATAAATCTGTCCGGTGTTTTTGCCGCCGTACCGCTTCTGCTCGCCGCCCTGATCTGGGACGGCATGGGCGGCGGGGATATCAAGCTCATGGCGGCCGCGGGGCTGGTGCTGGGCCTGCCAAAAAGCATGGCCGCCATAATCATGGGTTTAACAGCCCTGCTGGTATTCCACGCAATCCGGTATATTCTTCAAAAGCCGCGCGGGAGGGACGTGCCGAAGGCATATCCCCTCGCGCCTTTTCTTTCTCTCGGCTGCCTTGCAGCATATTTTTTGATTTAAGGAGGAACACCTTATGAGTTTTCTTAAAAACCGCACAGTGCTGGGCGTCCTCTGCATTGTGCTGTCTTTGCTTATTTGCTTTGCCCTGACGCCGCTGTTCAACCGGAGCGTATCACAGAAAGCATCCATTGTCCGGGTAGTGAAGGATATCAAGAGCGGCGATCAGATCACCGGGGATATGGTGCAGACCGTGGAGGTGGGCGGCTACAACCTGCCCGAAAATATCATGAAGCAAGCGGATTCGGTTATCGGCAAGTATGCCGCAGCGGATCTTTCTCCCGGCGACTATATCCTTTCTTCCAAGCTGACAGACGTTCCTGCCGCGGAAAACGCCTACCTGTATAACCTGAACGGTAATAAGCAGGCAATTTCCGTCAGCATTAAAAGCTTCGCCCAGGGTCTGTCCGGCAAGCTGATTTCCGGCGACATTGTGTCGGTCATCGCTCCCGATTACAGGAAGCAGGGCTCTACCGTCATCCCGCCGGAGTTGACCTATGTGGAGGTAATCGGCGTGACCGCCAGCACCGGATATGACACCGATTCGAAACAGTCCTCCGGGGATGCGGGCACGGACAAGACCGGGGATGAAAAACAGCTTCCCGCCACAATAACGCTTCTGGTATCCCCGGAGCAGGCAAAAATTCTCGCTGAACTGGAAGCGGACGGCAAGCTCCATCTTTCCCTCGTATACAGAGGCTCCAGGGAAAACGCCGCAAAATTTGTCAAGCTGCAGGACAAGGTGATCCAAACCCTGTATCCGAAGCCTGCAGAGCAAAGGACGGAATCCACGCCGCAGGAAGGTACAGCGAACCCTGAAAATACCACACCGGAAAGCGAGGGGGAATAAATGCTCAACTTCATGAAAGGGAGTATTTTCTCCCGCAAGCAATCAGAGTCTGTGCCGGAGGAACCGGAACAGGATGTGCAGGTGCTGGCGGTATGGGGCAGCCCCGGCAGCGGGAAAACAACTGTCAGCGTGCGCCTTGCAAAATACCTGGCGGACCACAAGCGCAACGTTGCGCTGCTGCTGTGCGATATGACCACACCCATGCTGCCCTGCATCTGTCCGCCTCATGAGCTGGAGTGCGAGCGCTCCCTCGGCAGCATCCTCGCGGCGACCCATATCACCGATACGCTGATCAAGCAAAACTGCATCACGCATAAGAAAATGAGCTATCTTACCATGATCGGCATGCTCAAGGGCGAGAATGTGTTCACCTATCCGCCGTATACCCAGGAGCTGGCGGCCGAACTGATCGACCATCTGCGGGACATCGCCCCGTACATCATCATTGACTGCGGCAGCCATATCGCCCACGACATCCTGTCGGCGGTTTCCCTGCTGGAGGCCGACACGGTGCTGAGACTGGTCAACTGCGACCTCAAATCCGTCAGTTACCTGTCCAGCCAGCTTCCGCTCCTGAAAGACCGGAAGTGGGACGCGGACAAGCAGTACAAGGTGGCCTCCAACATCAAGTCCAATCAGGCCGGAGAACACATCGAGCAGGTGCTGGGCAGCGTCGCCTTCAAGCTGCCGCACTCGGATGAGCTGGAAAACCTGGCTCTTGAGGGAAACCTGCTGGGAGAGCTGGCTCTCAAGGACAGCCGGGGTTTTCGCACGGAGATCGCAAAGATATCAAAGGAGGTGTTTGGCGTATGAGCAGGAAGAACCGCGGGCGGGATGCCGCCAATATATCGACCCATACGGCGCCGGCACTGGCTAACGCCTCAAACCAAACGGGTGAAAAACCGCATAACATCAGCATGACAGGCAATCAAAGCCTGTTTTTTTCATCCGATGGCGCCGCCAGGGACTTCGGTCAGGTCCTGCGTGAAGTGCAGGAGTATATCTCCAGCAAATACGCGACGCTGATCACCGGCGGAGGCACTGAGGAAGTAAAGGCGCAGGTCAAGCGGTACATCGCCAAATATGTGCAGGATTACCGCATCGCCGTTGCGGGCATGACACAGACGCAGCTGGTGGACGCCCTGTACACCGAAATGGCGGAGTTTTCGTTTCTGACGAAATACATTTTCGGCGCAGGCATCGAGGAAATTGACATCAACGCCTGGAATGACGTCGAGGTGCAGTACAGCAGCGGCGTCACCAAGAAGCTGGACGAGCACTTTGACAGTCCGGAGCATGCTGTCAACGTGGTGCGCCGCATGCTCCATGTGTCCGGCATGGTGCTGGACAATGCCAGCCCCGCAATCCTGGGGCATCTCTCAAAAAACATTCGCATTGCCGTGCTGAAAACCCCGCTGGTGGATGAGGATGTAGGCGTAGCGGCGAGTATTCGTATCGTGAATCCCCAATCCATGAAAAAAGAGGACTTTATCCGGGGCGGGACCGCCACCGAGCCGATGCTGGATTTCCTGGCGGAATGCCTGCGATACGGCATCTCCGTCTGTGTGGCGGGCGCCACCAGCTCCGGGAAGACCACCCTGGCAGGCTGGCTTTTGACCACCATACCGGATAACAAGCGTATCTTTACCATAGAAAACGGCTCCCGCGAGCTGGCCCTTGTTCGCCGGAAGGACGGCAAAGTCATAAACAGCGTCATCCACACGCTGACCCGCATGAGTGAAAACGAGAAGCAAAACATTGATCAGGACATCCTGCTGGACATGGCGCTGCGCTTTAATCCGGAAATCATCTGCGTGGGAGAGATGCGCGGTCCGGAAGCCTATGCGGCCCAGGAATCCGCCAGAACCGGCCACACGGTGCTGACCACCATCCACTCCAACAGCTGCGAAGCAACCTGGCGCAGGATGGTCACCCTGTGCAAGCGCAAATACGACATGGCGGACAGCACTCTCATGGATCTGGTAACGGAGGCGTTCCCCATCGTGGTGTTTGCAAAGCAGCTGGAGAACAAGCAGCGTAAGCTGATGGAGATCATGGAATGCGAGATTCTGCCGGACGGAACCAGAAACTACCGGAGCCTGTTCCAGTTCAAGATCACCGAGAACCGGGTGGAGGACGGGAAATTCATCGTGAGCGGCCATCACAGCGCAGTACAGGGAATATCCCGGAGCCTGCAGAAGCGCTTTCTTGAAAACGGGATGCCCCAGGATACCTTAAAACAAATCCTGTCAATGGGAGGTGCCGCCTGATGACCGCAATCCTGTTAATCGCCTGTGCCGGTTTCATCACCGGCGCTTTTCTTTTACTCGGACTCTCGCCGCTGGAGTTTACCGACGGCCTGTTCGGGTTCCTGACCCGTAAAAACAAAAGCATCCGGGCTGAAATCAACGAGGCCGCCAGGCGTAAAAAGCCATCCTTCCTCCGCCGTGAGATTACCGAGGTGCGGGAGATTCTCACCATTACCGGACGGAGCGGCCGCTTTTCCCTCGTATGCGCGGCGTCTCTTCTGTTCTTTGCCGCGGGTGCCAGTCTTGCCATCCTGATAGGCAACGTGTTCCTTGTACCGGTACTGGCTGTCGGCATGATGTTTATCCCTTTCTGGTACGTCCGGCTCACAGCAACGCATTACAAAAAGAACATCGCCTCGGAGCTGGAAACGGCCCTGTCCATCATTACCACAGCTTATCTCAGAAACGAGGATATCCTCACGGCGGCGGAGGAAAGCGTTCAATACCTCAATCCCCCTGTGCGGAGCGTGTTTGCGGAATTTCTGACGCGGGTGAAGCTCATTAACCCGGATATTGACACGGCACTTCATGCCATGAAGCCCAAGATAGACAACGATGTGTTTCATGAATGGTGCGACGCCGTTGCCGCCTGCCAGTATGACCGCGGCCTGAAAACCACGCTGACTCCGATTGTCGGCAAGCTCAGCGACATGCGCATCGTCAACGCGGAGCTGGAATACCTGGCGTTCGAACCCCGCAAGGAATTCATCATTATGGCCCTGCTGGTCGCCGGGAACGTACCGATCATGTATTTTCTCAACAAGGACTGGTATCACACCTTGATGCATTCAGTGGCGGGGCAGGTAATCCTGGCGGTCTGCGCGGCGGCGGTTTTTATCTCCGCGGCCTTTGTCATCAAGCTGACCAGGCCCATTGAGTACAGGAGGTGACGGAGATGATGATGCAACTGTTTTTTACCGGAAGCCTTCTCGCCGCGGGATTGTATTTTATTCTGGCGGATGTGCTGAAGCTGCCGACCATGAAAACGGCTAAAGCCATGCTGGGCGCGGGGAAGGAGAATAAAAAAGCCGCCAAAACGGCGGAGGCCTGGCTCATGTCCGTAGCGGTAAAGCTCTCAAAATATATCCGCATGGATGAGTATAAGCACGGCAGGATGACCAATGTCCTCAAAGCGGCAGGGATCTCCATGACACCGGAGGTATACTCCGCCTACGCAATTGCCAAAGCCGGAGCCATCCTGCTGGGGGTAATCCCCTGCCTGATTCTCATCCCGCTGCTCTCGCCGGTGCTGGTTATACTTGCAGCACTGACTTATTTCAAAGAAATCCGTAAAGCGGACGAGCAGCTGAAGGCAAAGCGGGATCAGATCGAAGGCGAGCTGCCCCGGTTTGTCGCCACCATTGAACAGACTCTCAAGTCGAGCCGCGACATACTGGCAATGATGGAAAACTACAAGAAAAACGCCGGCCCCGTCTTTGTCCGGGAACTGGACGTGCTGACCGCGGACATGCGCTCCTCCAGCTACGAGGCTGCGCTGACAAGGTTTGAAGCAAGGCTCAACTCTCCGATGCTTTCCGATGTGGTCAGGGGGCTGATCGGCGTCCTGCGGGGCGACGACAGCGCCGTGTACTTTAAGATGCTGGCGCATGACTTCAAGGCGCTGGAGCTGCAAAGGCTCAAGAGCCAGGCGCAGAAAATCCCGCCGAAGATCAGGGTGTTCTCGTTTATCATGCTGATGTGCTTTCTGCTCACATACTTAACGATCATCGCCGTACAGATTTTAAACTCCCTCGGCGGGATGTTTTAGGAAGGAGGTGTGCCTATGCTGAAGCTTCTTCGCTCCCGGCGCGGCGAGGGCTATATCGATGTGGCGGTGCTGGTGCTGTGCGTGATGCTGGTCATCGCCGTGGCGGTGAGTGTCCTGCCGGTGTTCGTGACCAAGAACCAGCTGGATACCTATGCCTCCGAGCTGTGCCGGGAGGCGGAAATAGCCGGGCGCGTCGGCAGCGAAACAACCCTCCGGGCGCAGGTCCTCTCGGAAAAGACGGGGCTTTCGCCTGATATATCGTGGTCAAAAACCGGAAGGCTCCAGCTCAATGAGGAATTTACAGTGACAGTCACCATGCGGGTGGATATCGGCCTGTTCGGCGGCTTCGGGAGCTTTCCCGTTACCCTGAAGGCGCAGGCGTCAGGCAAAAGTGAGGTGTACTGGAAATGACAGCTGGTAAAATATGTGATATAATGAGAAACAAAAAAGGCACGTCCTTCCCGCTTGTCGTCGCGGTGACCCTGGCCCTTGTGATTATATTTGCCGGCATATCCGAATACATCCGGCTGGTGATCATTGCCCAGGGTGTTCGCGACGCGGTACAGTCAGCTGTTATATCGACAGTAAACGACAGCTATGACAATGTGTATCACGGAGTGAGGGAGGGCTACAGCGGAGCTTATCAGCCCTCCGCAAATGACTTTGAGGAAAGCCTGGACTACGGCGACATATACGGCAGGCTGGATCAGCTGCTTGGGCTGAGGCGGGAAAACGGATATCATGTGAAATATGCCGGAAACGCGGTGGAATTCCGCTTGTCGGGCCTTTCCGTCGACCTTGAAAATATGCCCTTTGCTCCAGTAAATCCTGACAACTCCAGGGGGTTTATGGCCAATGCGACTATACGGTTGGAGGTTCCGGTATCCTTTAGCGGGAAAAGTCTGCCTTCCATGACGATTAATCTCAAGGTGCAGGCAAAATATATGCCTTTATTTTAACGGTTTTTAGATTAACCATAGACATTAGGAAAATTCTGTAGTATGGTGTGGTTGAAAAGACCAAACCAGCAGCCTTTGAAAAGGAGGTAAAGCCTATGAAGCTTACTGATAAAGCAAAGAAACGGCTCACCCTCGCCGGGCTCGGCGTGGTATGTGCAGTTCTTGTTATAGCTATAGCCTCGCAGTTTAAAACGGAAGCACCAAAAGCCGTGTCCGTCCAGCCTTCCTCCACGGCATCGGACGCGGTCAGCCCCGGCACTCCTTCCGCAGGTCCCAACAATACACAGGAGGTAAACGCCCAGCCAATTAATCCGACTGTGACTCCTGCATCCTCAACGGACACCGGCGATTCCACCGGTACCGAGCAGAGTATTCAGGCTGAGGTTACAAAATCCCTGGAACCACCGCAGGAAGCAAAAACCGATCCGTCCAAAACTCCCGACGGAGAAAAGGTGGAGAAGGTAACGCCAACCGAGCATGATAAGGTGACAAAGCCGGAGAGAAACACATCTTCGTCGACACCAAAGGCGGGAGATAAAAATGAAAAAGGGCAGATATGGTTCCCCGGTTTCGGGTGGGTCGATGATGAAGGAGCAAATACCGGAACAAAAGTCGGAAACGAGGGTGACGAGCTCACCGGAAATAAAGTGGGCTCAATGGACTAAAGGCACTAAGTAAATATTAAATAGCGAGAAGCACCGTAAATATGCGGTGTTTCTCGCTATTATGGAGGTATCACTATGAAACGACAACTCAGCATTTTGCTTGTGCTGGTATTGCTGGTTTCACTTCTGTTACCTGTCACCGCCTACGCCGAAGGGGAAGGAAACATTGACCACGGAGGGGGCGGGATGGGCAGTGGTACCGGCGAAAATTACTGGAATCCCGGAGATGAAGGAGTCAGAATCACTGTTGTTCGTGCAAGCGACCGGGCTGTCGTTACAACGCCAATAGATTTTACAAATAAGGCTCCTTCCAATACAACAGCTCATTTCGGAAAAGTCAGCAAACTACAATACAACAGTGGAACATCACTTATGCCGCATATGAATGGCTATACTTACAATATCCCAGGTAAAACCATACCTCGCATTATCAGCTCCGGCAGCGGACAGGCCAGCATTGAGGAAATCAAAAGCTACTTCACGGATGAGCTGGTAATCCGGTATATTGCCGAGGTTACCGGTATGAGCTATGACGTTCTCATCAACGGTCAATACAAGCTTCTATTGGAACCCATCGCATATATGACATTTCAGGGAGTCAAAATGGCTATGACCGCCACCGAAGCCGCGCTTTATGACCGGCAGCTGAACGGCGGTCTGCGAAGCAAGATGGTGTCTCTCAGCCATAAAAACCTGCCGCTGGCAATGTTTCTCGAAACCCCGGACCTCGGTTATCCGGCATGGGACGGATCTACGACCACCGCCGCATCAAATGCGGATATTATTTCCTCCCTTGGGCTCGGCATTGTGCGCTTCAATGAAGCGGAGCCGGAGCCTCCGGAGGTCACCGCTTACGATTATGAGTACAGGGTCAATACGGAGGTCATCACCTCGGTGACCGTGAGAGGCGGCCAGGCGGACCCGGACCATCCCGTCACGGTGAGATTTGCAATCGGCGGCCAGATATATACCGTAAGCGGCGTGTATTATCCGGAGGGCGACAGCCAGCTGGTGTGGGTCCGTTGGACGACTCCGCCCGCTCCGCAGACCATGACCATTCATGTGTCGGTATCGGGCGGCGGATCGGCAAGCCAGGGGACCATCACCGCTAAGATTGTGGATCTTTCCGGCAATGACCCTCCCAATCCGGTGGCTGATGACCGCAACGACTCCTATTCCGGAGCTCCTGTACCCAATAAGGCGCAGAAAACCTCGGCCTCCTGGGGCGTATGGCGTCCATGGTGGCATTCCTATTGGGTATGGCATGGAACGGACGAAGATGGATACTGGTGCGACCATGGCTGGTGGGAGTTCGACTGGATCGCTTACACCGCAAGCCTTTCAGCCTCCATGAGCGTCGTTCCGGATGCAAAAGACCCCACCGCATCTGGGAAAACGATGAAAAGCGGATATGGAATTAATCAGACTGTCACTGCAAATGTCAGCACAAACCAGTCTTCGGCGGTAACCGAAGCGCAGACGGCAGTCACCTGTTTCCCCGAATTCCAGTATAAAACCTACTGGCGGCTGATGGAGAGAACGAGCCGGGGCTACAGCTCCAAATTTGAGTTCGCGTCCAACAAATACTCCACCTATAAGCGCCGGACGCATTTCACTCCCATATGGTTTCCGGACGGAAGCTACACGCCGTACACCTGGCTCATCGACTGCTGGACGCCGACCGGCATGCTCTCCATGAATCTCACCGACTCGGTGACCATCCGGGGAAGCCTTTGGGA
>Ga0067045_1003051_pt1 | contig 31784 bp, 35 predicted proteins | sample TerdegcTABiofilm_FD_59184 | JGI IMG/M metagenome (GOLD analysis project Ga0067045, IMG submission 59184) | Combined Assembly of (Gp0054472, Gp0054536) Wastewater bioreactor microbial communities from Singapore -Terephthalate degrading...
ATGATGGTTGTCCCGAGTGAACGACTTGCGTAGCGCCGGTAACAGCACCTGGCGAAGCGAGGAAGCGAAATTGGGGGCGCGGACAGGACGTTCGCGCCAGCCTTCAGCAAGCCAGGACGGCGAGTTGAAGGCGGACCAATTTCGCCCGACGCGAGCTTCGGTGCGCATCTTACGCGGAGCACCGGAGTGAACAGGGACAGTACCCTGCTCGGGTAAATTCTATTTTCAGGGTAGTTATGAGAATAACCTTCAAACAAAATACAACTGCTGAAGGCCGGCGTTGTCGTAAAGTACATCGTCAACTATACTATAAACTATGCCCTAAATATGTATTGCGTCACGGTGCAGAGCTCTGTATTTTTCTCTTTTGTTTTTTCTTTATGAGAAAGTGGATCTACAGCTATTTTTTGGATTATAATATTTATCAAAAAATAATTGAAAGGAGCAAAGTGCAATGGATGAGGTTTTACAGTTTTTGAAAGATAACCCTGTTTTTTATCTGGCTACCACGGATGGCGATACGCCCAGGGTACGCCCCTTCGGTTTCGTAATGAATTACGAAGGCAGGCTGTGCTTCTGCACCAGTAATCAAAAAGATGTCTATAGACAGCTGAAAGCCAACCCTAAGTTTGAAATAAGCACAACTGCGAAGACAGGCGAATGGCTGCGTTTAAAAGGCAAGGCTGTTTTCGTCACAAGCCGTGAGTCCAAGAAGGCAGCGCTGGATACCATGCCTTCTCTTAGAAGTATGTACAACGAGGATGATTCTATTTTTGAAATCTTTTATGCCGATGAAGCCGAGGCTACCTTTTACAATATGAGTGGCCCTTCTCGAACTATAAAGCTATAAAAAATGCACTTAAAAAATATAAAAGGGTTCCTGGTATCCCGAACATCCATCGTAGCATGTTTAATGCAAACAGCCGGATAACTGGAAACCGTGCGGTTTCTTGCCCTTCATAAATTTAACATTGAAATTGGTGTCTCAAAGCTATTGCTCCCTGTATTGCACGCGCTGCAGGCGGTATCCACCGCAGTAATAAATATTGGAGATGCCCTTTGCCTTTTAGTGGGAGTACACTCCAGCAGCCGGGCCAGGGCGTAATTTTTTTTATTACAGTAATTTCGGTCAAAACGATCTCCCCGCTGATGCTCCTCGTATAAATGCAGCTAAACCACCGTACCGGTCAATATCAATTTCATTATGTTATGGGGAATGCGGTGGTGGAGATATCTTTTTTGTCGTGTTTCCTGTGGATTGCAGCTTTCAGGATGTCTGCTTTGTTTTGTGTAGTTTTTGCCTCCGGCAAATTTTAAGCCGATTATTAATGTACAATTATCATATATTATTTTGTGTTATCAATTGTATATTACTGAGGTAATCTTGAAGCTGAATTGAGGTGGTCATTGTGTTGTCTTCGGTTATTCAGGCTGATGTAGCCGTTCTTGGCGCCGGGCCGGCGGGTTATGTAGCTGCTCTTCGAGCAGCTCAACTTGGCGCTACAGTGGTTTTGATTGAAGCGAGAGAGGTCGGTGGGGTTTGCCTGAACAGGGGTTGCATTCCTACCAAGGCGCTACTGAGGTCCTCGGAGGTTGCTTATATTGTTAAAAAGGCCGGGGAGTTCGGAGTTGATGCCGTCCTGGAAACAGTAAACTGGGGAAAATCCAGCGGGAGGAAAGAGAAAATTGTCAAGAGCCTGCGCATGGGGCTGGAATATCTCTTAGCCAAAAATAAGGTCCACGTTTTGAAAGGTACGGGGGAGATCCGCAGTGTGAATTGTATCCTGGTAAACACAGGTGGAACGGAAATTACCGTCCACTACAATAAGCTTATTATTACAACCGGATCTGAGCCGGCTTTACCCGCCATACCTGGAGTTAACCTGGATAACGTCATAACCAGCGATGATGCGCTTGAACTTGAGGAAGTGCCGGAAAATATCGTGATTATCGGAGCAGGAGCAATCGGCCTGGAATTTGCCACCATGTTCAACGCTGCCGGCGCGGAGGTTACTGTTGTAGAGATCCAGGACCGTATACTTCCGTGGGAAGATAAGGAAATTAGCGCGGAACTGCTGAAGATCTTGCGCAGGAAAGGGATTGGGATCAAGCTGTCTGCCGGGGTTAAAGAGATTAAAAAGGCGGAAGAAAGCCTGGAGCTGGTTGTTGAAGAAGCGGGGGGAAAAGGTAGCATTATCAAAACGGATAAAGTGCTGGTTGCTGTAGGGAGAAAGCTGGGTACTACTGTGCCCGGTCTTGCCGGTCTTGGTATCAAACTGGAAGATGGTGCCATTGCTGTGAATGAGAAAATGGAAACAAATATTCCAGGTATCTATGCGGCCGGTGATGTGGTGGGCGGCAAGCTGCTTGCACATCTTGCCTTCGCGGAAGGCAGGGTGGCCGCGGAAAACGCACTGGGTTACAGCAGCAGGTTGAATTACAACGCTGTTCCTTCGTGTGTTTATACCCATCCGGAGGTTGCCAGTGTCGGTTTAAATGAGGAAGATTGTCTAAAAAAGGGCATTAAGGTGAAAACCGGCAGGTTTGACTTCCGCGCTAATGGCAGGGCTCTTTGTCTGGGTGAGCGGGAAGGTTTTGTCAAAGTTGTCATTGACGCACGGACACATGTGATTCTGGGGGCACAGATTCTGGGTGCCCAGGCTTCTGAAATGATTTCCGAAGTTACCCTGGCTGTGAGCCTCGGTGTCACGGCGGATGTGCTGGCAGAACTGGTCCATCCCCATCCTGCATTAAGTGAAGCGATCATGGAGGCTTGCGGGGATGCTGTCGGTAGGGCGATTCATAAAATCTGACCATGTTAACGATAAATGATATGTATTGCTGTTAGGTTGCCCGGACCATAAGGAATAAATACACCGTGCCAGGGTTCTTGACAGTTTTTTATTTTCAAGATATAAGTAATATTAAGTTGTAATTAAGAATATATCTTATTTAGGGGGCAGCCCGGTGAAAGAAGAATATGCAATTGAGCGTTTTCGTAAAAAAGGTTATAAAATCACGCCGCAGCGGCAGGAAATTTTAAAGGTTTTCATCGGTAGTGGCGATGGCCATCCGCTCAGCGCTGAGGAAATTTACCGAAAGGTTGTTGAGAGGTATCCAAATATAGGCATTGATACAATATACCGTAACCTTGGTGTTCTCTTGGAATTGGAAATTATTAATAAATTAAACTTCCGGGAAGGTAAAAGCTTGTATGAATTAAATTCAGGAAAACACCACCATCACCTTGTTTGTTTAAAGTGCGGCCTGACTGAACAGATAGACTATTGTCCCTTTGGGGAACTTGAACTGGAAAAGATTCAAGAAGAAAAAAATTTTGAGATTAAAAAACACAGCTTTGAGCTCTTCGGCTACTGCAAGCTATGCAGAGAAAAGCAGGTGGAAAAGTCATTAAATGAGTCTTTAAGCCGTTAAGCCGGAGGAAAGGGGGCACCGGGTAGGTAAAAATTTTTAAAACAGGGAGGAAGGCTTAAAAAGTGCGTAAGTCTGCAACCCTTTTAACAACTGCTGTTTTACTTGTTACCTTTGCCATACTTTTGACATCGTGCCAGGGACAAACCTTTCAAGTGCCGGAAAAATCAACGGAGAGTAAAACATTGACCATTGTCACGTCATTTTACCCTGTATATATTGCTACTATTAATGTTACCAAAGATGTGCCTGGTGTGAGGGTGGTCAATATGACTCAACCTGTAACAGGATGCCTGCATGATTATCAGCTTAAGCCTGATGACTTGAAAACCCTCAGTGAAGCGCAGATATTTGTTGTGAACGGGGCAGGTATGGAAGCATTTATGGACAAGGTCGTCAGTCAACTACCTCATTTAAAAATTATTGAAGCGAGCAGGGGTATACCGCTCATAAAAAGTGATGGGGGAGAAGGCGAAAATCCTCATGTCTGGGTGAATATATCTAATGCCATCCAGCAGGTAAAAAACATCGAGTTGCAGCTGTCCGTGCTTGACCCGGAACATGCGGCGCAATACCGTGCCAACGCTGACGCTTACGCAGGTAAGCTTGAAGCGCTCCGCGCGAAGATGCACCAGGCCTTAGACGGTGTCCGGGAACGTGACATTATCACGTTCCATGAAGCCTTTCCTTACTTTGCCAGGGAATTCAACCTGAACGTTGTGGCTGTGATTGAGAGAGAACCCGGCTCCGAGCCAAGCCCGGCCGAGTTGGCCGATACCATCGGAATTATCCAAAAATATGGAATAAAGGCGCTGTTCACTGAGCCCCAGTACCCGGTAAAAGCTGCTGAAACAATTGCCCGCGAAACAGGGGCGAAGTTATTTGTCCTGGATCCAGTGGTAACTGGTCCTATGGAGCCGGATGCTTATTTGAAGATAATGGAATCTAATATGAAAACTTTAGAAGAGGCGTTAAACTAAGATGTTTTATACCGGTATCATTCAAAAATTGCATCGAGAGTCTTGCGGCTTGTGCTGCACAGAATTAAAAAACTTTGGGGTTACTATTAATAACACAGAAATATTGTATGATATTAATCTTCATATTCACTGTGGCGAGCTGACGGCCTTGGTCGGCCCGAATGGAGCAGGTAAGACTACACTTTTGAGAGCGATGCTGGGAGAGATCGGTCATACTGGAGAATTGTCCTTTCTTGATGCTGAAGGTTGCCGGAGGAACCCTGTTGTTGGCTATGTTCCCCAGCGGCTTGACTTTGATCCTGGGTTGCCGGTCAGCGTGCTGGATTTATTTTCAGTCTGCTTGTCGTCCTGGCCGGTTTTTTTGGGTCATTCCCGGCGTATTCGTGAGCGTGCTTTAGCCAGTTTAGCCTGCGTACAGGCGGAACACCTGTTGAACAGGCGCCTGGGAGATTTGTCGGGTGGGGAGCTTCAAAGGGTTCTCCTGGCGGTGGCTCTCGAGCCCAATCCCGATTTGCTGTTGTTGGATGAACCGCTATCCGGCATTGACGTACAGGGCAAAGAATTATTTTATGAGCTCGTTTCAAATTTGCGTAAACAATATGACCTTTCTATTATATTGGTTTCCCACGACTGGTCGCTGGTATCATTTTACGCAGACCGCATTGTCCTGCTGGACCGGACAGTCAGATGCTGTGGCACGCCGCAGGAAGTTTTCTCCAATGAAAGTATTATAAAGGCCTACGGGCCGGCAATTAGCAAAGAGATGGGCCATGGTCCCTGGAAACCTCAAATAATCCATAGTGGCGGGGTGCGTGCATGATGGAAATATGGTATACTTTTGTTGACCACTTTTTACCATTTGCCTGGGCTCAGCACACATTTATGAAAAACGCGCTTCTGGCGGTGATTTTAGTCAGTCCGGTATTTGCTGCTATGGGGACGATGGTTGTCAACAATAAAATGGCCTTTTTTTCCGATACAATTGGTCACTCTGCTCTAACCGGCATTGCTATTGGAGTGCTTCTTGGTTTCCAGGATCCGTTATTGATTATGGTGATGTTTTCTGTCCTTCTGGCTATTGCTATATCTGTGTTAAAGGCCTTGGCCAGTACCTCCACCGATACGATTATCGGGGCTGTTTCTGCAACCATGGTGGCGCTCGGCATTGTCATCCTCACACGGGGAGGAGGGTTCAACAAGTTTTCCCGGTTCCTAATCGGTGATCTGTTGAGTATAACCCCAAAGGAAGTATTATTACTGGCTTTCACGCTTGTGGGGGTAGTTCTTCTATGGGTGGGAGTATTTAACAAGTTTTTGCTGGTAAGCGTAAATCCATCCCTGGCACTTAGCAGAGGCATCCCGGTCAGGTTTGTTGATACCTTGTTTTGTATAACTGTAGCGGTTATTGTAACGGTTTCCATTCAATGGGTCGGTATTTTAATTATTAACTCACTTTTAATTTTACCAGCCGCAGCAGCACGCAATATATCTCGCAACATGCGCCAGTATCATGTAATCACCCTGCTGATAACCCTTACTTCTGGCACAGCGGGGTTGCTCATGTCATATTACTGGTCAACGGCTACCGGGGCAACCATTGTTTTGTTTGCGGCGCTGTTTTATCTGGGTGCGCTTATAGCAAAACCAAGGTTTGCTTGAGCTTTTTGATGCAAACAATTATACTCGTATTAAGACATTTTTACTTTTTATAAGCTTTATTTCACGGGAAAACTCGTTGATATGACACGTGCCGGCATATTTACAAAAAACTTCTTAATTTGTTTTTGGGGAATATTTTTGCTTTACTTCTCGGTTTACTACCTGATCCCGATCCTGCCTCTTTATCTTGAAAGCATTGGCAAAAACAGGTCAGAAATCGGCGTTATCATTGGAGTGTTTTCGGCTTCGTCAATTGTTTTACGTCCTCTGGTAGGTGACTTGCTCAATAAGTATACGAAAAAAAAACTGATGATTTTAGGTGCTTTTATTTTTTTGATAGGTCCTTTATTATATCTGAGCACCACTTCCAGCTTCTTTTTGACTTTAGCCAGGCTGTTTCACGGAATAGGGGTAGCTGCTTTTGCTACCGCTTCAATAGTCATGGTGGCAAATGTTGTTCCTGAAGAGAAGTTGGCCTATGCCACCGGAATATATACCACCGCCGTGAGCGCTGCCGTGGGGATAGCTCCGCTGGTAGGTGCTGAAGCCAGGAAGGTTTTCAGCTTCCCCGGCCAAATGATTTTTCTTATGCTGGTGGCAGCGGGAATTATGCTGCTGGTAAGCAGGTTGGAAGAGCCGCCTCTGGATTGGGACCCTTCTTTAAAACAACCTTTTTTAAAAGTTTTAAAGGACCATGATGTTTTGCTGCCGTCCCTGGTTTACCTTACCTGCACCTTTACCCTGGGAACGATTATGGCCTTTCTGCCGCTGTTTACCTTAACCTGGGGCTATGAAAAATCCGGCCTTTTTTTTACAATTTATTCTGTGACTATTATTGCTACACGCCTGCTGGGAGGGAGGGTATCTGACTCCCTGGGCAGGGGTGCTGTCATTATTCCGTCGCTGAGTGTTACATTTCTCAGTACACTCGCTTTTTCGTTTATCGACTCACCAGTGGGACTAGCGGTAAACGCGTTTTTTTATGCTGCTGGCCTGGGTCTAATATATCCGACTGTGACTGCCTTAGTGGCTGAGAGGGCAGCCCCGGAAAACCGGAGCACCGCTTTGGGTATTTTTTCGGCTTCTGTAGATGGAGGTTATTTTATTGGGCCGGTCACTATGGGTTATGTGGGGCATTTTTGGGGTTTCAGGGAAATGTTTTTTATAGCTTCCCTGGCACCATTAAGTGGATTGTTGCTCTTTTTATGGTTTTTACATACAGCTAAGAAGCAGATTAATGCTACCGTTACAGATAGAAATACATAAGATTTCAATAAAACAAGTTATTTCTAGTATAATGTTGAGGTATAGTTACTTAGGTATCGAATGAGGTGTACTGAATGCCCTGTTCAAAACCAATCGGGCTTTTTGATTCAGGAGTGGGGGGGCTGTCGGTGATGCGGGAGGTGCGCCGTTATTTACCGGCGGAAGACCTGCTGTATTATGCCGACTCAGCTTTTTGTCCTTACGGTGTCAGGCAGCCTGAGATTATCCGGGCACGGGCTTTAGCCATTAGCCGTTTCCTGATGTCAAAGGGTGTAAAATTGATTGTCATAGCCAGCAATACTACTTCTGCCGCCAGCCTCAACGCTGTGCGGGAACGCTGCAGCATTCCTGTAGTGGGAGTTGAGCCAGCAGTTAAACCCGCAGTGTCGGCAACACATAACGGCAATATTGGAGTGCTTGCTACGGGAGTAACCCTGGCATGTGAACGATTTAGCGGACTGCTGGAAAGGTTCTGTGACGGTGTCAAGGTCTATACCCAGCCTTGCCCTGGTTTAGTGGAACTGGTTGAAGCAGGTAAGCACGAAACCCCGGAAGCCGAGATTTTATTGAGCCGCTATCTTGATCCCCTGCTGGCAAGGGAAGTTGATACCATTGTTCTTGGTTGTACCCATTATCCTTTTCTCCGCCCGTTGGTAGAAAAACTGACCGGCAGCGGGGTCAGGGTTATTGACACTGGTGAAGCGGTTGCACGGCAGGTAGCACGTGTTCTCAATAGTAACGATCTTGCTGGCAGCAAGGATGCACCTGGCAAAGAGATTTTTTTTACCAGCGGGGACCCGGCGAAAGTGGAACCGGTGATCCGTTTGCTGTGGGGAAACCCCCGGTTGAAGGTAAGGCGTGTGACAATTTCTTAATTAAATATTTTAAAAAACATTGGCATTTAAGGTAAAATAATAGTATGGATTTAGCTGGGTATATTACTATTCTATTCCTGAAAATTAATTTTCACCATCTGGTACTGCCTTAGTAGCATGAATGTCTTTTTAATTAATGCAGGGTAATTGTAGGGAAAATATTGAGGGTGAATAGTGGAAAAAAATGTTTAATAAAAGATTCACAGGTTTTGTCCTGGCCTTAGTTTGTCTCTCAGCAATACTGACGGCCTTGGTGATTCTTCTTCATACTTCCTGGGCGGAACCGGCCAGGGCTGTTCAGGTAGCCCTTTTAGCCGGCGACCGGGAGTCGGAGCAGGGAAAATTAATTTTGTCGGTTTACGAGCAGTTGCTGAAAGAGGAAGGTTTTCCCTATCAGGTTATCACACCAGGTAACCTTATGCGGTATGACGGTGCTGGTCTTAAAGAACATTTCGAAGCGCTGGTGGTGCCGGAAAATCTTAACTCAACCATGCCACCTGAAATCGCTGAGGTAATTAACTCCTACGTCAGGGAACATGGTGGACAGGCTCTGCTCGTCTTTGACCCTGCAACGGAAAACTTAGAAGGCATGCAACGGCAAGTTCCGCTTTTGGCAGACTTGGCCGGCATCAGGTACTACCTGCCTGCGCCCGGGGGACAAAGTCTCACTTACTCCGGGTACTGGTATTTTACTTCTGCGGACCAGGGACGTGAGTGGGGGATTACGCCAGGTAAACTGGATAAGGATAATGCTGTAAGCAGTTACTCTTACGGGAAACTTAAATTTGAGCATTCCCGGGCGGTTAATATTGACGCTCAGGTAATAGCATTTGATAAAGGAGAGGATTTTAACAACCCCGTTATCACTGAGAAATGTTATGAAAACGGGGGTACTGCAGTTTATATCAATATGCCCCTTGGAAAATATAAGATCCGTTCGGACGACTTAACACCGAGGTCGGTCCTGCGGACTTTCTTGATCCGTTATGCTAAAATTCCGCGCCTGGTAAACAGCCCCGGCGGTAAAGGGGGCCTGGTATTTAACCTGCATATCTGCAGCGGTGCTTATTTCCGGGCCTTGATGGTAATGATGATGCAGGGCGTTTTTCAAAAAGAGCTTCCCTTTTCCATACATATTACAGCTGGTCCTGATACCTACAAGCTGGGAGACGGGGCAGGCTTTTTTGCCGAGAATAAATACAAGGGCCGACCTGTTCTGGAGGTGCTCCAAAACTACGGGGAGATTGGCTCTCATGGTGGTTGGGTGCATAACTTTTTTGCTTATAATTTACAATATCTGCCGTTAAAGGAGGCCGCCAGGCTTCTTAACTGGAATTTTAACGCCCTGGAAGCGGTAACTGGTAAAGATGTCCGGGAGTACAGTGATCCTGGCGGCAATCACCCCTTCTGGATAAATTCCTGTCTTGAGGGGCTGGGGGTAGTTGCCTATTACTCTGCAGGGGATTCCGGCACCTGCCCGACCCGCTCTTATATTGATGGGAAATATACTGGTTCAAAGATGTGGGCATTTCCTATTTCACCTTACTTGAAGTATGCTTCTTTTGAAGAGATGGAGAGAGGGCATGTACCTGCTGAGGAAGTAAAACAGTGGCTGGAAGATCTGGTTGATTTTTCAGCCGAAGAAAAAACAATCAGGATGATTTATTCACATCCGTCGGATACCCGTTACTGCCTGAACGCTATCCGTGCTTTTGAAGAAAAGGCAATGTCTGAACAAAAAGAAGGCAGGGTTACTGTAGCACCAATGAGCTGGTTTGCGGATTTCTTGAGCCGCAGTGAACAGACTCGCTGGCAAATAAAAAAACAAGGTGGCAATTATATTATCGATCTTGAAAACCCTGAGGGCCTGGAGGATATTACCATAGCCGTCTATGTGGGAGAAGGACGGGATTATTCTGTCCAGGGCGGTAATATAAAGAGTGTGATCGAGAATGGATGGCTCTACCTGACCGTAACTTCAAACTGTCAAAAAAAGCACCTGGAAGTTTACCTGGCTTAAAACTTAATATGCATGATGGAAAAAACACATTTGTAAATCATTCAACAAGGTGATAAACTACTGTTTGGGTGATGATCATGAGCTTAAACTGCGGGCTGATTGGGCTGCCCATGGTGGGTAAAACCACAATATTTAACCTGCTCACCGGTGCAGATATGGAAACATCAAATTTCTTAACCGGTAAGACCGAGACCAATGTTGGTACGGCCAAAGTGCCGGATACGAGGGTAGACTATTTAAGTAGTTTATACCGACCCCGTAAGACTACCTATGCCCAGATTCAGTTTAGTGACGTTCCAGGGTTGGTGCGCGGCTCCAGCCAGGGTAAGGGAGTTGGTAACCAGTTCCTGAACGCGATCAGGAACGTGGACATGCTGGCTCATGTGGTAAGGGCTTTTGTCGATCCCGATCTCCCTCATGTGGATGGTAGCCTCGACCCCTTGCGTGATGTTGAAACAATTGATATGGAGCTTCTCTTTGCTGATATGGAGATAATTGAAAAAAGAATTGCGCGGATCAAGGGCGGAAAGAAAATAAAAAAAGAAAATCTCTCCGAACTCGATGTTTTAGAGAAATGCTATAACACCTTGGAGAACGAAGTGCCTCTCGGCCGGTTGGAATTGACCGAAGCAGAAAAGCTTGTTTTAAAGAATTTTAATTTTTTAACTGAAAAGCCGTTGCTGCTGGTAGTAAATATGGACGAGCAACAGTTTAAGTCCAAGTCCTACCCCGGACGGGAGGATCTGGAAGCTTATGCAGCCAGGCGCGGCTTGCCGGTGATCGAAATCTGCGGCCGGATTGAGATGGAAATAAGCATGCTGCCTGACGAAGACAAGGAGATATTTTTAGCCGATCTTGGTGTAATCCAGTCAGGGATAGATCGCTTAGCGCAGGCAGCCTATGATTATCTGGGCTTGATTTCATTTTTTACAGTAGGTGATGATGAGGTAAAGGCCTGGACTATTAAGAAGGGGACCGATGCCAGGAGTGCAGCAGGTAAAATCCACTCTGATATTGAGCGAGGCTTTATCAAAGCGGAAGTGGTTAAGTACCGCGATTTGAAAGAATTGGGAAATATGGCCAAAGTGAAAGAAAAAGGGTTGTTCCGTCTGGAAGGGAAGGAATACATAGTCGAAGACGGTGATATTATTAATTTCAGGTTTAACGTTTAAAATAAATTCTGAAAAAGAGGTAATGTAAAATTTTAAGACAACAGCGTAAACTGGAGCATATAGAATATGCCCTGAAGCTTGAAAAACCGGAAGTTTCCAACGGTTTTGAAGATATCCGGTTAATCAACGATTCCCTGCCCAGCCTGAGCCTGGATAATATAGATACCACATGTTTCTTTATGGGCAAAAAACTCAAAGCCCCCTTATTGATAAACGCCATTACCGGAGGACACCCGTCGGTGATGAATATAAATAAAAGCCTGGCCAGGGTGGCACGGCAGGCAGGTATAGCTATGGCGGTCGGGTCGCAGATGGCCGGGCTGGAAAATCCCGGGCTGAAACAGACCTATGAGGTAGCTCGCTGGGAAAATCCCGACGGTATAGTTCTGGCCAACCTGAGCGCTGCAGCGCCGCCTGAGCTGGCAGCGGCGGCGGTGGAGATGGTTTCAGCTGACGGCTTGCAGCTATACTTGAATACCCCGCAGGAACTGGCAATGCAGGAAGGAGACAGGGATTTTAGCGGTATTATTGCCAATATTAGAGAGGTGGCTTCTTCTCTTGAGGTTCCTGTAATTGTCAAGGAAGTCGGCTTTGGCCTTTCCAGGGAGTCTGTCGCCACCATATATAATGCAGGTGTGCGGCATGTGGATATTGGAGGGCAAGGGGGTACAAATTTTATTGCAATCGAAAACATGCGCTCGGGAAGAAAAGCCAGCCAGGGGATGCTCAATTGGGGGATTCCTACTGCAGTCAGCCTTTTGGAGAGCCGCAGCCTGAGCTTGCCTCTATTTGTCATAGCTTCAGGGGGGTTGGAAACCGGTGTTGACGTAGCCAAAGCGATAGCTTTGGGTGCCGGTCTGGCCGGAATGGCAAGAATTTTCCTGAAGGAGTTGTTGCAAAAGTCGGAAGAAGCGCTACTGAACAAGGTTATGGAGATCATCAATGAGCTGCGTTTGGTTATGCTCATGTCGGGGGCCGAAAACCTGGAACAGATGTCCAAAAAACCGGTCTTGATCATGGGTAGAGTGGCGGAATGGATGGACAGAAGGGGTATTGATATAAGCATGTATGCCAGAAGATGAGAGAAGCCGGGATAATGACCCGGCTTTTAATTAATCAATTATTTAAGCTTTAGTAAAACGGTCCTTGAGTCGTTTGCTGACGTCCGGCATAGTGGTATACTCCATTTCATCAAGGTGTAACCGGTGTGGTTCAAACGGTCCCATACTGCGCATGTAGTTTGCTATTTCATTGGCTTTTTGTCTGGCAAGGTCATAAGACGGGTCGGCAAAGAAGTCTTGTGGCCCATGCAGCTTGCCATCGCATAATTGAAATCCAAGAGCTACCACTCTGGGAGGACCATCGAAACGGGTGGGAGTGGATGAATCGACAGAAACCGGCATTAATGGGCCGCTGTGCGAGCCACGCATCCACCCGGAAACCAGGTGAGGATTGGCGAAGGGCTCCAGTGCTTCACCGACTGCCGGAAAACCGCTCTGGCAGCGCACGATCATTACGGGGTCATCCTTACCCACATATCTTCCTGCCATCAGGTTCAGGCGCTGAGTGCTGGAAGTTGCCGCTATTTCATTTGTTCCTTTTTGATAAACAGACTTGATACAGTAACGGCCAGGAGCACCTATAAAAACAAGCATGTCATAAAGCTCTTCAGGACAGGAAAAAGTTACCTTTTTGTTATCAATCAAGTCACGTACTTCAAATAAAAAGCCCTGGTGCATTTTAGGATCGATGATCAGACCGATGGTATTGAACGGGTCGGCAAACATCTTGTAGAGCGGCAAATTCCAGGCGCCCGGTTCGGTTTTATCGGCCATAAAAACAATTACCGGCTCGCTTCCGCGCTCTTCGAATTCCATTTCAGCTACCCCCGGACCCATACCTTTGACGTTTCCCGAAAACGATTCGGCCAGGAGGTCTTGTCCGGCTCCATATAACTTTAGTTTTTTGGCTACCATAGTACAGGATGAAAACGTATCCCAAGCCAGCTGGTGTATTTCGCCGTTGTTTTTACCCAGCTCGTGTGTCATAATTAAGTTTATGTCGTCGCCCACGTGGGTGACATGAAAGTCTATAAGAAGCGGGCTTCCCGCTAAAATTCCCCCCGCTGTCTCCAATACTTCCGGGTGCACGCTTGAATGGCCGACGAATCCGCCGATATCGGCTTTAATGACAGATAATGTGATCTTCTTACCCATAAGTTTACCTCCCTTGGTATTTGTATGTTATATAATTCTATACTATGTTGGAATTCCCTTCATGATTCTTTCATTTTTTAAATAAAAAAAGAAATGTGTTATCATTTATTGTCTTTGTATGACTCATATGTGTTATGCTATTAACATTTAAGACGACTTAATAAATTGATTAGTTTTACTTTTATTGGAAAATAAATCATAAGTTTTTATGGGTGTTTTTTATTTTTACTTGACCGCCATTTATTGTGTATGCTAAAATTACTTTAAGTTAAATTCATTATTTGTGGGGATATAGCTCAGCTGGGAGAGCGCTAGAATCGCACTCTAGAGGTCAGGGGTTCGAGCCCCCTTATCTCCACCAGGCAAAAAATTAACCTTGAAAAGACAAGGTTTTTTTTGATTTCTATCCCAAATTGTTAATTATCAAGTCACCTCCCAGGGGGGAGGTTTAATTTTTTGTTGGGAGATTGTATCATCGTAGCAAAATTTCCACTTCTTTATATCGTCCTGATTATGTTCTGTAAAAGTTTTCGTGAGGCGGGACGCGGTTTTTCCCCGGCATGGCCCACCGGAAGCAGGGCTACCGGTATGTGGTGTACGTCAGCCCTGACAGCGGCCTTGACCTCATCGTCGCGGAAAGCACCGACCCAGGTGGTAGCAAGATCGAGCGAAGCGGCGGCCAGCATTGCATAGGTGCAGGCAATGGTAGCATCCTGTATGGAGTAAAGCCTCACTCCCCGTTCACCGTATACTTTTGCTGAGGTTAGGGGTAGGGCGAGAAAAACCAGCACGACGGGAGCTTCGGCCACAAAGCCCTGCCCCAGAGCGGCGGCAGCCAGCATTTGTTTTGTTTGCATGTCCTTTACCACGACAATTTCATAGGCCTGCAGGTTGCCGGCCGATGGGGCCGTTTGCGCGGCCTCCAGTATTTGCTTCAGCGCTTCGTCCGGGACCGGTTCCACGGTGAATTTCCGGATGGACTGCCTTTTCCTGCACAATTCCAAAAATTCATTGATCATTTTATCGAGCCCTTTCTCACCTTGTAAAAAACACAATATCACCAAAATCTGCCCCTGCGACTCTGGCAACACACTCACATTTTATCTTCAGCAGGAAAAAAACCCGCCCCCTGGCTATCTCTTCATGCTCCAGGGACTCGAAGTTGGCCTGGCCTTTCGAGATAACCAGACCTGCTTCTTTGATCAGCCTTCCAGCCTCAGCGGACACCTGTTGCAAAGGGGCGCCAAGATGGTTCAAACCCGTGGTGATGACCCTGGCCACTCTGTCCATTCCCACCTGCACGGCGTCCTCCATTGTGGCATCATTTAAGATAGGCCCACCTTTGACTATATAGACTACTTTTTTCCCCATGGTTAAAAGCTCTTCCACCAGCAGCTTGTCAAAGACTATTTCACCCGCATTATCTCCCACTATAACTATCTCATTTTCCCCGGCCAGTTTTTTCATAAACGTACTGTAGTCATCCTTTGAAAAACCGGCATTCAGGCTGTGCTTCAGGCTGTCATTTAGATTGAAACTTCGGTTTATGCCCAGGTCAATCACATTACCGGAAACAGAAATCTTCAGTGTATCGTGAAGCCTGTTTTCCGACTTTTTCAGGAATTCTTTCAACAGAGGATACCATTCGAGTGCCAGGAAATTTGATTTTTTCTTGACCTCTTTATAGGGGTCATCGTTATTTAACAATTTATATAATTTCAGCAGGATTTCCGTTGAATTTTCCGCCGGTGTCCTTTCACGGTCCATGAGGAAATTTTGAAGGAAAAGGAATGGGGAACGGAGAAGTAACCTAATTACTAAGTGATTAGTCGACCGGGGAGGGGTGCAATTGTTTAAAAAATTGTTGGCCGGGATTGGTATTGGTGCTGCAAGCATAGATTTCGAAATCTCGCAGCCGAGTGTTCAAATTGGCGGGACTGTAAGTGGCATGGTTAAAATTACCGGCGGAGCTGTTGACCAGAAAATAGAACAGGTATACATTACCTTAGTTTTAGACTATCATTATACACACGACGGGCAAGTAAAAAGTTTGAGGCGGGAGATCGGTACGGTTAAAGTTTCAGACGGCATGCTTGTTAAGGCTAACTCGCCTGAAATAAACATCCCCGTTGAACTTCATCTTCCCTACAATATACCGGTTTCCAAGGGCCGTAATAAGTATTATTTTGTGACCGGCCTTGATATTAAAAATGCTGTGGACCCGAAGGACTACGATGAAATTATAGTTTTACCGAACACTTATATGCAGATGTTTTTTGATGCTTTACGCATGCTTGGCTTCCGCGAAAAGCCTTCTTCTGGAGATTATAACGGCAGGTTCCAGTTATTTGAATATAAACCAACAGGTTTTATGTCTAGGAAACTGGATGAGATAGAGGTGTACCTGAACGCGACGGAAAACTTGCTAAACGTAGTGATGCAAATTGATAAAAAGACGAAAGGTTTTTGGGGTATGATTGCGGATGAACTTGATCTTGATGAGCGTCATTTAGGTTTTAGTCTTAATTATACAGAAATGGAAAACTCGGACAAAGTTGCTTCAATTCTTAGAGAAATAATCGAAAATGAATATAGAAAAATTTGCTGTTAGACATTTATGCCTCCGGTGTGGTACCGGCAGAAAAATGAAAATTTATTTACAGATAGGTTTAAACTAAAAACCTTTGTAATATGGAGAGAAAATTGATAAATAGAGTTTTTGATTATTAATTGGATTTTTATTTGGATGGTTTAACAAAGCCCTGTAATATAATATAGGGCTTTGTTAAGACCTTCTATTGACTTATTGATTTATATACCCCAGCCGCCACATAAGCCTATGCCGAAGATAAGCAGAATCAGGATTAGGAAGATTATAAATCCCCAGTTCCCAATACCGGGTGCGCAGCCGACTCCTTCAACTTGTGCCATGTGATTTCCCTCCTTGACTTGTTTTTATATATAATACGGTTTTAGAAGCTGATGTGTGATTGTAAAATGGGCCTGTTTCCGGCGCCTGGGAGCCTTTTTCGCACTGCTTATATATGGTTGTGCTATAATGTTAAAAAAAGCCCGGTTGGTTTCATATTCATATTTTTTTGAAAGGGTGATGTAACGTGCCCAGCGTAGTCATCATGGCCGGCGGCCGGGGAGAGAGATTCTGGCCGCGCAGCAGAATGGCAATGCCGAAGCAATTTTTAAACTTAATCGGAAACAAGACGATGCTGCAGTTGACCGTGGAGCGGGCTGAAGGATTGGTTGACATAAACGATATTTATATAATAGCGGGAGCAGAGTTTAAAGAAATTATCTTTAAGCAGGTCCCGCATTTACCCGAAGATAATGTTATTATTGAACCCTTCGGGCGGGATACTACGGCGGCTGTTGGGTTGGCTGCTCTGGTTATCCGTCAAAAAAACCCTAGCGATGTGATGATCGTGCTTCCGGCTGATCACTATATTAACGATGTGCCCCGGTTTCAGGAGGTACTAAAAAGTGCTGTGGTTGTGGCAGGCCGGGGGGATGAAATTGTTACTCTGGGCATTGCCCCGCACAGGCCTGAGACTGGGTACGGCTATATTTGCCAGGGCGAGCTGTTTGATACTGTTGCCGGGATTCCGGTCTACAGGGTAGTCCGTTTTCTGGAAAAGCCGAACTATACACTGGCCTTAGAATTCCTTTCCAGGGGGGATTATTTGTGGAATAGCGGCATGTTTATATGGCGGGTGGATCTGATTAGTAAATTGATTGATATACATGCACCTCTGTTAGCTGAGGGCTTAAAGAGAATTGAGGCGGAGTTTGGTACAGAGCGGTATTCAGGTGTGCTTGAGGAAGTTTACGCGGATTTGCCGAAGATTTCCGTAGACTACGGTATCCTCGAGCGGGTAAACAATGTTTTGGTAATACGCGGGGATTTCGGCTGGGATGATATCGGGTCCTGGACGGCTCTTGAAAGGTATTCTGATAAAGACGACAGGGGCAACGTCCTTGACGGCAGGGGCGTGTTGCTGGATACAAGTGATACGTACGTATATTCCCCTGATAAAACGGTGGCCATAGTCGGTGTTGAAGATTTAATTGTAGTAAATGAGAGCGATTGCCTGCTCATATGTCACAGGGACAGGGCGCAAGAAATAAAGAAGGCTGTGCAGGCATTGCGGGATAAGGGATATGAGGATGTGCTGTAGACAGCTGGCGTGAAGACAGGAGGAATACTGATGGCCAAGGCAATGGCGCTTATGCCCGGGAGAATTTCAAAAACGGAGGGGGAAGTGTGTCTCCCGGCTCAGTTTCGCATTCTCGCATTGCTGATTGCCGCTCCGCGAGATATTTGAGAAATGCATGTGCCATATACCTGTGGCGGGTTTACCGGTGCTATCATGGCACTTACGGATCTTCCCCCTGTTTTACTTTTTTTGGGTAATAGACCTGAAAATCGTTTTTGCGCTGGAAGCAGCAACGCTAAAAAATCCCTTGTGAGCAGTGAATATTTCTTCCAGAGATTCAAGCAGCGTGTCTATCTGCTCCCGGGTTACCGTTAGGGGCGGTTCCAGGCGAATGACGTTGGGGTTATTCAATGTATAAGCGGTGATAATCCTGTATTTGTTGAGCAATTCCCCTGCTATCATGCTGCCCAGGTATTCTGCTGAAACTTTGTTGGCCAGGCCGAAAGAAATTTTTAACGCCAGCCCCTCTGGCTGGTTAAATTCGATCCCGGCCATCAAACCGCGACCGCGTACGTCTTTAAGCAAAGGGTGGTCTTTTTTAAGCCGTTGGAGCCCGGCCAGCAGGTAATCACCGCTTTCCCTTGCCCGTTCCGGCAAATTTTCCTCATATAGTACCTCCAGAGTTGCTATGGCTGCGGCAGCTGCCCAGGTATTCCCTCCGAAAGTGGAAGTGTGCAGCAGCGCTTTGTCGATGCCGCCGTAAGCTTTTTTCCATATGTCGTCAGTGGTAATATAAGCCCCGATGGGCATAATCCCACCGCCCAGGGATTTGGCAAGGCACAAAATATCAGGCGTGACGCCTTCGTGCTGGCAGGCAAACATTTCGCCGGTACGCCCCAGCCCGGTTTGGATTTCATCGATGATCAACAGTGTGCCGTATTTTGTGCATATTTGTCTTGCTCCGGACAGGTAGCCTGCCGGGGGTAAGATGATTCCGCCTTCGCCCTGAATTGGTTCAACAATAAAGGCGGCGGCTGTTTTGTTTTTTAATTGACTTTCGAGGGCGTCCAAATCGCCGTAAGGTATTGAAACGGCGCCCGGGAGAAGTGGCTGGAAAACTTTTTGGTATTTCCCCCGCCCGGTTACCGACAGCGCGCCAAAGGTCTTGCCGTGGAAAGAGCCTTCACAGTAAACCAGCTCCCGGCGCCCGGTGGCAGCCCGTGCCAGTTTCAGCGCTCCCTCCACTGCTTCCGCCCCACTGTTGCAGAAGAAGGAACGCTGTAGATTACCAGGGGTGATTGCAGACAGGTTTTTAGCCAGGGCGCCCGCGATGGTACCCAGAGAGGCTTGAATGAGGTTAGGCAGTTCTTTTACCTGTTCCAGAGCTGCCAGAACTCGTGGATGGTTATGGCCCAGGTTCAGGGCCCCGTAAGCTCCTAAAAAATCCAGGTACTGGTTGCCCTCGCTGTCCCAGACGTTAATCCCCTCTGCCCTGGTAAACTGTTTATCAAAATTCAGAAGGCCCAACATTGTGGCCAGACCGGCGTTGAGGTAGGTTTTATGGTTGCTGATAACCTGCCCCCGGTTTTGTTTTATAGCGTCCCGGAGGGTAACAAAACCCGCCGGCTTTTGCTTGAAATATAAACTGGTTTTTCCAGTTTTCACATTTTTCACTCCGTTACAAAAAATATTATAGCTTCTTTATATTATTTTCTCGGCATTATTGAAAAAACCTCCAGGATGCTGAAATATTAACTACCGGATAAAAATTTAGCAGATATCAGGAGGGGATCAGGTCCTTTTTTGTCATCCATTTTCTTGACATAGCGGTTCTATTTAAGTAAAATCAACCTGTAAAGCTACATGCCTTGATAGGTAGTGAGGAAGCAGGAACATATACTGAACATATACTGTTGGATTAAGCGGGTGACGGACTGTGTTAGAAAAAACAGCCTGGATGAACTTGCTCAATGATTTTTACGGTCAGTTTTTGACAGAACGCCAGAAAATTTTTGTAGATCTGTACTATGCCCAGAATTTATCTCTGGGGGAAATCGCTGAAGAGTTTGCCGTTAGCCGGCAAGCCGTGCATGATACTTTAAAAAGGGCGGGGCAGTTGCTGGAAGAATACGAAGAAAAGTTGGGACTTGTGGCTAAATTCAAGCTGGAAAGAGAAAAACTGGCCGAGGCCGGCTCCCTGCTTGATGAGTTCGCGGTTACAGGTGAAGAAGACAAGGTACGGCGTGCCAGAGAAATATTAAAAGAGATATTGGAGTTGACATTCTCACCGGATTAATTCCAGAGATCCGCAAGGGTTGTTCTTATTAGCTGGTTTGTCAGGGCTAAAGGAGGGTTGCTGGTGTTTGCCAGTTTGGCTGAAAAATTACAGGAAACCTTTAAAAAGCTGAGAGGGAAAGGCCGCCTCACTGAATCCGATGTCAACGAGGCGCTGAGGGAAGTCCGGATTGCGCTGCTGGAAGCCGATGTAAACTTCAAGGTGGTCAAAGATTTCGTAGCCCGGATCAAGGAGCGGGCGGTGGGCCAGGAACTGCACGCCAGCCTTAATCCAGCCCAGCATGTTATTAAAATAGTACATGATGAGCTGACTTCCCTTATGGGCGGTTCAAACAGCAAGATCAATATTTCACCGAAACCGCCTACCATCGTAATGATGGTAGGGTTAAACGGGGCGGGCAAGACTACCACTGCCGCCAAGCTGGCCGGCTTGCTGCGCAAGCAGGGGAAAAGGCCTGTGCTGGTTGCGGCGGATGTCTACCGTCCTGCTGCTATTAAACAGTTGCAGGTATTGGGTGAACAGTTGAATATACCGGTTTTTGCCGTAGGGGATAAACAGGATCCGGTTGCCATCGGCCAGGCTGCTATAAAGAATGCGGTAACAAACGGGTACGACATTGTTATTATAGATACAGCTGGCCGCCAGGAAGTAAACGAGGAGCTTATGAACGAGCTGGAATCGATGAACCGGATTATAGGGCCGCATGAAATTCTTCTAGTCATTGACGCCATGACCGGTCAGGTAGCCGTAAGCGTGGCTGAGGAATTTAATAAACGCCTCGATATCGACGGTGTGGTGCTGACCAAGTTGGACGGCGATACCAGAGGCGGGGCGGCTCTTTCCGTGCGAGCGGTTACGGGTAAACCGATCAAGTTTGCCGGTACCGGCGAAAAACTGGATGCACTGGAACCCTTTCACCCGGACCGGATGTCGGAGCGGATCCTGGGGATGGGTGATATGCTCACTTTAATTGAAAAGGCGCAGGAAAATTTTGATGCCGAGCAGATGGCAAAAATGCAGAAAAAAATCCGGAGTATGGAGTTTACTCTGGACGATTTTCTGACGCAGCTTACCCAGGTTAAGAAAATGGGCCCTATCGAACAGGTTTTAAGCATGATCCCTGGTCTGGGTGGAGCGAAAAAAATAAAAGACCTGCAGGTAGATGAGAAGGAGCTTATCGCCATAGAAGCTATTATTCAGTCAATGACGCCGCAAGAAAGGCAAGACCCCGAGAAGGTATTGAACGGTAGCAGGAAGAGGAGGATTGCCAAAGGGAGCGGCACCACAGTCCAGGATGTCAACCGTTTATTGAAGCAATTTGAACAGACCAAAAAAATCATGAAACAGCTTGTAAATATGGAAAAAACCCTGAAGAAAGGCGGTAAAATACCTAAAATGCCTTTCTTTTAGATAATAAAATATCAAGATAGGGAGGTGAAGAGAGATGGTCAAAATCCGCTTGAAGAGGATGGGGGCCAAGAAAAAGCCGTTTTATCGCATTGTAGTCGCTGATTCCCGCTCTCCGAGAGACGGTAGATTCATTGAAGAAATCGGTTACTACGATCCGTTAAAAGATCCGGCGGTAATCAGGATCAATGAGGAAAGGGCGCTGGACTGGTTGAAAAAGGGAGTCCAGCTTTCCGATACTGCCAGAGCTTTGTTTAACAAAGCCGGTATATTGAAGAGTGCGTCTGGAGAGGGGCAGTAGGATAGGGAGGCTTCTACAATATTATGAAAGAACTGGTGGAGATTCTGGCCAAAGCTCTCGTTGACCAGCCTGAAAAAGTTACTGTAGATCTGGTTGAAAAAGAAAAGTCAGTTGTGGTAGAACTTAGGGTGGCTCCGGAGGACATGGGCAAAATAATTGGAAAGCAGGGACGTATTGCCAGAGCCATCCGTACAGTAGTCAAAGCAGCAGCTACCAGGCATAAAAAGAAAGTATTGGTGGAAATTGTTTAAGAGGCGGGTATTGGCGGGAGGTTTTCCGGGATGGAGAGTCTGACCCTGATTAGACCGGTTCTGGTCAAGGTAGTGGTTACTGATAACTATAAAAGAGCAGCAGCTATGGAACTCCAGGACGCCATTAAGCGGCTTGAAGTTGAGCTGCAGCGTCTGGATTTTCAAGAAAAAAAATTGGTAGCCGAGTTGGAAAAGAAAAACCCGCAAGGGGCTACCGCGGCCAGGCAGCACCTTGAACAAGAGCGGCAGCGCATGGTGGATAACCGGCAGAGGTTGCTTGACAGGCTTAAAGATGTGGGACAGCTGCCTCTGGGTTCTGAAGTAGTATATGGAAAAATGGAAAGCCCTGTTGAAGTTAAGGTTGGTGATGATTGGCGGCGGGTATTAGGTGTTGAAATTGTTTTGCAAGATGGTGTTGTCACTGCTATCAGGTAAGTACGGAGAAGGATAGCTTCAATGACGGAAGAATACATTAGCATAGGTAAGATCCTGAATACTCAGGGCAACCGCGGCGCCGTCCGGATACTGCCTCTAACTGATTATCCCGAGCGTTTTAATCAGATGGACCGGGTTATGGTTTCTATCAATGGTTTGATGCGAGAATTACTCATCGAAGAATCGTACCCGTACAAAAAGTTCATCATAATAAAGTTTAAAGAGATACAGGACATGAGCGCTGCGGAGGAACTAAAGGGAGGACTTCTTGTAGTCACCCGTGATGAGCTAATGCCGTTACCGGAGGGCAGCTTTTATATCTTTGACCTGATCGGGATCAATGTATTTGACTCCGGCGGCAGGTTTCTGGGAAAAATAAATGATGTAATCCAGACTGGTTCTAATGATGTTTACCTGGTAGAAAGCGGTGCCAAGCCGATGCTCATACCCGCATTGAAAGAAGTAGTCAGGGAAGTTGATCTTGCAGGGCGGCGGATGGTAGTCAAGTTACCTGAGGGGCTGCTCGACTAGGTAAGTTCCCGGTAGTAATGTCATATTGCCGGTGAAAGTATTAAATGGTGAATCTTAATGATAATTGATATCTTAACCCTTTTTCCGGAGATGTTTGCCGGGCCGTTTACCTCCAGTATTTTAAAAAGGGCCAGGGAGCGGGGCCTGCTTGAAATCAACCTGGTAAATATCAGGGATTTTTCTACCAGCAAGCACCGCACTGTTGATGACGCCCCTTATGGAGGCGGCGCAGGGATGGTTATATGCCCTGAGCCGGTCTTTAGAGCGGTTGAGCATGTTGTTGCCCTGCGAAATAGCGGGCCTTGCCGTGTGGTGTTGATGTGCCCGCAGGGAAGGCCTCTGGACCAGGATTTAGTTGTTGACCTTGCCCGGGAAAAACACCTGATCTTGATCTGCGGCCACTATGAGGGTATCGATGAAAGAGTGCGGGAGCATCTGGTGACCGACGAAATCTCTATTGGTGATTATGTTCTTACCGGTGGTGAATTGCCTGCTATGGTGGTGGTGGACGCGGTTGCCAGGCTGATTCCCGGGGTGCTGGGGGAGCCTGCCTCAGCCGGGGAAGATTCCTTCAGCGAAGGCCTGCTGGAATACCCTCACTATACCAGGCCGAGAGAGTACCTGGGTCTGGGGGTGCCTGACGTGCTTTTAAGCGGGCACCACGAAGCAATAAGGTACTGGCGCAGGCGCCAGTCCCTGTTGCGGACGCTGGCTTGCCGCCCCGAATTGCTTGCCAGGGCGGTATTAAGCGATGAAGATAAAGAAATAATAAAAGAAGTGCTCAGTGACCTTCAAAAACTTGACCTGAGTTGATCTATCCATATTCTCCAGGAAAATTCTTGTCATGTTCTGACAGTTTGTGCTATAATTACATTCATTGAGTGTAATGGAAGGAGGGACCGTCATAAATGAATCTGATCCACGTGCTTGAACAGGAACAAAAAAAGAAAGATATTGTTCAATTTAGCCCAGGAGATACAGTCCGTGTGCATGTCAAAGTAGTTGAAGGCGGCCGGGAAAGAATCCAGGTTTTCGAAGGTGTGGTAATCAGGCGCAGGGGCGGCGGCCTTGGCGAGACATTTACCGTCAGGCGAGTTTCCTACGGGGTGGGAGTAGAAAGGACATTTCCCCTGCATACTCCCAAAATTGAGCGCATCGAAGTTTTAAGGAAAGGCCGGGTGCGCCGTGCCAGGTTGTATTACCTGCGCAAGCTGCACGGTAAAGCCGCCCGTATCCAGGATAAGCGGGATAAAAAGTAATAAATAAAGGGACTGAATACAGGCAGTCCCTGTTTTTACTTTTATCTGTTTTGAGTTATATTAGGTGTTTCTCTTTCTTTCGGAGGAGGCAGTGAAGTGCAGCGGGAAAGCCATCGTGAGGTTTCCTCAGAAACCAGGAATCGCCCGTTTTATAGGGAAATTATGGAATCTGTGGTAATTGCGGTTATGCTGGCCGTGGTCATCAGGCTTTTTATACTGGAGCCGTTTTATATACCCTCCGGTTCTATGGAGCCTACTTTGAAGGAATTTGACCGGATTATTGTAAGCAAAGTGAATTACCGTTTCCAGGAGCCAAAGCGGGGGGACGTTGTGGTTTTCAAGTATCCGCTTGATCCCAAACGGAACTTTGTTAAAAGGCTTATCGCGGTAGGCGGGGAGACTGTGGCGATAAGGAATAGCCGGCTTTATATCAACGGCCAGCTTGTGCCTGAAGACTACCTGCCTCAGGGCTTGCGGTTTGCGGATTTTGGGCCCAAAGAAGTGCCTGAAGGCAGTTATTTTATGCTGGGAGACAACCGGAACAACAGCGATGACAGCCGTGTCTGGGGATTTTTACCTAAGGATCTTATTGTGGGCAAAGCAATATTAATTTACTGGCCGCCGGGCAGGGCCGGCGTGGTAAGGTAATTATGGATATACAATGGTATCCCGGCCACATGGCCAAAGCCAAACGGATAGTCAAAGAAAGCCTGATGCTGGTTGACGTGGTCATTGAAGTGCTTGATGCCAGGATACCGACCAGCAGCCGCAACCCTGATATAAACGAAATTGCGGGGCAGAAGCCGAGGTTGGTGGTGCTGAACAAGTGTGACTTGGCCGATCCGGATTTAACGAAGCGCTGGATGGAGATTTTGAAAAAATCGGGTTTTCCTGCCATCGCGGTCGATCTGGTGAACGGCAGGGGGGTGCGGGAGGTGCCGGCTTTGGTCAGTCAGCTGGCTGCGCCTAAAATGGCTTTGCTTGAATCAAAAGGCCGGCGTCCCAGAACAGTGCGCTGCATGGTGCTGGGTATTCCGAATGTGGGAAAGTCCTCCTTGATCAACAGGCTTATCGGCCGGCGGGTTGCCAGGACCGGGTACAAGCCGGGTGTAACCCGGGGCCGGCAATGGCTCAGGGTGGCAGGTAACCTTGACCTGTTGGACACTCCCGGTATTTTATGGCCAAAGCTGGAGGATCCTGAAACAGCCTTCCGCCTTGCTGTAACCGGTGCTATTAAAGAAGAAGTTTTCAGTATAAATGATGTAGCCGGACGGTTGATTGCATGGCTGGCGAAGAACTACCCGGAAGCGGTCAAAAAGCGTTATAAGCTGCAGGAGTTACCGGAGGAAGCCGAGGAGTTGTTGAGACTGGTAGGAATAAGCAGAGGATTCATCGGAACTGGCGGCGTTGTAGATATATTGAAGGCCGCTCATAATGTCATAAAGGAATTTCGTGAGGGCAAATTCGGGAGGATTACGCTGGAATACCCGGAAAATTAAACAGGTTAACTTTAATCCAACTGGTTACCGGTTGGATTTTTGCTGTCAGCTAGTTATCCTACCAAAAAAAAATTTTAACGGAAGAGGGTTTCAAGTCAGACTGGGGAATTTTTGCTTATACATACATGTCGCTGACGTGGCACCAGCAGAAGGATGAAATAGCTGGGGGAAGGATGGTTGTCCCGAGTGAACGACTTGCGTAGCGCCGGTAACAGCACCTGGCGATTGGATCTTTCCAGTTTACCTATAGCAGAGATAAAGAGACTTGCTGGTAATCCCGGAGAGGCTGGCGAAGAATTCATCCTTGCCCTGGCAGAAGATCGCAGGGCCGGTGTCCGGGAAATCTACCACCGGCTGAAACGGGCGAGAGACAACATGGCAGCAGAGATGCAGCGTTTAGCAAAGATGTTTCTCTACGAGAAACGTTTAGCAGCTAGCGGTCATTGCCCGGTAGCCGGGGTAGATGAGGCGGGGCGCGGTCCGCTGGCCGGACCCGTGGTAGCTGCTGCTGTTATCCTGCCCGGGGATGTATGTCTGCCTGGTTTAAATGACTCAAAGAAACTAACTCCAGCCAGGCGGGAAGCTCTGGCCGAAAAGATTAAAGAAGTGGCTTTGGCCTGGGCTGTTGGTATATCTACGGTGGAAGAAATATATCGGGAAAATATCCACCAGGCAAGTATGACTGCCATGCGCAGGGCCGTTTCGGGGCTCAAGATAAAACCAGCTTACCTCCTGGTAGACGGTTTTCGCATTGAACGGCTGGAACTGCCTCAACTGGCCATTGTGGGAGGAGATGGTTTAAGTGCTTCAATTGCCGCGGCCTCGATCCTGGCCAAGGTAAACAGGGACCACCTTATGGATTCTTACCACGAGATTTACCCAGAGTATGGGTTCAACAAGCATAAAGGCTATGCAACACCGGAACACCTGAGTGCACTGGCTCGGTTTGGTCCTTGTCCGATTCACAGGGCCGGATACCGGCCGGTGAAAGATTTGTTGGAGGCGGGGCCGCATGACGATACAGCGTAGGCTGCTTGGACGGCAGGGGGAAGATGCTGCAGCACTTTATCTTGAAAAAAACGGTTACAGGATATTATGCAGAAATTATCGCTGCCAGTCCGGTGAGATTGATCTGGTAGCGCTGGATAACAGTGATACTCTTGTTTTTGTAGAAGTCCGCTCGAGGACAGGGGACCGGTACGGCACAGCTCAGGAGAGCGTTACCAGCCGGAAACAAATTAAATTGCGAAAGCTGGCCTGGCAGTACCTGAAAGCGACAGGAAAAACCGGCTGCGGCTGCCGGTTTGACGTTATAGCAATAGTGTTTGATCGTGAAAACAAGGTTAAAAATTTGGAGCATATTGAAAACGCTTTTTAAGATATAAAACATGGTTCCTGGATTTCCATGCTGCCGGCGCGGCACCGGCAAAAAAGATGAAAAATTTTCTTTAAGATAGATGGCGCCTGTCCAGGCAGCGATACTGAATAGCCTCGGCCACATGAGGTTCTTCGATTAGATCAGAACCGTCCAGATCAGCTATTGTCCTGGCTACTTTCAAAATTTTATCATGGCTGCGGGCGCTTAAAGACAGGTGTTTAAAGGCTTCTTGAAGGAGACTGCGGGCTCCTCTGGTCATCTTACAATAATTATGCACTTCTTTGGAACTCATCCGGGCATTGCAAGCCGGTGCTGGTCGCCGGCTGTTTTCATATCTTTCTGCATCAAACCTCGCTCGCTGGCGCGCCCGAGCAGATTCCACTCTTTTTTTAATTACTGCGGAACTTTCCGGCTTTTCACCGGCCGCGATTTCTTCGTAGGGCAGTCTGGGTACTTCTATATGTATATCAATGCGGTCCAGGAGGGGGCCGGACAGTCGGGAGATGTAGCGCTCCACCTGATAAGGGGTGCACTTACATTCCCGTGCGGAATCACCATAGTAGCCACAGGGGCAGGGGTTGCAGGCGGCAACAAGCATTAAGCCGGCAGGGTAGGTGAAGCTGGCGTTTACCCTGGATATGGTTACGACACCGTCTTCCAGCGGCTGTCGTAAAGCTTCCAGGGCATCTTTATGAAACTCAGGCATTTCGTCAAGAAAAAGGACCCCATTATGTGCAAGCGACACTTCACCTGGCTTCGGCACCCTGCCTCCGCCGATGATGCTGACCGCTGAGGCGGTATGGTGAGGGCAGCGAAAAGGGCGTCTGGTGATCAGAGGCCGGCCGGGAGGCAATAGACCAGCCAGACTGTGAATTTTGGTTACTTCAATGGCCTCGGGGAAAGTGAGATCAGGCAGGATACCTGGAAGACGCCTTGCCAGCATAGTCTTGCCGGATCCCGGGCTTCCCAGCATGATTATATTATGTCCACCGGCTGCTGCCACTTCTAGTGCACGCCTAGCTGCCTGCTGCCCTCTCACGTCCGCGAAGTCAAGCTCGTCATCGCAGGGTGATTCCATCAATTTTTTTACGTCCTGTTTGTATGGTGCTATATCATTTTCGCCGCGTAAAAATCCAGCCAGTTCGGCCAGAGAATTGGCTGGAAAAACATTTATGCCGTCCACCAGCGCCGCTTCCCCCGCGTTTTCAGCCGGTACAACCACTTCGCTTAAGCATGCTTCCAGGGCCACCATAACGTTAGGAAGTACACCTGAGACACCTCTTAAAGAACCGTTTAGCGACAGCTCACCCAGATAAACATAGCTGCTGCAACGCGTCGGATCCAGTTGACCGGTTGCGGCCAGTATCCCAATAGCTATGGGTAGGTCGTAAATAGGGCCTTCTTTCTTAATATCAGCAGGTGCCAGGTTCACAGTAATCCGTTTAACCGGAAACTCGAAACCAGAATTCTTTATAGCGGCACGGACACGATCCTTAGCCTCCCGTACGGAGGTGTCTGGAAGGCCAACCAGATCGAAACTTGGCAGTCCTCTGGAAACATCAACTTCTACCTCCACTATTTGGCCGTCCAGCCCATGAAGGGCAGTGCTTTTAACTATGGTGATCAATTTGCTCCTCCCGAAAATAATAAAATTGTAGAACTAAGAATTAATAACAGTAACAACGATTTCCCTGTTTGGCCGCGGCCCGTCAAATTCACAAAGGAAGATATTCTGCCAGGTGGAAAGCCCAATATCGCCATCTATAACAGGGATAGTTGCACTTGGACTGATTAAACCGGATTTCAAATGCGAATCCCCGTTGCCATCCTGCCGGTCGTGTTCCCAAACACCTCTGGGAATTATCCTTCTTAAAAAACTTACTACATCATTTTGAACACTTTTATCCCAATTTTCCTGGATCATTATTGCTGCCGTCGCGCCGCGCACATATACATTTACGATTCCGTTTTTCACTTCTGATTCAGCAACGATTTTTCTGACCTCAGATGTAATATCGATAAGTTCTTCGCGGTTGCGGGTTTTAACTGAAAATTTTTTTTGCATTCTGCTCCCCTGCCTTTAGGTGGTTCCTTATGGAGTTTGATTAACGATAGCCGTAGCTTCAGCCAAGATTGCTAAAGACCCTGTGTCAGTTATATTACTATAAATAATATCGGCATTCCTCCNCGCTTTAAAAAGTTATAACTTTAAATCTCTATCTTGTTCCAGATAGTGCCATGTTTTGACAAGCATATGAGATATGGCTTATACTTAGGTTATGTTTATTGAGAGAGGTTGTGTAAAGTGGGCATAAAAGCAGGTCTCGTTAGTTTGGGTTGCCCCAAAAACCTGGTTGATTCGGAAATCATGCTGGGTCTCTTAAAAAGTGCAGGATATACTATAACGAACCGGGAGCAGGAAGCTGACGTGCTGATTGTCAACACCTGTTCTTTTATTAACGACGCCAAGGAAGAATCTATAAAGACGATTTTGGAGTTGGCCCGTTTTAAAGAGAAGGGCTCCTGCAAGGCAATTCTGGTTGCCGGCTGCCTGGCTCAGCGTTATCCTGAGGAATTAATGGCTGAGATGCCTGAAATAGACGGTTTGATCGGGACAGGATCGGTACCGGAAATCGTCAGGGCGGTAGAAGATGCGCTGGTTGGGAAAAAGATTGTTTTGGTAGGAAAACCGGGCTTTCTCCATTGTGCAGATTTGCCGCGGCTGCAGTCTACGCCCCATTACACAGCATTTTTAAAGATAGCGGAGGGATGCGACAACCACTGTTCATATTGTGTCATACCCGGTATTAGAGGACCCTTTAGAAGCAGGCCTGTTGAAGATATTGTCAGTGAAGCAACGAGCCTTGCCGCTGCGGGAGTAAAAGAACTGGTTTTGGTGGCCCAGGATACGACGCGTTACGGGGCGGATCTCTATGGCAGACCTATGCTAGCTGGTTTGTTAAAACGTTTGGCAGGGATTGACGGGTTGGTCTGGCTGAGACTCCTGTACACCTACCCGGCACTCATCTCTGACGAGTTGATTGAATTAATGTCTTCTGAAAAAAAGGTGTGCCGTTACCTTGACCTGCCGCTTCAGCACGCAAGTAATGCGGTGTTGACGCGGATGAACAGGCGGGGAAACAGAGAAGAGGCTGTCCGGTTAGTGGAAAAACTCCGTTCAGCTATACCGGGGGTAACCCTGCGCACGTCCTTCATTACTGGCTTTCCAGGCGAAACTGAGGCTGATTTCCTGGAGTTGCTGGATTTTATGAGGGAAGTAAAGTTTGACCGGGTTGGGGTCTTTACCTATTCGCAGGAGGAAAACACGGTGGCTGCTGCCATGCCTGAGCAGGTGCCTGAAGAAATTAAAGCAGAGCGGCGGGAACGCGCAATGGCTTTGCAGCAAAGAATATCTCTTGAGAAAAACCTGGGCAAAGTCGGTGCTGTGCTCCCTGTCCTGGTGGAAGACCGGGCAAAAAAGCCGGGTGAGTATGTCGGCCGCAGCGAAGGTGATGCTCCGGATATTGATGGTAAAGTATTCATTTTTTCAGATTTGGAGTTGAAGCCAGGTGATTTTGTGCAAGTCCTTGTAAGCGGTGCCGGGGAATATGACCTGACAGGAGCACTGGTTCGATGAACCTGCCTAACCGTCTGACTCTGGCCAGAATATTGTTAATACCGTTGTTTTTAATAGTTGCATCACTTAAATTCCCTTATGCAGATTATATTGCTGCGGCAGTGTTTGTTTTAGGTGCGGCAACTGATGGGCTTGACGGTTACTTTGCAAGGAAGAATAATCAGGTTACCCTGCTGGGTAAATTTATGGATCCTCTGGCCGACAAAATTTTGGTTTCAGCCGCACTAATCGCTCTGGTCGAAATGGGTAGGTTGCCTGGATGGATTGCTGTGGTGATCATCAGCCGGGAGTTTGCCGTTACTGGCTTAAGAGCTGTTGCGGCAGCTGAGGGAGTGGTTTTATCTGCCAGCAGCCTGGGTAAGATCAAAACGGTAACTCAGATCGTGGCCATCGTTGCAATGTTTATCCGAGATCCTCTCATTTACCTTTTTCACTTGCCATTAGCCGGCATAGCTATGGCCTGTGCTGTTATTTTTACAATTTGGTCAGGCTTCGATTATTTTTCAAATACCTGGAAGATGCTGAAAAAGGGTGGTTACTGAAGGAAACGCGGATATCCAGTTGTTTACTAGGGAAACCTGGCGGTCTTTTATGCTATAATAATGGGCGGTATAGCATTGCACTAACCAGAAAGGAGATCGCCATGCAATGGCAGGGCATAAGATTGCCGGTGGTTATTTTTTCACTGCTGGCTGGATTGGTTGTTATCTTCGGCTTGCAGTGGGTTTATCAAAAATACAGTTTTCAAAATCCTATAAACGCTGTTTTGTCCAGTAATGAGGCAGTCGAGTCTTTCCGGGTGACTACCGAGGGCAGGCTGGTTAAGGTTACTCTTTCGATAAAAGGCGACGCGAACCTGATGCAGTCTTACAAGGAAGTGCAGAGGGAACTGGCTCTTAAAATGGGCCGGCGCCAGTTTTATATCGAGCTGGAGGACAGCCGGGATAATGACCTGCAGCAGTTGTGGTACAAGTGCCAGTTTGCCGTTTACCAGGCGGTTG
>Ga0067045_1028523_pt1 | contig 31783 bp, 34 predicted proteins | sample TerdegcTABiofilm_FD_59184 | JGI IMG/M metagenome (GOLD analysis project Ga0067045, IMG submission 59184) | Combined Assembly of (Gp0054472, Gp0054536) Wastewater bioreactor microbial communities from Singapore -Terephthalate degrading...
ATTGGTCCCAGCATATCTTCTATTGCAGATTAATACCTTGATGTCAAATAAATGGGGAAAATCTCCACGTTACGATGAGATTGTAACCCGTGCACTAAAGGGATTAGACGATCGTTATTCGCTGTACCATTACACTACTTCAGTACCGCACCTATTAGTTGGACCTATGGGGGTGATTATTATCACGCCGTATCATCAATATGGAGAAATTAGTTTTGATGATCGCAAGAATAAATTTTTACAAAAAGGCGGAGGCAATATATTAACGAAGTTCTTGTCACAGGATGGTCTGCCCGATATTCAACGTGAAAGTAAACAGGCGAGAACGGATTTAATTAATTATTTTAAGAAACTTGGCTTACTTGAATACCCTGAACCACATGTAGTTAATGTGTTCTATCACCCCAAGGTAAAATTACAGGCGCAAAATTCTCCTGAAGTAATCATGCGTGATGAAAAACTTAAAGACTATATTCGCCAACTTACCAAACAAAAATCCATACCCGAACAACAATTGAAAGGTATACTCGAAAAATTACCAACTACAGAATAAGTCAATCAATCAGGTTCATTACAAACTTAATTCATTTTTATCAATATATCTCCAGGTCCCGACTTTTAAATTATTAAGATGCACATTAGCAATTCTTGTGCGTATTATTCTCACAACCAACAATCCTAGTATTGAACCAACTTCTCTAATTTGTCGCTTTTTTCCCTCTTTCATTACTACTGTAATCCAATAGCCGTTGCTAGATTTCGAATTTATTTTTACGCTTGCCGGGAGTGTACGGTACCCATTACTTAAAACTACACCCCTTCTCCAGATTTCGATTTGCTCACTTCTGGGCTTTTTGCTGACCAATACTTTATATTCTTTTTCATGTTCATATCTTGGATGGGTCAATTGATTCGCCATCTGACCATCATTAGTAAGTATCACTAATCCCTCACTGTCTTTATCTAACCTACCCACAATAAAAAAATATTCATTAATTGGAATGAAGTCTCGTATTGTTCTCCTATTTGGTCTTGAATAAATCTCTGAAAGCACACCTCTAGGTTTATTGAATGCGATATAAATATTATCAATATCCTTTTTCCTAGTTACTTCACCATCAAGACATATTTCATCGTTAAAAGTATCAGCAGTGTCACCCAATTTTGCCTTATCTCCATTAACGGTTACTCGCCCTTCGGCGATTAACCTTTCACAGACCCTCCGAGAGCCATATCCGGCACGTGAGAGAATTTTTTGTATTCTTTCTTTCATTACAAAAATTTGAAATCAATCTTTAAGGATCTTCTTTTCAGTCAAATTATTTTGTTGAAGCATTTCAAATTTTGGAAGATCCTCTAAAGATAATAGTCCAAAGTGCTGTAAAAATTCTGATGTAGTACCATATAAGATTGGTCGTCCTACTCCATCCTCCCTACCCACTTCTTGAATTAATCCTTTATTTAATAAGTTTTTAATTACCCCATCACTATTTACTCCCCGAATTTCATCTACCTCTGGTCGTGTAATGGGTTGACGATAGGCAATAATTGACAAAGCTTCCAATGCTGCCTGGCTTAAAGTTGCCACCTCTTCCAAACCAAGCACAGATTGAATTAGGGGTGAAAATTCAGGCGATGTGGTTATTTGATATTTTCCATGATTATTTTGAATTCGTAATCCCCTTCCTTGCTTATAATAATTGTCCAGATTAGTCAACGCAAGTTCTATTTCTTTTGGTTTTTTATCTAAAAGATTTGCTAATTGTGAAGTTGAAAGAGCGGATGGGGAAACAAATAATACGGTCTCTACTAATACCTCCAGACTTGTGGAGTTTAATAATTCATTAAAATCGGTCATGCTATAATTTATTCCGCTTTTGTGCTGGTCATTATACACGAAAGAATATTTGATAACGTCATGCGAATATTAATAACTGGGGCAGCAGGTTTTATTGGGTCGCACTTGTGCGACAAATTAATTTTACTTGGTCATGAAGTAATTGGGATGGATAACTTCATCACCGGGTCTGCAGAAAACCTCGCTCATTTAGCGGGAAATCCTTCTTTTACGTTTATTCGTCATGACGTAGCCAATTTTATATTTGTCCCTGGAAAAGTTGACGCGGTCTTACATTTTGCCTCACCTGCCAGCCCTAATCCCAATTCTCCATTTGGTTTTCCAAACTTACCAATTCAAACTATGAAAGCTGGCGCATTAGGGACTCATAACACGATTGGGGTAGCACGAGCCAACAATGCCAGATATATTCTTGCATCTACCAGTGAAATTTATGGCGATCCTCAGGAACACCCCCAAAAAGAAGAGTATTGGGGTCATGTGGATCCAATTGGATTACGCTCAGTTTACGATGAAGCGAAGCGTTTTGCAGAAGCTTTAACCATGGCATATCATCGCTATCATCATTTAAACACTGGCATTGTGCGAATATTTAACACTTATGGTCCACGTATGCGATTGGATGATGGTCGCGCAATACCAAATTTTATTCAACAAGCTCTCCATAGAGAACCACTAACTATTTATGGAGACGGAAATCAAACGCGTAGTTTTTGTTTCATAGATGATCTGATAGACGGTGTAATCAAGCTTCTTTTTTCGGATCATCACGAACCGATAAATATTGGCAATCCTCAAGAGATTTCTATTAAAAATTTAGCATTATTAGTTAATGAATTATTGCAAAATGATGCTGGCTTAATCTATTATGAGAATATGACAGCTGGAGATGATCCAATTCGTCGCCAACCAGATATTCATAAAGCAAAACAAATTTTGGGATGGGAACCCAAAATTAATTTAGAGACTGGAATAAATAAAACAATCCCTTATTTTAAAAACAGGATAGGTTAATTTGATTATTACAAATTCGAAAGAAAGACGTCGGTTTATTCGTTTCTCTATTGTTGGTATTAGTGGGACAATAATCGACTTTGGTGTTTTTAATATTCTCATGCAAATAATGAATGTACACCCTATAGCTGCAAAGATAACCTCTTTTTCGATAGCAGTTTTTAATAATTACTTGTGGAATAGATTATGGACATACCCAGAGTCAAGAAATCATCCATTCTTTAAGCAGATTTCGCAATTTTTAATTGTTAGTGTAATTGGATTATTTATTAATACATTTATTTTTTCATTATCATATCAACCTTTGATAATTTTTACAGAAAAAATTCTGACCAATAAATTTTTTATTTCGCCTGATACTATAGGTCCAAATCTTGCGGCAATCATTGCAACTATAGTCGTTCTATTCTGGAATTACTATGCTAATCGATATTGGACTTTTCGTGATATTGATTAACTAAAAAAAGAATATGGATCATCGTCAACGACTAGAGAAAGTTCTCTCTGGAGAAAAACCAGATAGAATCCCCATTTCATTTTGGCGTCATTTCCCAATTGCTGATCAAATTCCTGAACAGCTAGCTAGCTATACGTTAGATTTTCAAAAACGATTTGATTTTGATTTTGTCAAAGTAACACCCTCTTCTTCATTTTGCCTGAAAGATTGGGGAGCTGAAGATTGTTGGCAGGGAAATACCGAAGGTACTCGTGAGTATATCGGTGCAGTAATAAACCATCCAGAGGACATAAAAAAGATTCATCCTCTTAATCCCCTTAAAGGAAATTTGGGTAAGCAAATAAAATGTTTAAAATTAATCCGTAAAAATCTTGAGCCGGAAACACCGCTAATCCAAACAATTTTTAGTCCACTATCTCAAATGAAGAACTTGGTGGGTAAAGACTCTTTCTGTGTCTTTTTAAGGAAATACCCATCTGAAATGAAAGTTTTACTTAAGATAATTACTGAAACAACTATCAACTTTATCCAGGAGTGTCAGCGAATTCCGGTAGATGGTTTCTTTTATGCTGTACAGCAAGCTCAATACGGAATATTAAATGAGGTGGAATTTGTCGATTGGGGGAAGTTTTATGATTTACAAGTATTATCTGTATTTAAAACAAACTGGTTAAATGTTGTACATATTCATGGGAAAGATATCATGTTTGAACAAGTAAATGACTATCCTGTTCAAATAATCAATTGGCATGATCGTGATACTCCTCCAAGTCTCTCTGATGCAAGAAAAATTAGCAAAAAAGTGTTTTGTGGTGGATTAAATCGAACCCAAAGCATGGTTATGGGAAATAAAAATACAATATTTAAAGAATGCAAAGAGGCATTAAATCAAACCAATGGACATCGCTTCATACTTGGTACAGGATGTGTTTTACCCATCACTACACCTGAAATCAATATCAAAACAGCACGTAATTTTGTCGATAGTAGGTAGAGAAAATTAACCTTGACAAATCCACGAATCATTTCAGGCTCTGCCAAAGGTACACGCCTAATTGGAATTCCAGGAAAAACAACTAGACCAATAACAGATAGGACAAAAGAAGCTTTATTCAATATTATCGGCCAGGATATTATTGATGCCTTCATGCTCGACCTATTTGGAGGGACTGGAAGTGTTGGAATTGAAGCACTTAGTCGAGGAGCTGCTTATGTTCGCTTTATCGAAATTAATCGCGTTGTTGTGGATGTGCTCAAAAAGAATCTAGAAAAAACCCACCTTTCAGATCGAGCAGATGTCATTTGCATGGATGCTTTCAAGTATCTCAGACAAGAAACTGACAAAATTTTTGACTATATTTTTATTGCTCCCCCACAATATCAACATCTCTGGGTAGAAACGTTAGATCTACTTGATATGTATCCTATACACCTAGATAAATTTGGTTGGTTAATTATTCAAATAGATCCGAAAGAATTTTGTTCAAAAAAACTAAGAAATTTTAATCTATTTGATAAGAGAAGATATGGGAATACACTCCTGCTTTTTTTTGAAAAGATTTAATTTATTTCCTTAATGATCAGTTCATTATTTTCCGATAAATGATATTGAAGAAATACGGATGTTTGTTTTTGAGGTTTGGATTGTATTAATTTAATCAAGCTCTCAACATCTGCAACACTCTCAATCTGGTTCAACTTTTCTATGGAAACCCAACGTAATTCATTTTTGTTTTTATTTATTAATCTCTTTTTGTTTACATACCCGTGGAAAATAAACAAGCAAACTCCTACTCTGTTGCTATTAGAGTTTAAAAGGGTTATGTAGTCAAATTCCAAATTATTTATAGATATGCCAGTTTCTTCCAATATTTCTCTTTTCGCTGCTGAAATAGGATTTTCACCCATTTCAATGTGCCCCCCCACCCCGTTCCATCTTCCGTAACCAAATTTTCCTTTAGTATTATTTTTAATTAACAGTACTTCGTTTTTACAAAATATAAAAATTAAAGTACGGGGAATTACCTTATAACGTCTAGTATTTATTTCTTGTTTAAGCATGTGTCAAATTTATTTAACAACGAGTATATTGGTTATTAAAAATTGGATAACTCCGGAAGTTTATTTATTCCTTTGATGTATTGAAGCGAGATAGCTTTTGAATTAGAAATACCAAGGCAATCAAATAATTTCTCCAAAATATTAGAAGTGAGGAATCTGTCATCCACTTTAAAGTGTAATTCGCAAATTCCAGTTCCAGAATATTCTTTTACAAATTCTAGGTTATTAATTTTTCCAAGTGGGACAACAATACCACCTGCTTTTAATTCACTCATTGCAGTAATATTGAGTTTTTGAAGATCATCTATATTATCTAGAGTATCCATTTGAATCTTAACTTTACAAATGTCTTCACCTGGAGTGTTAAACCTTAAACGCAGTCCTTCTTTCAATAACCTCTTTATGAAATCCTTCAATTCATTTTCGGTTGTTCTGGTTTTATTCGTTTTACTTATTTTTCCACCGACTGAAACTGTCAGACCCTTAGGTTCATATTTGCGAATCCATAGATTGGTTGCCATGGCTACCATTTTTATATTCATCAGCATTCTTTCAACCGGTTCAACTTTATCCTGATCCACCAATTCTGAAGCATCGATGTTGATATTAAAAATATGTGATTCGATTGCTGACTTAATTAAGTTGTGTACCTTTTCAATCTCACCTTCCCTATCTGACCCAAATCCCTTGGCATGGAAAATAATGTCATTCGAATTGAGAAAAAGAGGGCCCGAATATTTTTCCATTAATGCTGCAGCGATTATTTTCGCGATTTTTAATCGCATTTTACGAACATCTTCTACACAAGAAAGCTGGAAACCTAAAAGATGGACATTCATATCACGCATAACACGAAACAATAAACGAATTTTTGCAAATGAATTATTTTCTATATCCATGACAGGTATAGAAAATTTTTCAAGGATTTCACCACTTCCCAATGCTTTGTAGAGGTTGTGGACAGAGGCAAATTCGATTCCAGATTGTGACGCAGCACTATAGATTATGTAAGTTAATGATTTAATATAATCTATGTTCGCTAGTTTGCCCTCATCAAATATTTTTGGAATAGTATTAATAAATTTCTTGAAGTCATTAATAATCAGTTTATTATCTTTTATTAGAAATTTATTATCAAATAATCGCTCTAGATACTTTAAATCAGTCTCGTTCATTTTTATTATTCAAGGAACATAGGTACCCCAAGAAATGATTTAATCTTAGGTTTATAGTTCTCTGAATCATAAAAAGCAGCCACATCAACGATTTTCTTTCCAGAAATCACAGATTCTAGAGGAACGCTGGTATATTTTCCGTTATTCAATGCTACCATTCTACCTGTTTCACCCTGGTGAATTAATTGAAAGGCAAGTTGACCAAATGCTCTAGCGACCATTCGATCTAGAGTATCTGGTGGACCTGAACGCATCAAGTAACCCAATTTTTGATACATAGTATTATGACCAGTTATCTTTTTAATCTCTTCGGATATCAATTCGCCAATTCCACCCAATTTTCTATGTCCGTATGCATCCTCATCACCTTTTTGGATAATTTCTCCCCCTTCCATTTTTGCACCCTCCGACACCGTCATGATTGAATAATGAGAAGGATTATTTTTTTTATCTTCCGCAAGCATATTTGCTAACTTTTCCATGTTAAACGGTACTTCAGAAATAATTGCTCTGTCTACAAAGGTCAAAAAAGCACTAATCAAACTGGTTTCTCCTGAATATCTTCCAAAAAGTTCTACTACACCAATCCTTTCATGTGAACCTAATGGTGTCCTGAAATCGGTAATCAAATTTACACTTCGGGTAATTGCAGTAGAAAATCCAATGCAGTAATCAGTTCCATTCACATCATTATCCATAGTTTTTGGAATACCAATGATAGGAAATTTTTCCTTATTAAGACGTGCCGAAAAACTCAAAGTGTCATCTCCGCCAATAGATATCAATTGATCGACACCTAAATGAGACAGGACAGTCAAGATATAATCCGTAAAATCTATAAATTCATCATCCTTACCTTTTTTTCCAAACTTGGAATCTTTCAAGAAACCCGGGGTATCCTTTGTACGGACTTTTTGTGGATTCGTGCGAGATGTGTGCAAGAATGTCCCTCCCGTGCGGTCAATAGTGCGAACTACATTAGGGTTTAATTCAAAAACATAGTGCTCATGACTTGATGGATCGTTTAAATCATAATGGAGTAGCCCTGCCCAACCTCGCCTTATACCAAGAACTTTATAGCCAGATTCTACTGCTTCATGAACAATTGATTTTATGCAAGTATTTAATCCCGGAACATCACCCCCACCTGTTAGAATTCCAATAGTCTTTTTCATGAGTACCTCCATTATTAAAATAATTTGATATTTTAATTAGAACGGCAAGAGTATAGCACATTCAGTTCTACGAAGGGAAGGTTAATAATAAATTGCAATCTTGTTGAAAATCCAGTTCCTAATCCAATATAAATTAGCAATCAAAACAATTAGCGGGCAAAAGTAAAAAATGAAAGGATAAGGATTTGTTAATAAGATTGCTCCATTCTTTATTGATAATAGCGGAAGAATAATCGAAAAAATTATACTAAATAGGATTAAGATATTCCTCCCTAGATTTTTATCGCGTTTAAACCAATGGGAAAGAACATACAAATAACCAAATAGCAAGATCGGCATCTGACCAAAATCATTTCTTATCCAAATTAATGGGGATAGTGCCAAAGTCAAAGAGAATTTCCAATGAAATTGGTCATCATTATGTTCAGTAATAGACCATTGCAGTATTAGCCAGGCACTACAGATAATTGCTATGAGGTTTCCTATCCATCTATTCATTCCAGGAAACCATCTTGTAAAAATTGTGCCGGGAATTTGAAGCGAAATAACTTCGGGGTTATTTAAAATGACCTTGAAATACTGAAGCGGCCATCCAGGTAGAATCAAAAGACTGCCTATAATAAGTAAACTCAGGGTAATCATAAACCATATAAAAAAAGTCCATGCTTTTCGTCTAAACATAGTAATAAATATGAAGATCCATATAATCCAAACTAATGGCCAATTCATTGATGTAAAGGCTAATAAAATTCCCGAGAGTTCGAATTGCTCTCTCTTAATCAGCAACACGGTTATCAGCAATAAACAAAAAATAACCATCGAATTATCACCAGATAAGAAAGAAATTAAAAAATAAATAAATTGAGAAGTGAATATTATTAATAACTTGTTTGTCATTTTTTCTATTTTCCAATCCAAGATCAGAAAACAAAAATATCCAGAAGCAAAAGCAGTAAAGATGTTAAATGACAACCAAACTGCACGGGCTAAGTCAAAATTATTTATAAAAGCAAATGGCAGGTATATTATGAACTCAAAGAAGGGGTAGGCATAATAATAATTTTTTATGTAAGGAAGGATTTTCAGAGATTGTGCAAGTTGCAATAACAATTGATGGGTTTCTTTTGAATAAGGACTTATTGCTTGTTTGAGAAACTGGCTCGTTCCAACCCAATGAACAAAAAAATCCTCACCACCATAAATATTTCGGACTATTAACCAATTTATGATAGTTAACCCAATGAATACAATAAAATAATTACTTAGATGATAAATATGTATAAAATTTAAGAATTGTTCTTTTAATAATTGTAAGATATTAATGAGATTATTCTTTTTCATTGATAATTATTCAATTTAGTCTCTCTTAAATATTTATTTTTATTTGCCAGACGAGATATTTTCCCACTGCTTGTTTTAATTAGCCACTTTTCATTAACCAGGTATACATTTTTTAATGCTATTGATGAGTTACGAGTTACATTATCTCTTATTTTTTCTTCCAAGGATTCAATATCATTAATATTTTTTTCTATCTCTGCAACGATCACAACTTCTTCAGTGCCAATCTCTTCATTATAAACTCCAAAGGCAACCACTCTACCTGGATGCACACCGGGAACTTCCATTGCTAATGATTCTAAATCCTGTGGGTAAATATTCTTTCCTCCAACAATTATCAAGTCTTTTTTGCGACCGCTAACAAATAATTCACCATCTACTTGATAACCTAAATCACCGGTTTTGAACCACCCATCAATAAATGCTTTTTGAGTTTCGTCTGGTCGATGATAAAATTCAGTTAACATACAATTACTCTTGATAATTATTTCACCTACATGTCTGTCGTCTAGCTCAGTCCCGTTTTCTGCAATTATTTTTACTTGCACATTGTCAATAGGTTTCCCAGATGAGACCATTTTAATTGTTGGCTGATTTGGTATAGAAGGTTTTGCAATCCCTTTAGATTGATAGGTATTTTGATCAATTTCATCGACAACTATTTCTGAATCAATTCCCCCTTGGGAAACAGCAAAAACATTTTCCGCCATGGCATAACAAGTTGCTAATGCGGACTTATTAAAATCATACGGCAAAAATTTATTTAGAAACCTTTGATGACTCTCAAATTTGATTGGTTCTGAGCAATTGATAACCGCGCGCAAACTTGAGAGGCTCAGATTTTCAAGTTGAGATTCTCTAATTTTACTTGCACAAAAGTTATAGGCGAAGTTTGGTAACCAACAAAGAGTTCCGTGATAATCTGAGATGGCTTTAAATAATTTCACAGGAGCACGAATCCAATCGAATGGGGACATCAAAATAAGCGGAATGCGCAATAATATCGGAATTAAAAAACATGCAATTAAGCCCATATCATGATACAGTGGTAACCAACTAACGATTACATCATTTGAATCTAATCGGATGGCCTTTCGATAACTTATCAACTGGTTATAAACAGCCTGATGAGAAAGAGCAACACCTTTCTGTAAACCAGTTGTTCCAGACGAATGTTGCAATAACACAATATCATGTGGTGAGCGTATTAAACCCCCAATTTTATTTAAATCAATAATGTTACATTTATGAATATTCTCTACTAGAATGATTGACCGAACCGAAGTGTTGTTTCCTAGACCAACAAGAATTTCTTTTTGGAATTGCCTATAAGTGATTATAGATGATGGTTTTGTTATCGCAACAAGTGCAGCTAAATCAGCACAATATTTTTCAGGAATCAGTTTTTCGGTTAAAAAAGGCATAATCGAAGGAATGCAGCCATGTAAAATGCAACCAAAATAGGAAAAAATTAAATCAAGCCCATGCTCCAATACTATGACAACAACCTCACCGGGTTTAATACCACTTTTTTCTAACTCTCTAGTAAAGCATATGGATTGATCGATTAATTTTTGGTAAGTAAGTGATATATCTTTTTCCCCACTTTGTTGAATAACTAATACCTCTTTATCCGGAACTTTTTCATATGAATCAAGAAGTAAATTTGCAAGGTTTGGCATGATTATTTTTTTCGCGAAATGATAATATCGGCTAATTGAGAAAGATTATCGAATGTCTGAGCATTTAATTCAGTATCTGCTATCTGCACTGAAAACATGTCTTCAACAAATAATGCCAAATCTACTAAGCTAAAAGAATCTACTAGGCCACTGCTAATAATTGCTTCATCTGCAGTAATGATTCGTTGAGGTTTTTTGAGAATATCAGTTGCTATTCTTTTACCAAGTAACTTAATAATTTCTTCTTTATCGATTTTGCCCATCAATAATTAATTACCTTATTAATAATTATTTCTTTAAACAAATGGTTTCGTTGATTATTTCAATCATGTTGCTGCATAATTTTGCGACACCCTTTGGGGTCATATGAATTGCTGAATTAGTAAATTCTTTCTCGTTCACCAAATTCCATAAATCATAATACTTTAATCCGTTCTTATTTACGAAATTTTGCAAATAACCACGATATTGGTCATACGCCCAGCGTGGGTAATAATAGTTATAACGTATATGGCTGTTCTCTCCATGACTAATCAGAATTGGTTCGTTAATAAGAATTATTGGAAGATCCAAACTTTTCGACATCTTTTCTAAGATGTCAAATGCTAATTCATCTTTAGGCAATAAGGGTGGTCTCCAATCATGAAACGAATCGTCTTCTTCGAAGTCTCGCAATGCAGGTGAAAAAGTTTGCGGCAAATCCTGGTCAATTTTTGTAGAAGCCCACATAGCACCATAAAGCTGAAGTCGAATTAAGTCATGTATATTTCTCCTTTGTCCAATGATTGTCTTGGAGTAAAAATCCGGCAATGTGATATCACTGAGATAGTAATTTTTTAATTTATATTTATTTACCAATAACTGTACTTCTGTTGGATTATTAGTAACAATAGGCGATGATAGTTGATTGACCATTGGGAATGATTCTAAAGTCACAAACCATAGAATCAGATCAGGAGAGTAAGACAATGAACGATTAATTATCATCATGTCTTTAAATAAAGATAAAGTTGGGTAGCCCATGTTATATACCTTTATTTTTTTCCCATCACATGTAGTAAATGAATGTTCGTTTATTTGACCTGAAATAGTATTCTGATTATCTAAGCGAATCCCCCATACTGAAGAATCACCAATTAATAAAATGCGAAATTCATCATCATTTTTTTGCGCTTTATTAATTTTTAATGATGAAAACATTGCATCTAGATTATTCAAAGTAAGATTGTATGATTTATTAGGATTTTCTCCAAAAGGTAATCTATCTCTCCCCTCAAATAGAATGTTATACAAGGATATTTTTCCATATGGATAATTATAGAGTTTTGTAAAGAGAATATTTAATACTAAAAAGATAAATAACGCTTTAAGAATAGTATTTCTAAGGAATCGATATTGGCTCATACTTATTTCAAAAACCAAATAATTTTTGAAAAACATGAAGACCTGTGTTGATATCATTTATTGCAAACCAAGTCCATCCAACAGTAACATACACAAAGGTGATAAATATTGATAAATATCTCATTATATTTAATACGTTTGAAGGTAAATGGAGATCGTCTATTATTGGTTGAATAAATGATGACCAACGATTTTGGATAAATAATCCAAGACCATGCCACAAACCCCATATGATGAAATTTATGCTAATTCCATGCCACAACCCAATTAGTACCATTGTGCTTACCTGGGTGATAAAGAGTAATAACTGTGGAGAGATCTTTTTGTAATTTATTTTGAAAAATCGGTTGAAAGGATTAAAAAAATATGAACGAAACCATTGTGTTAATGTCATATGCCAACGATTCCAAAATTGAGTTAGATTTTGGGCACTAAATGGTTTATTAAAATTTTCAGGTAACTTTATTCCTAAACAATTAGAGATTCCAATAGCAATATCGGTATACCCACAGAAATCGAAATAAATCTGAATTGAATAGGCAAATAAGTGTATCCATAACCAATAAGAAGAAGTTGATTGAAGTGCAATTATCGTATTCACTGAAATAATAGATAGACTATCAGCGATAACAAATTTATTAAATAAACCGATCATTATTCTTCTCAAACCGATAATAAGGTCAGTTCCTCTATCTTTTTCTTCATTGGTAATTTCTTGATCAAAATGTTCTATCCGGTCTATGGGTCCAGCAGTAATTGCAGGGAAATATATCGCAAATGATAAGAAACGGTCCAAATCAATTGGAAGATAACGACCTGTTTGTTTATCACGAATTATGTGGAGAAGCCGAAATGCCAGGTAGGAAAACCCAATCCAACGAATTTCATCAATTTTAATATGGGCGGTCCCTCCGGAAATAGATTGCGACCAACTAGCAATTTTTAGTAGGAATGTTGGGGACTTATATATTATAAAAATACCAATAAGCAGTATAAAAAATATATAGGAGTAAACTAATTTAAACTTGTCGGTAATACTTAAGATAAGTAATAGTAGAAATATGATGAATAACAATTTCAGAATAAGGGAAAGTTGAGGTGGAGAAGTTTTTAGAATTAATACTTCTTTAAATGGATTTCCCATCATTGTTATGGTCATAAAAATGGAAATTAATATTAGTAAAGTCGCAATATTATGTTTAAGAAATATTTTTGATTTTGGAGTAACAATTACCCAGCTTAATAGAATTAAGAATATTGATATGGAGGGAAACCAATAATCCCAATTTCGAAAGATTATGTTAGGTTGTAACCAATATAAAACAATTATGCTGAGGATAAAAACGAATTGCTTCTTATATCGATAATTAAAAATAATTCGGTAAATTATTACTATTGCCAAAAAAATGGCAATTTGATTAAAACTCATTAGAAACCCTGATATATCCAGAGTGGGGAAGTATCAGAAATAAAAATAATTAAAAGAATTAATATAATCGCGAGTGTAATAGCCCAAATATTTTCTTTCTTTCTATCTGTTGGATCAGGTCCTATTTGTTCTGACATATTCGCCATTCACCGTCTTCGAGTATTAATTGAAAAGTACGCTTGCTGAGATCGATTTCTTGGATTTCATTTTCATATGTCAATTTAATTTTTCCCTGACAAATTACTATTGCAGAGCCCTCATTCTCAAAATTTGTTTGACAACTAACTCCATCAAGTGATGCTCTAACACTGAGCAATGACTCTACCTCCTTTTGAGCCTCCGCTTCCCATTGTTTACATGATAGTGAAACCGCTGATGAAGTATCCTGGTTAATTAATGAATTGAGGTAGGATTCAATTGTTTTAGCTGGATCACGCATAGTTTGATTACATCCTACAAAGAGATACGTAGCGATTAGCACTACAAGAATTAATAATTTCGTTTTATTTTCCATACTCCATCTCCTGGTGAGGAATGTCCAAACAGGGTGAAATTATAAACTTACCCCATTAATTTCAACAAGTAACCTACTTAAAATAACGATTTTATTAAGTATTAAATTCGAAACTGTTTTATAGTTCTATACCGTAAATTCGATGATTTTTATATGGTTTAACGCCTAAATTTATCAAATCTTTACGCATTTGAGTTGCTGTTTCTGCCACTTGGGTAAGTTCACCATGAATAAAATGAAATTGACTTGCTGTCTTTTCTATTTCAGAGAATAACAACGCATTTCCCCCACGTCCTTGAAACTCAGGGAGTATCCCTACACCATTAAATGAAACCCAATCTGTACGTTTAAGTTCTAATAAATAATCAAGGATAGACCAAGGATACAATGCACCTTTTTGTCTTTGAAGTGCTGCAGATATGTCAGGAAAGGCAAAAAGAAAACCAACAACATCATCATGGTATGTGATAACCTTAATTAATTCAGGTACTGCTACAACCATAATATTATCTAAAATAAATTTTATTTCCCGATCTGTAAGAGGATAATATTCCCAGTTATTGATAAAGGTCTTATTATAGGCGTGACCAATTTTATTTGCCCATTTCTTTAATTCACTTTTACTTCTAAAACGTTGAACTTTAAAGTAACCTCTTTCCTCAACTTTTCGAGCCACTGCATGGACTTTTTCAGGCATTTTAAAATCTTTAATACATGTATAGCAAGATACCCAATCGACAACCTTTTTAAACCCCATGTTTTCTAAAAATCTTGGGTAGTTTGGAAGATTGTAATTCATCATGGTCATCATTTGCCTATGTTCGAAACCCTCTACTAACACACCATACCCATCAAAAGGCGAGAACCCCTTGGGTCCTAAGAATGTTGTCAAAGAACGCTTTTTAACCCACTCAAATGCATAACTAAACATTTCGTTAGCGACAGCCTGATCGTCAATGCATTCGAATAAATAGAAAGATGCCTGTTTTTTATTATGATAACGGTTATAAGGTTTATTTTCTAGGAGAGCCATACGCCCTACCATTTGTTTATTATCACGTGCAACAATAAAATCAGCATCTGAATGTTCATAGTATGGATGTTTGTCTTTATTTAACATCATACGAACATCTGCGAGTATAGGTGGAACCCATTGAGGGACATCGGTATATAATGAAAAAGGGAACTTAACAAATTCATCTACTAGTTTTTTATTATGAAGATCTATTTTATCAATTGTTATCATTTATTTTCTCCATTATGATTATTTGTCCATTTTATGAGTATATTACAAAATTATTTAATGAATTCATTATGCTTATAACACATTCTAACTAAAAGAGAATCGAAATGGCTAATTCAATATTGAAAAAGGAAATTTTTGAACAAGCTGATGCAATTAATAATTTATTAAAATTAGAGGTAAATCATATACAAAATATCGTAGAAAATATTTGGGGTAAATTCCAATATATTGTTATCGCTGCGAGAGGAAGTTCAGATAACGCTGCCCGTTATGCTCAATATTTGTTTGGTGTTGTGAATAGAATCAATGTTGCGCTAGCTGCACCATCTCTTTTTTCTATTTACAAAACGCCCCCAAATCTTTCTGGAGCATTAGTTATCGGAATCTCACAATCAGGACAATCCCCTGATATTGTGTCTGTTTTAGAAGAAGCACGGAAACAAAATTGTGCCACCTTGGCAATTACCAACGACATCAATTCTCCACTTGCTATGATATCTAAGTTTGTTATTCCATTACATACGGGGAAGGAAATGGCTGTTGCAGCTACAAAATCTTATACATCATCTCTGGCTGCACTAGCTGTGTTATCCTGTTTCATTGCAAAAGATAAGAAAAGACTATCAGAATTATCACTAGTGCCTGATTTAATTAATGCCACACTATCGATGAATTGTGAAAAAATCGTTCATATCCAAAGATATCGCAATATGGAAAATTGTATTGTTATTGGTAGAGGATTTAATTATGCTACTGCCTTTGAAATTTCTCTGAAGATCAAGGAGCTTACTGGTATAGTAACCACACCATACTCTTCTGCTGATTTCTTTCATGGACCTATTGCAGCAATTCATAAGGGATTTCCAGTGATGATTATTTCGTTTGAAGGTGCGATGAATCAAGATGTTATTTCGCTGCAAGAGCGGCTTATCTCGCTAGGAGCAGAAATCATTTCAATTTCTAATATTGAAAAGGTTAATCAAAGAAGCGATTTTATATTTAAATTTCCAGATCGAATTTCAGAATGGATTTCCCCAATGGTGGCTGTTGTTCCAGGACAACTATTCGCCCATCAATTGACTATTGAAAAAGGATTAAATCCTGACCAACCTGTAGGATTATCGAAAGTCACTAAGACATTTTAATATTAATACTTGTTTATTCAATCTATTATAATCACATGAAAAATTTATTGAAGAGAATTAACTTAGGAGAATGATTTGGAAAAATTCATTATCGAAGGCGGAAAACCTCTACATGGTGAAGTAACACCTTCGGGTAATAAAAATTCTGCCCTCCCTATCTTAGCAGCTTGTTTATTGACCGATCAACCTGTAATTCTTCATAATATTCCCAATATCTTGGACGTCAAGACGATGAGATCGTTATTAGAAAGTCTTGGGGTACACATTACAACTATTGATGAGCACACCTGGAAAGTACAAGCAAAAGAAATGCGCCCTGCAGATTTAGACCCGGAACTCTGTCAAAATATACGAGCGAGCATTCTACTTGCAGGTCCCATGACCTCCCGTTGTGGAAATCTTCACTTGCCTCCACCTGGTGGCGATGTAATTGGTAGGCGGAGGGTTGATACCCATATCATGGCTTTAAAGGCTTTAGGAGCTGATGTAACTTACAACAGAAATTTCACATTTCATGCAAAGAAATTAATTGGTACAGAAATGTTATTAGATGAAGCCAGTGTGACAGGAACTGAAAATGCGATTATGGCAAGTGTGTTAGCAGAAGGTCGCTCCATCATTCGCAACGCTGCTTCTGAACCTCATGTTCAAGAATTATGTCATTTTCTTAATTCTCTAGGTGCGAAAATTGAACAGATTGGTTCTAATACTCTCACGATTGAGGGAGTAAAGAAACTTGGTGGAGGAGAATTCCATATAGGTCCTGACTATCTTGAGGTTGTAAGTTTTATTGGTGCATGTGCGGTTACACATGGGAGAATTCGAATAAAAAATTCAGGCCATCATTATCTAAATATGGTTAGATTGGTATTTAATAGGCTTGGAGTAAATTGGGAAGTCGAAGGAGATGATATTATCGTTCCAGAGAGTCAACGATTAATTATTGAACCAGATTTGGGAGGTGCAATACCAGAAATCAGTGTGATGCCATGGCCTGCATTCCCAACTGATTTAATGAGCATCGCCATCGTAGTGGCAACTCAATCGAGAGGAACCGTCCTTTTTCATGATTGGATGTATCCCAGTCGTATGTTTTTCACAGATAAATTGGTTGGGATGGGGGCACATATCGTATTATGTGATCCACACCGCTGTATCGTTCAAGGTCCGAGTAAATTATATGCCGAAAAAATGGAAGGACCAGACATTCGGGCAGGAATGGCACTTTTATTAGCCACATTATCTGCTGAAGGATGTTCCACAATTCGTAATGTTGGGCAAATAGACAGAGGGTATGAAAAGATTGACGAGAAATTATCTCAATTGGGTGCCAAGATAACTCGTGTTAAATCTTAATTAAATTTTTAGGATGTGAAATTATTTTTTTTGTGAATTTACTACATCTAAAAATTGATTTAAAGTTTCTCTTAATGTTGCTTCAGGTACCGCCCCTACCTGACGGTGAACAATTTTCCCATCAAATACGAACAACATAGTGGGAATTCCTTGAATCCCATATCTAGATGCCCATTCTTGATTTTCATCTGTATTAACTTTTGCAATAATAACTTTACCTTCTAATTCTTTGGCCAATTTATCGAGAACTGGGGCCACCATTTTACAAGGGGCACACCAGGGAGCCCAAAAATCAACAATCACCGGTAAGGAAGATTGCAAAACCGTTTTTTCAAAAGCAGAATCGGTTACGTGAATTGGTTCGTTCATTAACTAATTTCTCCTGATAATGTTATTAAAAGTACCAGCCATAGCAGGCTATTTTACCTCAGATTGCCTAATATGGCTGGCACTTTTTATTAACTTTTATTGTTTATTTCGCCTTTACAGTAATTGTCTTCGGTTTCACTTCTTCTGCCTTAGGTAATGTGAGCCGCAAGACACCGTTCTCAAAACTTGCTTCAGCTTTATCTGCAACTACCTGAGTCGGTAATGCAATTGAGCGAGAGAAGGAACCGAATCTTCGTTCGCGGATATGTACGTTAGAATTTTTAATTTCTTCATCCTCCTTGATCTCACCACGAATTGTTAGCACATCACCTGAAATTGAAATGTTTAGGTCATCAGGTTTGACACCGGGAACAGAGGCTTTGACGATAATGTTATCATCTGTCTGGTACATATCCAAGGTTAACGCACCAGCGCCTTCATATCCCAACACAGGGCTGCGAGTAAAAAAATCATCAAAGACTCGATCCACAACATCTCGCACATTCAACATTTCCCGCATAGGATCCCAACGTATTAAGTTAGCCATATTTACCTCCTTTACAGTAAATATTGAATTTTGCATAACTTAATTAATTTTTATTAATTTTTCGATAACATTTCATCAAATTTTTATTAAATTAGTGATTTATTTTTTACGTTTATAGTCTACAAATCGATAGCCTACTCCCCTCTCAGTTAGTATATACTTTGGATTCGTGGGGTCTTCTTCTAATTTTTGACGAAGATAATTTACATACAAACGAACATAATGTGGTTCATCTCGATATTCATATCCCCATACACGGGATAAGATTTGATCATATGTCAATACCCATCCAGCATTTTGGACAAGATGATATAGCAAGCGATATTCAGTTGGTCGTAATTTAACCAACTGGCCTGCAACCCTAATTTCTCTGCGACCAAAATCAATATTCAATCTATCATCAACTTGAATGGATTCCTTGCTATCTGCATCGGTACTCTCGACTCTTCTCAGAACAGCTTTAACTCGACTGATCAATTCTCTAGGACTAAAAGGTTTGGTGACATAATCATCAGCGCCCAATTCAAGACCTTTTACGCGATCATCTTCTTCACCTTTTGCAGTTAACATGATTACGGGAATATTACTAATCTCACGAACCAGACGCAGAATTTCAAAACCATCAATATCTGGAAGCATGATATCCAGCAACATTAAATCAGGCATTTCGGTGCGTAGTTTATCCATTGCAGACTGACCGCGATATGCTTCTATCACATTAAACCCATCGTGTTCCAGATTAAGACGAATGAAACGAGCCATTCTTTCTTCATCATCGACCACTAATATCTTCGCTGCGGGTTTCTTTTCAGGGTTCATTGTTTCTTCTCCATTTAAAAAAATGTTCAATCTCAAACGAATTATATTTTAATTATAATTAGCTCGTAATTATATGCACGCAATAGACAGGAGCTGCTATTAATGGATTTCCTAGGAAAAGGCAAAGTTGTAGCAATAAAAACCTCACCAGATACTGTTTTAAGTGATTATTTTCAAATAATCAAATTATCCAATCTGAAGCAATCACTACCTCAAAAATATAAGACTGGTTTAAAGATTAATATTTCCTGGCAGACTTGGTATCCAGCCTGCTCTACAACCCCTTGGCAACTTGAAGGAACAATTTTGGCTTTGCAAAATTTGGGATATAAGGACATTATAGGAATTCATAATGATACAGTGGTTGTAGATGTTCGTGAAGGTGAATTTAATAATAAACACCGATTCATAACAGATAAGTATAAAATTCCTTGTATCTATCTCTATGAAGAAAAATTTGAATGGTTCAAATATGAGCCTAAAAAGCCATTTCTTGTTTTAGACAAAATCTACCCAGATGGGGTATATATTCCTAAAGCACTTGTTGGTTTAAATATAATTCACCTACCAACTATAAAGACTCATGTTTTTACCACAATAACAGGTGCGATGAAAAATGCCTTTGGTGGATTATTACATAGAAATCGCCATTGGACTCACAGCCAAATACACGAAACACTAGTTGATTTATTAATGATTCAGCAAGATATTCATCCCGGTATTTTTGCCATAATGGATGGAACATTTGCAGGTGATGGGCCGGGACCACGCGCCATGCGATGGCACGAAAAGGATATTATCCTAGCGTCATCAGACCAAGTGGCGATTGACGCCATTTCAGCAAAATTACAAGGATTTGATCCTATGTCGCTGCGTTTTATTCGATTAGCTCATGAAATGGATCTAGGAGTTGGTGATCCTAAGGAAATTGAAATAATTGGTTACGATATAAGTAAAGAGCGATCATGGGGGTTTGTTCAGGAAGACACATTTGCATCTTGGGGCCAAAAATTAATCTACCACGGTCCATTAAAACCATTTGAAAAATTATTACTACGTACCCCAATTGTACCTTGGAGTTACTTTGCCAGTAATTTTTATCATAATGTTTACTGGTATCCATTTGTAGGTAGAAAACGTGTGCTTAAAGCATTAAATACTAAATGGGGAATGCTTTTTAAAGAATATGGAAATGGTCAGGTGGTATTGCCGGGAATGGAAGGAAAAACCGTTTTTCAATTTATAGTTCTCTTAATTATATTAACTTCAATAATCTTTATGTTGATCAAATTAATCGGTTGATAATTTTTATGAACCAAAGCTTTCATCTTTTTCAATTGCAGAAAATCGACAGCCAAGTCCTTATTGCCAAAACAAGGATTAATGAAATAAAGCAACAACTTGATGAGAGCCCTGAATTACTCGAAGTAAGAGAGGAATTAAACAACCAGAACATCATTTTTCAAAAATCTAAATCTAACCTTAAGATGTTAGAGGATGAGGTTGAGGTAAAAAAAATAAAGTTACAGGAATGCGAGTCAAAATTATATGGTGGCGCAATTCAAAATCCTAAAGAACTTCAAGATTTGGAAAATGAACAGGCGATGTTAAAAAAGTTAGTCGGTGAACTCGAAGAAGAATTATTAGAAAAAATGATTGCACATGAAGAAATTCAAAAGTCTCTTAATTCCATAAATGAAAAGTATAAAAAAATTGAAACCCAAGTGTTGACAACCCAATCATTATTAATCTCAGAAAAAGATAATTTAGAAAATTTTATCAACAAAGCTGCTAAAGAAAGAGAAGCGCGAGTCAGCCAATTGAATGAAGGACTACTTTCGCAATATGAAAAACTTAAAAGTGAGAAAAAAGGTGTGGCAGTGGCTAATCTCGTCGATGATGCCTGTTCAGAGTGTGGCACGATTTTAACTCCAGCACAACGACAAGCTGCCAAATCCTCAGGTGGTTTATTTTATTGTCCAAGCTGCCGAAGAATTATTTATGGTGGGTAAAAAGAGTCGCTTTTAGTAAAAGTATTACTTTTTTACTTTCAATCCCCTGGATTTTTAACAATTTTCTTCTTACCCCTGCACCTCTTATGATTTGAACCTGATTTTGAGGAACGCCCAGTACCTTTGCTAGATAACGAATTATCTCAATGTTTGCTTTTCCTTCAACCGGTGGTGATTTTACATATAAGCGCACGACATCATTATCAGTAATTTCAACAATTTTTGTGCACGCTTTATTTGGTGAAACAATTAATTCAATAACCGCCTGGTTATTCATTTAAGGATATTATTACCCCAAATCTACCGGTTTTTCCATTTTCACCTCGATGTGAGAAAAAATCGTTTGTATGACATGCAGTACAAATTCCTGCAACCTCAATTTGTTCCACGCCGATCTCTTTTAAACTAATTAAATTTGCTTTCCATAAATCTAGGAATAATACACCACTACGATTTAGTATTAATTCATCGCAATGGAGTGGAAAACTTCTTCGAGTTTTTTCTACAACATCTTCACCAATTTCATAATGATCAACCCCAATAGAGGGTCCAATGCCTACCTGTATATCTTTTGGATTTGAATGAAAGTACTTAATAAAATTATTTACTGTTTTTTGAACAATTTTATTAAGAGTCCCAATCCAACCTGCATGGACTATTCCAATTGCTTGATTGACAGGGTCCACTAGTAGAATAGGAACACAATCAGCAAATCTCATTAGCAGAGCTACATTCTTCGTATTGGTGATGATTGCATCACCTCTTATGTAATTTTCATCGCGACTACGAGGTCGATCTATCAAAATGACTTTTGAGCTATGAACCTGCCATACATCAAAAAAGCTATTATGGTCTAAATTTAATGCAGCAAGAATTCTATTACGGTTATTTATTACATTCTCTCGTGAATCTCCCACTGTGGTTGATAAATTTAGGCTGGCAAATGGCTCTGGACTGCACCCTCCATGTCGTAAAAATATTCCATGATTTATGGGTAAACCAGTGAATGATTCGAATTGATAGTAGTGAATATTTCCTGATTTTTGTAAAATCATGGCCATTTCAATCATTCTGAACAATGGTCAGCATTGTACTTAGACAAAACAAAAGTTTCTTCCAATAATGGGAATAGAAAAAGTCCTGTAGTGATCCCAAAAAGAGAGCCGGTTATTGTGCGGAGAAGTGGTGTACTTTCACGGTATGGTAAAAATGATAGAAGATGGATTCCCAACCCGCCAAATTGGGTAACACCGTCAATTGCCATAGGCACTAATCCAACAAGAATCCAGATCCACCAGGGAATACTTTTTGTTTTTCTTCCTGTGGCTTGAAAATAAACACAAATGAGTATCAAGGAACCGTATATTGAAATGTCCCGCTGACATAATGCCACTTTATAACCCATTACCTCGTTACCTGTAAACGACCTAGCAAAAATTAAATCTATAGCAATATCACCGGTTATTTGTTCATAACTGATCATATTGGAACCCACCATTTGGCGTGGATAATAAGTCTGTAATCCAAATAAGAACCAGGAACGAAATGCCAATTGATGACAAAATGGACTATATATTTTATAGATTAGGTTTCCCAAATTTGTCCAACCTAAATGCATAAAAATTGGAGCAAAAAAAGAAATGCCAAAATATAAAGTTAAAAATAAGCAGATTATCAAGAGATAATTTTTTTCAAACCAGCGTGTCATTTACTTTTTATTCGATATCAATAAAGCTGCTCTATTACTTTTATTTTGGTACTGGTAAATGTGTTATCCGTTATATCCCCAACTGTAAAATCAACAGTTGGTGTTGTCCAGCGGAATATCCATTTGGCATCCTGTGGCGATACATTCACACAACCGTGCGACCTAGGCGTTCCAAAGTCATTATGCCAGTGGGTGGAATGAATGGCTACCCCTTCTCCGATAAATAAAGATGTCCAAGGTACTGCCATGGTATCCCAACCCGCGCCTGTACCCCCACCGGACATATGGAGTGAAATTACTTTCCTCCAAATCCAGAATTCACCTGGAGAGGTTGCCCATTTATCTGAAGGTAATCCATTTTCATCCAACTTGACACCAGTTGAAACTTGACAATAATACACCTCACGATTACCCTCATAACAAGAAAGCGATTGATGATTAATATTAATTTCGATGTGTTTATCGATAACATCCGAGTGAATAGGTGAAATTTCATCCTGAGTGATAGGGCGGAAAGCTTTTGCATCTGCCAAGAAAATATCACCATAACTACCATAACGCTCATTAATTCTATAAAGAATATTACCTTCAGAATCGTTGGTTATTTCATCTACCCATACTACCTGACTATAATATAAACGCCATAAAGAAGTTGGTGCTTCACTCAGCCATGGTGCACGAGTAGGAGGGTTATAAATCTGTAAATTTACATAAGGAACTGTGACCTCAGCCCACATACCTGGACCTTTATCTGTTTGAAGAGGTAAAGTATTAACCGGTTGATTTGGTAAATTTTGAACAGGCTGTAAACTGGATGCGTAAATGTAACCCTCTGGTGTCTCTACCCACCTTCTATTTATCTTACCTGTAGGTGCTGCACCAACAACTTCACGCAACCAAATAACACATTCATCTTCACCTAGAGTTCTGACAATATTACTATCCACTGATGGTTTAGTGCGGATAGGTAATGTGTTGGGTAAGTAGACAGTATTACGACCTAAATACTTTGCATCTGGTATTTGTAATGAAGGGATTCTCTTATTTATAGGAAGTTGCGATAACGCAAATCCCCCTACTCCTACCAGGCCAGTTTTAATGAATTCGCGACGTGTGAAGTTAGGTTTTCGTGACATATTTATGAAGATACTTTCTTATATTTATTTTGTCAATTAATAAATTATGTATCCATTAAATTTATCATTAGTTATTAGTTCATATATTTTTTCAATATCCTCTGACCATAAATCATCTTCATCCCGAAAAGGAACAATTTCATTTATTTTTTCAAAAATATTTTTTGTACCTTTTCCTAATGTAAGATCAGATCTCTGCGTGAAGCGAAGATTAATTGCTCTCACAGCAGTAAATATTTCAATGGCTAGTACTTTAAGAGTATTTCTTATTATTTGATTAGTATGTCGTGCTGAATTCATGGCGTTGGCATTATGGTCTTCCTGACCACCAGATGTAGGAAGAGATTGAACAGAATCAGGTGATGCCAGTACCCTGTTTTCTAATACCAGGGATGCAGCTGCGTATTGAGGGATCATCACGCCAGAATTTAACCCTGGCTCTGTTTTTGTAGAAATTAACATTTCAGGTAAGCCATTGTTTAATTTACTATCCATAAGTAAATACATTCTACGTTCAGATATCGCGGATAATTCAGCCAATGCTATTCCGAGATAGTCCATGCCAAGTGCTATTGGTTCACCATGAAAATTTCCCCCAGAGATAACCTCATCCCCAATAATTAAAGGATTATCAGTTGCGGCATTAATTTCTTTCTCAATAGTGTTTTTTACAAATTCTATGATATCTAAGATCGCACCATGAACTTGTGGAGCGCATCGAATGGAATATGGGTCTTGTACATGAGGATGGCTATCAATAAAAGTACTTCCTGATAGTAATTTATCAATCACTCTAGCCACCGTAATTTGACCAGGAAGATTTCTGACAGCGTGATAAAGAGAATTAAAAATAGCGCGTTTGGCAAGACTTGCCTCAGCACTTAATGCACATGCAATGTTTGCTATCTTTAAACAGAGTTGAGCATCCATTACAGCCAATGAGCCTAACGCAGCACTAAAAGTTGCCCCGTTAATTAATGCCAACCCATCTTTATGCTTTAACTCTATACGATTAATTCCAGCTGATTGCATTGCTTGTTTACCCGACAAAAGCTGACCTTGGTAAAATGCCTGACCTGATTGATCTTCTCGATCACCAATATCTTTGCTTATCACCAGAGCCATCTGTGCAAGTAAATTAAGATCCCCAGAAGAACCTAAAGAGCCCTGATCCAATACAAGCGGAGTAACTCCTTCATTCAACATCCTTACCAGTGTTTCGACAACTTCGATTTGGATACCTGAAAGCCCTTTTGCAAATGAATTAATACGAATACAAATAGCGGCTTTAACTGCTTCTTCTGGTAGTGGATTACCTACCCTTATAGCATGACTGAGTATCAAATTTCTATTAAGTTTGAAATTTTGCTCAATTGGAATTTTTTTATTCGCAAAAATTCCAAATCCTGTATTAATTCCGTATAAGGCAACATCCTTGTTTTCAAGGTTTAATAAATTTTTATGAGATTCAGTTATTTTATTATAGCTATGCGAAGCTATGATAATTTTTTCATTATGTCTACAAACCTGAGAAATTTTTTCTAAGGTTAAATTTTCTCCATCGATTTCTATCATTTTTTATTCATTCTCCTATGCTCTCGCTCCATTTCCCTTAATAAATCACGTTTAGCTATCTCTTCCCGTTTATCATATAATTTTTTACCTTTAGCCAATGCAATTTCAATCTTGGCTATTCCATCTTTAAGATAAATTGCTACAGGAATAATGGTGAGACCTTTTTGTTGGACTCCATTCCATAAGTCCCTAATCTCTTTCTTTTTCAATAGCAAACGTCGATTTCTTTTAGGGTCATGGTTTTCTCGACTTGCTGGGTCATAAGGTGCGATATGTGCATTAATCAACCACACATTACGATCTTTGATTTGAACGAATGCTTCAGTTATACTTGCTTTTCCAGCACGTATGGATTTTATTTCACTGCCTTTAAGCGATAAGCCCGCTTCAAAGTGTTCCATTAAATGAAATTCATATCTGGCTTTGCGGTTCGTGGCAACAATTTTTTTACCCATATTTGGATTGTATCATTTTGAAAAACATTATTTGGTAAAACTTTCAATTCTTAGAGAAATTTTCTGCAATTCTTCAGGAGAGACGAACTTTATTAATTTCACATCTTGTTCATTTGCCCACTGTCGAAGCGATTTACCCCAATGAAGCAAGGTATGTGTGTCTGCAGGATAATGAGATTTTCTAGCACCGATATTTACCCATTTAAAATCTTCTAATTCATTTTCCCACTCATTGTAAGGAACCATATCCGGTGTGATCGAAAAAGTTGATAGGGGAGAAAAAAATACTGGTTGATATTTAGGAAAATGTTTTTTCATCTGCCTTAATAAATTTAGACTATCAGGAGTATTAAAAATCAACCATAACGGTAAAAGACCACCCTTAGCTACGGATGTTAGGTCATATTGGGTGAACATCTCAACAATTGTGCCACGAGGAAGCACATCATTTATTTGCAACCATAATTCATGACTATAAAAGGCTAATTTGGAAAAATTATGTGGATTTTCGTAACGAATTTTGATAAATTGATAACCATTATTTTTACAAAATATTTTCAGCGAGTCATTAAATTCAGGTTCACTACCCCATTCTGATTCATTTCTATTCAATAAATTTTTATTCTCCAGAAACCAACGAGAACAAGAAAAATTATTCTTTTTGCAATATTCTGTGATTTCTTGATTACCATCAATAAATGCTCTATCATTAAAACCTCCCCAACCCCCAACCTGAAAATAATTACGTTCCCCAACAATAAATTGATGCCAATGACACCCACCTTCGAGGTAAATCAAAGTCCCATGAGTTTTTAAGTGTTTTTTGATGAAATTTTGGTATGTGGTTGGTAGGTCGATTAATTTCAATCGTAAATGATTTACATTACGAATTAACCACCCATCATGAACCGGATCAAAATGTTGTATGCTAATTATTTGAGGGAACTTTTTTGTCAATAATTTCGCTATTTTTATCGATCTTTGATAATATTCATTTACATCAGCATTTTTTGATCCACCTTTCAAGGTAAGTACAAATGAATGAGGAAGAAAGGGTGCATGTAAAGCTGCAGCGATATGACCCACTGCTCCACCCATCGGGACACCAATAATGATTGATTCATACTTCTTATTCTCGAGGTAATAATCTCTTATTCGTTCCTCTAATAAAATTTGCAAATTAATCCTTTTGGCTATATTTTCATCAAGTGCCATAGTTCTTTGAACACCAGGTAACAACCATAAGGCTATTTTTTGTGGAAAATATCCAATCATCGTGAGGGCAATTTGTTCAAACCGATTAAAAATAAAGAAGTCACAATATTCGTTATGAAGTACTGCGTTAATTGCCCTCGTTAGATATGGTGAGGAACTTTCTCTGCTTTCTATCATTTTGTATAATATTTCCAACTATTTAATATTCGAAAAAGATTATATCTATTAAATTAAGGAGTTTATGCCGAAGAAAATATCATTAGCACTGGGAGGTGGGGGTATTAAAGGATACGCTCACATTGGAGTTTTGCGCCAGTTAATACTTGAGGGTTATGAAATATCAGCTATTGCCGGTACCAGTGCTGGAGGAATCGTCGGTGCGTTATATGCAAAAGGTTATTCACCAGATGAAATTGAAGATTTTATTAGTGATTTTGACCCACGTCATTTATTTAAAAGTCAAGCTGGTGACTCACCTGCGCTCTTAGGTCTCGGGGGTTTTTATGAGTTATTAAGGGATAAACTTGGTGATAGTACATTTGAAAATAACATTATACCTTTTGCCTGTACAGCATTGGACTTAAATACCGGGAATGAAATCATCATTGAATCAGGAAAAATGATAGATGCAATTCAGGCAACCACTGCTATACCAGGTCTATTTCCCTACAAACGTATAGGAAAGCACCGATTAGTCGATGGGGGTGTGCTTGATCCAGTCCCTGTTACTGTTGCACGATGGTTAGCACCAGGTCTTCCACTGATTGCGGTTTGCCTGACACCAGTTCAGGAGAAATGGGGATACAGTAGACAAATAAACATTCCTTCGTTTGTGCCAATCCCTAAGGTTATAGTAGACCGTGTTTCTAATCTGCGTATAGGTCAGGCAGCTAGGGTACTTCTTGATTCCTTGGATATTATGACCAATATGATCGCTGAGTTAAGGTTAAAGTTAGAAAAGCCGGATTTAATTATTAGACCAGAAATTACTCAATATGCATTGTTTGATGAGGTGGAACCAGAACAATTAATACTACGGGGTGAAGAAATTGTAATAAAAATGAGGGATCAGATTGAAACAATATTTACAACATCAAAACGCATTAAACGCTGGTTTCGCCCTACAACACCACCAGCTGTTCTATTGAGTCAATTACTAGAAGTGGATTCAGCGAGCCTGCAACAATGAAAATAAACCCAACAATATGCCTAAACCAGCGAAAACCAGAATCACCAAACCCATGGGAAGCCCACCTGGAGAAGATGCGGAGTAATCTGCAAAGGTGGGTATTGTGATAGGTGGAGCAGCGGTAAAAGTAGGTAGTCTTGTTGGGAAAGGTGTCTGAATAAATTGTGCTGCTAAAGTTGGATCTATGGTTTGTGTCATCTTCGGAGTGGGTGTTGGAGGTGGTTCAACAATTGGCAAATCACCTCCTGAGATGATAACTATCGGTGCATAAACCCATCCGACACCTCCAGGAACACCTGGATACTCAATCATAATCCAATCACCGCCAGCAGTTTTACCAAGTGCGGGAACTTTTTGACCAGGCAGTAGGTCGCCAATTTTATCAAAAAATCTACCTGGACCGGAACGAACATTCACAAAATCTTCTTGGTTTAAATTCACAGAAACGGTTACCCCCATGGGTGTACCCGTGACGGTGGGTAAAGCAATGGTTGGTTGCTGCATGGAACCATGAGCATCAACCTCAATATTAAGGTTAAAAAGAAAGATTATTAATAACGTAGCAGAAATTATTAAATAAAACCAATTGATTTTCATGGATTATTTTTTGACGATTATAATCTACCCAATTCAAATCTTGTTGTCTTTTCTATTCTGGATTTTTCCAGACGCGTGAATCATTATGAATATAATCATCACTTTCCACAGGTCCCCAAGTTCCTGCTGGATAAGATGGTATTTTATTAACAGGATAAGAGTTCCAGGAATCTATTATATTTTGGGTAAACCTCCATTGCTCAATCACTTCATCTGATCGTGTAAACAATGTTGAGTCTCCCATAATACAATCCAATAACAATCTCTCATAAGCTTCCGGGGTCTCAACTCCAAATGCATCTTGATAGCAGAATTCCATACGCACAGGAGCGATTTTGTTTTCCAAACCAGGGACTTTGGCTCCAAAGGAAAGCGAGATACCCTCATCTGGTTGCAATCTTAATGCAAGTATGTTAGGCGCTTCACCAGCCACATTATGCCAATTAAATAGTGATAATGGAACTTGTTTGAATTGTATGACAATTTCGGTAGCCTGGATAGGCAAGCGCTTCCCACAACGTATGTAAAAGGGTACACCTGCCCAACGCCAATTATCGATAAATAATTTTATGACTAAATATGTTTCTGTTGTGGAATTTGGTGAAACACCCTCTTCCTGTAAATATCCTAGATAAATTGAATCCTTAATTTTATTTGAGCCGTATTGTGCACGTATTGTGTTTTTAATGGCAATATCACCCTGTAAAGGTCTTAAAGAATGTAATACTTTCATTTTCTCATCACGGACCGAATCCTTATTAAAAGCAAAAGGAGCTTCCATAGCAGTTAAACTGAGCAATTGCAACAAATGGTTAGCAAACATATCACGGATAATTCCTGCTTGTTCGAAATAGCTTGCCCGAGTTCCTACACCAATTGTTTCTGCGACAGTAATTTGAATGTGGTCTATATATTTATTGTTCCACAGTGGTTCAAAAATTCCGTTGGCAAATCGGAAGACCAAGATATTTTGAACTGTTTCTTTTCCCAAATAATGATCAATGCGAAATATTTCTTCTTCACTAAAATATTTATGCAAACTATTCTCTAATTCCAAAGTTGAGAGCAGGCTATTTCCATATGGCTTTTCCACCACTATTCTTGTCCAACCATACAAATTGCGTATACTAAGATCACCAAGATTTTCTACAATTTGCTGATATTCTGACGGTGGTGTGGCTAAATAAAAAATCACACCCTGATATTGACCTTCAAGAATCAACATTTTTAATTTTTCATATCCCTGTATTTCCTCAAATGAAGATTGTATATAGGTGCATTTACCACACAGACCTTCACAAATTGACTCATCTACAGGTTGAGATCGTGAAAATTGATGAAGACTTTCCAGGAGATTCTCATAAAGTATCTGATCATTCCAATTGCGGCGGGCAAAACCAATGATATTTATTTTTGCATCAATTTGTTTTTCTCTCATTAACTGATAAATTGCTGGTATTAATTTTCTTTTTGTTAGATCACCTGTTACTCCAAAAATAACCAGTGCAATGCTTTCAGTTGATTCATGGTGATTTATATTAGTCATTATATTAACTCCACATTCAAGAAGTTTTTATAGCGTGACCGCCAAACTTATTACGTATAGCACTGATCAGCCGAATGGCAAAGCTGTTATCCTGCCGACTGGCAAATCTACGAAACAAGGATTCAGTGATCACAGGGGTCGGTATTGCAAGATCAATTGATTCCTGAACAGTCCATCTCCCTTCTCCCGAATCTTCTGCCCAGGCGGCAATCTGATCAAGGTTTATATTTTCATCAAATATATCTTTAACCAAATCGAGCAACCAAGAACGAATGACTGAACCATGTTGCCATATTTTTGCCAACTGTGCTGTGTTAATTTCGAAATCTTTCTTTGAGTTTAATAACTCAAACCCTTCGGCTAACGCTTCCATCATGCCATACTCAATGCCATTATGAACCATTTTTGAAAAATGCCCAGCTCCGATCGGACCAACCCTGCCCCAACCTTTATCTCTTGCGGGTGCTAATGAAACAAAAATTGGTGTTAAGCGGTTAATGATTTTTTCATCTCCACCAATCATCAATGAATAACCTTCTGTCAATCCCCATATTCCCCCACTGACACCAACATCCAAAAAATGGATACCAAATTCTTTAAGTAACATCCCCCGTCTCATAGAGTCCTTGTAATAAGAGTTTGCCCCATCGATAATCACATCATCCTGATTCAATAAATGTTGTAATTCTTTAATCGTTGATTCTGTTACATCTCCAGCGGGAAGCATTAACCAGACAATACGTGGAGGGGTTATCAAT